>Ga0179591_1227778_pt1 | contig 11469 bp, 18 predicted proteins | sample CZOMad2_1_08_16f_FD_182891 | JGI IMG/M metagenome (GOLD analysis project Ga0179591, IMG submission 182891) | Vadose zone soil fungal communities from Angelo Coast Range Reserve, California, USA - CZOMad2_1_08_16fungal (PacBio error correction) | ecosystem: Environmental > Terrestrial > Soil >... | reverse complement strand
CCCCCAAAGTCCGTTTGCTCGGCAACCCCTTAGTTTCCCCGTATCTTTTTTCGTATTATTTAAATGTTCCTTTTATTTTCGTCCACCCTGAGTTCCCCTATAGAACCGCTCTTTCCCGGCCTTCTACCTTGTTGTGACTCCTCATGCCCAGTAGCCCTTTTTCACCATCCGTCTTAGCTTTCTACTCCAACTTTTTTCTTTTCTATCATTCCCACCGACGTTCCTTTACCCTTTTTTTTCAGGATTCCTTTTAGCCCAAGTAAGTCCCCCCCACGTTCCCCTCTTTCTCTTTTCCCCTCTCTCCAGCATGTTTTTTTACCAAAAGTTACTCCTTGAATCTTCTCTCCGACCTGTCAGATTTGTTTTTTCGCGGTTTTCGTCCTTCCCCCATTGCGTAATTCCCTGATCTCGCGGATTAAGACTTCCCCCCCACAGGTGTCCCCCACTACCTGGACATCTTTGTGCTCACTAACATTTTTTCTTACTTTCTTTTCAGGATTGGCCCTTCTGATATTATTCTATCCTGACTCTGTCCAACTCACTCGTCGAATTCTTTTCTTCTCCCATTCGCTCTTTAAAAACTATTTACCTTTTGTACCCCCCCCCTAAGGTTGTTGTGTTTTTTCCTATGGAGTAGATCTACTCCTCCCCTTCATGTGAAGAGCAACTTCTGTCTCATCTTGTGGACCTCTCAGTCGATACTTTATCTTTTGCCCTTAGAAGCGTCGGTTCACTCCAATAGAACGTACCCTTCACATTGTTCTTAGTGCCAGCAAGGGTAAGTCCCCGTGGGGTTATTTTCCCCTTAGCTTTTAATTCGCTTTTTAGATATTAGGGTCAACCCCTCTTTCCAAGGTCAGCGTTTTGACCGCGTCCTCATCTTTCGTGTTTCAGATCTGTAACGGCGGAGAAGTTGCTTGTTTTCGAACCCAACGTATGCCCGTTGGGTCAACCATTTTTTGATTCCGGTCTTGGTCTTTTCTTCCCCTATCCCGAGGTTCAATCTCTGTCATTTCTTTCGCCCCCCCCCCCCTTTTGGGGAGGAAGCCTTCTTCCCTCTGAAAACACGGCGACCCTTTTGCCATCACCCCTTCTCTTTCTCTTCTTGCCCTTTCCCTGGTTGTCTGAACTCATGACATTTGAAAATACCTTCCACGGGCTCGCGGCAAACTCTTTTACCCCTTCTCACATGCGCCATTGTCCCGTTTTCGATTTCTGATGTCCTGCTTAGACAGCCCACCCGGTCCCTCCGTGGACTTTCACATTGGCTTTGTTTTGCCCAAGGGCGACCCCCCCCCCCAGGCAGTACGTGAACAAAATGCGCGGTGTGCGGTTGGGAGTCCTTTCTTCATTAAAGGGGCTTGTGGGCTGATATGCTAACTGGCCCTTTCTTTTTTCTGCGTCTTTTCCTCGCTCATCAATTTTTATTTGTCACAGTCGGTGCGACCCCTTGAACCCTATGAGTGCGTTTGACTTTCTGCTCAATTTCCAGTTTTCAATGATCAAATCGGATTCTCCCAGTTACTCCCCTTGCCCCTAGTGCAAGAGGCCAGGGCACCTGAACTCTTTGTTCGGCTTGTTTCATTAGTCTCCCATCGTGGAAGTTAGGTGGACATCTCACAATTCTTTTTCCCCAGTCCACTACTAGTATTTATCTCGATGGATTTGTATTCCCCTTTAATTCTAGTTTTATTTTCTCCCCCCAAAGTCGCCCGGAATCCCAGTCCCCCTTTACCCCCCCCCTGTTCGGTCTTCAAAATTATTTTCTTGCCAAAAAACCCCCCCCTGTCCCCCCACCCCCTTGTGTTCCCCACCCCCCTTTTGTACTGTCCGTTTCCCCCCGATTGCAAAATTAACTGATTTCTCCCCTGTCCCCGAGATGATCCTCGTTTTTTAGGCTCCCCCTGAAGGAGCCTTGCTGCATACCCTTTTTCGTTTTTTTTGCTTCAGCGTTCCGCTTTTTTCTTGCCTCCCCACCCCTTGTGTCCCCTTTAACTTTCCCTGCTTACTTGGCGTCTCATTGCCCCAGACGTCCGCTTCTCCTGAGTTCCCACCAGAGCTTTCTCCCGCATCCTCTTCACTTTTTTTCGCGCCGTCCGTCAACCCTGTCCTTTCCACATCTCGCCCCGGTTTTCCCCCCCCAAGCCCAGAGGATCTTTATTCCTTTGTCTTACTTTTTTGTCGTTTTTGGTCCTTGACTTTCCCACTAGGTGGATTTCCTTCTCCGGACCATCCATTCCTCCTACTCCACGCAGTTGTATGAACTCTTTCTCTCTGATTTAGTCCTTCCTATTTCCGCTCCGCTGTTCCCTTCCCCCTGACCGAGATCTTTTTTGTTCATTGACCCCCTCCCCATCGCATGTCTTCTTTTCTTGGCCCACCCCGCCCTCCTTGCGTATGAAGACCCCTTCCCTCCACCCTTTTGGAGTTCCCAAAATCTCCGTTCGTTTCCGAACCAGCCCGTCTTTCTTTTGCGTTTTTCTTTTTGTACTCATCTCCAGTTTTCGGTAATTCCCTGCCTCTTCGTATCCTTTTCTTTTTCCGGAGACGAAATAGTTTCGGCGCGCTTGTCCCTTCTCCTCTCCCTGTCCCATGGTATCTGGTTGGTCCTCTTCCCCAATTCCTTCCCGTGCCGTGGACCCCCCCCCCCCCCCCTTCCCCTCAAGAATCGCCCCAAACATCGCGTCTTTCTTTCTCGCCCGTCAGTGTTGTTTTTTGCCCCTCCCCACCTCCCGGTTTTTTTCGGAGCTTTTTTCTCTCTATCGACGTTTTGAAATATTGAACAACTTTTTTGGCTTCCCCCTTGTCCGCCTTTTCCTCCTCTATTGATCAACAAATCACCCCCCAGCTTTCTTTTGTGGCCCTCCCGAACATTGATGATTCGATTTTCCTTTTTTTCTTTTTGACCTCTCTCGTCCTGCTACCCTTTTTGTTTACTCCACATGACAGATCAGATTCAAATACTTTTTTGCCGACCCGTGCCCTTTCCACATTTTGTTTTTCTGAACTGACTTACCGTAAGTTCTCGAAACCCCATTTTCTTTTTTTTTTTCTCGATCTGTTCTACGTTCGTGGGCAATAGGTGGATTATCGTTGGCACCAGCTCTGTAACTAGCCCGGCTTGTTTTTGGTTGTGGGTTTTTTTTGTTTTTTTTTTTGTGGGGTCGTGTTTCCCTCCCGTTTTCTGGGCGGGTAGACGTTGATTGTCTTTTCAGAGCAAGCGTTTCCTTTTGCTTGTTGGTGCCCCGCGAGACTTTTGACTCGACGTGCTTCTTTTTCCTGCCCTCCCTCCTTGCGGAGTATCCAATCAAACACTCCCACCTTTCTCTGGCTGCGTCTTTTCTTCGTGGAAATTTCCCCGCCCCCTCCTCAATTTCTTCTTTTTCTTGGCGCCGGTTCCCATTTTTTTTTTTCCTTTTTTACGCTTTAGGGATTTTTTTGCGAGGCCCCTCTTTTCTGTCACAAAAGCCGACCTCTGTTGCGCCATTCTTTTCGCTTGTCTTTTCCCACCTTTCTCTTTATTCTTGACAAATTTTTTTTTTCCAGTTGCCGTCCCCTAGAACCCCTGACACCCACTTCGTTTCCCAGGTTCCTCGATCTTTCACCCCCCCTGCCCTGCCTCCACCCTGGCCTCCTCCCCCCTTAATTCCTTCGGGAAGTCGTCATCCCAACCCCCTTTTTTTTCCCGGCCGGCACTTTTCCGCGCCTGTCCAACCTCTTTCTCCTGGCTCGTATTTCCCCCCCAAAAAACCCGCTTCTCTTTTCTTTTTCTTTCTGAAGTGTTTTTTCCTTCTTAGTAGTTTTTTTGGTTTCTGTTGCCTTTTTCCTTTTTTTTGTTCTTGCGTGCTCCCTGTCCGTCTCATAAGCACCAATTCCCAACCAACAAACCCACCCTTGATTCCCCAATCGGCCCCTAGAATTTTTTTTTTTCTTAGGACTTTGTTTTTCGTCCGCAAAGTCCTCTTTTTTCTTCCTTCTTTTCTCTCAAAAACACCCCCCCTGTTCCTCATGATGGAAAGATTCTTCCTTGTGCATTCCCCCTCTTTGAAATAGGGAGCTGGCTTGACCCCCCCCCCCCCCTAGTTCTCTCCCAGTATTTTTTCCCCAAATTTACCCCTCTGTGTTAAACTTTTTAAATGTATTAGCCCCTTCCCTCTGAACTCTGCCTTTATCCGCCGATGTTTCTCCCCCCCTTTCCCCGTAGGTTTTGTGAACCTTCCCTGAGTTTCCTATTTTTGATTTGCGGCCCCCCCCTCATAAGGTCCGACCAGCTCTTCCCTCTCCTCGTTTTTCCCCTGTAGTTCCTCCCTCCCGGGCCACCTTTTTCTCTTCACCTCAGTTTTCCAAGAATTAGTCCCTGCACTTTTTTTCCCCCTCCCCTCCTTTGTCGGAGCAATTATCCGAAGTTTCTTTTTGCGTTCCTCAGTCCCCTATTTCCCCCTTTTGCCGCGTACTTCTGTAATGTTTTCTGCTCTCTTCTATTTTCATTAACTTCCCCCGTTTTTTTTTTTTGTTAGACGAGGTTCAGGTCCCTGAACCCCTCTCTCCCCGGTTGTTGCATGCTGCCTTCTTTCCTTTCTTCCGTTGCGCCCCCTATTTGTTTTTTTCCGGCTGGACTTTTGGTCAAACTTTTTTTCTTGGGACGGAATGCTTTTCCCACTTTCTTTTTATTTTTATATATTGCCAGAGGTTTTTGGGAGACGCTTTTTGGCGCGAAGTCGGCTTTTTTCACTTTGATGCTGTGCCACGGCAACCTCCCCTCTTCCCCTCCTCTCTTCAAATTATCCGCGCGCAACTGGGCGGGACATCTGCGTTCTCTTCTTTCTCCGGACTTTTCCGCGATCATGTTTTGCCCCTCTCGTCCCTGTGTTCGTTTTTCTTCCCCCCCTTTGTTTTTTCTCTTGTTTGCTCCCTCCTTCGATGCGTTTGTTTCCCAAGGACGACTCTTCCCATCATTTTTTTGCAGCCCTTTTCTTCCTCCATGCTGGATCTTTTTCCTTGCGGCCCTTCTTACTCCCCCCACCACCGGCTGGCGCGGATGCTCTCGATCTTTGGTGTTTTTTTCCCCCCCCTTTTTTGTCTTGATGGGTATGGTTTTCTTTTTTTCCGTTGACAAAATTGTCGTGCTCCCAGCACCCTGCTGTGTTCCCCCTCTCCCAAAGGATCCCAAGAGTTTTTCCCTTCCTGCTGTCCCCAACTTTCTCTTCGATTTCTTGTTCGCAGGGCTTTCACTTTTTTTTCACCCTTTTCCCCCCTGACATGGCCGAGGGCATTTCGGCAGGGCATTTGGTTTCCTCGTCTGCTTGGACCTTTGTTTCGTTCTGACCCCCACGATTCCCAATAGGTTTCTCCCTCCCTTCACCCAACTTTCCCCCCCTTTGCAACCCCCGTCCCTTTAACATGACTGCCCTTTTTCTGAAGCAAGGCGCTTCTCCTTTTTCCGTCCCTTGTGTTTTTTTTTTTTGAAGAGCTCCCCCGCCCCCGAGAACCCCTTTTTTCTCCACCCACCGGTGGAAGGCTCCTTCCCCCAAGCGGCGTTAACCAAATTGATTTCGTCCCCCGATTTCCCCCTCCCCCCTTTTTTGACCCCCCTCCTTTTTTTTTGAAAGTTTTTATTACTCATGCCGCCCAAGGGCTTGGGTCCATCCCTCACGTAGTGCTTTTCTTTTTTGCTGCCCGGAAGCGACGCCCCCTCCCCTTTTCCGACATTCCTCATCGATTGACATCTACCCCCCTTGAAAGAGGCGAGGGAATGTCTCTTTTTGTTGTGAAGTTACAAGCGCCCTCTTTCCCCTGGCGCTGCTTCCCCACTCTTCTACCCAATTTTTTTCATTGTTTCTCTCCTTTCAGTCAATCATTCTTATCGCAATACGGAACATTTTCTTTACCTTGCCCGGAATTTTTTCCTTTGTCCATTATGTCCTTTCCTTGTCCCCTCCTTTGGCGTTTTTTGCATACCTTTTTTCTCTCGTGAATGCGTTCCGCCTTCTTGGATAAATCTCCCTCTTGCACTTAAATTCCATGGTCCGTCCTCCCCCAACCAGAACCCCACTTTTTTAATTTTTTTTTTTGTTCCTTTGCTCCCCCTCGAAATGACTTTACGCTTCAAAAACCCTCTGGGCGCAAATGTTCCCCTTTTTTTAGAGCATATGCCTTTTCGCCTCTCTCCCCCTTTTTTATTCCGCACCAACGGCTTTTCTTGTAAACGGTCTTGGCCTTTTTTTCGCCTTGTTCCGTTTCTTTTTCTGCCTTTTTGGCCTTGGTCTTTTTTTCCCCCTGGTTGGCCAGAGACTCTTGTCAATTTTGGACTGCCCCGATCGACCAATATTGGGCTTCTTCCCTTTTTTCTCGGCCCCACTTTTCTCTTGGCGCCCAACTTTCTTCACAGCGGTGTCCCTTTGTCACTTCCCCCTTTTCTGCCCCCTAAAGATGTTCCCCACCTTTTCGCACCTGTCGCGATTTCATCTCCACAGTTCCTGGCTTTTTTTTAGTTCAGCCGACCCTTTGTTTTTGCCCCTCCCCATGGTGAGTGTCAGTTCTTTACCCGCCGCTTGACGACATATATTTGGCTTGTTCTTTCTTTCCCCATTTTGCTGATGAGACCCTTTTCAATCGTTTGGGTGCCCTTCTCTCAGTCCCCTTGCCTCTCCCTTTGTCTTCCCTTAGTCCTCCCATGCTTGTTCTCGGGAAGGCAACTAGTGTAAAGTTCTCCCCCTCCCCCACGAGCATCGCTTTTTCATTTTCTTTTTGGCTTTTAACGGCCCTGTTTTTCGTTTCTCTTTTCCCTCCCTTCCTTTTTTGCTCTCTCTCTATCCGATTCCGGCATCGGCAATACGAGTCGCTGCCCTTTTCCCCCCTTTTTTTTCTTCCCCGTCCAATTTTCCTTTCTCTATTTTCAGTTTTCCCCCCCCTCTCTCCTCTCCCCCAAAATTTAGGGTTGGTGCTCATGGATTACCGTTCCGCGGGCCGGCCGCTAATCCTTCCATTGTCTCGTGACTTGCCATCGATGCAAGTCCCCATTTCCGTTTTTTCCAAATGTTTCCCTTTTTGCCCCCCGATGTTCTCTTTTCTGTTTCCCCCTTGCCTTGGATTGCCGCGGTTCAAAGGTGTTCGTACACTTTTTTACCTTTCCCCGTTCTTTCACCTTTCTTTCGATCTTTTTTCGTTTGTTTTGCTGCTGACGTTCTCCTTCCCACCACTTCCCCCCTTCTATGGTCACTGATCACGACGTCTGACCTTTTTATGAAGGAGCTGAAAATGAATTCCCCTCCTTTTTCTAGAATTGGCGCCTCGAATTTTTTTTTTTTCTCTGACCTGGATTTCCCCCCCCCCATCTTCGAAATTTTCTGCCTTTTTACGTCCTTTCACCAGAATTTATGAGTCTGCTGGAAGGCCGAAATCCCCCAGCCTTTCGGGCCCAACGGGCTTCTTCCCCCTGCCTTTTAGCCGCTCCTTCCTCCCTCCCCTTTTAGGATGTTGCTAGGTGCAATTCCTCAATTCAGGTCAAACGAAGTAGTGATGTTTTGACTTCTCATCCTCATTTCCAAGGCGCTGTGGCCTTTCACCCTCCCGTTTGAGCACTTCTCTGCCGTTCGATTTCTTTTTCCCCCCTCCTTTCTTTCCCCCTTCTTCCATACCCGCCTCTCCTTCCCCGTGACTGGTGCTTTTAATGACTTTCACACGGTTTCCCGTTATAGGCTCTACACAGCGGGGCATTCCCCTTAAGGATCTTACCTCATTCTTCTTTTTCTTTCTTGAAAGGACTGTCCAAGTTTCAACATGTCTTCCCTTCCCTCATCGTTTTCCACCGCGTGAACCTATCTTGACGTATGATTTTTCTCGACCGCTTGTTCCGCTGAATGCTTTTCTTCAAGAAGAGGTTTTTCGGAGGATTCCCCCATCTTCTCCCCAACTTTTTTCCAATTACATGAACTTTTTTCCTACCAAAGGGAGCTCGAGTGAAAGTTCTTCCTTCTTTTTCTTTTCTTCCTTCCCCCCCTTCTCCCCTGCGATGACCGTGGCTAATTGGCTAATAGGTCGGTTTGACAGACTCTCTTCTTTTAATCTTGTGTTGGGTTTCTCTCTTCTTTCCACCCCGCTAGGCGCAATTCCTATAGTTTGCCCGTTTATCCTATGTCCAATAACATTCCTTGACTGCAAAGTCGCCGTCACTGGATTTGGCGCCAGCTCCAGGTACTCGTTTCCCAATGTGGTGCTTGAATGGGATTCTTTGTTTTCTCCTCCTAATGCGGAGCTCTTTTCTTTGACATCTCCACAAAGGTCCCCCACAATTAGACCCACCGCGTCTTCCGTCTGTCGTAGACCTCTTTTTTCACCGCTGATACTGTTTTTTGAAACGGGAGGCCCGCCCGTTTTAATGGGGGCCCATTTAATGGTGAATCGTTTTTTTTTTTCCACGCCAGTTCATCCTGTTGTTCTCAGGACTTGCGGTGACAATTCCCCATGTGTCCCTGGGGCGTACTTTTCCCTCTTTTGTGACCGATGGAAAACCCACGTTGCCTTCCTGCCTTGTCCATCACTTCGTTCTTTTCCCCCTTCCCAGCTCGTGTCCCTGTTGTATACCTCCATCCACTTTTTTTTCCCCATATATGAACTTCTCGCCTTTCACACCCCCTCCCCTTTTGGTCATTCCCGCGCCTTGTCATGATGTTCTCTCGCTAATTAGGACCCGAAACTTATTTTACTCGTTTAGCCTCATTGCTGGTTTCTTTCATGCGACCCCCCCTCCCCTAAGACCTGGTCTGGGCTTGTCCTTTTTCTCTTGTACAAAAAGGAGGGTCTTGATTCAATTTATTTCCTTGAGCGAAGGATGAAGTCACTCTCATCCCCAGTGGTTGTTTAAAGGGTCCCTGCACAAGAACGGTGGCGATTATTGGAATTTTAAAAAAATCTTTACACGCACCCTCAATTCACTATTTTTCTTCCAGCCATTCCATGTTCATCAGACGGGCATCCTTCCTTAAAAGGTAGGGAGTCGTTGCGTTTGGGTTATTCTTCGGTCACCCGATCCTCTCGTTGTTGACCGCCAGACACCCAAGTTCGCGACCTCGCCCTTTCCGAGATAGTTCTAGGCTTTGTGGACCCTTTTTTCGGGAAAATCGAACCCGCTCGCCCGCCTGGATCCTTCCCCCCCGCATGCCCCCCCCTCTCCTTTTGTCAACAAAACGGTCACCTTTTTTTGGCTGACCCTTCAAAAAGGTACGTCGTTTCCTCTCTTTCTTCCCCCCTTTCACACTGAGAAAACGTTCGAGATCTTTGTTCTTCTCGTCTTTCCCTGGCGATGTTTTGCCCGCCCGGTTTCATGAATAACCCCTTCTTTCGTGGGAAAGCGTCATCTTCGCTCTCTAACCTTTCGCCCTAACATTTCTTGTAAGAACCCATATTGCGTGGATTTCCCCCTGCAGTAGAGGGGTCTCTCCCGTTTATGTCTGAAAGTCCATCCCGAACACCGGAGTCAATCGACCTCTGTAGTAAACCGCCGGAACCCCCATTCTCAGGTTTTTTTTCTTACAAGCCACATAGATCTCTCGTCTCCTTCTCGGTTTCCTTACGAATGTTTCTTGTTTTTCATGTCCTTTCACTGGTTCCTTTAGCCGAAGCTGTGACCTTCCTCACGAATGACTTCTTTTTTTCTTCTCCCACATTTCCATTATCTTTATTTTCTGTCCCGCGTCTTCAGGCGCAGGTCTCGCCTCTCTCCCTGCCGATTTTTTTACATTTCCCGCCCCGACCCTCTCGTTTTTTTTCCCTAAAAGCCTGCGTTATGACCAGTTTAACCTTTTTTCACCATGGTGCGTTTGCCAGCAAAAATCGCCTTCTCTTTTCTCCCCAACGGGCAAGTCCTTGGATTGCTTTACTCCTAAATCGGCTGCAGTTTTCTCCAGTTTGAACCACTTTTCCTCTTCCTGTGACATTTTGCCTCACCTCCTTATTTTTCGCTTCGGTACTCATTATCGTTAGGGGTCTTGTTTTTGCTTCCCTGTCCTAGGAAGGATCGAGTTCCACTTGAGAGCTGCCATGTCAACCTTTTTTTTTTCCCCCACGGCATCGGCGTCTTTGCGTCCCACACCCTGCCCCCCCAACAACAGCGATGCCCCCCCCCCCCCCATCATTCTCTTTCGGTTAGGGTATCGCCGCACTCGTTGTACATACATTTCTCGCTGCTTTCTTTTTTTTCGGTTTGTTCTTTTTCGGACTTCGATCGCTGCTCCTTGACCCCTAGGCTCCCATGGCTTGTTCCCGATACCGTTTGGTTTCCCGACCAGGTCCCTTGGCCGCTTTTGGTGAGAACTTTTCTCCAACCTCTTCAAGTCTTTTTCTTTGTTCGTTCCCTTCTTTGGATTCCTTGAACCGCTTATTTAATTTTAGGTCCTCCTGACTTCGTTTTTCCGCTTCCCCACCCTTCTTCTATTCTCCAAAGAATTCACCCTCGCCCCGTCCTTTTTTTCTTCCTGCCTGTTTTCTGGCGACTATAAATATTGGTATTTTCCGAAGGGATACTAAACATCAACTTTTCCCCCTTTCTTTCTTTTTGGATCACCCCCCGCCGTGATCATACTTTCGATTGTGTTCCTTTCAACCACCCTCTCGGAAAACCAAGTTCCTCTGAACTCCTTCCCGGGTTAGTGAGATGTTCTTTTCTCGCTTGTTCTTCGATGCCCGGTCATAGATTGAGTTTGCCGCCCAGACTTATGATTCTCTTTGCCGCAAAGGGCCGGTTCTTTTCTTTATTATTTAAACAAACTTCCCCCAGCGGAGTTCCGTCAGTCTCGTTTCTCCCTTTCTTCCTCCTCCTCCCTTTTTTTTCCACCACGCTTTCCCTTTTCGGGCCGCCTCCGTTTGTTTGCTTCCTCGGACCATTAGGTTTTTTCGCGGCTTTTCGCTCCCCCACCGCGCCCCTCTTGCGGCCTTTGTCTTTTTTTTCCTTTCGCGTTCCAGAATGCTAGCGGTTTGTAACAGGGCCGTTGTTCGTTCTAGAACCCCCCTTTTTAGTGAAACACCTGTTTTCCCTTCTTTAAATCTCGCTTTTAGGAGAAAACACAACATCCTGACTCACCTGCCTCCCCCAGGTAGGGCCAATAGTCCACAGTTCCCCACCCCCAAAAAATGCTCTTTGCTTGCCCTATTTTTGTCCATTCGACATCAAATTTTTGGCCGCCCAAGTGACTTCATTTTTCCCCAAACGCCATCTTATTTTGTCGTATTTGGTTTGTTCTTTTTCTTTGTGCTGGGCTTCTTTGTCCGGTCTGACAAGAACATTTCATCAGTCACCCCCCTGCCACCCCCCCACCCTGACTTTTTCTCTAGGGCGGTCTACGTCTCTTTCTTTTCCCACCTCTATTTTCGGTTGTCCTTTGGGCCCGATGGTCACCACCCAGGTTCAAAGCATTCTCTCAACACACCCCCCCTTTCTCGAATGGAAATCCCTCCCCGAAAAGAGGACTCCGC
>Ga0179591_1343542_pt1 | contig 11471 bp, 12 predicted proteins | sample CZOMad2_1_08_16f_FD_182891 | JGI IMG/M metagenome (GOLD analysis project Ga0179591, IMG submission 182891) | Vadose zone soil fungal communities from Angelo Coast Range Reserve, California, USA - CZOMad2_1_08_16fungal (PacBio error correction) | ecosystem: Environmental > Terrestrial > Soil >... | reverse complement strand
TTTCCTTCTTTCTTTTTCCCCCCCTCGACGGCTGAGTTCGGAAGTATAGCCGCTCCCCGGGGCGCAACACTTTCTCGCCGCCGGTGCGCCTTTTTATGGGGGGACTTTTCGCCGCGTTCGCGATGACTTGGATTTGGTCTCCGCACCCCCCCCCGCGGCGCCTGCCCCCTAACCTAGGGTCTTTTCCCCCCCGTGCGGGACTTTTGGTCAGACCCACCCCCCCTTTGTCCCCAGCAGTTCTTTCCTTTCTCTCGACACCCCAAGAGTCACAGTTCCTTTTCTTGAAACTTTGACTCGGGTCTTCGCTTCCAGGGCACTCGCAGGATTTCCCCCCCTCCCCCAAGCAAGTGTTGCGCTCGACCTGAAGTGTTAGGTTCATGAGCGGGTTTTTCTCTCCGCATTCTCCCTGGCAATTGTTCGTCCCCCAAACTAGTAACCCCTTCAATCGACACCAGGCCCCAGAACTCATGCTCCCCTTCTTGCTTCTCCTTTTTTCCCCCAAGGGTCCTTTTTTTGAAAAGAATTGGTTTTTCAGAAGTTCTGCCGCTCACCGAGTTTACCCCTTCTGCTCCACAGGACTTCGAGCTTTTCTTTGCCCCCACCGAGCCTTTCCCTTTCCCCGAATTTGTGGGTTTTGCTTACAACCGGTGCTCATCTTTCTGCTGGCTCGCGGAAAGCGTGCGGTTTCTTCCTTTCGTACCATGCAGTCCAACCCTTTTTTCCAAGGCAATTGTTTGCCGGGACAGACGTCTCCTAGCCACAAACCTTCGACCCCAGCCCCCCAGGTGATCTTTCCCCCGAGCTGCGCTCCGCGTTGAGTACTTTCTAATTCTTTTTTGCGATGTTTTTCTGATCGGGCGAGGCCTTTCAACTCTGTTTCTCCCCCATGCTCTAGGCTTGAAGAAATGTGATCCTCTCTCCTTTCATATCCCCCCCCTCGTGTTCGAGAGTGGTCTTGCGGGCGCTTTTCTCCCCCCTCGACTGTCTTTCAACCAAGGATGAGGGCCCCCCCCCTCTTTTTCTTTCTATCCCCCCCAGTCTAGCAAGCTGTCTTCAAGTGTTATTCTGTTTGCGTTGGACAGTGCCTCTCTCTAGCGAAGGGGGGGCCTTCACCCCGATTCTTTTTGGTCCCGATTTCCCCTGGACTTTGAGCCCTTTCCCTTGTTATTTTCACATTTGTCTGACCTGCAATGTCAGAGCGCGGAATCCTTCCCCTTGTCCTCCCCCCGTCCGTTTTCTTCTCAGTGTTTTTTCCCCCCCCCACTGATAAAATTCAGACATGCGCTGTTTTGCCCTCTGGATTGGGTTATTCCTTACGGCGCTCCCGGGATGTGGGATTTGCACCTCCTTTTTTTTCTCACTCGGCTTCCCCCCAATCGTGTGTTCCGAAGGAACCCAGTTTTTCATCCCCCGGTCTTTTTTTTGCGGTCCGGTTCATCGCATCTGCCCAAAAACCACCCCAGTTCTTTTTTTTTCCCACTGCGGGGTGGAGTCCATGATGGAGGCCTTGTACCCTGACCACTGTGTGCAATTTTTCTCACAAGTTTTTTCATGAATGAAGTTAATTTCTTCCCCCTCATCCCATGGATGCCTTTCTTCCATCCGAAATAAGACATTACGTTCTTTGTTTCCTTTTGTGTTCTCTTTCTCGAGAAGGCAGCCTCCACGGGAATAGTTCAGACTTTCGTCGGGTGGTTTTAGACGGTGCTTTTCCCAACCCCCGAAATAACACTTTTTTTTTTTTTAACATTTTTTCCATTTCAAAACCTCTCCCCTGGACCCCACCTCGCAGAACCAAATTCCTTTTTGACAAGGGCACAAAAATGTCAAAGGCTTTCCCTTTCAAGTGATGGGTTTCTTTTTCTGAATCCCCTTTTAAGGCCAGGGTTTTTACAACCTGGAGTTCTTTTCAAAAACGGAAAAAGGGATTTTGTTCCCCGCTGGTTTCAGTTCGTTGAGGTAAGAAGGTTTTTTGGACTGGGTCTCTCCCCCCCTGATTTTCTTCACAGAGTTGGAAGTTCAAATTCGTCTCCCACCCCATTGCCCAGTATTTTCCACAGAAATTCTGTTTCCCCCCCCAAAATTTTCTTTAAACCCCTTCCTTCCCTTCCCAAAAGTTCCCTCTGAGAATATTGCCGTCTCACTCTATAGTCTTCCGTTTTTTCATGAGTCCATGAGGTTTTTTTTTTTTTTCTTCTTTTTTCTTCAGTTTCAGAGTAGCCCCTCCCTCCTATTGGAATACCTCATCCCTTTGTTTGTGTGTCGTTGCGATTGTAGCACCGGCTTGACTCCCAACACTGCGGTACAAGAGCACCCCCTGCTGGTTGGATTTTTTTTTTATATATCCCCTTTTCCCCATCTCTCACCGTGTTTTTGGCAGGAATTTTTGTAGTACCACTACCCTTGCAGCAGCAAGGAATTGATCCGGGTTTTTTTAAAGGACCGGTGCCCCGGTTACTTCTTGGGTCTTTCGGGAGAATGAGCTTTTTTCCTCCCCTAACCCTTCCCCTTCCCCCCCCCCCCGGTCTCTTTTCAACTAAACCCCACGATTGGCCCCTGCTGACACTTGCGTTGGGCCCGGAAGTGTTGCGTTTTTTATTGTTTTTTTTTTGGGTATTCCCAGATTGGAAGTGGGGCGACTATATCCTTTCCACCCTTTTGCTTTTTCAAAGATCTTTTTTCTCCCACCAAATTTGGGGGGGCGTATTTGGCGCAATACCTGGGATCGCGGAGGGGGACTTTTTTTCCGCCCCCCCAATTTCCCCCGGGGCAGGTTTAATTTTTGTCCGTTGATGGACTTTTATCCCTCCCCCTTCCCCGATCCTTCCCCGACTTCTTTCCCAATCTATGAAGTGTGATTTCTCGAACCTCCCCAGGTTTGACCCTTCTGGTCTTCTAGGAACATTACCCTAATCCCCCTGAGACCGGTAAACCCTATTTCTTTGACTTTTCCAGTGCGTGTCTCCCTATTTCTTTTTTTTTAAGGTAGTCTCAAAACTGCATCCTTTATTATTTTTTCCCCGTCGTGAGACCAGGCCGTTTGTGAAGTGACGCTTCTGGTCCCTGTCTCCCCAGGGACTCCTCCCTCGAAGGTCCGTTCTCCCCACCCGATTTTTTATCCCATGCATCTTCCCCCTGCAAGATATTGGGAGCTCCCCCCCTTTTTGCTTTGAGGCAGCCGTCCTTTTCAATCCTCACCCTTTAAGGCGTCGGTTTACTTCCGCCTCCCTCTTTTCTTTCCTTGTTATTTTATGTTTGCGAAACACCTTGAAAATGAGCCTTCATTTTTTTTTCAAGTATTGCTCCAAGGAGATTTGCGAGATCTTTCCACCGTTGTGTTTCCCCCCTTTGTTCTAATAAAACACCCGGTTGCGAACCCTTATTGACTATTAAATCGTTCAGACTCTTCTTTTGAAGCTCGATCTCTCCCTCTTTGAATAGAATGTGTAAAGATAAACAATCCCCTGCGCCTCCCTTGACATATTGCTGATGATTAGGACAATCTTTTAGTTGGCCCCCCTCTATTTTTTTTTTTCTTTTTTTTTTTAGGAAAGTCCCAGAATTTTTTTGTTTTTCTCTGAGTCCGTTTTGCTCGTCGCTTATTGGTTGCGGATCAAGGCTCCTCCTCGGCCTGAGTCCCCGTCGTTGGTGCCCTCTGATTTAACAACGCGGTCGATTGAAGCGTTCCGACTTTTTTCTTTTCCTTTTGATTGAACAGCCAGAGGATTTTCGAATCTTCGGGTCCACTTTATTTTCTGTTCTGATTTTGTTCTAGAGCTCACTTTTTTTTGGATTTTTCCTCTGCAACATTGTCCTTTAGCCCTTTTTTATGAGATTTAATGGTCACGATCCCCGTCTTCGCTAGCGCCTTTGACTCTTTCTTCCCCGTTCGCCCCCCTCTCTTCTATGATAGTAAATGGCAATCGTAAAAGGGAGGGGGTTGGTCCCCCTCAAACGACAATGCCCCCCACCACAACAAAAGAACCCATACTACTCCAAATCACAACCCAAAAAAACCATCCCACCCAAAATACAATCAAAAAAGACCCAAAAAAAAAAAAAAAAACAAACCCTCCACAAACCCCCCAAAAACAAACAAAATTCAACGATCCGACCCCAACACACCAACCAACCCAAACAAAAAAACAAAACAACCCTATCCCCCAAACCCCAAACGACAACAAATTCAAACACAAAAAAAACCAAAAAATAAAAACCCCCCACCACACCCCCCCAACGCCCACCAACAAAAAACAAAATACCAAAAAACCCAAAAACCCCCCAATAACAAAAAACCTCTAAAAAACCAAAACACCCACACAAAAAAACACACCAACAAAACCCAAAACCCAAACCACACCAAACCCCCCCACCCACAACAACCCCCCCACCCACCACCCCAACACCCAAAAACCCCCCCCCACCTTTTCCGCCGAGATTTTGAGTCCATTCCTTTTTTGATGGCCGGAGTCCCCCCCTTACTTCAAGGTTTCCTCTTTTTCCCTTTTTCCCCTTTCCTTCCCCAGAGATTTGGAGTTCTGGTTCTGTCTGCCCTGTTTTTCTTTTCTTGGCCTTTTGTGCGCCTGCTTGAGCACTCGGTCCCCTCTCATCCTCGTCCTTTCCCGATCCACTTGAGTGGATGATCCCTCTTTTTTGCCCCATTTGTCTCGCGAATCCCTCTTCCAGCGAATGTAAGCCGTACCCCTTTTGGGACTTGTGTATATCTCCCGGGCATAATTTGACTTTCCTATTTTTTCCTTCCAAAGCGAGGGACCCTTTCCTTTTGGTTTTTTAAACCGTTTGTCGTTTTTTGCGGCGCCCCGGGGTCCCCACTTGCTCCTCTTCTTTCCGGCCAGGCCCCCATCCCCACCTCAATCAATTGCGTTAGACCTCTTCTTATCCCTTTTTGCGGAGCTGGGTTGAGTAACTCCTGGAACCTAAGAGGAAATTCCTGTTCGCGTTTCTTCCACCTCCTTCCGGGGTGTTTTTGTTTATTCTCCCCCCTTTCCATCTTCATATTTTTTGTGAGACTTCTACGGGGGCCAGGTTGGTTCCTCTACGCTCCGGGAGTTTGGAAATTCTCCGTTCAGGGGTTTGAAAATGAGTAAGTCCTGTTTGCTCCCCCCTTTTTTTTTTGGACTGTTTTTCTCCTTGCCCGAGCCCTCTCCTCTTCAGTCCCCATGGTCTCTCCGTGTTCTCACGCCAAAACTTTTTGCATTAAATTTTTCTTGGACCACGAGGGGCCCCTTCTTGTAGGGACTCTTTTTCTGCTGTCCAGTCCCCCCCTTCCCCACCGAGCCCTTGGCCCCCCCAATGCAACGGCTCAATTTCTCTTGTGAAGTGGGAGGTGATTTCCCGCGGCGCCCATGAACTAGTATTTTTTAACCCCATTCCAATTCTGTTGGTGATACCTCCTTGCCGTTGGGGGATGGCGGGTGTCTCCCAGTTCCGTTCGGTGCGCAGTCAACCTTTTTGGAAAACGTTAACCCTTCCCCCTAAGCCCCCCTCCCCCCCCCAACCGAAAGATGCAGAAGCTCGGGCATTAAGTTTGATTATGGACTGATTTAAGTTTTAGCTCCTCCCCCCGGGATCCCCCCCCCACCAGATGTTCCTCCTTTAGTTTGGGCGGGGTGGGGGTTTTTCCCAATTGACCCTCTCAGCTCTTCCCGACATCCCGTTGGTTAAAACGGGGGACTCGGGATCCCCCTCGGAGCGAGTTCTCTTGGTTGCCCTGGCCTAGTTTGTCGACCATTTGAAGCGAAGGACGTTTCCCCTTGTTTTTCCCTTCACCGACCCTTTTACGATCGTTATCAACACAACCCCTCCCAGTTGCCATTATGTTATCCTCCGGAGCTGCCTCTCGAGGAGCTGTCACTTTTAGTTCCCTCCCCCATAGGGTTTTTCTTGAAGTTTTAGGAAGCTGGCATTGGCTCCCGAGGTCCGATACTGCCTCCTGTGGCCTGCTGGAGATTTTTCGTCCGGGTTCCTTACCTTCTCAACCCGCCGCAGTCTGCGGTAGTGATCGAGAAGGTTCTTATTTTTTGCCTCCAAAACCCGGGGCTTTCACGAAAAGTGATGGCAGAAAGTCGTTCTGGTTTTCAATCCCCCCCCCCAGGGCTATTCCCCCTCCCATGCTGCCCCGGGGAAGGTGCTGTTGCCACCCGTGAGTTCGAGCGTCTGCTCCCGCTTTAGATCTCTGTGAAAGTGTTTTTTTCTTGGCGGACGTTCTCCCTTTAAAGGCGTGTCATGGAAACCGCCTGTTTTTCCCTCTGCGGCTTTTTCCTTTTTTCCAAGCCCCCCAGCGTCTCCCCCCCCCCCGTGTTTTCTGGAGTGCTAAGTTTTTTTCAACCCCTCTTCCTTTGCTTTGTCAGCTTTAGTGTTTGGTGATTACGGGAAAATGTCTGGTTTGGGATGCGGCCCCCCAGCTGGTCTCCCGACCATCTCTGTCCCCCCTTCCCTCCGGCTCTTGGTTTTGGTTTTCCTTTTTTTTGCTGGCATCATTCTGCACACACACCCGTTATCCTCCTTGGCCCCAAAAGTCCTCTCAATTGCCGTTGTCCCTGACTCATCGCAATTCGCCAGCTTCCTTCCTTCTACTTGCAATCGGCCTTTCCGCCAGGCCTGGAGTCCGTGAGACGTCTCCCCAACGCCTGCAGCTTTGCTTTTTTTTTTCGGCGCTACCTTTTTTCTCTTAATAACTGTCGGAGTTGGCGGGGCGCCCCATCTTGGCTTCACCAGTTTTTTGACCCAGTTTAGACCCGGAACCAGATCTCCCTTCCCCCGCCGCCAGTTATGCCGACCCCCAAAACTTTTTTTTTTTGCTCAATATTTTTTTTCACTTTCGTTCTGCCCTTTGTGGCGACTTCCCCTCCTTCACCACAGGCGTATCCCACCGTTCCGGGTGCGGTCCACGCGGTGTCAGGGGCGTGTCAGACACGGTGGTTTCTCCCGTTTCGTTTAATCTTTGCACGCCCTGCCGTGCCAGGGACCGCCGACATTCCCGTCTTTCCCCCCAGCATATAATTTCCAGTAACTCTGCGTATTCTCCCCCCCTTACGTCTTCTGTGAATTTCTTCCGGATAGATTTTGTATGCTTTTAAGTCCGTTCTCTTTTGTGATACCGAATTTCTTTTCCCTCCTCTTCCCCTCCCCTAATTGGTGTTTTTGAGAGAGTCCTGGCCCCTCCCTTTGATTTGAGATGACTCACCCCAGCCCACGACCCCCCCCCTTACCGTTCCGATTCTATAGGGGGCACTTCTTTATCGTCCTGGATCCGCTGTTCTTTCCCACTCCCCCGGACCCCATCCAATTTTTCCCCATGTTTATGCTTTTTTTAAAAGACTTTTGGCCGTTGTTCAGGTCTGATTTCTGAGTATTTCTCTTAAAAGTTTCCCACTACCCCCAATACCAACATGTGAGTGAAGAACAGAACAGAAATTCTTTTGGCCCCGTTTCTCAAATAAAACTGTTTCAGGAAGAATTAGTCTTTTCCGCGTGGGTTTTTTCCTTCCCGTGTTGGGCGCTTTATTTTGAAAGCAGTGCTTGCCACGCTCTGAAAGGCCTCTAGCAGAAACCAGTACTGAAAGATATGACTCCCCCTTCTCTTTCCTGCCCCCCCCCCCTCCCTTTTGGGGAGGGTCGATACTTGTTTTGGCCTTTCAACAGTTTGGCAGGTTACTTTTGTCATTTTGTCCCCCACGAACCCCCCTTCCCCGCCCTTTTATGCCGATACTGAACTTCCGAGCACCCCATTTGTCCCCGGAGTTTCTATTATATGACTCTTCTTTGTCATTCCTTGTTTACCCTTACTGTTTTTTCCTCTTGTGGACGAATTGACGCCTTGTTTCAGTTCCCCCTTTTCTCCATTCGCCCTGACCAGCCGACCCTTGTCTTTGTGCAAATGATTCTTTTTCCGACTGCGAAAAAACCAAGGCCCCCCCCCTCCCCGTCCAAGTCCTTGCAGTAGTTACCACGGGTTCCCCCGGCCACCTCATGTCCGAAAATTGGGCCGCATCCCATCCCGGTTTTCTTTCCCGTTCTGTAATCCCCCCCCAACCAAACCCCTCCGGTCCGGTCGGACGCCTCGCCTTCCTTCTGTGTGACCCACTTTGGAGACCCAGTCACGTCTCGCTTTCCCTACCCAGCTAGCGCGCTATGACGTACTTGTTAATTACCACTTCTTCTATGGAACATCAACCGCCAGTATCCTCCCCTTTGTACCAATTCCTTCTCGTTACTTGATCGGTTTTAATGCCTCGATTCTCTCTCTGCTCCCCTCGTAAGATACCCCGCAACCTACCCTTTTTAACCTTCCCCTCGGTCCCGGTGATCTTTTTCGTGAGCTCGACAAAGATTTTTCCGTTGTTCACCCCCCTTAGAGTTGACTTTGCCAGGCGCTCCGGTCTTAGCTCGACCGAATTCGATATTTTCCTCCTGTCCCCCCCTCTCCTCCCCCAGTTCTTCCAGTATCGAGATTTGCCCCGGGGTCTCGATTTCTTCCAATGCTGCGGACTTTTGCACATTCCTATTTTCGGGTTTTGAAAGCCAAGCTCTGCGCCAATCTTCGAAGGATGCCCCCCTGGCCTTTATTTTTGTTTTTGACTTCGAGCGCTTTGGTCTCCCTCGTGCCCCAAAATTCTTCCCTCGTCTTCGCTTTAAGGGGATCTAAGAGCCCTCGCTGCCAGAGCGGAAGCGCGCTCTTCCCCGTTGGCCGTCTCCTCCTCCCTTGCCTCGTCGTTTGTTTCTTGCCCTTTTTTTTTTTCGCCCCATTGTGCTGGAGAAATGTCCGCTTCTGTACGGTTTTCTCGCGAATTCCCCCCCCCTGGGTCACTTGTCATGCCAATTTTTGACCCCTGCTCCTTTTTTCCCCAGAGGTATGCTGGGCAGGGGCTTTTCTTTCTTCGCTTTTTCTTATTTAGTGTTCGGGCAAATTTGGTTGTTCCCTTCTCTCCTTCCCCCCTCGCCTCCCTCAACGGACCTATCTCACTTTTGCTTCTCAGTTGCGATTTTTTTCTGGTTGGGCTCACCTTTACCCCCCCCCCAATTATCCTTTCCCTGGTGAGTACGCTTTTTGTTGTAGATCCCCCTCCCTTCAAATAACCTGTGGACGTGCTTTTTTTCTTTCTGCCCCTCCACGTTTTTACCTCGTGGGTCTCAATTCTTCATTTACTGCATCGTTTCTTTGTTTTTTCTTTTGAGCCCCGTGCGCCAGGGCGCCCTATCGCCCGTCCCGGCCTCCACCCTCCTCCCCTTGAGAACCCGAATCTGATGCCCCCCTTTTCCTTCCCCCCCTTGAGCTTTTTTTTTTTAAACTCCTTTTGAATAACAAAGCCGCAATTGTCTCGGTCCACCCTTCCCTTCTTGGTGCCCGTTTATCTCCCTTCCTCATAAGTGGTTGTTTCCAGGGAGTACCCTTCCCCGGTTTTTTTTCTTAACAGATTCCCCACATTGTTCTAGGCTTTTTTGTCAGGAAGTTACTCCCCCGCTCCAGGGTTCCCCCGCCCCAACCGATTCTGGGGGCGCAAATTTTGATGTCTGGTCTTCCCTTTCCCGCCCTGAGCTTTTTTTCTTGTCCTTCCTGGGGTTCCCGCAAACCTCCCTCATCTGCCCCACTTGAGGGATTGACCCCCGAAGGGCTTTGGTCGGCAGACTTTGCTCCCTTCCCTTCCTTGTTCTTTCCCCCCCCCCCCCGCGTCCCGCCCCACAGTCCATTCCTCCTTTCAAGTGTATTTTCGTGCGCGGCTTCCCTTTTCGAGAAACTCCAATCGGCCCATTCTCGATGTCCGTGTAGGGTCTGTCGAAGCGGGGTTCGATCTCACAGGGCTCCCCCCCCATCCTTGTACTTCCCAAAAGCTACCCTCAATCGAAAAGTCCCTCCAGCTTTCTCAGCTATGATAGACCGTAACCTTCCTTGTAAGGTTTTTTTTTTTGAAGTTATGCTTCCCTCTTTTCCCCCTTTTCTGCTCCCAATTGGCGCCCCCCTTTCTTTCTGAGTTGTACACCCTTGGGGACACTGGGATCGCTTAGGTTTGTTCAAACACCGGTCTTTACCAGTTCTTTCGCGCTGTCTGGATGCTCTTGGCTCCGTGTCTAGGAATCGACTTCTACTCCACTCGGGGCCATTGCATTCCGGGACCGCCCAGTCGTGCTCGAGCAACCAAATCGCACCAATTCCTTTTTTTCCCGATTTTTTCCCCAGAGGAAGTCTGTCCCCTTTGGAAAGAACACTCTTGATTCTGCAATTTCTCCCGTTCATTGGTAAATCGAGGTAGCCAAGCTAGAGTCCTCGGGATAGCCGACAGGCGTTACTCCCCCACAAGCGGATCTTTCGGAGCTTTGAGCCCGGGCTATCTGCGACCAAACGTAGCTATCCAACCTGCGGTCAAGTGCGCAATTGTCAACCGGTCCGCGTCCTCTTACGTTTTTTTTAGCTGCACTAGTTTTTGAGGCGAGCTCTTTGTCTTCAGCCCACGACGATCGCGTTTTTCCAGGGTACCAGGGTCGTCGGCTTTGTTTCATGAAAATCCCCTTTTTTCCCGAGCGTCCGGCATCCCTCATTTGGCCCCTCCACCCTCGGGCTCCCTTGATTACTTTTTCACATCAGACATGCTGGCTGCGGCCGCCTTCCTCTTTTTTTTTGGTTTTCAACGGCTTTTTGTTCTGGGGATGTTCCCCAGCTGTTCGTTTTTCCCCTCCATTCCTCTTTTTGTATCCCCCCCTAGTGTTTCTCTTTGAAGCTTTGGCCTTCGTTTTTCTGATAGAGGGAATACTCTGCCCCCCCCCCCTGGTCCTCTTTAAGGCACCCTCTCCTCTGTGAGGTTTACGACTACCTTGGACCACCCCCCCCCTCGTCCTTAGCGCCCAAGTGAAGGGGGCTTATAAGTGATAGTTGATTTCCTCCAGTTCTGTACTCCTCCCCAGAGTCCCTCCGTGTCTCTGCTTTTTTTTGGGCGGTGGCAGGCTTTACCTTCACTGCTCTTCGGCATAAGTCTCTTATATCAGGTCTTGGTCTCCCTTCCAGGTTTTTTTTTTTGACACCCCCCACATGCCACATGTTGGGAAATCTTTTGAGCCCCCCCGATGCGCCCGCCCGCTAAAAGTTTCTTCTTTCCCCACCCCTTTTAAGATACTGTTCAGTCTGGAGTGGTGATTTCTCGGGGTCACCCCGGCCCCCACGGCGTCAGACCCCGTCCTCCCCCCCCCCCTTGTGGTTGATGTTTGAACGCTGGTAAAGGCTTCTCCCGAAGTGTTAGGTGCGAAACTTGGGGAGTCTTTAATTTCCCTCCTTTACTGAACTTCCCCTTCATCTTATAGGACACAAAGCAGTCTTAAAAAAAGACCCAGATACTTTTCACACGTCATTTTCGGTTTGGATTATTTAACTTCTTTCGGCTCAAAACTTTACGACTTTGCACGAATATAGAGGAGGTTGATACCTCGCGTGCGGTTTTTTGATAACTTAGTTACCCTCC
>Ga0179591_1283386_pt1 | contig 11471 bp, 14 predicted proteins | sample CZOMad2_1_08_16f_FD_182891 | JGI IMG/M metagenome (GOLD analysis project Ga0179591, IMG submission 182891) | Vadose zone soil fungal communities from Angelo Coast Range Reserve, California, USA - CZOMad2_1_08_16fungal (PacBio error correction) | ecosystem: Environmental > Terrestrial > Soil >... | reverse complement strand
TTACGCCGGCGATTCCTCCCCTCGATCGGCCCCCCCTCCGCAATTTCATTGCTGGAGGTGATTGGTATATAGCCGAATCGGGAGGAGCGTTCCGTCTTTTTACGGGGCATTACGACCATTTTGACCTCTTTGGGACTGCGGGAAGGATTTTTAGCTTCCCCTCCGTGACTTCCCTCGATTCGGATTATTCGCTCGCCCATTCCCTGTCCTCTCTATGACGGCAAAGTCCCCTTTTGCATCTCGTGGTTTATGTGAGTCCGATCCTTTTTCCCCCCTCCTTGTTTTTCGACGTCGTCGTTCTTCTGGTCGAATTTAAGGTTTCGGAAGATCCTCTTCTCTTTCAGGCCTTTAATGAGACGCTCCCTGGGAAAGATGTTGAATTCTCCTTTCACAGGAAACGCTTCCTTCCCCTGTTCTGCCTCCTAATGACCCCTGACTCCCCCAATGTTTCCATATCCCCAGGGAAGTCTTTTTAGATTTTTGCTTTGAAGACCTTCCGGACTACGTATTCAGCCTTCCTTGAGCCTAGTCCAATTCTCTTCCCTCGACTTCAAAGTCTGCCCTGTATCGCTTCCTCCGAACCCCATTTTCTTGATAGTCCGGGTCAACCCCCTTTCCAATCTTGGGATGAGACCCCCCACCCAGATAAACTAATCTACCCTCTGCGGGTGCGTATCGGTATTTTTGTCGCGTCAAGACGTCCTTCCCCTCTCTTCTTTTCCCAGTAAGGAACGGGCGACTATCCAGGTCAAACCATTTTAAGTCTCTCCCTCCGTTCTGAGTTAAATTACCTCAAGTGGAATGACAGGATCTCTCACCTCCTCAGTGAATTCAATTCCTTTGAACCTGTCTACTTAATCCCCCTATTTCCATTGGATGTCCGGATTCAAAAATCCCCACCCACCTTTATTTACTTTACCTATTCCCACGCTTTTTGAAGACCGGCCGGCGATGAACTGCATCGCACGCCTTTTTCAGGGTTCTCTGGCTCCTCTTACTTTTAAGTTCGGGTGTCGATGGATCGTTGCTTCATACTTTTATTAATTCCTGCCTATATCCATCCCCCGTCTTCGCCTATAAGGAATTGTCGGTGACTCCGCCCGTGGGGATCTTCCCGGACCCCTACGATGAGTGTTGAATCCGCTGGCACGACCAAGGACCCCGACGCGTCCTCCCCTTTCGCCTTCGGATTCCTTGACGTCATTCTTCCTTGTCTGATTCGACTCGGCGCCCCCCCACAAACCCCAACATTACCCTTCCCTTTTTGTTGTTTTTTCCTACTCGCGGTTCATAATTTCTTATACCTAGTGGCGCCACGTCCTGCTAAGAATCATGCAGCTTCCGCTTTTCTTAGCCCATCTTTGACTTCTCCCTATCGGCCGCTCAGACCTGGCGGAGCGCGGCCCCCACGAGCTGTAGGTGCTCCTTTCTAACACACCCTGATCGTTTCTCACAATCTTATCCCTCAGGCTCTGTGTGCGTCCTCAGATAAGTCCCTCGGAATGTGTGACCAGATTTTTCTCAATTGAGAGAACAGTTTCAAGTCGTTCTCTCCACCCCTGTTCTTTTGGCCAATTACCCTCTTTCCCCCCTCCACAGGGTTATTTTTAGGGCTTCCGCTCTTCTCAGGAGTTTTCCGTCCTACCCGAGCTCCATGGGGGAACAGGTCACCCTTCCCCGAACCCAGCAGTTTGTCTTTGCCTCCTCCATGCTGACACTTGATAGAATTGATTTTTTTTTGACCCAGGGCATCTCGATCTCTCTTCTGATCTCGGTATAGTCACTCCAGCTTCCCCCGCCTCCATTCTTAGTGTTTTCAGCAACCGAGATGGACCCCCCTCTTCAGCGCGTTTATTCGGAAATCTCCAACTGAGGACAACTGACCGACCCCCGTTTTAACCCTTGACACGACCTTTTTCATGTTATCTCTCAGGTCCAGAAGAGGCCAGCTCTGAGTCACTTCGGCTTTACTGATCGGTCCCATTCTAAGACATCGCTAAGGGTTTTGCACCGTCCCCCCCCCTTTTCTCTATTCGTGCTTGGGTTACGTACAGATCTGCCCGCCTTAAACCCGCTCTCATGGACACTTCAACCTCGGTTACGAGTTCACGTATCTCCCGTTTTTTCGGCAAAGTCCCCCCTCCATCCCCCCCCTTATCGCTCTATCCACCTGTATGGTTTTTTTACGGACATAGAAAGCTTTCTGGTACCCCTTTTACTAGTCTCGTTGACTTTTAAGTTTATCCCTCTGCTCCCCCCTGTTTTGACTCTCTACCCCTTTAGCAGGAGGTTGTCCTTCAAGACTATTCTGGGGTTCTTCCTAGATTTTTTAGAATTGTTGTTTAGTTACAAACTCTTTTTCTCCTCCCTGTGGACCTCATCTTCCCTCTCTTTTCATAATAATCATTTGTTGTTGGACTTTCTTCTCCCCCACCTCTCGTCAGGGAGGATCCGACGTGTAACCGCTTCCCAAGGATTACTATCCTCGAAATGCTCGACTCGTCCCCCTACCCCCAACCTGATAGTCATGCAGCGATTGACGATTTCCCTCGCCGCCTCGAATGGGGTGGAGCCCCCTTTCCTATAGACGCTTAGTCCATGTTCCTCTCTTTGCCCGAAACGACCAAGAAGCCCTGTCTTCTCTCTTCTCTTCCGGGCCTGGAATGTTTTCTCTCCACACCCTTTTTATCGTCCCTCTTTCTTTCTCTGTGCGTGAAAGGCCCCCCCCCCCTCATTCGACCCTTTCTAGGTCCAAATGCCCTGTCCCCCTCCTCTGCTGTAGTGTCTGCTTTTTTGGCCTCGGTCCCACCCCGTGCTTTTCTACAGCTGGTATTTCATGTGACCGATCCCCCCCTTCAAGGCGTTGGCCCCTTTTTTTCTGCGTTTCACGGCGTCACCCCTCGCTTTTTTTCCGTCTCAGTCTCGAATCTTTCTTTCACTTCCTATAGGCCTTGAGCGTTGGGAACCCTCTGATGCTCGCCTTCTCCTCTCCGTGCGATTAGATCTTAGGCTCGTTCTTTACTCCTCACGTCATACCTCAATTCCCCCTATTGATGTCGGAGCTCGCCCGGTCTCCCAGGGCATTTTTCAGGCCAGTTTGTCGAAGCAAAAAGAGTAGATGTTGTCAGCAGTCTCTACGTTAGCCTTACCCATTCCGGTGATTTTCCCTGACAGGTTTCTCAACCTTGTAAATCGCCGTTTTCGCCACTGCTTTCACTTTCTTTCTTATCGCCCCTTTCTCGTATTTGTAGGCCTGCCCCGTTCTCTTCGCGCCCGGTCCGCCTGGTGAGTATCATCTTGGAGACCAGAGGGTTAGTGACGAATCGACCGCCCTCCTCCTCTTTGTGGTGAGTAGCAGTTCTTGACTTCTTAATGGCTCATTTTTAAGTGACCCCCCCTCTCCCTAAGAAGACCCGTTTTTCGCAGCCTTTTTCCCCAGCCTGTTTCCCTATTTGAATAATATAAGACGAGAGGCCCCCCAAGGGAAGTGATGGTCAGCCTTGTTCTTTTTCAGAAGGCGGCCCTGAGTCAGATCTCTGCCTTGGCTTAATACTTCGTAGTAGCAGATTTTTCTCGGTCATGCCCTCCGACTCCAATACTAGGTCGACTCCTTTCCTATTTCCCCTAGTTTCGTAACGGAAAGTCCTGTCTTAAGCGCCCTTTCTCTCAACTTCCGGGTTCCGACTCTTTTGCCGTTTATTGCTGTCCCGGCTGTCAGACGATCCCCTCCGAAACCCCGCCGAAAGGACGATTGATACCCCCGTACTCAACTAGTGCCTATATTTGCTTTCGATGCCGGTCCCTCCGCCTAGCTTCGCTCTTTTTTTCCGATTCCCTAAGGCTCTGTATTGGTGCGCCGCGTTGTGCCGTCTCCCTCCCCCCCTAAGGCCGAGAGTTTTTTACTTCCGGCACGTTGTCTTCAGTGGTCCCCTTGATTGGACGTCTCTCCGGGTTATTAAAGTTTATCCTTATTCCTCTACGTCCCCCGTCTTTTTTAGCTCCCGAATCGGTGTTTGTACGGTTTGTCGCCATCCCAGCGTACGGCCCCTTCCCTCTTCTAAGACGGAGAGTGCTCTTTCTCACCTCCCCCCTCCCCCCCCTGAGGTCTTTCTTTTTCGCTGCCCCTGCTCTTTTCCCCTAAAAGATTTTTTGGTTGTGGCGTGCGCCTGTCCGTTTACCCATCCCTTGTGATTGATTTTGATACAGCTTTCCCCCACGTCGGGAACTAATCCTGGAGATGCGCTTTCCTTCCAGTTTTTGAGAGCGTCTCTTCGTTTCCTCCTCCTTTTCTTACGAAAACTTCCTGGCCTTCACTTTTTCCTTGTTTTTCTGGACGTTCCCTTGTCCGGCGAGACCCGAGTGCAGTTCACGGTGTGCACTTCTCTTTACTCTGTGCAAATGGTAAGTTTCTGAACACTTCTTCGTCCCCGTTTTTCCATCCCCCTTCCCGTCGTCGCTTATCGAGACACGTCAAAAGACGACTCGTCTAGGCGTACCCCCCTCTCCGGCTCCTAAACTTCCCCAATGGCCGCTGCTTTCGTTTCCTTCTCCTCGATCGCAGGTGAATCCTTTTCGCGGCCTCGAAACGGGAGAGTCTAGACTCCCTTAAGTCTCCATCTCTCTTCCCCTTAGTTCACAGTTTTATAGAGTTAGGCATCCCATAAGCCTCTATCTATCTTACCTCCCTGCGATTTATCTCTTTTTTTGAAAGAATTCGCTTCCACGTGATCCCATTCCCCTAAGTTTTTCTTCCTATAGTGTTCGCCCCCTAACCCCTTTGAATTACTTCCTTAATATCTTTAGGGATAGACGCGGCCACTACCTTCGATTTTTCCCTCCTTTAGCCCTTAGTCCCACTTCCACCATTTCTGATTCTTCGTCTCTCTCTAAAGGTTATCCCGCTTTCGATCGTCCGCATCCGCCGCCTTCCGCGACTAGTTTTTTGACTTAGCCCCCATTCCTTACCTCAACCTTCAACCCAAATGAAGATAGCCACCCTGAAAACTTGCTGTTCTCCACTACCTCCCCTTTGATCCTTCTCGGTTGGTTGTCTTTCTCGAGTTTGGACCCTAATTGATTTTCTCTTTTAAGCCACCTTTCGCTCTTTTCTTCAACTACTTTTTTTCCTTTTATGACCGCCCTTTTCCGTCTTCTCCCTCCTTTTGGACTCTTGATCATTTTATTGCTGGTGATCCGAGTTTTATGGGAATATAATCATTCTGGGGCCTTCCTTTCTCCCTTTCCTAGCGCCTGGGTTCTTCCATCTTAAAATTGAGCTTACCCTGTTCTACCGTCTCTTATAAAGAACGTTCCTCCCCTAATCCTTCACCCGAGGTAAATAGGCTTTTTTAGCCTTCTAACTCTGATCCCTCCCCCCGTAAGGTAGTTTTTCGGACCTTTGGATTTCTGCTGCGGTCCTTTCTCTCCTCGTTGGTGGAGGCGGATCTCCCCTACTTATGTCTTTGTTTAGCGTCTGAAGGAGGCCGTCACCCCCCCTCTGAAGTTTGCCTTGCAAGAATTGTCATCTCCCCTTACCTTGGGCGGGCTTCCTCTTGCTGAAGACAGCCCCTCTTGTCCGTGAGTGATGAGGCCCCTTTCTTTGCTTTTCCGTCCTTTCTTGGAGGAAGACCCCCCCCCCGGCAGATCTTTCCGCCTTGCGGAAACTTTTTTCTTTCATCCTGCTTCGCTCCTCCCTCTCTCCATTACCGTCGTTTCTTATCTTTCCATCCTTCTTTACCGGGCTTTCCCACGCACCCTCAGAGCCTTTGCCCTTCGATCGCAAGCCTCGGTGGTCCATTCTTTTTTTCACTCAAAAACCCTCATCTGAGTGTCTCGAGCCCCTGTGCTATTGATTCCAAGTGTTCTTGCTTCTTTTCTTCTAATCAATTTTCTTTCTTGGCGTTTTTTGTACGACTTATGCACGATGCTTCTCTTTGGCGTATATCTCCTTGACTTTCCTCCCTCGGTTGAGGAAAGAGAGGAGTCTTCCCCCCTTAACCGCGCTGATTCTCCTATTCCAACCGCCATTCTTTTAGCGTTCGACAGAGCGCTTCTCTTGACGGCAGATTTCTTATCTTTTCCGCTTTCTCCCCGCACTACTATTTCCCAATGACGGTTCTCTGGAGGTGTGAGGAATCGTCACTCTTCTTGGTCTCTTTCTTTCTCTAGCGATTTTCTATCATTATTCCCCTGAGCACGCTGGAACGCAGATTACTTGTTCGTCTGCCCCTTCTTGACGAGCAACCTTTTTCTGCCTTTCGGCGTCTCTCAAATTCTTCGTATGATCGATTCCACTCCCTCCCTGCGTTTCTAGCGGGACAGGGTTTGAGGCGCTTGTAATCTTCTCTAGTTTTCAAGGACGTTAGTGTTTTTGTCGGATAATTTACGATCTCCTCCAGATTTGCCTTCTTTTTCCTCTTTTGTCCTATTCCTCTCTTGAAATAGACATCCTACGTGACAACCGAAAATGCTACCTCCGGTTGCTCTCTACTTTCCTCTAACAGAATACTCCCCCTTCCACTACCCCCTTTCCTCTTCTCTTTTGTGCTTTCCTTAAGACTCTTTGCCTCCCTCATTCGAATCCCGCTAGAAGTATAGCTCGTAACCTGTCGTGTTCCATCTGTATCTCCCTTTCTCACCAGTGAGACCCTCCCTTCGTCCAGATACCCCTCGTTTCATTCTCAGTTCCTCAACTAATAATCGACTCTTGGTTGGTCCTAGTAGTGTTCGTCTTTTTTAGAGCTCCGGTTTCTCGACTTGTCTTTCCTTCTTGAGTCGGAAGCTCCCTCTCCGTCCCACCAACCTTCTTTTTAGCTCGCTAAGAACGCCTACTCCTCAAGTGGACCCTTCCGCCCTGATCCTCTTCCAGACAGCTGCAAGCCCTGCCTCTTTCAGTCTAATAATGACTCTCTTTTTAACCCCCTACTCCTTTCTATTCCCTCACCCTTTCCCCACCTGACTAGCCCAAGGTAATCGAACCTCCCCTCCCTACTTCGTGATATAGAAGTGTCTTTGTCACTCCTTCTTTCCTCGGTTACCTTTATTATCCGTTCTTGGGTTTCTTTTCAGGAGATTTGAATACCGTCTTCCTCCGTCAGGAGCTGCGACTTTCTTCCATCCCCCTTCATTAGTCTCAAGGTAATTTTAGCCTCTACATCGTGGGATATGACCTTGCTTCTAATAGTCTTTGATAGCACGACTTCCTATCCCCCACTCTCTAATAGAAGCCATTCATTCCTCAAGGAAGGTAGTTCCCTTAAGTTTTGATCCCTTTGATTTATTTCTCACCACGGGTAAAGCCCCGAATGTGGGGGGTCTCCGCTTCTCTGTGTTCCCCCAGAGTGGTAGAAAATCATTGGCACCTCCCTGTTCTACTTAGAACGGCTAGCCAGTTTTCTTCAAGGAGAATTAGACGAGCCCGAAAACTTTCTTCGTATCCTTCACACGACAGCATGAGCACTATGATCTTTCTAAGAATTATTTTTCCACCAATGCAGACCTATTATGCATCGCTGTTACTATCCTTCTTGTAACTGCCCTCTTTACAGATCTCAGCTGGCACGGGGTATTTAGTAAGTTGAGCCCCAACGTGGATTTCTTTACCCGGTTGTAGCAACTAGATAAATCCACCTTTCCTGAATTTGCATTCCGAAGATTGCCCTTCCAGTCTGAACCTATGTGTTCTTGTCTCACAACTGGCCTGTTCACAATTCAATGAATCTGCTAGACTATTAGGGTGAATACGTCTTCTTGTCCCCCAGACCTACCCTACTTTTGTTATCTTCTGAGTTTTGATAGGACTAGCAGAGTCCCCACCCTCTTCTCCTTCAAGTTCACTTAAGACTAGAATATACCGCTCGGAGCCCCTCCTTCCCTCTTGGGCCTACTCGAACCTCCACAAAGCCCCCGGTCACTTTGCACTACCCCCCGCTAGAATGTTATCTTGTCCACACCGGAACGCTGTTTTGAATCCTTTTCTCCAGCCGCTCTTATTTTCAAGCCCATATGACAAAGGACCATTAATCATACCCCCCCATCCTCGTCTTAGGCGGACTTTTACCCCCTATTCAATGTTCTCTCTGCGGCGGGGTCAGAGCCAAGTATCCCGATATCTCTCCCTACCCCTCTCCGCTCGCCGTATTCCCCGTTTTTTGCCCTCGAAATAACAGGATTAGCGCTCCAATCCCTCATTTCTTTCCCTGACCCTTTCTAACTGGCTTCCTTTCTTCAACAATTAGTCTCTCTATAGGCTTCGAGTACCCCTCTTCCAAGAGAGGCCTGAAGGCGGTTGGGTTCTGCCATCGTCTCTCATTAGGTTGAAAGCACCTTCAGATTTGGTCCGTGTTCTTTTCCCCCCGGATGTCGAAGACATGTAGGCTTCTTGACAGAATCATCCTCCTGGGCTCTCTCCTTTTTGTTGTTTATATCTATTCCCCTCCCTCCTTTCTTTGGGACGAACCGCCTTGTTATCCCTCCCAAAATGATTCTCTCAGAGGGAACTCCCTAGACTCTTGTCCTACCCCCCCCTCCTTGTAACTAGAGAGATCTCCTCCGTCCGGGCTGTCAAAAACGGCTTCCTCCGTTCTCGCAAATGGTACCCCTGGGGCAGTTGCGACATTTAATTTTCCCTCCTAGGTTTCTTGCCCTCGATGATTCCCTTTATTTACCTCTTGACGCCAAGAGTTTTGACTTTACCTTTTTTTGATCTTTCTCTGTACTTGATTTCTCGTTTGGGGTTTACACCCTTCCCTTTCCCCGAGAAAATTGTTGGTCGGTTTTTAAATTCGGTCCACATTATCTCAGCTATTGGTATGCATAATGCGACTCTTTGCAGAGCAGGATAACCTTCCTCGCCTTTCACATTCTGTAATAGTCTTCTTTCCACAATCATTTGAAATTTTTTTTGGGTTGGTCTTTGCCATACTTTTTGTGGGGCCCGAGCAGTGTCTGCGGCCTTCAGGATTCCATGAGAATGTTCGAAAGGACTATATACTTCGAGCGTTTCGATTGTTTGCTATTTCCTCCATCACTCGCAGTCCCCTCCTCGAAGGTCCAGTAGGAGTACGGGCTTTCTTTCCCCCAGTCTACCCCCTCTTCAATTTTTCTACCACTCGGCGCCTTAACACCTCTTTTCTTGTGACTGTCCACGGTTGGCCACCATTGAGAGAGTTTGTGGTTTTGGGGGTGGTGTGGCCGGTTTTGACCCTCTTCTACTCCCTGATGAATACCTGTCATGGGGATTGGACTAAGGTCCCCTTTGTAAAGACGCCCGTGTCTTGCCTGGAAAAGTCTTCCTTCTTCTGGAGCGTACTTCTTTTTACTTTCTACTTGATAGTACGCCGACCTTCATCCTCCTCCTTCTGAAGAGCTTTTGAGCACGCCAGGGTTAGTAGAGACATAAAGCTGAATAGCTTTTTTGGTACAGCCAGATGGCTACCCAGTGAGTTACGGCTCAACTTCTCCTCCCTAATTCTGTGAACAGAATCTTCCCTTGCCAAAGTAAAAGGCCTGTCTACCCCCCATCGGTAGACATCCACCTATGGCCCTCCTCCTAGATATTCCCCACGAGCGGCAGTGGTATCCTTTCGAGCGTGTCTCTCTTCCCCGAATGGAAATCGGTAACTCTCTTCTCTTGTTTCATTTTTTTTAGTTTTCCATTTCTTGCCGTAAAATCACTAAGTCCCTCTCCCACAAGAGGTCCCCTTCTTAAAGCGAAAGGTTTTCGACCGAAGCATTTCTGATCAATTTTTTGATTGTTGACTCAGAGAGAGGGTGCGACCGCGACTGTATTCCTCCTATCCTAGACCCCAAATTCGTGCTTACCCTCCCGTAGAACGAGTTTTAGTCCTTAGGCCCGATCTGACCCGGTCTTCCCTCCCGCATCATTGATCGAAGTTTTACCATGCTAGGCGATTTTTGTGGACGACTCAGGGGACTCTCCTCCAAGTACGGTGGCAGGATAGTGGTTCTTCAAGTAGCTGGTTGAACTTGGCCGTTCTGTCTGTTTCTTTTTGGTGGACTACCGTGGCAGGCCCTTCTGTCCCCTTTTCAGTTCGGCTCTAACCCCCCTCGACAGCCTTTTTTGTCTGACTTCCCTAGGAGACGCCTTCGAAACGTTCCTTCTCGAAGACACGGAGCTCTTGCCAAAAGCCCCTCTCACCCGAGCGGTTCTCTTGTAGGTGTCTCCAGAGCTGCCCCCTCTGGGTATGTGGCAGTGATAAGCGTCGATAAACCTTACCGGGTGCTGCTCCGCTATACCTGCTGGCCCCCTTTACGAGGACGAGCCTTTCTGTCTCCGTAGTCCCTTTCCGGCCTCACTTTTCACTCACTTAAAACTCATTCTTCCCCTTGCTATCGCCTGGATTCTACTTTTTCCCCTAGGCGAGCCCGTAGTTCATGCATGTAACGGCGCTTGTGCACGATGCAGCATATGGGCTGGTGGCCTTCCCGGATAGGACCCCACACTACGAGCCCGTGCTGGTTCGACTTTGTTCTTTTTCCTCTGTTGTAGCAAGACGTTTTCTCCCTTAGAGATGACCCGTTCGGGAGACTAACCATGGAATCTGACTCTTCCGATGAGGCTCGTTGGCAGATCTTGCCCCCACTTATGGTCTCTCGCTTAATAAGTTCTGCCGCGCCGTTTCGCCTAAGGAGACTCACTGGAGTATTTCATCTCGAGCCCTCTCCCCCTGGTCGCAGGGTATTAATTCCCCCCTCAGATAGAGACAGATCCCCCTCCGCAACTTTCTCTCTCTGTCTCACCCGTCGTCGACCTTTTTGCATTGATGCGGCCGATGCTCCAATACCGACCGAGGTTGGCCCTCGCCCTTCCCAAGGAGGAAGGCCTCCTTCCCCCCTCGATCTACAGCTTTTCTTAAGCGGACCTTTTTCCCCCTCTGCTAATTAAGTTTAGCAATCTCCCCACCCCCGGTCGATTCTTCTCCCTTTCAGAGATATTCCATAAATTGCTCCCGGATCTCGCCGAATTCGCATAGTCCTTTCGGAAGAATTCCTCAGAGACCCTCCCATTGTCACCCACCCTTCCCTCTTAACCCCCTACCTTCCCCCATTGATTAGTTCAATATCAGGGTCTCTTCGCCTCCTGAGACGATATTGTGGGATAGATTTCCCCCTTTTTCCTAGAATCGCCGCAAAAGGTCTCTTTTATTAAAGAGGAGTTTCCTATTTTGTCGCATCCTTTTTTTCCTTCCACCTCGTTCGTGACTCGGCGGATTAGGTTGTTCCCTATTTTTCTCGAGTGTGAATATCGATTTGGCCTTGGCTCATGGCAGGCGACGCTTTTTTTCGATTCTGTCCCCCGAAGCCTTCCTTTAAGAAAGGAGCGAGAATATCCGATTGCCCTGCTGATAACATCTTGCGCGCCTTTTCGTCGAGAAGAGAGACCGCCCCCTTGGAGCCGTTCTTCCATTTTTTCTGAGATTCTGCCTCGAGATAGCGGTTGGAGTTCGGAC
>Ga0179591_1227719_pt1 | contig 11471 bp, 15 predicted proteins | sample CZOMad2_1_08_16f_FD_182891 | JGI IMG/M metagenome (GOLD analysis project Ga0179591, IMG submission 182891) | Vadose zone soil fungal communities from Angelo Coast Range Reserve, California, USA - CZOMad2_1_08_16fungal (PacBio error correction) | ecosystem: Environmental > Terrestrial > Soil >... | reverse complement strand
CATTGTCCCTATTTGGCATTTATCTCTTTTTTTGGATTCCTGCGCGAAGACAGGGGCACGTATTTCGATATACCGGCCCGTCGCCCGTTACGCTTTCCTCTATCCAGACTCTTCTACTCTAGATCTTCGTTTTCGCGCGTTTTTCTCTCTTTCAAGGAGCGAGGGTTTCTGTTGTTAGGCCCGCGCGTTCTGTTGCTGCAGCGGTTGTTCTTTCGGGGGTTCCTTTTGCCCGGGCAGGTATTCCTTCGATATCCCCCGGCATGCCCCCGTTCGAAGCTTTGGAGCATTTTTTTTCTCGAGTGTACTTATCAGGTTGATTTTGCGTTCCACCAAAGAGTCTTTTCTTCCAATAGCTTTTGTTTTTTTGGAGATTCCCTCATCTTGCAAGTGACAAGCACCTTGGCCGAGGGAAGACATTTCCTGCGATCGCTTGGTGGCTTTCCTCTTTTCACATTCAAGGCATGAATTGTTTTTCTACCCCCTATATGGTCAGGACGCGAAAACCCAGAGCAGATACGACGGATCAGCGTCAAGTATCGATAGTTCGATTCTTCTTCTTCTCCCTCAGGAGCTTTTGAGGAAGTTCTTTCCGAGCCCCCGGGCATTTTGTATCGTGTCCTTGATGAATGAGGACGTTTTCTTTCTTTGTCGCCGCCCTACCTTGAACTTTTTTTCCCTCTCCCTTTCCACGACCAGCACCGCCGAGTTTTTTTTTAACGTTCTTTTTTCGCTCCTCGCAGTTAAGATGAAGAGCCCCTCGCATGTCCGGAACTGAGCTTTGATGTCTTCTTTGCCAATAAAGGGCGTCCTGCCAAAAGACCTTCTTTCTACAAAACGGTTTCCCCTACAGCGGGATATTTTTGAACCGCCCTTTCCCCTTTATCTCGAGAACCTCCCTCCCGGGGGGGGTGGTGGTCACCCGTCGCCCCCCTTCGAACCTCCAGTTTCCCGCCATACTTTCACTCTAGTGTTAAGGTATTTAGACCGCACAGACTCTCCTCCGAAAAATTTCTATTCCTTCCCCTCCAGCTCCCGCGTCCAGATACGAGAAGATTTTTTCTCGTTCAGCGGCGCTTTCTCAACACCCACCCTCTATCTTATATGTTTCCTCATTTCTACCTTGTCTTTCTCTCTCCCCGTGTGCTGCAGTAGACGTAGTCTGTCCTGTTTCCCCCTTAGGTATTGTGACGATCCTCGTTTCTTGAGTATTCGGCTGTGAGGGTGAGATGTTACCTTCCACGGCAGCGTTACGAGGCCACGATCCGTACTATTACTGCGGATCAACCTCCTTTTGATAGCATGTTGGCCTACGTTTTCTGTTCTTATTCTCATGAATCCGGGGAATTGGGCCCTTTTTGTTTCCTTGGTCTTCGCGGCTTTTCCCTGTGGGTCGACGAACTCCGATATTGTGTCCCGCTAGTCTCATGGATGTAGTCATTTCAGCATTCTCTCTTCCAACCTTTACCTTGGCAATAATCCTCCTCCTCCCTTTTTTACACGTTACGACTCCGCTCTTTTTGCTGCCCCTATTGTGCTAAAGTGTCAGGTATAGGAAGGATTAGGCGGCCTCCCAAGATGGAACCCTAATCTCTTCGACCACTTTCCCCTTGTAATAGTAAGGCAATCTCTGGCCTCCCCCCCCCCCCCTTCGATAACTCCTTCACCACGATCTGACTTCGTCGGAAGATGACCGGTCGATAGATAGAGCCTTTTTTACTCTTACGGACCACAGTCGTTCGGTGTGCGCTTTGTTGACCGTAATTTGTAAACGCAGCTTCTGATCCCAGGCCTTTGCCTCTTCTTTCTCCACCGGGACTTCCTTACAAACGCCTTAAGAAGGCCTCCTCCTTGTCCACAACCCTTTCGTTGTTGGCCACACATCCGCCAAGTAACCCCGGACTCGGGGCAGCTTCCAGCACTCTTCCTATACCCTTGGGTCCTGGCTTGCCGATTGGCTTTACCCTCTGCCCGACCCTACTCCCCCGCGAGATAAGCGACTTACTCTTCACCCTCTATAGTAGCGGCTCTCCACCCGAGCACGGAAGTATTAGCGTCCACGAGCAATAGAGGCGTCCGAGCGTTCTCTGAAGTTTCGTCTCGTCATCTATCAGATCCGACCGGCACCCTGGGTTGTTCCCTTATAGGACCGGTCCTCCCTCCCCCCTCAGCAGGAGCCATTGGGCACATTTTCCGTCTTTTTCCCCGAACGAATCTAGTAAAGTACATTCTTTCTGCAAATAAACAGGGTTTGACCTTCCCGTCAGAGCAGCATGCCTCCGACCTCCTCTGTGCTCGGTCAAAGCAGGAGCCTTACTTCCAGTTTTTTTCTTCTTCCCTGTCGCAAACCACCCTTTGCCTCGATTTGTTCACAGATGATCATTCCCCCTGACTAGTTGAGCATTCGACGCCGGGACCTACGGTAACTGCTCTCCGGTCGCCGTGCTATCCTTTCCCCGTCGATCCTTTTCCCCTTAGCGCGCTTTTTAAACACCTTACCGCGACCTGATCGACCGTATCCGTTCTTAATGCTTCTCCGTTTTTCAGAGGGCATTCATTTTTCGACATTCTCTCTTTTTTCTCTTACTTGGCCCGCCGTCCCCGTCCCCTACTACCCCAGTCAGTCAGGGGAAGGTCAGGAAGAACCCCCCTGAAGGCTCTCTATCCTAACGACACTTCAAGTCGTTCTCCGACCCCGGCCTCACGGCTTTTTTGATTTCCCTGAGGTCCTAGTTTCACGTTTTACATTTCTTTTCTATCCTGGCATCTGCTCCCCTCTTCCTTAAGTCCGTCGAGGTAGGTCAGTCCCAGCTGGAGCGCGACCGGCGTCATCCCCTGCTCTTTCGATTTGGTAGATGACCTCCGAACGTCTTGTCTGGCTCTCGAGTTTCCGGCTCTGAAAACGGTGTAGTTTCCGATTATATTTTATTTTGACATGTGCTCCCTTTTTTCCAATAGGTGTCTATCTCCGCTTGGTGAGACATGCCGATCGGCCCCCAGCCTCTGGATGATTCCCCTAGATCTCCGTCTAACTCGGTTCATAAACGAATGCCTGTCGGGTGTGTAGAAATGCTCTGGCACCCAACCAACTCAGACTCTCCCTGAGGTTTCTCCTTGTCTTGATTTCTTTCTCTTTCTATGCTGTAAGTCAAGTGTTACTGGACCCAGATTAGGGTGAACCCCGCACTTGTTTACATACCTAACTCTCTCAGACCTCGGCAAGGACCTAGGCCTCTTTCGCGCTTTAGAAGCTTTGGTTTCCTCTTTCCGATTTTGCAATTTTTTTTCAGTCTTCAAGTCTATACGTCAGCGGTGGCACTTACTTTAACAATTTGAAATTTCTTACTCCGTGTGAGTCGGTATAATAGATCCCCTTGACCAGCTCCGTGCTTGAATAAGATCTCGGTACAGGTTTCCCCCCCCCCCATCGAGTTGTTTCCTGTCCCCCACGTTCGAGGGATAAGAATATGTAACTTGTCTCTGTTAATTTGCCCAGATCCCCCCTTGTTTGAGCAGCCGTCTTAAAAGAAGAGCGGATATAGATTTGTCTTGTCAGGCAATTCTTCCCCTTTTGCCGTTCAGCGGGTCTAACCCCCCTTAAATCCCATATGCTTTCCTAGGAATATGTTGCTGCTTTTGCCTCGATGCCTGGTTTCCTCCCGGAAGCCTGCTCACTGACACCCTCCTTCTCAGCGAGAAGTTGTTCATCAGTCACGAGTGCAGCCCCAATCTAATACTGTCGTGACGAGATCTGGTACTCAGTACCAGTATGCCTTCTCTAACTAAATGTCTGCGTATTCTCTTTCTCCCGTTCTGTGTGTGTATACTTCTACTAGAAGGTGATAGGATTTCGTTTCTGTCTCTTTCCTCAGTGGTTTCCTCATTTTTTACAGAATCGGTCACGCATCTTCCGAGCTCCCACCCCTCTTGTTAATCGAAGCAGGAGAGGACGTGCGAACTTACCATTTCTTCCCGGTTCCCCACCATTGCATCACCATTTTCTCTGCACTCTCCCCTCTTTCTTGTTCTATTGTGAGCTTTCTGGCGCAGGAGGTCACGGCGGCTGCCTGTTACTTCGTGGCCGCTCGTCTTGTACGACCATACTCGCATCGAGACGTTCCCCCCTTGCGCTCCTCTAGTCCTATCCTTTCACTCTATAAGATGATCGCAAATAGTCTCCTTGGGTGCTTCCACGGTCCAATTATACAGAACTTTCGGTTCACGGTTTCAAGCGTTTTTCTGATGACTACACACTCATCCAGGGGGATGAGTAAGGATCCCTAGCCTTTCTATTTCTCCCCCAGGCGATAGTGTAAACTTTTCCCCTGTCGCAACTGTTCCGTACTATGGCAGTTTTCGGAGACCCACTCACAACCCCGTCTGTCTCCAGCTCGTTTCCCGATGTCCCAGTACCCTGTCTCTCGAGACAGTCCACCTAGATGTTCCGCTGCGCACTCTCAACTCAAATTTTCCCGGACCGCCGCGCTGTCTCCGGCAGTGGGATTCCCCTGGTGTCTGGCTAGCTAGTCTCCCAGAAGACGCGTTTTTCCTCTGTGATATGGCCTCCCACTCTTTATTACCACCCATACCTGCAATGCGACTCCCTGGACGCGCCGCTGAGAGTTGTGCGTTCCCTCCCCATGATCTGACCAGAAAAGGTATTTTCTCTTAATAGCATTCTCTTTTGATAGTATTGATTCCGCAGTCGAACGTGCACTTTCCGCCGATTGTTAGACCGGCTCCCCCCTCCAAGATCAATCCCCCCGACTTCACATTTGCCTAGTCGATTACCAATCGTCTCTCCTCTTAAGAAGGGAGTTCTGTACTATATAGTCAGAGAAACTGTCAGATCGATCAGGCAGCCCGATGTAAATTCGCTTCAATTCTATTAGTATTCCCGGCCTTAGTTAGACTAGCTTGGGGACCTTTCTTCCTGATTGTGGCCTTCAGACTAAGCTCTTTTTTCGTAATATATTCCTCGGCACACAGGACTGGGTGGTAGGCGGGCTTGCGATCTCCGGTACTTTTCTATACTGACCTCCCCATCACCGACTTGATCATATTTCCGATATTGGGAGCGTGTTATTTACGAAACCAGCTTTGGCCTTTTTTCTTGACTCTTCAGTCCTTTAGGAGTAACATCAACTTTAGAAGTGTGACAGTCTATTAACCGGCGATTCCCCCCCCCCGTGCCGAGTTTGGTTCTATCCTTGCTCGGTTTGGTTCCCACGTCTACTTGCCCCCGTGAAACTGTAGTCCCCGCTTGATCAAAAATGTGATTTGACGTGCGCACCCCCTCCCTCGCCCCGGCTTTTTCCTTTCCCCTGAGCCGAAAAAGATTGCTGGTGCGCATGATTGCCAGAGTGCTGCTTTTTTTTTTTTTGTTTTTTCATTCGGAAGTTCCAAAGTCCCCATTTTCACCCCTTTCACGAGTTGCGCTAGAGAATCACCTCAGAACACACCCCCATTGATCTCGCAGAATTGTCTTCGGGTCCTTCCCTTGCTACAGTTCCCCTTGAAAGAGACATAAGAGGAGTAAGTACTCCCCCCTTCTCAGCTGCCTTTTGTGTGTGTAGTGCTAGTACCCCCCGGTTGAGCGAGTATTTTTTTCTGGGTGTCATATTAGTAGTGTTTTTTTTTCTTTTGTATGTGGAATATTGGCAAGCATTCACTCCTTTTTTATTTCTTAGGGCTGGTACCCCTTTTACTCGAGACGTCCACGTCCTCACCTTGTGATTATTATGAGTGTTTCCCCCCCTGGGTGAAGGCAGCCCCCCCTCCCCCCTAATGACCCTTTTCTCAGTTTCCTCGGTCGCTCCCCCAAGACTTCTGTACTGAGCAAGGAAGTATTTATGTTCTCTCCATTTCATAAGTAGATCTACTTCTGTTGATTTTTGCGGATTTGAGTTAAAGTCTGTCAAGGTTCTTATTACTGATGACTATAGGTACGGCAGGGCTTTTTTATGAAGTGGAACCGAGCGGCTTATCTAAAGAACGGTTCCCCTTTTCTCCTCTTTATGTATTTTTTCTTTAAAGTAGATGCCCCTCGGGCTTTAATAATAAGGGAGAGGGTCTTCTTCTCCCCCAAGACCTTGCTACGGTTTGGCCCAGGCGATATTCCTTTACCTTTAAGGGTGGCCTCTTCCCCTCTAAGTAGGCCCAACTACCCGTCCCCCTCTCTTCTCCTATTTAGCTGTTAAGATTGTTTTTCATTCACGTTGACAACTCTTTTTCTTTTTTTTTTTCACACTAACTTTTTTTACCCTTCTAGCTCCCCTTCTAGAGAAGTCCCATTATCTCTTCCCCGCTCCTTGCGTCCTGTTCTTTTTTCAGGATTGTCGTGAGCTCCCTTTTTGGTTTGACTATGGTCCCTTTGATGAAGGTCGTCCTGTTTTTTTTAGAAACCAGATGCCTGTTTCTTTCGGACCCCGCGGATTCCTTTATATCCTCTACATTGTTCAAAAGTACCTGTGGGAGACCTTTGGAGAGATTTTCTCCTCTTTTTTGATGTGGAGTTAACAGAAGGCACTCTTTCATCAGACACCCCACGTTTTTTGACAGTTTTCTAACAACTGATTGAAGTGAATGACGGCCCATTGCCATCCATTCGACTTAGCCAATAGAGCTGATCTTCTGTCTACCACTGCCGCTTCCTCTCGAAGGTCTTTCTCCCCTCTAGCCACCCATACAAATGTAGTCAGTAACTTTCTTACAAGACCATCCCCCAGTACTCCCTTTTTTTATCCCACAGGGATGAGTTTTTGAAGAATCCCTTCATTCTTTCTTTTTTCGGACTGAAACGTCGGCAGTTCTCCCTCCAGAGCACACTCCTATCGCCCTCTCCCCCTCCCCCTTAGCGACTTCTTTTATGCTCGTTTCTATAGGGCTTCGTGCACAATATCCCCCTTCTTCCATGCATAAAAACGGAGAACCCAGACCTGATTTACCTTTCCTCTTTTTTTTGATGAGAGATACTTGTTTGTGTCTTTTTAGTAGACGCTGCGTATTGGAGAAGCTCCCCCCCCTCTTTTCCCCCTTTTTTTCTTGAGCGTAGAGGTATTGCGCAGATTATGAGTGTGGGACCATGAGCGTAAAGTTTTTTCACGCGGCCCCGAGAGGACGAGTATTTTTGACGAGAACTTCTTATCCATCCTTTGGGTCTCTTTTATGCTGTCTCATGGCAGCCCTGTTTGAATGGCGTGTGCTCGACCTATTTTTCCTTCCTTTTTTACAGTTTTTTCCTTTTCTTTTGAATTTATCCCTCTCTCTCATATCTTTTTTTGATCACATTTTGTGTTCTTTGAAGACTTTCCAGCAATCTCTTTATCCACTTTGGAAAAATGAGTCTTCTCCTCAGCAGGAAAGCTCAGTTTTCTCCCTTCCATTTTTTCGCGCTTCCTATCAGATTGTTTTGGCTCCACTTATATGTGGCACCAGGGTTCAGGTTCTGCCCAGTAGTTTGAACCCCCCTATGACCATTCTTCTTTCTTGCTCCACCCTTGAGCAGCGCATATCCCTTATTGGAAGTCGTCGCCGGTCCCCCGGTTTCCTTCCTCAATAACATCGGTTTTCCTTTCCGTCAGTTGCCTTATCTTGTTTACCTTCTGCGTCGTGGGAGAGTGATTCCCATTACCCCAGAGCTCTGGACGACCGTCCTTTTCACTAGTGGTCAAAGTCTCCCCCCCTTTTTGGAGGGTGTGCTATAGTCCCTTTAACGACGTTTCCTTTCTCTTTCGCGGGCTAGGGATCGACCCCCTGCCTTCACTGTCAGGCGCGATCAAGCTTGGAACCAATCCCCCCTACTTTTCTTTTGGTTTTGTGGTGTTTTGACCACTCCCCCTTTGATTATTTCCACTGTGAGTGCCTCTGCTTATCAGCTCAATAATCGCCACTTTTTTTTTTTCCTTGGTGATCTTAGGTGTTTTTTTTTTTCCCTCCCCCCGTTCCCTTTCCGCCCGCAAGAAAAGTGATCAGTCTGCTCACCCAGTTCAGCGATGGACCATTCCCCTTCCACGAACCTTTCGGCCGTCCTTATCCCCTTTCCCCTCTTACTTGTCGAGAATCTAGTCCTTTTCTCGGTGAAAGTCGTCTCTTTCTTGAGATGGTCTGCTAAGTCCCCTCCCCCTTAAAGCGTCTTCCTCCCCAGTCCCTTTTTCTAACTTTACTATTTTTCCCCGTCGAGCATCGCCCCTAAACTTTTAGTTAAATTACTTCTCCAAACCCTGTTTTCCACGAATAACTTGACGTATAGCTTTTCCCCCCTCTGTGACTGCTCCCATAATCTTCCAAAAATTCCCCTCTGCAGGAAGCCTCTGCCCTTGGCCGGTGATCAGACGGGTCAGTTCGTGACATCCAGTTCTCTTTCTTTCCTAGAACGAGCCTTTTTTATTCCCCTTCACCCACATCACATCACATCTATGTTTGCTCCTTAAGACTCTCACCTTCTCTTTGTGCTCTTAGACGCCGAATTTTTCCCTTTCCGGGGTTGGTGCTTAACAATTTGGACTCTTGTAAAGCCTGCGCCGACACGTTAAGGCAGGTAGCGTGAAAACATCGACTTCTCTCCCTTTCTTTTCCCGAATTGAAAAGTTTAATTTCCAGTATCTTCTTCCTCTTTTTTCTTGTATCCCTGTTGATCACTTAAGCTAGTCCGATGATCTCCCCCCCCCCCTTCCTACCTGTTGAACAGTTCCCCTACCCGCCCCTCAGTCCATTGAAGACATCTTTTTTCGAAGAAACCTCAAGGCCGCATGAGAGAATCTTGAAACTCAAGAGAATCCCCTTCTTGTATTCTTGAGAAGTCTTCTTCCCCCTAATTTTCAATTACTTCAGGTTTCGCGTTCGAACATGCTCCAAGCCTAGGACGGACTAAGTCGTCCTTTTTTTGAGTTTCCGGAGTTTCTCCGGTGACCTCCCTCCCTTTTCTGATCTACTCGAGCCCATATCTCGCCCGTTTCTTAGTTACCTCCTGTTTATGCTGACCTGCCCTGGTGGCTTCTATGTTATTGCGAGAGCTTCTTAACTGACGAGTTGCCATAGGGCCTCCGTAATTTTTTCATGCATTGTTGATGTCATTTCCCGCACCTATGTTTAGTAGACGGAACGTCTGTAGAATGCTCCCCCTGCCCTGCTTTTATTTTTTTTTTTTCTTTTTTTTTTTTTTCAGTAGCAAGCGAGTATTCGCCCCTAATGTTAACTCCCCTTCCCAGCCTGCCTTTTTTTCCATTGTTCTCTTGGTTGTCCCCAAAACACTAGATACCTGTCGGACGACGTTCCCAGATCCTTTTCTGAGAACGGTCCCCTAGTCTTCTGGCCTACTTCCCTTTTGCCCAAGATATACGAGACTTCCACCTCCGGTTTCCCCAGATCGATAGAACGACTCTCCCGGCTTCCTTCCCTTCTGCTTAAGAGTCCTGCCTGGTCCTGAGCCTTCGGTCTCTACGGGCGTTTCCTTTTTCATCCTGAAACTTCGAGCCGGTAGGAGCTCGTCGACGTTAACGCTTTTTCCAGTTCGTTTCACTGTTCCGTTGTCTTGAACTCCCCTGGGACAGATGCCAATCTTGGTCTGCTATTGTTTAGTCCTTTAAATTGGGTGCCCCCTTTCCCCCCTTCTTTTTGTATGAAGAATGTTATATTTGAACCTACATTTTTTTTTCCCTTTTTCTTACCTTTTATGATTTCTTTTTGTCGTGCATCAAAAACTGTGTAGCAGGTCCGCCCGAGTGAGTCCTCTTTTGGTACGTGTCTGCCATTCTTACCTTGTTGACGAAATTGGTCGATAGCTAGACCCAAGCATCGCTGAGAAAGAGCTGATCTCGAATGTACTTATTTTTATCTTTTTCCCCCCTCGAGAGAGAGGCAAACATAAGAGTAGCACCTTACGCGTTGGCGCCAAGTAATGCTGAGGGGCGGTTTTTTCAATGCCGATCTTCGGTGTTTCATCGGGCTTTGCTTGTGGGTTTTTTGGGTTTTGGGGTTCCTTTTATTGATTCCCCCCCTTGGAGGCGTGCCACTCTCGTAATCGATGCACTGTTAATAAATTTCAATCAGCAACAATGATTCATCTCATCCCCCCCCTTTCCCCCACAGTTGTAGATTCCGCACCCCCGTTGATTGTACCGGACCTCTGTACTTAATTCTAAAAGTGCTCCTTCTGTCCTCGGGTAGGAACCGAAGCAGTTTCGGCGTGTTGTCCTCTTTTTTTCTCGGCTGGTCTTCCCTCTCCTTCCTGACTCCGCCTTCTTTCCTTTTTCCCTGCTTAAGATGCCCTACCTACTACCCTTCCTACCGACATCATTTCTCCAGGGAAGAAAGACCCCTCTCTATTTTTTGACCAGAGAATCTAAAGATTTCTTAATTCTCCTTTTTCTTTGAATTCTTGGACCCCCCTTACGAATAGGAGTGTAACGCTGACGCCTCCTAGGTTTCTTTTTCCTGTTCATTCCCCCTTCATCCTTTGTTTATTTCTTATACGGCCCTTCACGTCTTCATGGAAACCGGAGATATTTTTCTCCCCCTTCCTTTGTGAAATTTATGCAGGTGTCCTCGGTTTTCGCTGAACCTTCTTATAACGGCACCTAAAAGGAAGTCGAAAGCCTGAGTTCCCCCCCTCTTTTTCCCAATAAGTTGACCAGCTCCAAAGGTCGTTATGTACCCCCGATGACCTCAAGGATATTCCATTTCTCCCCTCTGAGACCCTTTCGTGGCCTTTTTCCCTTCCTTTTAGGCACCTTCGCTGTTTTAGTGTCCGTCAGTTGCTGCCCCACGTGAGTTTCTCCGTGAGGATCTGGGATCTAGGTCTGCAGCCCCCCCCCCTTTCAACTTACGTCCCCTGGCACTCCGTCTACCCCTTTTTCCGTTTAGTGTTGTAGTCAAGACCAGTGACTCCCCAACTACCAGACTTCCCCTGCGTCACACCAAGAGGTATTCGACCGGATATGAGAATTCCCTTGTCTCATGATTCTCCCGGCACAACCCACTAGCAGTGCTCGACACCTTCTTGTCGAATTGAGTTATCCAAAAGGTCCAAACCTCTCCCCTTTCCCCTATAGTTTTTTTCACTTGGACCTTCCCGGACTTGACAGGAAACTTTTCTCCTCCCCCCCTTGCCGTTTTCTTTCATCCTTCATTACACCATCGAGTAAGACCAGGTCTCTTATAGACTCGTCGATCTTTTTTTTTCCTTTGTCCCTTATGATTTTCTTTACATTTCAACGGCTCGTCTGGCACTTTTCCTGTTTGATGCCAGAGAAGAGTACATGTTATTACTATATTTCACCTATAAACTTTTCCGGAAGCGTTCCTCCTTAAATTCTGACCTTTTCCGAGGAAGCTACTTTAAACGTTCCCCGTCCAGGCTTGATTCCCCTTGCAGTTCATGTGAGGCTCTCGTACTGGACGACGAAGTGGATAATGCAACCTTTTTTCCTTTTTGAATGGCAACGATTCCCCCCAGGCTCCACGTTTCAAGAAGC
>Ga0179591_1270115_pt1 | contig 11472 bp, 15 predicted proteins | sample CZOMad2_1_08_16f_FD_182891 | JGI IMG/M metagenome (GOLD analysis project Ga0179591, IMG submission 182891) | Vadose zone soil fungal communities from Angelo Coast Range Reserve, California, USA - CZOMad2_1_08_16fungal (PacBio error correction) | ecosystem: Environmental > Terrestrial > Soil >... | reverse complement strand
CGTCAATACGTCTGAACCTGTCGAATCCAGCTCAGCTCCCCCCTTCCCAAACGCGCTGTGCACACACGCATTTAAGACATGCCCCTTCCCCCCATATGATCAAACTCCGAGCTTTGTATGCCCCTTTTTTTTCATCACATTATCGTCCACAAGAGAGAGTTGACCCCAATGCCGAGTCGCCATGTTCCCTGCAACAGCTTGCGCAGCGCAAACCCTGAAAACGGTCCCCCCTTCCAAAAACGGACGACTGGATGTGCTGATCGAAATGTATTTTTTGAGTGAACCAGGCTATGGAAAATCAGTGGCCCAGTTTCCGCCTTCGCCGTATGCCCCCCTTCTCCGGGCTTTCCCCTCCTCCACAGTGTAGTTAGGCTCCAGTTTCTCCCCTTTGCTTTCCTGTTTAATTGCGACAAACCTGGTGTTAGGTGGAAGAGGGCCTCCCCTAATTTTGCTCCTCACTTGCCTCCTCCCTTCGTCTCTCCCTACCCATTCTGAACATTCGGCGGCCTGATGCAGCAGGAATAGAGTTCGTTTTTATGGGGGATAAACAACTTTCCATCTCTTTTCACAATGTAGCCGTAAGTGATGGAGTGGTCTTCCCCCGTTCCCCTAAGCGGGTCCTGTGTCCCATTGTTCTCCGGAGAATGTACAACTGAGAAGGGAGGGACGTCTAAAGGATGTGGAGTGGAATTAAACTCCCTCCCCACCCTGCTTTTTCTTTGAGAAGAGCGAAGGAGGCTAAGACAAGCCTTCTCCCGGCAGGGAGTCGTCAAGGATTCCGCTCACCCCCTGGGCGGGTGTGGTAATTCCCTTCCCTGCGAAAGTAAAAGAGCCAGGTTTCCCCTCTACTACTCAAATTTCCAACTGGTGCCGTTGATGAATGACGATGTCTGGAATGGCTCCGCTTAGGATCCTTGGCGACGTCCAATTATTTATTCTCGAGCATCGCCCAAGTTAGAGCGCAGAAAGTCATTCCAAGAGCACAATTTGATCCCCCTTTCCCTGTTGTGCGGCATCCTGCCAATTGAACTGGCTGCAGTCTTGCAGGCTTCTGCCTCTTGGAGCCCACAAAGAATGCCCCCTTTCCCGATGGTTTTTCCAGGACAGCTGGAAATCTTCCGCCTTACCAGAGGATGAGATCTCTCCCACTTTCTGACTGGGAAGGGATCCCTTCTCTGGCTCTCACACCTAAAAAAGACGCAGCCTTTAGCGAGCGCCCGTTACATTTTACTGTCTCATGAGATTCCACGTAAAAAGAGCGTCCCTTCCCCCCCTTTAGGAGAGGCCACCGATACGTGCTTCGCGCCGTTTGACGTGCGTCGCGGTCCTTCCTCCCCTGCTTCGCCCTGTCCCTTGGTTTTCGTTCCTCTTCGCCACATTCCCATAACCCTTTATCGCGTATGGGGGACTCCCCCACCTCGTGACGGATCGTCGTGGCACTCTCCCCCATGAAAACCTCGTGAAATGGACCCCATTCGAGCGTCCCGGCTCAGGATTTTCTCTGTTACTTGTCTAAGACGCCAGTCCTGTTTACGAGTATGCGTTTGCTTCCCCCATGCTTTTTTTTCATCTCCAAGTATACACGCTCCGTGCCCGTCACCCGTTCCTGATGTTCGATTTCCACGCAGAGAGCCTGGTATGCTAGAAGGCTCCCTCCCCCTTGTCATGTCGCAGGTTCCTCCCCCAGCCCCTCTCTTCACTCATTTTCGGTTACAAAAGGTCTTCGGGACCCACCTGAAATTGTGGTTTCTTTATTGGTCCTTAGGCAGGATAAATGACCTCCCTCTTCAGCCGCGCCAATTTGATGTAGAAGTCAAGTTCGAGGTCAAAAAAGGTATCCCTCCACCACTCGAAGCCGGTTTCTATCCGTTTGTCCTTTCCCCATTGAAGGAGGAGGATTGCAGCCTCCTGCCAAATCCTTCCTGTCGTTGTCTCTTCTCGGAATCTCAGATCTCCTGGATCGACACCTGTCGTTGCCGGCACTCGGTCTTGCGCAACTAAACGACCCCTCCAGGACAGCGTCTGTAGTTCTTCTTGCCCCGCCGCTCCGGTGGTTGTTCGGCTGGCACGCCGTACGCCATGCCATTTGCGCCCACTCTCCCTGCCCGTTTTCGGGCTGGCAGTGTCCCTCCCTTCTGGCGTCGTGTTATAAAAAATTTTTTCCCTCGAGCTGGTCTTCCGCCCGTTAGGCTGGCCACCCCTGGTCGAGCGTCGCTCTTTCGGAAAGGTACAGAAAGAATGGCTTTTTTACCTCTCCTTTTGGCTATCCACTTTTTCTGCTCGGGGGAGGATAAAGATCAGGCGCCTGGAGACCGTCAGAAAGTTGCACACTTACCTTCCCCCTATGAAGACCCTCTCTTTGAACCAGAGAGTAAGCTTTGTCCTGTTTCCCCTGCCAGTTTGCCTCTTGTCTGAACTGCTTTTCGCTTAATGGAACGCTGTATTAAGATTGGGGGGCTTTTTCCCCTTCAGTGGTAACACGCTGTACTGGCGCATTATCTTTGTGTTATAACCTCCCTGGCTTCTCCCTAGCATGAGCTGTTTCGACCTTCAAGGGAACTCGACCCCCTTTTTTCAACAAGTGAAGGGACATGAGATTCATTCCATTTTTCCCCTCCTTTTCCCCTCAAGTGTCAGTTCACGGGAGCCCCCCTTGCTTTTCCATGGAAATCAGTTAAGGCTGGCGGACGTGTTCCTTGCTGCTTTCGGCCTTTCTCATGCTCTTGAGGCTCCTGGTACTGTTTCCCTTTGCTTGAAGACTAGGACCGGGCAGTACGAGCAGTTCCCCCCCTTCACAGCGCCTGCCTGGCCGGCCTCCATTCCCCCTTTTACAGCCCGTCCCAGTGTTAGGGGCCGATAGCCCTTTCACGGGCGGCGAAGACGCCCGCTCTAGTGAGCTGCAGAAAACTTGTACGGTCCCCCCCCCCTCCTTGTTCTTCGACGGCTTATCCCACTGCATCGCTCGGGCCGGTAACAAGGGGCCCCCTTGTTCCTTCGGGATCCCCTCGACGATTCATTAGCCGATCGTTTCCTCATCTCCGGCGCAGAGATTCTCCCTTTTTTTACAAAGAGGTTTGGCTTTTCTGGGTGCCGGACATTCCTTTAGGGTCTTTCCCTCCAGAAACCCTAATGACGGGTCAGCTCCAAGGTTTTTTCCCCATGGAACTGGTATGTGCTCGAGCACTTTTCTCTCCAGGTTTCTGACATGTATCTTGCTTAAAACTGGTTTCCTTCACTCACCCAAGTCTAGTGGGTTCATGCGACTTAAAGAGGCTTTCCCCCCTTCTTGCCAGCAATCACAAAGCACCTTCCCCCCCCTTTGTGTTGTTAGGGCCCCCTGATCCGCGGCATAGCTTCCCGTATTACGTGGGTTTGAGAAATGGACGCTTCTTTCTTACGCGAATAACCGCTTCATGGCCTCTCCGCATTTTTGTCATTATTTGCCGGTAAGGTACTTGTACAGTCTCCCCAAGGACTTGGATCCGCGCCAACAACACCTCCCTGCTGTATATCCATGGCCCATGTTTATTCCTAACTATGTGAGTCTCTCCCGTACATACAAGCTTTGAATTGCGTCTTTCTTGCCTTGAGTCGATCCTTTCTTTTTTCGTTTTTACTGACCTTGTTCCCCCAGCCCTTGCGTCTTGAACTGACTCCCAAGGGTGTCTCCAAAGGTCTTTTCCCCCAGTCTCCCCCCCCTTGACCAAGCAAGCTATTCGGCTTTTTCCAAGATGGAGCCCCTTGCCGTTTTCACCATCAGGTTTCTCCACTATAACAAAAAAACGAGGTAGACCCCCCCCTTTCCCGACGCAACGTACTAAGCGGTATCGTCCCTCCCTTTTTCCTCTTCCGTTGCTTGATCTCTCCCGCTTATGCGCCGTTGTTCGTGTGGGTTTCTACCGTATTTGTTGTTGTCGAGTGGCCTTACGCTGATGGTTCTCTCCCGGAAGGATTCCAGATTTGTCGCCCCCCCCCCTTCCTGATGATGTGTCAACAAGTTTAGTTGACTCTTGTCCTCTCCAGTTTGGAGCACCGAAGCCATCCACCGACTCCTCCCCGCGTGACATTAGTAAACATTCCTGACCAAGACCGAATGGACCCTTTCACTCCTTCAAATTCAGCTTGTATGTCACTTGTAATCCCTTTTTTCCCCCCCGTCTGGAAGTAAACACATATTTTTTTCTCCATTTCCTTCCCCATACTTGACCACTCGTGTGATTTTGTTTGCGCGGATGCCTTTTTAGGACTGGACCTTCCAAAGAACACCTGCGTAATATGACAACCCTTTGGCGACCACCAGCATTGTTCCTTTCTTTTAGTTACTTATTGCCTTTTTTTCCAACCCATCCCCGCGCAGACCCGTTGCATTAGGCGACGGATTATCCACGGTCCTAAGTCACCGTGCTTGTTGGCTTTTTAATGTTATGCCGCTTTCAGCCCCATGTGCAGTCCTTTTGGACGCCTCGATCACAAACAGACATTGGTGATGATACTTACCCCCCTTTCCCGCGGCTGTGAACTTTCCTTTCGGGCTTCTGCGACTGCCTACTACCAGGATCCGTCCCCTTCTTGAGCTTTTTGGCATACGGAAAGGTGCGAACAGACCTCCCATGCTTCTGGCCGGCACCAATCACAAACGCCAATATGGGATTTTTTTACCCTTTTCGCGTCGTGACGCCGTTTCTCCGATAGCTCAAGATCCTTGCTTTACTCGTCTGTGTGGACCTCTTTTTTCAGTACGCAACGACACCGGGTGATTTATTATTCCGGCCCTCTTTTCCCGATTCTTTTCGCGGCTTTTCCGGTTTTGACCGTGTTTCTGACTCTTCCTCGGGTTGCGTATTAGCCGCCCTCATGTTGCCTACAGTTCCTGACGCCGTATTTCTTTTCTTTTCACCCTTGCAAGGCAGCCGCTTCTTCTGGGATGCTAACCCTTCTGTCTTCAAGCATCGTCCCAAACTGGCCGATACTTCTCCCTTATATTAACGGCCCTGATCAGAAAGACTTTACCTTTCTCATGCCCATGGCCGTCCGTCCAACAGTGACCCACTGGCGGGTGTAACATTGAAAATTTGATGAACTCTTCCATTTCACGTGACTGTGAAGACTTGTTATACTTTACATTTTTTTCCTTTAAAAAGCTTCATGCTTGTTGTCCTCGCCCTTTTTCTTTTTACGCTCCCCCCCCCTCAATATACAAGCGCCATACTAAGAGTTTTCCCCCCCCAAGGCAGCACATTCCCGCACCCCCCTCCCCGGTATTCATAAGTGCAAGCAGTTCAGACAATTAATTGCCTATTTTTGGTTTGCGGGATTTGTCGGGGTCGCCCCCTTTTTTTTTTTTCCCACAGTATCGGCTACAACGCTTTTTCTCCCTCTATGGCCCTCAAGGTTCAACTGTCCCCCTTCTCCGCCCAATTCTTTTTCGCGGAGCCGCGCCCGCATTTGCCCAAAGAGTAAAAACGTTTTAGGTTCCCAGCGACTCCAAGAACTGTACTTTCCCTCTGCTTTTTCCTGCGTTCCCACAGCGCTCCCGCTGGCCTTGGGCCCGCCGAATCCTTCCTTTCGCCCAAGCTCCCCTCGATCGTTGGTATTGTGTTACGCCAGCTCCCCGCCCGAAGATTCCCTCCGAATAGCAGGATCTTTCCCTGGTCCATCTTTCTGCTCGCACAGGAGATTCCGTCACTTCAGCCCGCCCCAATTATAGGGAGTGGCCCTCCCCTCCGAAACGACAGCGCTGGCCTTTGGCGCTGATCCGATCATGTTGCATCGGCGATGGTTCAACTTCCGGTGGCGTCCCATGCAAGCTATTTTTCTCTAGGGCACCGCTCAATGCTATTCGGGTTAGTAGTCAGCTCTTCTGCAAGCCCGCGGCGCGGACAATACTTCCCTTTCCCTTCATCGGACCCTCCGGCCTCTTTTTTCGGGTTTTTGAACCCACTCATGCGCGTACCGTGCTGGCCATTGAGTCCCCACGCTTCTGCTAAAGCAAGCCCCCCTTCTGTGCAAATTGAACTTTTCCCCCCCTCCACAGACTTACAGTAGCATGAGTTTCCTCTACCGCCCATGTGCGAGACCCGCATTGGCGCCGTCGATCCCGTACCCCTGGGTCAGGGCGTGACTTCGACCATCGGCGCGCCGGCGTGTCGTTTTGCCGACGAGCGTTGGAGACGTGGGCCTCCTTCCCGGAGCCTTTGCTCGGAACTCGTATCAGGGACCTTTTTTCCTTTTTTTCGCTCGGGACACCTCCCATTTGGACGGTCGCATTGCTCGATTTTGACAGGGCCCAGATGTTTTGGACTTTTCATAGTGCTCTTTTTTTTACGACGTTCTCATTCGGAACATGCCTTTGCTTCAGCATTCCTATCAGGTTGCTGGCGGTGGCTCCTGTATTTCATTTTTGGCCTCCGTTGAATAAGCTCGCCCCCCTTTCTTCTGCGCGCCCTCGGAGTAGGTGGCGACTCCGCCTGGCCCCCTTAAGTTTTGACTTTCATGCTAGTCCCAACAGGCGCAGGCCGCTACGATGCCTCCCGCCGGGCTTGGTGGTTGTCCTCGTTTTCATCAGGGACGTCTGATCGTCATCCGCTTTGGGACCCTCGCTTCTTGCAATGTACGGGTGACGTATGTCCTTTTTTCTTTCCGCGGCAGAAAGCCTTCCCCTCGTTATCGGGTACGACGACTCCTCCCCTGCTCGCCGTCCATCACTGGTGGCACTTGGGAGGCGGATATCAACGACCCAGCTCTTTCTCCCCCGGAAGCAACTGTCCTCCCCCCCGGTTGCTTTCCCTGGTTTGTAGCGGCTGGCGCTCGAGGAAGTCGAACCTCAAGGAGTTCCCCCTCCTCCGGTGCCGGAAGCCCTCTTCACCCCGCTGCACAGGTAGGCATTCTGGGCCGCCTGATTCCTGTTTAACAGCGAGCGGCGACTGTCGTCCGTCACTTCCCTTCAGCGCGGGGTCTGCTCGGCCAGGCAGTTTTTCCCTGTTTTTGTTCGCCGGCCTTGCAGGCGGCGCCCGCCCCGTCAAACTCTGTTGGATCGGCAACCAAATACGGGACTTCCCTTTCCTTTCTCAGTTGAGTCTTTTCCCTTTTTCCCGTCGACCCCCTCGGGACGCGCTTCCCTTTGGTTGAGCACCGAGCGGTCCCAGCGACCAGGTCTCGCAGATGGCCCTTTGATTCCCCCCTGAACCTCCCCCCTGTGAGCCGGCTGCATCGACCGCTGTCCTTCGATTCTTGGAGGCTTTCTCCAGTCGGTATTCAACACGTATACTTTCCGCCCTAGTCACCCGCCTTTCTTAATTCCCCCCTCGGGCAGGCCTGCGATCAGGAAAGAGAGCCTCCCCCCCCCCCGGGGCACGCCTCTCCGGGTGCAGCCCGATTCACTCTCCAACGGATTTTTCAATTCCAGACTGGTCCTCCACCCCTTTCTAGCAGATTCAGTGTTTGGACGGCTTTGCTTTTTTGATGCGTCTTCCGCGGCGGTTTCAGAATTGCCCCCGTAATCGCTTGTTCACATCTCTCTCCTGTTCTCCCCTGATTGATATATACAGCAGGGCAAGGTCCTTCGATTTCTTCATGGAGTGCGTCCTCTGATGAAATTATTTGGTTAAGACAGGGTTTTCGGCTCTCTTGTTTTCCCTCTCTTTTTTGCCAGTAATTGACGACTCTCCTCGAATAAGTTGTTTTTGTGAGCGATATTTCGTAATCCGTCCCGCCAACTTTCCCATCCATCTAGGCGCGTCACACAGTCGTCCGAGGTTCCCCGCCTTCCTAATTACGGCCATCTAATCTCCTCTCCATTTCGCCTTTGGAGATTGAGCTCCCCATTTTCGCTCTGACAATTCATTCCAGCCTTGTCACCGCCACAGCGGCGCAGCGTTCCCTCCACGACTCACACCAGGACGGATTTAAGTTATTTTTCTCACTTTTTTTTAAGGAACCGGCTTATTCCCCCCATCCTTTTTTGTCCTTAGGCCGTCGACCTCTCTGGCTTCGTGCCGCCCGTAGTTTTCGTTTTTCGCCTCGTGTGCCCCTTTCATGAAATGGAGAGCTGCCTGTTCCCTTTTCCAAAAGGGCCTTTTTCCCTTTGCAAGACCTATACTATCGAAATGGAGCCCTCTCCCTCTTCGGGAGCCAGTAGACGACATGATTGTATGACCGCCACTCTCGTTCCTATTCAACCTCTTCCCCCCTAGTACAAGCTATAGATGTAATGCTTCTCTTTTCCCCTTTTTACAGAACCGCTTTAATTCCGGACGCAGTTTATATGTCCAACCTCCATGAGACGGGCTTTTCCTTCCCCCTCAAAGTATGTGGTGGGACCACCCAACCTCTTTCGTTTTCTCTCCCCCCGCAAGGACCTTCAGGGCGACGAATCACGGAAACCAATCTTGATTCTGGAGAAGGTACCTATCCCTTCCCGTAACCTTTCTTTCTCACCAAGTCTGTACGATAGAAGTGTGAAAGCCCCGCCTCTCCTGTCCCGCAACCTGGTTACCTGAGTTCGCGCGGCGCTGGCTTCTCCTCTTAGTCGCGCCGCGACAGGGATTCTACTTCCTGAGAGACACTGCCTCCGAACTCCCTTGTCCGCGGCCATTGATGACCTCGTCCTCCTTCTGTCGGGATATCCGCCCCAGTGCCCCCTTTCTTCCCGGCGGTCCATTTCTTCGGTCCTCTTAGCAGCCCACGATAAGGTTTTCCCTTGCCCTCCTGTCGGTTTCAACCAGACCTGACAGCCATCGGACCAGGTCGCCCTTAGATTTCCCTGCTGGAGGAGCTCCCTCCTATATGGTCGCCAACCCCTGGTCCACCACGCCAGCCAGATGAGTCCCTCGTCTCGTCCTGCTTCTATTTTCTGTCCCATCCTTAGTATCCCCCCCCCCGAGCGCCGTGGCGGAGCCGCTCAACTACGCTACGAGGCGCCCCCCTCCCTTCGCTTTCCGAGGCCTCGCCAATGAGTGTTCGGCGCGGCCACCTTCTCCCCCTCCCCCCTGGATCGCATGTATGGGGACTCCCCCTTAGATTGACGAATCAGTCGTAAGCTCACTCGACCCATTCCCCATTTCCCTTGTTGCAAACATATAGCCGAAGCAGGCGCAAGGCGTCTTGTGATGGTCTCCTACGCCCTTCAGGCCTGAGGTTCCTGCTCTGCCTCTCCTCAACCGGCCGAAACAGTCTTTTTCATTTCCCCACGTCCCCCCGCTCTCCCCCCTTCCCGCAGCGCGCGATTTCGAGCTGGCCACAAGGGACCGGTACTTATTTTCCCGAGGGGTGGGGGTGGGTTTGTGGGTACGGCGCCACGTTCGAAAATGTCGTTTCTCTTTCGGCCTCGGCAATGGTACCCTTCCTTTCGGGAATCATGGCCCACCGGCTTTGTTTGTTCTTACTGAGGAGGCCCCTGCTCCAGACGCAGTGTTCAAGGCAAAAGATGAGTCCTTTCCACGTCGAGAAAAGATCCAGAGGCCGGTCCAGGTTTCTCGGACCAGGGGAATATTGCTTCCTCCCTCGGCCTGGCTACCGTAAACCGGTCCTTCCTGGCGCGGATCGGGCAGACTTGGTTATAAGCCCCCGAGTGCTCATCCGTCTTGAGCATGATTCCTTTTGTGGGGCCCCACCGCGCCACTATACCTTCTCCTCCTTGTCGTCGTAGAGGGTTCCACACTCTGATTACGTTTTGTTTTGCGGCCCTTACGGATAATAGCTCTCGCCTTCATCATTGCGCCCAGCCTGATCCCCTCTCCCCGTTTAGGGCGAAGGCACGTTTCCTTTCTTAGATGGCTCTACAAAATACCCTCGTCTTTCTGATGCGCTGGTCGGCCGAGCTGCTGGATGGCCCGTCAGTGCCGCGCGGCTCGCCCGGGTAGGCGCCGGCACCGCCCTTCCCTTCCGACAGTTTAGGTGCCTTCCTCCTCCCCTCACTCTTTGCCAATTAGGCAGCTGAACGGCGCCTGGGATAACCTGTTCCTCGCAGTTTCACCCTTGCTGGCCAGAGCGTGAGAAGGGTTGTCGCCCGAACTCGTGGGCCGCATTTCCCAGACCCCGAACAATGCAAAATAGGCCCATTGTTCTTAACGTTGCCTCTTCCTGGAACGGCTAACGATTTTTTTGGTGCAGGGTTGGTCCGCTGAGGAATGGCTGCGTTCTTCGGGTCTGATTTAACCCGCCCCCAATGGCAGTCCCTCGCATTAAGTCTGATTTTCCCAGTACCCAAAGGTCCCTCGACCATTCGTCCCCTTTTCCGGGACATGGAGTTCCAATGCCTCCTCCACCCCTGTGTAGCCATCTTCACGGGACTTTGCCAGGAAATCATTAACGGCTTGCGGAGGGCGCTGCAGGCGTCCACTGATTTTTTTTCCCTGAGCGCGCCGTACTGGGTTGCCTATTCTTTCAAGGTAGCGTTGAAAGGGTTATCCAGTACGCAGTTGCCTGGAAGCTCCCCTTCCTTTTCCAAAATTGGTCACGAAACAAGGTCCCCCTCCCCCCCGGACACGGGGCATAGGTTTTGAACTGTGCCGGTCCCGCCTCCTACACCCCAGTCGTGACTGTAGCAAAACCGGGGCCTGTTCGTAAGCGACCTTCCGATACACGCATCAGCCTCAGGGCAGGAATACTTGTCAGCACGGGGGCCCCTTTTCACGCAATCGCCCCTCTGTACTTTCCTGCAAAGATTCGTGCTCCATCCCTTCCTGCCCCCCCTATCTTTCGCTACGTGACAATCCAGAGTATTTTCTTTTTTGGGTGCCACCATCAGCAGTTTGTTCTTGGCCGACTTGCCTCAACGAAGGCGCAAGCCCCTGTGCGGAAAACTGACCCTGGTATGCGCCCCCTCCCGTTTGACGAGCCCGACGTCCCCCTTTTTCTGCCCCCTTTCCGGCCGGGACTTGGTGGTTCAAGTCTCTTCCACTTCGGGTCTTCTAGATTCAAGCTTTGCACGCTTGACCCGCGCAGAACCTTCAACTCCACAAGCCCTTTTGTCCCTCTGAAGTCTGGCGGATCGGCGCTCGATGCCGTTGTTTTCTTCCTTTTCGGTTGGAAAAGAGATGTCCTAAGCGAATACGCCGTCTTGATGCCCTCTCCCTCCAGCCCTGTTGCTCACTATTAGGCCAGGTAATTCTTTTTCCTTCCAGGCCGACACAAGTCTTGCCCGCGCCACCCCCCCCCCTCCTTTCTCCTTATTCTTGGTGGTTTTCTTCCCAGAACATGTGAGTTATTCCCGTTCCCCCACTTGGCCCGTTTTATGAAGGTGCCATGTCAGATTAGGTCTTCTCTTTTTTGTTTGTAGCGCTTTTTCCCCCGGCCGTTTCCTCACTCCTGGTCCAAGTTTTCTAGAAAAGTCCTCCCCCTTGGTGACAAGCCCAGTATAAGGATGTTTTTCGACCACAGAAGCCCTCCCCTGCCTTTGTCAACCATCGCGTATTTTTTTCCCCTCTAACACCCCACGACTGGTCGCAACTACCGACACCCTCGCATCGCGGT
>Ga0179591_1263292_pt1 | contig 11473 bp, 12 predicted proteins | sample CZOMad2_1_08_16f_FD_182891 | JGI IMG/M metagenome (GOLD analysis project Ga0179591, IMG submission 182891) | Vadose zone soil fungal communities from Angelo Coast Range Reserve, California, USA - CZOMad2_1_08_16fungal (PacBio error correction) | ecosystem: Environmental > Terrestrial > Soil >... | reverse complement strand
ATGCAGAAACAGACAGACACTCCCCTTTTTGACGGGGGATCCCTAATTTGTTCTACTCCAGTGGCCGCGAACCCCACCGTTTTCAGAAAAAGAAAAAGTAACCTAAGTCTCCTCTCCCCCGCACTCCTCTGTCCCTAGCCCGCTTCCCCATAAGATGAACGCCATTCTTTCAGGGACCCACAGTTAGTTAACTTTCTCTTTGGACTGTAAAGGAATTCTCTCCTCCGAAGACCCTCCCTTGTTTTTCCCCCCTGCAACAAAGTTTTTTTCCCCCCCTCGAAGCTACAGGTTCCCCCCGCTCATCCCCTCTAGAGACTGTTAATGATCTGCTAAGTCGAAATCCACCTCTATCTTTCAGAAGCTCGTTCCCAGTTCCCCGGCTCGTAACCCCAGCCTCAATAGTGTCCTGGTAAGAAGAAGAATCAACAGACAACACCCCCCCCCCCCCCCCCCCCCCCCCCCCCCCCCCCCCCCCCCCCCCCCCCCCCCAACCACGCCCAACCCCCCCGCCCGCCCCCCACCCCTCCCCCCCCCCCCCCCCCCCCCCCCCCCAGCATCCACCCCACCCTCACGTCCCAGCCCATCATTCGTCGTTCTTTAGGCTTTTTTTTCGTTCACGAAGTTTCCATTCTGTCCTTGACCTGTTCCCCCTTTGACTGCGCTGGTCTAAGTTGAAAACCGACTCTACCCTCACAGAGGAGCTACGCCTGAGGTTTACCTGGCCAGCTCGAAAAACACGTATCCTTTTCCGCTACCCTTTTTTGGCTCCCCTCGCGGCCGCTGTTTGCCAAGCCTCAGGACATCAATCGCTCCTCATTAAGGGGACAACGTTTTTTTTCCCCTCTTCGACCAGAATCGTTTCGCTACCGAAGACCCTTCGTACTTTCTCCAACTTTTTTTGCTACTCCTATAGGAAGCGTGTCCCCTTATGACAGCTCCTTTCTCCGACCTCGAAGCCTGAAAAGGTATGATAGAGTTTTTTCCCCTTCGGCCGAGCACGTTGGACGCCGCTTCCGATAAAGGAAGAACAAAGTTGTGTCCATCCTGTTATGAACGATGATTTCTGCTGCACTTCTCCGTTTCAGCGTGTCCCCCTGAATCCAGACACGCCGCGTTACCCTTGTTTAACCTTGACCCGGGCTGTCTTCCCCCCCGCCTCCTATGTATCCCCAAAATTTGCTCACCTCCTTCCGAAACCCTTTTCCTTCTCCAGAGTAGCCTTCCATGTTGATTTCCCAACGACTAACGGTCTCGTCTTTGCGCACCTTTCAGAGACCAGTCGGGAAGTTAAAGGTTCTTCAGTCATAGCATCCCCCCTCCCTCTGGCTGTACGATCGGTTCCGGAAGACACGTCGAGGACCCTTAGCAACTATCTCTTCCCCGTCTTTCCTTTTCTTAGGCCCCTCGCCGGTTCTAGGCTCCTCCTCAAAAGAGGAGAGTTCTTCCAATTGTTTTCATCTTTAACCCGGTTAGACCGCACGCCCTCCTAGTAGCTTCTGAGTTTTAGGTTTTCCCCACATGTAGTTGTGATCCAGGCGGGTCCAAGCTCGTATGATGTTTCCCGTCCTGTTTGACCCCGCCTCCTCCCCCTCAGCGCCCAGTTGGCCCGGAGGTCTCCCGGACGTTAGACCCCCGGAATCTTACTTGAAGCTCTTTGTGCCCTCGTCCCCTGAGACCAGTAGAATTCATCCTGTTTTCTTCTCAATAGAACGCGTTCGAGCTTCTACTCTTGTTTCGTTGATGTACCTTGTAGGGCCGCTCCATTTATTCACGGGAAGTCGTATTCGCTGCTTTTCCAACGAAAGAGCCCCTCCGCTGGCCCCTTTGTTTCCACGACAAGACCCTCCTTGCTGTTCTGCCCAGGCAAACAGATTTTCCTCTCCTCCTCTTTTTTTCCTCATAGTTTTTAGATGATGACCACCCTCTTTTGACGTGGGCCGAAGACAAGAGCGGTCCTCCTCTTTTGTCTTGTGAACAAGCTGCGGCTGTTGCCCCTGCGGGACGAACCGGACACTTTTACCGAATATTTCTCGGGCACCTCTCCCCACTTTCAGCAGTAAACCCTTCCTTCGTTAGCCAAAGGTTGTCAGCCTATTTCTCGTAGATTGCCCCCCGCGGCTAAAGTATCATGCTAGCCTTTTTTTTTTTTATCTAGCATGGGCACTTTCTGGGTTGTTACTTTACTGGGTAAGAAAGTATCCCTCTTATGGGGGAAACCGGGGGGTCTCGGTTCTCGCCGTTGTCCCCGGTGCTTACGCCGATAGTGCCCTAGAAAACTCCCCACTCCCATTTTCCCTATCGGCAGAAACGTTTGGCCCCCCATCTCCCCGACGGGCTCCGGAAGAGGACATCTTCCTCTGTACGAGTGCTGCCAAATTCCCAGTCGCTTTGGTCCACAAGATTTTTTTAGACTTACCTTAACTTGAAACCACCCCCCCCACCCCCCACCCCCCCCCCCCCCCCCCCACCCCCCCCCCCCCCCCCCCCCTGGGTGGTGCAATCGTTTTTGCTCTAAGCATGCTCGCGAACAGGCCCTTGCAGAGTATGTGTCGGTTCTTTTCGATTTCAAGGCCTTTTTCGTCGGCCTTGCTTCTCACCCCCCGAGCCAGCGACTTTCTTCGTAAATAAGGGTGGGACTCACTTTCTGTCTTGAGGTCTCTTGCTTTCTCTTTTCTACTAAGGATGGCGTCGTGCCGATTTCCCCGATGCTGGAACGGATGACCCTCTTAATTTCCCCCTTTGGGGCTAGCCCTCTTGATTTTCCCCTTGATAGGCATATTTTTTCACAGACGGCCTCGGTGTTCACAAGGATGTGCTCGTCCACAGAATTTTCTCTGGCGCAGGTACTATTCGAATTCGATTCACCATGTTTTTTTCTTCAGGTGGGATAGCCAATCTAGTTACACGATTCCTTAGAGCTAATTAGTTCCACTGGCCTTGCAGGACTTGTATCGGGGACTTTCTTCGGTCTTCTTAGCCTTCGAGACCGGATTATTCATTTGAGCTTATACCTCTGGCTTTTCTCCTCCCCTGGACTCCTTCCTTTATCTTTTAAAAGCAGTTCCTTCGGGCTTTTCCCCCCCCCCTCTAGTGACGTCTCCAGCATTGCCCGTCCGGGTTTTTTACAAACCCCCCCCACGATTCCCCCTCTCCAGTGTCAGTTCCCGACGAGGAAACTTTCATGTCTTTCCGGAGGATGTGCTCCCTCCTTTTTTTTTTTGAGGAACGTTTTGTGATCAGATGCCATCTCCCAGGTCCTTTTACTGACTTAATATATCTGGTTCTTTGCGTGCTGACGTTTCTCTTCGAGGAACCATTCGTCTCGCTACGCGGTCCGCTCTTTTCCTTTTTTTTCTTAGTATTTTTCTCTTTTCTACACTTGCCGGCTGCGTGCCTTTCTATGAAGGACTTAGTCCTACTCTCCTTGATCCACTCACTTTATACTCTTATTTTGAGACTTGATCTTCCCTGCGTTATTTCTTCATGATGCGGAACTCTTGTCTGGTAGCCACCTTTGAGCAGGCGGGCCTATGGGCGAGGAACACTCTTGCTCCCCACTGTTGAGGTGCTTGATTCGGTGTGTTTTTTTTTTTGAGTTAATCGTGATCGATTGTTTCAGTCATTTTCAAAGGAAAACCGTCGCCGAGATGTAGCCTCTGTTTTTTCCCACCCTTTCCCCGAGTTTAAACGCAGTTGTCCCTCTTTGCAACGTTTCCCTTCAACTCCCCGCACTACTCAGTAAATAAAAGACCTTGTATTTTTTCTTTCCTACTTTCATAGACCGAGAACAGTGCGCCACCAGTCCAGTTCCTTGCGCTATCTACGTCCCCCCCCTTTCCTTTGCGCGCCGAAAGTGGGGTCAACTGAACCTCGTGGCCTCCCCTTCAAGAAAGAGAATCCTTACCCTCTTCTTTCTGGAGAGACGTGGATGTTGCTGCCTTTCTACATGGATACGGTGCCCCCTCCCTTTTTGATCTCAGTTTAGGTCCCTCCCTTCTTGCGGTCTTTCCATGGATAATGTTCCAGCGACTACTTGACCTTTTTTTCTTTCCTTTCAGGGTTTTTTCCCCTCACTGTTTGCTCGGTCACCCCCCACAAACAGGCTCCTTTTTCAAGCCGGTGATGTCAACCCCCCCGGTCCTGTGTACGTCCTCTGTACGATAACAAAAAATTTCCTCTGCCTTCTGTGGTAACAATACAGTCTTCTTCTCCTCTCCTCCCTGATGTCAGCCGAACTTGACCCCCCCCCCCCAGTCGGGTGAAGAATTGGGTTTCCCTCCTTTTTCTTCCTCGCCTTCAGTTGACTCTTCCCTCTCTCAGTTTTTCCTTTTTGAAGTCGATAAAACGTTGCGGCTTGCGCTCGGACTTCCCAACAGAAAAAAAGCTTTTTTCCTCCCTCAGGGTCAGAGGCGCCCAACTTTCTTTTTTTCATCCGACGTTCCGAGACACGGATGTTCCACATCAGCCCCTCTGTCCTGTGATATGGATTTCTGACCCTCTGAGTACAATTCACTTTTTTCTTCAGCCTTCTTGGATGAACAAGGGACTTGACCCTTATGCGAGAATAGACCAAATTTCCCCCGCCCGATGAGCAAGAACCCCCTATTCTTGCGTATGCAGTCGTGATCTCTACCTACTTCCCCTAGAAAGCCTCCTCCCTTAGACCCAGCCGAGCCCCCCTGATCACCGTTGGACAAGAAAAGGTATGCGTTCTTTTTTCTCTATGCTAAGCCCCCTCGCTTCGCCTCGTCGGTGGTAGCCACTCACATTCCTTTGGGTGACTTTTTTCCCCTTCTTCTTTCCCGAAGAAAACTGCGTACCTGTCCTTGACGTCTAGACCTTCGAGAGAAAGATCGTGTCTGCCGGTGAGCTCATGCCACATTAATATTCATCAGTAATCGTGTATTGAAGGCTATTGCGGAGTTACCAGATCGGCTTCACTAGTTTCTCTTTCCCTTGGTTGCAGTCCTACTCTGGCAGCCTTTGTCCCCCATTCACTTCGCTGATCTACCCTCCCCTGTCACAACCCTCAATCCGCCACAGAAAGTCCCGCAACTGTGAAGGGGAATGCTGCACCCTACTTTCTCGGCCAGGCGACCAGCTTCCCCATCAAGGTGCGCGCCGCACAATCCTTGCCCACTAAGCGGACGTCAGATTCTTTCCCTTGAGAATCCAGAGGGACCCATTTAGTTTAAGTCTCTTCTGCTTAAGGCAATCTCGTCCCGTCTCAGTCCCATACCCCCCACTTTAGCACCCCACAAAGCCGCATAACAGGGTCATTCCTTCCATTGAGCTCATGTTCCTCTTCGCGCTTTTAACGTCCCAATCAAAGACCTATTTTCTCATCGCCTCTGTTTCAAAAGTACCCTGGTTCGAATGCTCCCCCCCCCCCTTAGAACTGACTCCACTCTTCGCTCACCCCACGTCTGTAACAGGCGTGATATTATTCTCTCTTCTTTTGAAAAGCTCTTTTCCCCTTTCAGAGGTATACCTTTCCAGTGACTTTGTTCCAGTTTTTTTTTTTTTTTTTTTTGTTGGATGTTTTTTTGTGTGGTTCCCGGAAGACGCCCTTTTTTCCACCCAGTCCCTCTTGGAGATATTAATATTTTCCGTTGCGCAAACACGCTTTCGGTAATAATTCTTTTCGGATTTCCCCCTGCCGCCGAGGCCGCTTTTTTTACGTCCTCCCGTCAGGTTGATCGCACATCTACTCAAAGGAAGTGGGCCTGTGAAAAGATGACCTTTTCCCTCGTTCGCTGACACTTGAGAGGTCCCTTTCCCCATACCTGGGTGCTGTCTCCAAGTCAGTCCAGGTAATTTAACGCGGACCCCCCGCCCCGGAAGACACCGGTTAGCAGTTTTTCTTTTGATGCCGAGTTCCCTATCCACGTGACACCTAGCTTGGTCGATCCTTCCCCCCTGTGACTTACTGTTTTTCCCGCCTTGCTTCCCGATTGTTTGGAGCACTCTTTCGTGCAAATCCAGGGATTCGACCCGTCTCGAGAGACCACCGCCCTATGAAAAGAGGTGCGCCCCCCCCCTGCCTTTAGTGAACGTAAAAAAGCGCTTTTTCGTGTATCGGGTGAATCCCTTCATTCATAAGTCTGACCCTCTCGCTGAGACATGGCTCCCCTCATACGACTTCCCCGGTTTCGAAGAGACAGGTCGAGCCCCTTTTCAGTTCCACCGGGTGCCTTCTCCTCCTGCCAACAATTCAGCCGCTTATGACCTTTAAGGTAACCATAGTCGATTACTGATGCCCTCTCAGCCTGATCGACTCATTTTTGGAGAGAACTGTTGTTGTTTTTTTTTTTTTTTGAGCTGAGGTGTTACATAATTTTCCTCTGTCACTTTCCCTCGCGCATTCTTGCAGATTAAGCCCCTCAGTTCAAGGGGGGTAAGTGAATTGGACCCCCCCCCGGAAGAGAAAAAAGACGTCCCCCCACGGTAGCTCCGTTCAGTCCCCCGTCCCTACCCACCCCCGAAATCCTTTTTCAAGAGAGTCTAGCTCCAGGCGGACTAAGGAATATGACGTCCCAAGATTTGTGAATGTTTTTTTAACCGAGTCTGCCCCACTACTTTACCCTCCCGGTTTGCTATTTAATAGTGTTCCTGTGGGTTTTCCCTAGAGTACCTTTTGGGCGGCGTTTCTTCTCCTTGTAAGATAAATAGGAGGTCTGTGGGCTTTTTTCTTATTTAGTTGTTCTTCCCTGGTCCTCCCAACCTCCTCTGGCGGTTTTTCCAGCCCCCAATCTATGTTGTTCTGTTTGCCCCGGAAATTTTTCCTTTTCCAGATTCAGGGTAATACTCCGTTGTTGTTGTTCTCGTATGACACAAGAGTTTTTGCCGACCCAATCCCACCCCCCCCTCTTTGTTATCTGTTGGTTTAGTGGAACTCCGCTGAGGGTGGCGGAACGGAGGTTAAATCGGACACCCCTCCCTCCTATAGGAGGTACAAGGTCGTGACCTAAAGCAGCCAACCCGTCAGACGACTGACCAGGATCTTTTTTTTTGTGATATTTTTTGAGACAACCGGATTCCATTTCCTTTTCTCGTGCACCCTCTCTATCCCCTCGGTTCAATTCACATTTAAGGATACAAGGTGGGCTCTCTTCCATCTCTGACCGGCTGGCCTTGCCCGGCTCCCCCGTTTTCCTGGTGAAGACCGTAATCTAAATTTCTTATTGCCAGTGGATCTCTCAGAAGCTGATGTGCCTTCCCTCTTTGCACTCGAGTGCTCGCGACCCGGACCGACCCGGATTTAAAAGCCATCCTGCTCGAGATCCCTTAAAACAATGCTCCGTTGGCCTTCCAACGTAGAGGATTTGAGGTAATATTTCCTCCTCCGACTGTGACGGATGGGCCATCGCTTTGAACACCTCGGGGTTAGATTCTCGTCACTGAATCAGGGGGGAAAACAATGGGTACTACGTCGTCTCTCGTCAGACCCAGTTCATGAGTGTCTCCATTGTTTTCTCGAGAGACTGAATCGTCCCCCTTGTTCCTGAGGAGCCCCCGCTCAGTCCTACAGGGTGGTCTCTTAAGATAGATTTTGTTTCTCCCCCAGGGTCTCGGGGGTCTTTCGCGATTTTCGACTCCGTTGCGGCGCGAGCTTCCTCGAACCATATAGCCAGGGACCCTCTGAAGTTAAGAAGTCTCTACAATACGGCGTCCCCACCTTAAGGAAGAAGGTACCCCCTTTTTTTCTTTACGGTTAGGTTGGTTCGCCGACGTATATGACTAAGATTCGTACTCGCTGAGGAGGAAAAAAGGGATGGGGTTTCCCTTTTTGCTCGGAAAGAGGCGCGAAAGGAGCCGGCTTCTGATATTTTTTTACAGGTTTTCGATCCTCCTTCACCGTCTGTCCCCTTTCGCTCCTCGGCCCCTTCTGCCGTAGGTACAGGGATCCTACTCGTTTTTGGAACTCAAGAATTTACCCTTCTTCCCCCCTTTATAAACGATGCTGTCCCGCTTAGGGTGGCCTGCCCCTCTTTTTCGCGTTTCCAAGAGGTTCCACCCCGGTTTTTAACCTTTCCCTATCCCCGGAGCTATTCACTCTCCTTCCTCCAGATCCCAAGACGAAGGGATGTTGGGCTCGTGCTCAATTCGGAGCGACAGAGTGTGATCGAGACATGCCCGAAGATTGCTCGCAGCTCGAATATATTTTCTTTTTTGTCGTGTAGATGGCTCGTCTAGGAAAAGGAGATAAGCCCCCCCCCGCTCGTTTATATCGACATTTTGGTTTCCACTGTTGCTTTTTTGCTCTCATTTCCATTCAGAGAGAAGGGATGACCTATGTGAAGTTTCTCCTCGGGAGCTTGCTCTTAATAAATCTTCGAGGATGTTTTTTTTTTTTTTGACGATGGGTGGGGTCTCTGGAGTCTCTTCCGCCTGGCGAGGAATTATGTGCCTCCATTTCCCGTAAAAAGATCTTTGATCTCTCCCTGGGATAGAGTGTATTGCGCTTCCCGCAAGTAAAGACGACGCATCCCCTTATCCCTTTAATTCGTCGACCTCTTTACAACCCCTGTACAGTCAGGAATCCGCTTTTTCCAAGGACCAACCCCCTCCGCCTTTAGGTAAATCCCCCCCGATCCTGATTGTTCGAAGTTCTTTCCTCAGACCCCCCCCTTCCGCCCCCCTCCAGTAGTCTCCCCCTATATCTTTGTCTAACGGATTTTCCAGTTGCGTTCCCCCCTAAAGGGCCTCCCCTCCAGTTAGATGCGGTTATTTCCCCACTTTTTAAGGTTTGCGCCATTCTCTCTTGGCGGGCGATCTCGGGTCTCTCGTAGTTTCTTAGACACCTGTTGGTTCCTTACGGAGAATCGCATCCCCCGCCGCAAATTTTCTTCCTACGGGTTGTCCTCCTTCAAATTCTTCTTTTTCAGAGGAGATCCCCCCCCCCCTCCTGGTGCAGTGCGAAGACTCAGTCCCATCCCAGCCTATTGCTATGGTTACATCTTTATTTTTGTCGGCTTACTGTCGTTAGATCCCTCCTCCGAACGGACCCCCAGTCCCTTATGTAAGAGCCAGAGCTCCCTCTCCTCCTAGGTTATCTCTCTTTTTTCTTTGAATCCAGACTTTTTTTTTGGAGTCGCTAAACATAGGAGGCGGAGCTCTTTCTTATCATTTTCCCCGTACCCCATCTTTCAACGTTACGTGGTTCATGCAACCCCTTTCCCCCTCCGACAGATCCTTCTTTTGTTCCCATAGCAAGAGTCGGACTTTTCTGATAGATAGTCGTCCTTTTTTTTCCCCGACTGTTTTTTTTGACATCATCCGGCTGCTCCCCCATTTCGAACTTCCTTTAGACATCTCCACTGAAAAATCAAAACCTCCCTGCTTGAGCCGCCACCACGGCAGTCTCATGTGTTTTCGTGTCATTGATCTTTTCTAAATTCCTACGACAAACCTTAGCCCCAGCTCCTAAGTACCCGGGCCCAGTATCCCAGGGCAAGTCCCATCACCTTGTCGACAGAAGACGCTTTCACCCTCATCTTTCATAGTCCGGTCAACGACCGGGGTTCCCCCCTTAAAATTTTCAGCGGTACCTCCGTCCCCCCGGTACCCTCTCCGCTAGTAGTAGATCTTCCTTTCATTTTTTTTTCTCCATTGAGCTGTCATTTTCGGGACACTCACCGGATCTTTGCTTTTTCCTGCCATTCTCTGATTTCACGGTCCCATCGGCACAAAGCGTTTTCAATTTTTTTCAGCGCATTACCCCTTGCCCTTCCTTTTCTCGGTTTTTTTAACTTAACTCCCATAAAGAAAAGTAGTATCCCCAGTCAGTGACAAGTGTGACGGGGATGAGAAACTTATTGTGCTTTTCTTTGGCTTGAGGCCCCCCCCCCCCTCAACCAGAGTTCCTCCTAACCCGCCGCTCAAGGACCTCCTGAAGATGATTAGAGATCTCCCCGTAGAAGCTGAAACTTCCAAGTTTAGATCGTGCTGTCCCTTTTCTCTAATTGACGAGCAGTCCCCTTGTCTCCCCCCCTTTTAGTTACTTACGTCTCCCCTCAAACCCTCTTATCTGCCTTTGACCCCTCAACGATCAGAGACATATTTAGCCCCCCCCAAATACAAAGCCCTCTCGCGATTAGTACACCTGTAAGATTGTTCCCCCGTCGACCAATAGTGCATTTATCCATTCCTCCCAGTCGAGCACGAGCCTCGGACGTCTTTGATCTGTTCTCTCTTCCTCCTGGTACGATTTTTGTCTCTTTTTTTTCCAGTGAATCTCGGGTTTTCCGCCTCCTTGATGGTGTAGCGAGAGACTTTTTTCCCTCCCCTAATCATGAACAAGTTTCTCTCAGGAGCTTGTCCCTGGGCCCGTCCCGACAACCCCTTTTACATGAGATAATACCTCTCCTCCGAAAGCCCCGTTGAAGAACGCATTCAGTTTTTTAATCCATCCTTTTTTTTGTAATCGTGGGCCCATGACCCGCTTTGAGCCGGTCCCTTTTTCCGCCTCTTCAGACGAAACTCCCCCCAATACCTGGGTGTCCCCTAAGTTACAATTCCCTCTTACCGGGCAAGCTCACGTGTCTAAAGCCGGCGCCCCACCAACCCCCGGAGAAGTCGTTACTTCTGGCCGTAGCACGTTGACGATTGCCATAACCCCCCCTTCAATCGAATGTTTTTTTTTTCCAGCCTGGCTTCAGATTTGGTTCGATAGCCCCTTTCTTGACGACTATCTCCATCTTCGCCGAAGAACGAGCCACAGGTCCCCCAAACTTTATCTGACCACATCGATGTTTCCTTCTCATGTTCCATCGAATCCGGAAACCTTTCCGGCGACCCGAGATTATAAGACAATGCTCTCCCGAATCTCAAGCTCGTTTCGGAGAGATCTTCTAGAAACGAGGACGTTCCACCCCTTGTGGGATTTGGTAGCCTTGCACCTACCTGACTTTTTTTTATATCGTCTTCCTGAAGGTCATTCGTTAGAGGACGCCTCTCCCATCCCCTCTCCCAGGCTTGGATAGGGAGTCCCCCTCTTCCCCGTTCCCCATTTTGTTTAAGGATCTAGCCCTTTTTCGCAGTGTTCCATCGGGTATCTCTCACCTAGCTTAAGACTCCATCCCGGGGCTCCTTCTGAACCAAAGACGGGGGTCCCCTATCGACGGTAGTTTTTTTGCCCGTTCCCCTGACCCCGCGCCACACCTGTCCTCAAAAGCTTCCCGAGAGATGCGTAGCGCCACAGTGTACCGGATCTTGATTTCCCCCTTTCCTTTTGTGTCCGTCTGGCACCCCCAGTCTGTTTCTTTTTTCCTTCCTTTTTGTCTCTTCAGTCGAACGCGGGTGCCGCTCTGGAGGACTTGTGGTCCTCTTTATGTACTTTTGCAGCTCAATAGGCGGTCTGTTTTTGCGTAGTCTTTTGATCCGCCGGGCCGCCCCCTCCCTCTGGCCATTTTCCACGACCACGAGTTTCTGGATACCCCCCCTCCTTTGGTTTGTCGCAACCCCCCCTCTT
>Ga0179591_1362917_pt1 | contig 11474 bp, 13 predicted proteins | sample CZOMad2_1_08_16f_FD_182891 | JGI IMG/M metagenome (GOLD analysis project Ga0179591, IMG submission 182891) | Vadose zone soil fungal communities from Angelo Coast Range Reserve, California, USA - CZOMad2_1_08_16fungal (PacBio error correction) | ecosystem: Environmental > Terrestrial > Soil >... | reverse complement strand
CTTTCTACCTCTCACTGGGACCGGCCGCCAATCACAATGGTTCGATCGACCTACTTTTCCACCAACCAGTTGGCCGCTTCAATTTCCCTCCCCTTCCCGTTAACGACGTTGTCCCAAAACATCCAGCTCCCCCCACATGATCTTTGACCGGCTTCTCCTATCATCGACGATCGTCCCCAACCCCAACCTAGTAGTGCTAGTTTTTTTCCTGAATTTTCTCTTTCTAGCCCTTTGGAAACCTATCCGGTGTACTTCATTCTTTTCCTCTCTTTCCAAGTTTCCGGCATTTCTAGACACGGTTGACCTTGTCATAAGCGTTTTCCCCCCCTCAAGTATCTCTTCTGAAAAAAGGGTCCCCCCCCCTTAGCCTTTTTTCTTCTTTCGTTTCGACTGAAGCACCCTGCGTTTTGTATTTCGGAATACCTTTTATTCCTACACCAAACGCCCACCAAACGAATCATGCAGTAAGGTCTTTTTTTGTTTTTGGACCCTTCAGACTTTCCCCTCTCACCCCCTCAACTTGTTCACCCCGACGACCTCCCACCTTCATCTTAGGATGAAAGGGACCACAACCAGGACTTTTCCTCTTCCCGTCACGATCACTTTTCGAAGGCGACGCTAGGTCCTCTTTTTAGTTTCTCAATTTCCCCTCCCCCCCCCCTGCCCTCAACCTTCTTGAGCCGTTCTCTCACTTGTTCCTTCCCCATTTTGATTCCTCCCGGGCTCGGATATTTTTTGAGTTGAGTAAGACGTTCCCCCCTCCCATCCCCTCCCAGAGGAACTGAACTTCTTCTCTTGTCGTTCCTGTTGGTAACCCCCATTTTATAAAGATGGCCCCTGTCCTTCTCCCACCTCTCCATGGAGCCTAACCCCTCTTGAACCGATTTTCATCCCCCTCGTCATCGACCCTGCCCCCATGTTGTGTACCAAGAAGCATTACAGTAAACTCTTTCCACCCATTTTCACCCCCTTTCTGCCACCAACATCCGCCCCACTTCCGACCCGCGCTCGCCCTACCAGGTTCCTTCATAAGACCTTTGTAAAAAAGTTTCAGCGGACCTATCTCGTCCCCACGTCCCCCCCCCCCAGGTGAAGTTCTTTTCATATGTAAGTTTACACGGGGTCTGTCCTTTCGCCTTTGCGTATTCGAACAATCCGTGACCCTTTTTTCTCCCTCCTTCCAGTGGAAAAATCCCAACAGTCTTTCTGTTCCTTTTGACCGCCATCCCTTTTCCTGGAAAAAGAAGCGACGGACTCCTGTGCCTCCAGTCGTTTTTACTCATTTCGTTGGTTATGTATGTTTCCTTCCTACCCCGGGCGGGATGTTAACAGTCCTTTTGTTTTTTACTTTTGCCCCGTTTGCCGAACTTCTCGCCCACCTCCTGAACGTCGTTGCCGGACATTGTCATCCCATGAAATTTTTTTTCCACCAGCCCTCCCAAAGGTTAGCTCTTTTCATGATCCACCCTCCTCTTCCTTCCCGTCCGTTGAAGGTAAACGGTCGGTGTGCCAGTTTTGGCAAAGAAGTCTGGAAGGTTTTTCAATGGGTTATTTTACTCATTGCCCGACTTGTGATTTTATGACGGCCCTTTCCCCACACGGTCCGCATCCCCTTCGGCAAGTCACCCCCCCACCCCTGGCAATGCAGCTGGGTACCGAACGTATCCTTCCTTGGCACGAGGGGTCAACCGTCCTGTCTTCCCCTGATCCGACTTCTAGTCCATCTTTCCCTCTCCGTAGGTCCACTCTGCAAATGGTTTTTGCTGCACAAACACTGTGTTCTGTCCCTTTCCCGCCGGCGTTCCCCGTCCTTCTCGGGTACCTCTCACTTCAGCCGTTGGACGAGTTCGTCACCGCCTGGTTCAGTTATCGTTTGATTTACCTTTTGTTGCTTTTTCCCACTGCGGGTCCCCTTCCGGAGTGACGATGCCTTCACATCTTTTCTTTTTGCGTCGGTTTTTACTACCCCTCCCTCAGACCCCAGGAAAGGTGTGGGTGCATCTCTCTTTTTCTCCACTTTCTCCTCCCTTTCAAGGTCCACACCTTAGCTGCTGAGGTATCCCCCCCTCCCACTTGACACTTCTACTTTCCGAGTGCTTAATGACGGACACTCCCAACACGACCCGATCCTCCACAAGTAATAATCCCCCTCAGTTTTTTTTTTTGTTACCTTTTAGAGCTCTGGAAATGCTGCATCTTTTCTTTTTTTTGCCGAAGTAATTAACCTATTTTAAACTCCTTGAACCTTTCGTTTCTTTTTTGAGCGTAAGGTCCCCTCCCAATTTCGTCTTTTTTTGCGCGTTGCCTGATAGTTGAGTGTGTCGGCTCCCAACGTTCTGTCATTTGATAGGATGTTGTTTTAAGAAGCTGGTAGTTTCCAGCTGGTTCCTGTCTAAGGCTAAAAGAGTTTGCCGGCACGTCCCCTTCTTCTCCCGGAAAAACCCCAGAGTTCCCGTTCCCGGAACGAGATGATCGTAAAAGAGGAGACAGTTTTTTTTGTACTTTTTTTAACGTTCTCCCCCCCCAAGGGTAATAAACGACGTTTTTTCGGTCACCCCTAAATTCGTGCAGTTTCCCCTGGGTCGGCTTTTTTTTTTTTTTTCTCTTACCAACGGCTTGGGTCCCCCAATACCCCCCTAGTGCTCGAACCCCTTTTTCCTAGGCCAAAGCGGACAGAAAAATTCCACAATCTTCCTCTCCTTGATTAATTATATTGCATGTTAGATTGAAAATAGCCCCCCCCTTTTTCTGACGGCGTCTTCCTTCCTTCGTCAGGGGAGTAATTTTCTTTCCTTTGACCCAAGGGCTGCTGAGGGACGTCTTCCCCCCTCTTTAAAGTGGTGTGTTTGATTCTTACGTATGTTATTTTAGACGTTTATTTCTTGTTATTCCGTCCTTGAGATCCCTTTGAAGACACTGGTTACGGAGATGGGTCACTTTTTCCGGAAGTTTTCCGTCCTTTTCTCACAAGTAACGGTGTTGTATTCGATGATTCCAACGGGTTTGTGTTTTTTGTTTTGGACCTTTCTTTCCCGTTTCATTCACTTTTCTGTGCTTTTCCCCGTGGGATAAGAGTAAAAAAGGATGGAGTTAACTCTTTCCCAATTCTTTCGAGACCTCCCCCCCTTTTCCCCCCTTTTTCTCGATCGGTTTTCTAGTTATGGCTCCTGTAAAATCCCCATCTTTCTGTGTCGGCCCCTTGTTCTTTCCTTTCTAGCATGATCTTCTATTCAGTACGGCTTAGACTGGGCCTGGATCTCTTTAAAACTGGTTTTTTCAAGGATTTTTTCGGGCCTACTTGGAAGGATCGAGTTTTTTTGACGACCCCATATTTAGTATTGTTGTCGCGCCCTACGTAGACGGAATCCCCCGTGATGAAATTTTCAGCTTCACCTAACTAATTCACAGTGGTTCATTTTGAAAGAGTCTTTCCGTTGGATCCACGGATTGTGTTCTTCGCCAGTCTTTTTATACAGTCTTGTATCGAATGGCGTTTTTTTGGATTGACCCCCGTTCCCCCCCTTGGTTTTTTAATCGCCGGGGTCCTGATGACTTGTTGATGATGGTCCCCAATGCGCGTGGGTCGTCGCACCCCCTACTGGCCTTTGCGATTTGATTTGAGGCCCATCGATTTCCCCTCTCCTTTTGAAATTCCCTTGTTTACTGTTCTTATCCCTTCGCCCGCGGAGTATATCCCCGGACTGGACTCTTTCCAGTTTATCTCTACACTCACGAATCGCTTTTTTTTTCTGGGATCTTTGAGGGTTTGCCCGTCTTTCCCTATCGATACGTACCGGCCGCTTCTTCACGAGGGGGCCAACGACCGTTCCCTATGGACGGGCTTATGGAACTTTTCCGGCTTCTTTAGTTTTTTCTTTCTTTTAGGCCCCCCTTGACGGCCAGGCTGTTAGACATCTCTTGTCGCGTGCTTTTTACCCCGTGACCTCGATTTACCTCTTCTTAACAGGTGAGTGAGTGGGATTTGGCTCCCACCTTCCTTGTCACGATTATGTTTGCAAGTGACAGTTTTTTCCTTCTGTTGCCCTGGGTCCCTTTCCCGAAGTGTGAGGAATGTTTTTGTTTTTTGCGTTTTTAGAGAGATTTTGTCGGTCCCCTTACCCCCCTACTTTTTCCTTTTTCCCCGCACCCTAACCCCCTTCCTTTTTGAGAACATTTGGTCTGATTCCGATTCCCGTTTGTCCTGCAGTTCCTCGACGATTCTTCTGGGTCCTTTTATTTTGAAACAGTCCCCCCCTCCCTCCTGAAGTTCAGATTCGTATTCCCCGGGCTGCTGGTTATCCTTCGGGGACGAAGAGGACATTCCAGCGCTACTGTCCCTTTTTTACGACTCAGACCTTTCTTTCAGGAAGATCCTTTAATTCGGCCGAGTCCCCCCACTCGCGTTTTGGGTGTTCGGCCTAGCGGACCTTCCAAAGATTGTCTTTCTCTCTCTTCCTAGTTTTTCTCGCGATTTTTTTGGATTGTGGTTTGGAGTTTATTTTCCCACCTGGGCCGAGTAGTTGACGGAGTGGATGAAAGGTAGTCACGGACGGCGTCCCATTTCGATTTGTATCAAGTCTCGTACTATCACTAACAGGTTTGCCCTGGCCACGAGTGTTTTTGATGGTTTAAGTCTTGTGTACGTCCTTCATTCTCCCCATTTCAATGGAGAGTTTTCTTAGCCAACGTTTTACCTCTGCAAACGAAGGTACCTAACCCAGATCCCTCAGTGCCTGGTGTGTTCGTTTTCTTGTTGATTTTTCCTTTCGAAGCGTTTGTTCTCCTCGATTACCGTATACCCTTTTGTTCGGGTTTCCCAGTTTGTTGTTCTGATACCTTTCCTTTTTAGGGTCACTTCTGCGTCTTTCCTTCCCTCTCGGGACGTCCCCTTTCATTACTTTCCGTTTGAGAAAATGCGAGAGATCCAGTTGTGGCCAATTTGGGTTCCCTTTCCCCCAGTCTGTGATTTCTTTCTCCTTTCGGTTAGGTCAAGGAGGTTTCTTTGTGCTCCAACTATCTGTCTAGTTTTCCTCCCTTTTCCTCCCCTTTCGAATACCACCGGGTGGATGCTGTTGTTGGCATTCTCGTCCCTTGCCCCCCCCCTTCTTGGAACCGGTTTTCTGACAGCTTTCCGTATGTCTTTGGGCCCATTTTTTTTATTACCGGGTCATCTATCTTCTTCCTTTGTATTGTTGATCTGAGATTCTTTTTCCCCCCTTCCAGCCCTACCAAGCGCCTCGGCTGAGCATTTCCCCCTTTTTTTGTGTTTTTTTTAAGATTAACCCACCCCCCCTTTTTTTTCCCTCACGTCCCCTTCGTTCTTTCTTCTCTTTTTTACAGAAGTCTGCCCCAACCCCCTTCCTTTCCTGTTCACGTATCAAAACCTTTCCGACGCTCAACTCCTTAGGGCTTTTGCAAACAGATTTCACACCCTTTCTTTTTTTACCCTTTCTTCTCCACTCTTTAAAAGGGAGTCCCCGTCTTTTTGAAACCTCGTCCCGTGGCTGGCTACTCAAAAACACCCCATTTTTTTCCTTTTTGGTTCTTCCTCCGTTAGTGTCGGAGACAAGTCGTCGCGGGACGATAATCAACACCCCCCCCCTTCCGATCGGGATATTTCATATTTCCCTTTTTTTTGGAACGAAGAAGATACATTGTTCGAAACGGCCAACGTCTTTTGGGGTACCCCCCCATTGGCATGCACCCCTGTTAGTTACTCCCCCCTCCTTTGTAAACTTATACCTCTCATGGACCCCCTACTAAAACCTGTTTTTAATGATGTGCTGTTTCCTTTACCCCTTCCCCCCCAAGTGTTCTTCAACTCCTGTCTTCACCCCCTTCCCCCCCCTCAGCATATTCATCGTACCTTAGCCCTTTTTCTCCCGTATCCTTCCCCCTAACCACCACAAAAGTGAATGTTTGGTAAAGAACCCACAGTCGTTTTTCCTTTTCACTGTTTCCCCCCCTTTTCCTTCTACGGGTTCAACTATACTATAAACCTTGACGGCCCTCCCCCGCGGCTTCGTTGTAAACGTGTTCCTTCACTTGAACGGGCCCTTCTTTCCTCGTAGAACTGTAAGGCCTCCTTGTTGAATTTTGGCCCCCGTCCCCTCCTGGACAGAGATTCTGCAGTCAAACCACGGTGTTCGCTGGTCGACGGCGCCAACCATTTTTGACCCAAGACACCCCTCCCTTAAGGCTCATGTTCCTTCCAGGGACGTCTTTTACCTTTCCCCTCCCAGCCTAACCGGGAGAACCCTCTTCAATTCTTCTTTTTTTTTGGCCAACTTACACGCATTTTACCCCTCTGAGAGAATTTGCCTTTTTTTCTCCCACTTTTTCCCCCCCCCCCCTCCTCACGATTTTTATTCCCTCCATTCCAGGGGTCAATGACAATCCCCGCGTCTTCCCCAGCGTCCCCCGCCCAAGGACCCTTCCATCTCCCTTTCTTCTGCCCGCCCCCCCTCTTTCAGTCGTTAAATCGAGTTTGATCCCCGTTCCACGAACCCTCAAAAAGCTCCTTTCCTATGTTAACTTTTCGTCGATGTGAAAGATACTTCCCCGCTTGTCGTCTTTTGAGCCACCCCCGCTTTGACCGATAGTACTCATCTCTTTTAATCGCTTCCATCCTTTCCTCCCCCATTTCCTGCGACATGTCCTCCCGACCACTGGCCATCCTTTCAGGCCAAAATTCCAACCGGTCCCCCAAAGGACTGACCATCAACCTTCTTTCCCACAAAAGCAAGGTACCACCAGTCCAAATTTTTCTACACGCAGATCCTTTTTGACCCGCATCACTACTTCCAGTCTCCCCAAACTTACCGCTCCTTGATTTCTTTTCCCCCTCCTGGGGTTGGAGGTTGGTCACACGGGTGTCGTGCCGTAGGCCGTCGCTACAATAATTTTCATTTAGACCCCCTCCTTGTATGCCGTTTATCCGCCCTCCACATTCCCATCTCTCAAGACCCACACCCAAACTAAAAAAAAAACTGGTTTTGGGTTTGGGGGGGGGGGTGGGTTTTTGGGGGGGGACCATTAATTCCCCATGGTCATCGCGACCGACTGACGGCACACACTTATTACTTCAAAGTTTCTCTTTTACTCTTCCCCTTTTCCTCCCCCCCAGGCCTTGGTTTCGTTTACTCCCTTTCGCTTGTCCGCATAAAGTTTGCTCATGATTCCACCCCAAATGTAACTTTGCCACGGTCGTACGTCCCCCTTGCCTCAAGTTTATAAACCACCGTTCCCCGATCCCCCAACCTCAGCTTTTTATCCTCGGTATCCACCGGGTTTTCCCCCAACCTTCCCTAAGCCTGTTTTTCCCCAGTTTTTTTTTCTTTTCCTGAATTAGGCCTGAAACCCAGTTGCCTTCCCCACCTTGTCGTCTATGAACAACAACACTTTTTAGCCTATTTGTTGGTGGCTTCTAGCCCCGAGGTGCAGGTATAAAGTTGAAGTCCGTGACCCCATGATCCCCCATACTATTCGACATTTGTCTCCACCCCCTTCTTCTTTTCCCTGACTCGTTTTCGTAACTTGACCCCAACTTGCTTCCCTCCGCCAAACAATAATGTGTGAACACATACCTTGTTAGATTACCCTTTTCTTCTGGTTAAACCTCCTTTCAACTGATGGAAGTGGCGGGTGTTTTTGAGCGTTCGTTTTACCAAGCAGCTGTTAAGAGAATTTTTTGTCCTTTTTTTCATACGCTTGGATTTACACTCTCGGTACCTCCTGCCTGACCAGGCCAATATTCCCACTTACCACCAGCCTACCTTCTCCAGACTCTCGTAGGCTTCCTTTTTTGGGGGAGAACTTGGAGTCGCCTTAACTCTTTCACAAAACCTTTCCCCGCACGTCCTCTGGCTTCTTCCCCACCCATAGACCATACGTTTCCCCTTTTCCCAAGAGTGCGTGCCGAATGCTAAGACTTAACAAATCCCAGTTCCATCTCCTTCTTCTCTCCTTTTTCCACCCTCTTCGGTTTTGAGATCGGAAAAACTGATCTTTGTCTTTTTATTGGGTGTATTCTCTTCCACGTGGAACGTAATCTACTTTTGCTCCCCCTTCCCTCTTTACGCCTCTTGATGGGAGCGTGTCTGACCGCGTGAGGGTCGGCGGTTATTTCTATTCTTAAATTTGGGGCCGAGTCGGGTTTGATCTTTTTGACGCCGGCCGGGAATGTATTGGCATCCCCTTTTCTTCCCCACGGGCTTTTGTTGAACGCACTTTGGAACTCCATCCTTCTGGACCGTCACAATCCGAGGATGGCGCTTCCCCCCTTCTTGGCGACTTTTGACTTCCCCCTTTCCTCCTCTGAGTTCCATCTGCATGGTCACTTTCGCCGGAAACCTGATTTCTTGCTGTTCTTTTCCCGTTATTTTTTTCACAACCCTCCCGGTTTTTTTCTGCCCTTCCCCGAGACTGAGGTTGGACCGAAAACACCAACCACCATTTAAAGAAACCATTCATCACCTAGAGCACCGTCTCCCCATATCATCTTTAACACATCCCCCCAATCCCCCCCTCCCCTCCACCATCCCCCCACTAAAAACCCCCCCTAATACCCAAACTTCTACACAATTAACAACACTCACCACCTCTACTCCCTTTCCACCATCACAAAACCCTCCAAAACACCTCTTACCCTCACTAACAACCACAAGCTATAACCCACAACCCCCCCATCAGCGACAACAACCACCTAACCAAAACCCATCCTAAAAAAACCCACTATCAACCCAATCCCAACCCCCCTCCCCCACCCCCCAACCCAAACAAAACAACACCCACTACATCCACCCCACCACCACTCCCCCCAACCCCACACTCACAACTAACAACACCAACCCACCCCCACCCCCTCTCCTTGACAAAAACATAACAACCCCACCCCCCCACCTCCCACACACCACAAACCTCCCTCTAACCACCTCCCTCAAAATAAGCTGCCTGCTCTCCCTCCCTTCCCCCCCCCCCGCATACCTGAGACCTTTTCTCTGCTCTCCCCTGATCCTCTCCTCCCCTCCTGACGACGATTTTTTCTCAAAAATCTTCTTCCTACTTGAAATAATCGCCGTCAGAAACCGTCGAGCCAGCTGACATGCGTGTCTGAGTGAGAGCTTGTCCACTGATTTTTTTTTTCCCGGTTTGATTGACTTTTCAGTAGGATGACCAGTTGTTTTCCCGGGCCAGTGTTTTTTTGTTTTCGAAAGTTTTCGTTTAGCAGAACAACTCCGTGGCTTATCTGTTCCGACGGCCCGACCCTTTACGCGGCTGTTGGAGTCGAAACCCGGGTTGCTTGATTGTTATACTTCAGATTGTACCCTTTTGGTTTTTCCCAAGTCGTCTTTTTTTTTCGTTTCTCGTTCCCGTTGGCGAATCGTAGGCAACGTTTGCGGACCCGGCGAACTTGTACTTCCCCTACGAACCCCCCAATTTCCTTTTTTGAATGATCGGACTTTTTGTTTGAAAACTTTCGTTTCAAAGCTCTACTTGGCCCCCTTTTTTCTTTCCCGAGCCTAATCGGCCTTCGTTCAGTGTGAAATTTTTGCGTTCTTCCGGTCACCCCCTGTCATTTTTTTTTTGGATTCTTGGGGCTTTGAGTCCCTTAGGTCACGTCGTTCTCCGCCCTGCCCAATTGCCTTTTCTCACCGGGCGTACCGTGGCCTCACCCCGTTGACCTGACTCTCCTTTCTCGAATTTCAAATCTGTCACTTTTTAATAGGAGATTTTTGAGTTTTAGATTGAGTCACCCTATTTTTATGCTACTGTTTGAATGGTTTTTTTTCGTGGGGTTGAGTTTGCCCCGTTGTTGCCTCGTCTTCCAGATTTCCCCTGACTCTTCGTTTTTTGATGGCGCCTTGGTAGGTCACCCCTACTGTGCATTGGGTTATTGATCGATGCCTAGTCTTCTAATGTTTTTTTTCCTTTGCTTTTTCGGTACGGGCAGTTTGAATCTTTTCCCAGCGTAGGATTACTCATGGAAACATTTCTCCCACTTTTTTAAAGTCCCACCGTTAATAGGCGTATGGATTGAGGGTTCCTCTCTGCCCTCCCTCTCTACCGGTTCAAAAAGTTTTAGCCTCTTATTTGTTTTTTTACGCATTTTCTTCCCCGACAGTGAGATGTCGTTCGGCATGTTGGCCAGTGCCCCCTTTTCGTTTAAGGGGTATTTTAGACCCCTTCCACGGATCCGGAACGTGACGAAATTTTCGTGGCTGGGCCCGTCCTTTTTCCCTCGTCTTTTTTAGCTCTTGAACTCTGGTTTGTTTCCCCCTTCTTTTCTTGGCCTGCCAGTCTTTGATTTTTCGGTCGACAGTTGGTACGTTTATTTCCTTTGCTGGTTCCCCCTTTTTTGACTTCCAGGGTGACTCTTCTCCTTCCTCTTTGTTTTTTTTTTCTACTGATGTGTAGAAGCCGTACGCCCCTCGTTTCACGTTCCTTTTTTTCTTTTTTTTTTTTTGAACCGACCGTTGAGACCACTTTTCCTTTTTTCTGATTCCCTTTTTCACGTTGTAACTGCTAGCGGAATTTCTTTGGAGGGGGTCGTGGTTAACCCCCGCTTTTCTTTGCGGTTGCCCTTTTTTGATTGCCTTTCTGTTTTATCGGCTTCACACGGAAGAGGGCCGGCGTGCCCTTTCTTACGCAGTTTTTTCCGTTACCACTTGATCCTTGCCATCTGTTTCCCCCTCGGCCCCAAACTTGGTTCGGAGCGTTAGGTTTTTTGACTTATTTTTCCACGCTTCCTTGTTTTTGCATCCGATGTTTTTGACCCTTTTCGGTGGGCCCATCTTTATTTTTACTGGCAAACTTGTTCTTCTTGACGGTGTTCCCGAGAAGCCAGGTTCGGCCTTTTAGGATGTCCCATTTTGGCGAGCGTCTAGAGTTTCCCCACTTTTTTCTTCCCCCTCCCTTTTTTTTGATGTCCGGGCGAGGCATTCCTAGTCTATGTTTTCTTCTTTACCCCCCCCCTTGTCCCCTTTTTCCCTTTCTGCCCAAGGATTTACCTGCCATGAGTCGTTTCCGACGTTCGTTGGCCCACTTGGGTTACCCCGACCTTCCCCCCCTTTTCCCGATTTTTGTTTTTTGTGATTTGAGCGTCGGCGCCCTTCCTTTCTACGAGTCAGACCCCGGCTGACACTGTCCCTTTTCTTTTTTTTTTTCCCTGGTTCCTTCCCACGGGAAACGGGTGCCCCGTGTTTTTTCAGTCTCCCCTTTCCCTTCCCCCTCCAGTGCGTAGATACCGGTGTTGTTGAATCTAGTTTGGGGCTGCCCCAGGTTCGTAGTGCCGTGACCCTGGTCTTGTCCCTTCCTCTTTTTTTTTGGATAAAAGGGATACGCAGGTCTCGGTTACGCATTAGCAGAAAATCACCATGAGAACCCTTCGTTTATTCGTGTGTTACACTCCTCTGTAAAATATTTTTTCCCTTGCGGTCCGAGGCGTTTGTAGGTATGTTTGTAGCCCGGAATCT
>Ga0179591_1359493_pt1 | contig 11474 bp, 7 predicted proteins | sample CZOMad2_1_08_16f_FD_182891 | JGI IMG/M metagenome (GOLD analysis project Ga0179591, IMG submission 182891) | Vadose zone soil fungal communities from Angelo Coast Range Reserve, California, USA - CZOMad2_1_08_16fungal (PacBio error correction) | ecosystem: Environmental > Terrestrial > Soil >... | reverse complement strand
TGTTTGGTTCTTTCCTCCTGCAAACTTTTCCCCTCTAAGTCCTTTCAGCGATCGGCAGTCCGCTGCGTGGACGGGGTTTTCGGAACGCCTTTTTAAGAGTTTTTTTCCTAGGGATCCCTCTTGGGTTTTTCTTCCCTACTCCAGATTTTCACCGGCTCCCCTCCTTCCCCCTCAGTGACTCTCCCTTTTTTTTTTTTTTTCCCCCAATACGTTGTTGTGTTGAGTTTCGTATTGTATTTCGCGTAGCCTCAGTTTCCCCTTTGGCAGTTCTCCTTTTAAAACGAGGTCGTTCCCTCTAAAATCAGCGTTGAATCCTCCGACCCCCCCCTCTTCCCAGGCAGCTCCTGCTCCCCCCCCTTTCGGAGAACGCAGTTCCTGTGGTGACGGGTGTCATCTTCCTAGAAATTGGCGCTGCTCGGATCTCACTAATTCTTCCTTTTTTTTTCGAGGTTTTTTTGATCCCTCCCTTTTTCCCCTCTTGGCGAGGCCCCTCCCTCTATAAGGCCAAGCCCCCTTATTATTCCGTCGATTTTCGAGCTTTTTTCCCTCCACGCGACCCTCTCCCTTCCCTTTCCCAGTGAGTGAAGTGATTCTCCCTCCTTTAGCAAATGGTGCCGACCTTTACTTAGGGCTGCACTAATCTTTAGCGCCGCCCTTTTACGTTGCGCCCCGGATAGACCCCTTGTGGCTACGTGAGTAGGCCTTCTTCACCCCCTCCTTGGTGTCTTTCCGACCTTTTTTCATTGTCCTGAGCCCCCGTCTATTTTTAAATACCGATTCTATTCGAAGTCCAGGCTACCTTTCCCGACCTGAGTTGAGCCTTCTTCTCCCCTCTACTTGGTTTCTTTAATCCATCCTTTAGCCTTGCCAGCTCCGCTGCTTTGCAGTGTTGCGAGATATAGGATTTTTATGATTTTCATCTCCTTCCATCTTTAGTCTCTCCCCCTGGCACATTGGTCCTTCGCTTTTAGTCCTTCCGTCTTATGTATGATGCTCTCTGCTTTGCCATCGCCTTTTACTAGACCCGTCACAATTGAGGTTTTATAGTAGACCGACCTTCAGCAGCTATTCACGTCTCCGCAGACCCTCTGGCTAAGGGACACTACTGGAGTCCTTAGAAAGCACAATCGGGTCACCTGATTCTAACTTTTTTTTCCATTTTCCGCTGGGGTTACTATACCTCCCCTGAGCCGCACCAATCACAGCCCCCATCTTCCCTTGAGTAAGTCGTTTCGGTCAAATCTTTGACACCCGATCATATTCTCTGGTCTCTCGCCAGGGGTGTTTCGTCAACGTTCGGGATCTTGAAATGATGCTTGTAGTTCAATTAGCTCCTCCCTTCCTCCCGGAGATTAGATCCTTTTTTTACTTCTTTTTACCTTTTTCATTTCTTTTTTAGGTTGTACTTTTGAGGTCGGTCTTTCAAGGATTAATATGACTGAAATGCCTCCTTTTGAAACACGTTTATTAGATTGGCGTCAGTCCTTCTTTCAAGATCTCTAACCTTGATCGACGTAAGAAGATCAGCCCCTTTCTTCCCGGTACTGGAGGGTTGCTTCGGACCTCTACGGACGTACTCCCCCTCTTTTTTTCCCCCTGGAATTTTTTTTTCCCCTCCCCAAATTTGTATCTTCCGTCCGCGCTCTTCCGGTCTGCGCGAGCCACCATCTCCGCTTGGCAAGGCTTCCATCCCCGAGTTTTTCCCCTTCGTCTTGGGCCCCACTCTTTTTACCTGCCTAGCTTCTCCTTTGATAAGCGATTCCCCCTAAGTCGTATGTTTCAGACTCTCGTCTGAGTCGCCTCATGCTTTTCTGATAGCCCTCTGTTTTTGTAGGGAGCGAGCGCATTGAAGATTTCGCCACGTTTTTTGGTGACATAACGCGCGCCCTTATCCCCCACGAACGGTAAGGCTTTTGTTCCTTCCGCTCACACTTTTATTATCAGGACTTCCTACTTTCCTCCGGATCCCCCGTGCTCCACGGGCTAGTTACGCGGCTCCTCTTCCCCCCTTCCCCTGGTCAGGACCCCCTCTGTTAGAGACGACGACTCCCTGCTATAGTTTTCTGATCTCTTTTTTCACTCCGTTGTGTGTTTATCTCGGCAATCTGCCTCTGAGATGTTCTGTCGAATCCTGATGTTTTGAGACCGCAAGCTCGTTGAGAGATGGTTACCCTTCTCTCGTCTTTTTCTTTTTTCAATCAAGCTAGGCTCCCTTTTTGATCGCGACCCCTCGCAGAGACGTCGACACTCTTTTCCAACCTACCTTATTTTCTCGTAGCGAAAGTCCCCTTTTCCCCCAAGGTTCATCCGCGCTAAGTTTTTTCTGCCGCCTTCCCGAGTTCCCAGTTCGATCTGCCTCCTCCTATGCTCCTGCTGCTAAGAGAGTATGACCATCACCACAGCACGTTCTATCTTTATCCCGATTCGAGATTGCCTCCAGTTTCTTCCAAGTCCTCCTATTTTTTCCACGCGGTGCTCCCAATTCTTTCCCTCCCTCTGAGGAGCTGTGCCGAGATTTTTTCCCCACACGGCTAGCGCTTATATCAAGGATTATTTTATTGAGGCCGCGTTGTACGGAGGGTTTCCTAAATGGTTTTCCCGCCGCCCTCCACCCCCTAAGGGTTTCCTCTTCCTTCGCCGGTATTTTCAAGGCCGGCGGGTCTCTCCTTGGAGTGCTGACGCCAATAGTTTTCTTTGAATTTTGGGAGACCTATTTGCATGTTCTCTTTTCTTTATCCCGAAACCTTCCCCTCCCCTTTCCTTCCCACTTCAAATCAAGATCACCTAAACCTACTAACCCCCAGGGATTCTTTTCGAGCGTAACGGCCGGAGCTTTCCTTTTCCCCCCCCAGGACTCTGACCTTCTTCTTTTAGTCGCGTTGCGCTGGTGACCGCCTCCGCTTCGCTTTTTTTTTGCGGGTGAACCCGAAGACAATGTGTGTCTCGAGCCTCAAATATTGAGCCCTTCTTCGGGTGGCTTCGATGACGAGCCCCCCCTTGAGGCGGTTCTTTTTTACTTATTTTTAGTCATCTAACTGATGCTACCTTTCCCATGACCGTCTTCTTCGCTTCATTTTCCAGTATTTGCGCTGATTTTCTCAGCGACGATACTCCTCCATTTTTTTTCATCAACTTCGATGTCCTCTTGCCCTCGATCTCCGGCCCCCCTCAGCCGGCGCACCTCACGCTCCTTCCCCTAAAAGATCGATCTCTCTTTCGGTTTCGTTTCCTTTTCTCGTAGACGCTGGTGTTTTAGCGCCCGCATCTTTTTCGGAAGAGGTTTCTAATATCTGCCCTTTCGTGTGCAGACCCCTTCCTTTCCTACGGGCTTCGTGTAAGCTCGAGGCCTTCCTCGCCCCCTCCCTCAAGCCTTGAGTTTCGCTATCTCTGTCAGACAGGCCACATTCCAAAATCTGCTTTACAACCGCCGTGCAGGCGTTTCCCCCAAGGTCTCGGCCCACCCCCACTTGTTGTTATAAGAGTCCCCTTTCCGTCCTTTTCGCTATGATTCTCGAGGCTTTTAAGCCTAGTCGTCCTGTATCATGGCTCCTTCTGCCTCCCGACTTTTTAGGCTCCCCTGATGGAGATTTCCCCTTGCTCTAGTCTCGGGATATCTCTCAACGTCGACTCCTCTAGCCTTCCTTGCTGCCTGATCTTCTGATTCCACCTCGAGTATAACCTACTCCCCTCGGTTTCCCCCCTGGTGGCCGAGCTTCTCCGTACAATGTCTTTCTATGCCCCTTCCGCAGTCTTCCCTTTGTGGGAGCGATCGCTTTCTGAGCTGGACTGAATATGCCCTTTTAAACCTTTTTTCCCCTTGAGTCTCTCCTGCTTTTTTCCTCATAGAATGTGATGCTTTTATGCATGATGACCGGCTTTGAAAATGAACATTCCGCCTCTTTCTAATCCTTTTGTTTGAGTTTCATATGTCATTTGCGCACTTTGGATCCAGGGGTTTCCTCCTCCCTCGTCCTTTCAATTTCTTTTCCCACAGGCGTCGCGCTCGTGCCGCTAAGCGTTTCCGATCATTTACAGCTTTTTCCTTTTTCCACACGCCTTTTATTAAGGTTGGATCGTGGCATTCTCCCCCTCCCTTTTTCCCCTTTCAACGGCTCTTCCCCACTCGAAATCGTTGGTGGGCGGAGTTGTCTTTGGCGATCTTGGACGGGCCGCCGCCGATCTCTCCGGAGTTAGTAGGCCCTTTTTTTCTCGGATGTCCATTCTACCGCACGAGTCCGATCCTTGCTCCCTTCCCTTTTTTCCGAGCGAATTCGTGTTTCGACTCCATGGGTCCCGCGCGATTTTCACGAAGTTTTTGTTCAGCTGTTTCTAGCACTCCCCGTTTCTTTGTCTCGGAAAAACCCTTAGCCACTCTTTCAAGTGCTTTATCTCCCCCCTTGAGTGAGGTTGCGACGGGGGTTGTAGTTGGGCCTGCCACATTTAGGAGCTTTTTCCAGCTACGTTAGCGCTGAAGTTGAAAGATTTAGCCTAAGACCCCTGCGAGTCCCATTCCTGGGTGCAATGCAGATATTCGCCCTTCGGCGCACGCTTCTTTTGAGCGCAAGCGCGGCCCCCGATTCCTTTTTTTTCGAGGCGGCTTTTTCTCCCCCGAGCGACGAGAAAGCATCTAGCTGTAAGTTGTTGGCGCGCGCGGTGTTCTCTTTTGAGAAGGCTCTCTGGCTTCCTCTTTGTTGGACGTTCCGCAGCGCCCTTCCCTCTTAGTAGAAAAACTCCTTTTGGATCGTCGCTGAAAGCGCACAAGCGTCCTTTTTTTTTTTGTCTTCGCCCCAACCTTGTTCACCCTTGAGTACTCCCCCAGCCTCCTCGGAAGATATTTCTTCTTCCCCAGGTGATTCTCCCTTTGGGCGATGATATCGGTTGGTACGGCCTGGTTTGCTGTTTTTCAGTTGGCGTTTTTACGCAGACAGCCTCCCCGTCGCAATCGAGTTCCCCCCTTTTCCTTCTCCACCAGGCTCGCCTTTTAACCCCTCCTCCTTATTTTCTCCGGGTGGTCGCCTTTTTTCTCCCCCCGCAGCCCTACGTTTGAAGTTCCTGCTTGTAGGGTTCATTAGAGTGCCCTCCCGAGCGAACTCGTGGCGTCTGTAGCTGGTGATTTTCATTCTATTTTTTGTGAAGGTGCCGTCATGGTGAGGAGACTCTGTCCCCCAACTGAACCCCCCCCTGTCTAAGTTAGTAAGTTGACTTTCCTCCTCTTTTGAGAAAGATCTCCCTCCCCGGGCCCGATTTTTTTTTCTAACTTGTTTCTATTCAAGGCCCTGTTGGAGTGCTGCCTAATCCCTTTTCCTGACGCCCCTCATTTAGTGAGTCCTTATCATAGCGTGATAGTCTTCAGCTCGCCGGGTTTCGTTTCTCCCCAGACGAAGTACAGTAGGTCCAGCATATGGTTCTTCTTTCAGCACCCTTAGGTTCCTTCCTTTTGAAGCGATCGCGAGATATCAGAATCGCTCCTTTAGAATGGTCATCCTCGAAGGGCGTCTTCTTTACTAATTCTAAGGAGAACGATCCTTCCTCCTGCGGCGCGCCCCTGGCAGCGGTAGTGTGAGAAATTTTGAGGACATGTTTCGACGATTGCCAACCCTTTTTCACCCGGGATTTTAGACTTCACCCCTTCCCCTCACGGAGAGGAGTTTTCGCACCCGGATTCCGACTCCGTTCCTACCTCCCATAGCTGCCTTTTTCCCTTCGTGCTCACCCTGTTGCGGTAGAGGCCCCAGGCCCTTTTTTTTTATCTCTTTCAAGTCTCCCAGCGGAGATCCAATCTCTTTTTCGTTGATGCTCTCGGGATCCATCCTTTGTGGAAGACGAGATTTCTAGATTATGGAGTTCTCAAAAACAGTATCGTTCTCCCCCCGAATCTCCGCTTTTTTTTTTTCGCTATGGGCAGACTTTCTTTTCTCCTGAGAAATTTCCCCCAGGCGCGCTCTCCTTTCTTGGCTATAGAAAGCCTCGATATGGTCACTAGAGATAGCCATTTTACCTCTTAGGGGGCTCCCCATCCTTGAGCCCCTCTTCTTGAATCGTCACCCGAGGCAGATTAGCCTTTTGCTTCTTTAGACGGACGACGCGTTTTTGCAGTCTCATGATTTTCTCGAGCCTTAATAGCTTCTTTTACCCCTGTACTCTCCCCCAAACGTTCTACGGGACGGATTTGTATTTTCGATCGCTTAAGCCCCTTTTTACTCACATCTTATGGGAACATCCTTCCCCCCTCCCCCCCCGTTTCTTGGACTTGCCGGGCGCGAGAGTCACAACCGTGAGGCGACTCCTTTTTTCAAAGCCTTTTAGTCTTTTTTGGTTCCCCTCCCCCCACCTCAATATGGGAGGAGTTCGCCCCTCCCTGAGCGGGCCGAGCCTTCCCCCCCTGGTCCTCCTTTTTGGGGCTCTGTCTTTAGTTTCTTCTTCCCCGTTGATGTAGTGGTTTAAAGCTGCTTCCTCCCCTTTCCTTAATTACGGAAACTTCTAACTCGTGGCTGCTTCTTCTTTTCCCCATACCCGGCAACGTCACCCTTTTGGACTCCTCCATCAACTCCAAAGCGCACACTCTTCCCCCCTTTTATTGCGTTTTATAGCGGTCGGCGTCTAATTGCTCTTTCCCCAAGGCTCCGCAGGCCCTTCTTTCGTCGTCCTTGCCTAACCCTCTTCCCCTCCCCTTTCGAGTCTCCTAGTCTTGTGATAACCTCGTGCCAATGTGCCCAGACCTCTAGTTCCCGCTTTGTTTTGTTGTTTGTCTCCCGCAAAATGGTGCCACCCCGATCGCGTGTTTTCGTTCGATCCCCCCCCTTCGTCTTTATCTTCTTTGGGATTTGCTCTTACGTCCCCTGTTTTATTACCCCTCCTTCCCCGGCAGTATGTTGTTTTAGATGCGCGCTCCGATAAACGCGTTGCACTTCCCCCCCTTTTTTTTCTTCTTAGATGAGATGGCAATTCTGGCATAAATCCCCCCTCGGCCAGCCGTAGATCGCCCTTGCTTTTGACAAACCTCGATCTTGTTTCTTAGATTCCTCCTAGCCCGCTGTGGGGACCCTTCCTTCCCCCTCTCCCTCCTGAGGAGCGGTTCCTGGGCGGGAATATCTGTCTCCCTTAAGACCCCACCTTTCGTGTCCATAAGGAATGATTTTTTTTACTTCTTATTGTCATCCCTTCCCCTCTCCCTCCTCGGATCTGTTTTACGTGAGATCTTAGCTTTCCCGCGCACCACAAGGACACTTTGGACGCACCCACTCACTGCCGGCTTTTACTGTCCTTGCAACCCAGCGACCCTTTTTTTTTCTCAGAGCCCCTTTTTCCACCCTGAGAGGCTGCGGAAGATCGTGTTTCAACTTCGTGGTTTTTCATTAGGAGCCCCACTTAAAACCATGGGCGTAGTCTAGTTCCACGGCCTTCTCCCCCCCCCAGACAACGTCCTTGATTTTAGAGGATCGGAATCGGCGTCTCTTCTCTATAATGGACAGCCCTGCGACCAGACTCCTCCCCTTCTTTTATGGGATCGGCGGTAGTCCCCCTCTCCCTCCCCTCCCACATTCCCCCCACCTCCCAGATGAGGTGGCCTCTCCCAGCTACGGCCAATTATAACTCCACTTCAAGAGAAACCATGTCTTTTTTCGTGGGTCGCGATCGGTTGAGATCTCTTTCTTCGGATGATTCCTCTGGTCTCTCCCTAGACGACGCCTCTTCCGACCTCTGCTGAAGTTTTGAGGTGCCTGTCCGGCGAAATGCTCGTCCTTCCTCTTTTGAGATATTTTCTGTGTTTTTTCGAATTGAAGGATTCCTTTTCCCCCCTTTTTTTCGTAACTCATGCCAATTCCCCTTGAAGTCCATTCGAGGCGCCCTGAGGCGTTCGTCTCTTTTTTTTTTGACATAAGCGTTTACTATAATGCAGACCTCTTCGCGAAACTTCGTCAGACTCTGTTTTAACCAATGGTTGCTTGTCCCCTTCTTTAGTTGCCTAAATTGCTTTTGAACCGACACACTCACTCTTTGTGGGCTATTTCTATAGTTTGGTTTTTAGACGCACGATCCTTGCCCTTCCCTAAGTCTTCTCTCTTCGGCTTTTGCAGCCTAAGGATCCCCCCTCCTTTATTCATGAGAAGGACCATCACGTTGCGTCTACAAGTGTTAGCCTATGGTGCCGACTTGCCTCTTCTTCGTGCGCTCCTCGCTTGACCCCGCAGACCGGTCCTTTCGCACCCCCCTTCCGGTCTTTATCCACCGCGATTTTTTTAAAGTAGACGCAGCTCCCTCTTTGGTTTGCCATCGGGTTTCATGTGGGCCCTTTTTCCTGAAGTTTCATACCTCTTCCTCTTTTGGCAGGAAGAACCCCCATACTGAGTGAACCTTCGGAGTTCTCGAACGTACTTGTTTTTCCTGTAAATTCCGATCCTGTGACCTTTCCGTTTGGAAGGGCGTGAGGGCAACCAGCGATGCTTTTTTTTATTTGATATAGGCCGCCCCTGACTAAGCGAGATCGATTGGCGACATTTTTTTGAGATTCTTTAGGGTTTTTCTTTTGTGTTCAGAGTCTCCTTCTGTGATTTGCCTAGACTTTTACCCCTTCTTTTTGGGATCGTCGTAGATAGCGGAATATTTCTTTCAAATCTTCAGCCCTCTCTTCACGAATCAACCCGCCTTCTTCTCCTCCTGTCTTCAGGGAGATTCCTGTCCCCCCGTGCACCACGAGCGCTTAGCGGTGGGGTTGCTCAGTTGGAGAGAATAACCCCGAAGGCCTTATCGGTTTTCTTTTTGATCGGCGCTCCCTTTCGGAGGCTCACCCGAAGCAGATGTCGAGGGTAGCTTCTCAAAGGCGGGTCTGCAGAGCTTTATGCATTTTCTGAGCCTTGTAGGGTTCCTTTTTGGTGCAGATCTCGCGCGCCTGAAATAGTGTTTCTTTTTGGGAGATGTTCTCTTCTTCGGTTTTCCTTCCTAGGTTTTTGCAGGTGAGTGAATGGAGTTTCCTCCCCTAGAACTACAGCCACGAGGGCTCCTCTTAGAAGCCTCTTGCTTTTCCTTTTGAGAAAGAGATCCTATTTGACGTTGAACGTTCACCCCACACCAAGACACGTTGACCGGTCCTTTTTTCTTTTCGTCCCTTCCTTCAGTTCCGTAATCGTTTATCGCCCTTGAACAGGACACTACAGACTTTTTTACGGAATCTTTGATCTTTCGGGGTTTCTTTGTTCTCCCGCCGACTCCCCTCAGCGGCGGCCCGGTACCTCATCGTTTCTATTTTTACAGAAAACCTTCCTGCATCCAGTATCGTCGAGCTTCCTCCCCTGTATCCTCTTTTTTCTCTCCTTTGGAACGCTCGCATTCTACCTAACTTCGGATTCGAAAGATTCTTCGGCTTTTTTCTTTCTCCTTCAGCTTTAGAGGCTTCTCGCTTTTGACGATGCTTGGGGCCCCTTCTTCCCACGAACGTTCCAGGGATGTGCTCTATCTCCACTATTATGGCGTCGTTCCCAGACAAGGATCCTTGGCACGACGTGCTCTCCAGACATTTGAACAGTCCACGGGCTCCCCCTGGCTTCGGTAGAGTCCCCCCCCCAGGCGGTGTATTTTTCCGCCGTTACTTAGAGGAATGTCCCTCCTCTTTCCCTCCCTACGTGTGTTGACGATCCGGCCCCGCTTCCTATATCCTTTCCCCTTTTAGTAGCCCACCCCAGCCTCGACCCTCAACTAACTTGATTACCCGGTTTGTCCTTCCGGGTCTCCCATAAGCGCGAGGTCTGTTTCGTTTTTTTTTTCCCTTTTAGGGGATTTCCTCTTTTCCGAATCTCCAAGTTTTTTTCATCCCTAATCCGTTTTAGTTAACTTTTCGGTGATCCACTCGACTTCGCGCTCGGCACCAATTCCCCGCGCTACATTTATGCTTCTCCTCCTCCTTTCCCTTATGACCTTCCTTTTCGGGATCTTCCCTTCCTCTCGAGTTCCTTGAACCATTCTCTGACAAAATAGATTAGATCGCGTACGCGCCTGCCCCCCCCAATAAGGTTCGGTCCAGCCTAAATTCCCCCCGCTTCCTGGTCTAGGACCTTGCTCCTGGCGCCCCCTTTTTTTCTTGTCTGCCCGGCAGGCTTGCCTGCCCTTCTATCACGCGTTTTGAGCTTGCTTTAGGCTCGGAAACAAGGAGCTTTTAATCCTGGAGTGACTCCCCTCCCCCCTCCTACCCCACTTTAGGAGGGTCCCGGGAGGTCTTTGACAGTTCCATAAATTTTTCCTTTTTCCCCATAGACTATTCTTTACGCCATCGTTCAAGAAAGGTTGTCCCACCATAGTGGCGTGGCCCCTTTTCTCGGGCCAATAAACTTCACTCGAGGAGTACTTCTAAATCAGATCACAGCGACACAAAAATATGTTAGTGTTCGCTATTTCTCTGGCCGTGTCTTCAAGTGGATGCCCCGGATTTCCTTCCGGTCAGCGACTTTCTTCCCGCATTACCTCCCCCCCTATCCTCCCTCATCTCTTCTCTGGTCCAGAAGGCCTTGGTGGAGGCACCACCCCGCCCCCACTCTGATTGCCTTGTGTGCTCTTCCAACGACTATCTCCCCGCGCGGCGCGCGCCGTTTTCCCCGCCCCCAACCGGATATCCCTTGAGTTCTTTTTTTTTATCAATTCGCCCTTTTCGGCTCTTCCCCTCTTCGGAACTTCCGAAGGACCTATTGAGATCTTAAGATACCCCCTTTTCCTCGTTCGAGGAGCGCCCTTTTCTCTCTTCCCAGGCCTTCCCTTTTAGCATCCCCTTTTTCCGCAGAAGACTCAGCCCGCCGTTTCACCATACTATGATGACCTTTAGTGCGATCCGCCGCATCCCTGCAATTCGCTTTTCCTTGCGAGACCTGTCAAGCGTGCGCCTTACCCCTGAGAATATCCTTCCTTTCTCGACCCACTTAATGCCCCTCTTCCTGATTCCTCCAAGTAGGCGAATGCCCTTGTTTTTTCCCCTAATCTTTGATTTGATTTTTTGAAACCCCCCTGGAAACCCCCTCTCTTGGCCCTCCCCACTACTTTTAGGGCGCCTACGTTCGGCCCCACAATGAGGTTTTTTTCGTATCGTCCGCACCTTCTCTCGGTTCTTTCGAGGAGCGCACTTGGGGGCAGCTCGGCGCTTGGTTCATGGCGTCGTAGGACGAGGATCATATCAGATTCCCCCCCCCCCTTGATGCTCTGTCAGAGGCGTCGCGGCTCGGCTCCCGAGACTCCCAATTTCACTCGCTTTCATGATCTTCTTGTTATGTCCACTAGTACAACGAGATCATGCAATTTCCACAAAGCGGTCGATGAGGTGGCCCCTCTGTTCAGCGACGGCAAGTCCCTACACTGCTTTCGAATTTCCTTTTCGATCGGCCGTGGCGATGTTCCTCTTCTGACAGGGATGTGTCGAGCCTCCGCTACCCTCTCCCGGTGTTTCGCTTCCTCTCGGCGATGCGAGGGCCTTTTTGAACGGCCCTTTTCTTCAA
>Ga0179591_1317517_pt1 | contig 11475 bp, 15 predicted proteins | sample CZOMad2_1_08_16f_FD_182891 | JGI IMG/M metagenome (GOLD analysis project Ga0179591, IMG submission 182891) | Vadose zone soil fungal communities from Angelo Coast Range Reserve, California, USA - CZOMad2_1_08_16fungal (PacBio error correction) | ecosystem: Environmental > Terrestrial > Soil >... | reverse complement strand
ACTCCGCTTTTCAGCTGCAATTGTCTGTACGGTCCCTGAGATTCTTTTTTCCACATGTTCTTGCGTTCCCTTCCCAGGTGTTTTTTTTTTTTCCCAGTTACATGATATAACTTCAAGGTTTTTTTTCTGGTGGTTCGGCCAATCGTTCTGACTTTTTACCGCCGCGACGTGGGAATCATTTTGTTGTGATTCCCACCCCCACCAATAACAATGGGCTTTGACATACAGCCCCCCATTCTCCCCTGGTAATGTTTTTAAACCCCCCCCATTTAACATCCATTACGTTTTTCACGTTTTGCAACAGTACATGTGCCCAGTGGTTGGGCTCGGTTTTTGAGGACCTGGTCCCTTTCCTTAGTACACCCGGTCTCCCTTTTTTTTTCTGACCCCCTTTTTTTTTATTGTGCTTGCTGGGTCTTCTTGTGCCCCAGTGCTTTGTTCCGCAGTATCAATTTCCCTGGGCGGTTGCCCCATTCCACCCCCCAAACTCCTTTTTTGGGTAATTTAATACTGTAGGTTCTGGCGCAACCCCTCGTCTTATATTACGATGTTGTAAACTGTTGTGACCACCTTTTTTTAGGGCTTTTTTTTTGCCCCCTTTAACGCCCTCATTATTTTTTTTTTCACGCAACATCCGGTTTTTCCAAACCCCCTTGGCGTCCACAAGGCTGTCACCTAGTTTATCCAGCCCCCCCTGGTGAGACCCCATCACCATTTATTAGCTTCAGTCAATTCCTTTGCTTTCTGGAACTTCGCCACGTTGCCGCGCACCAACCTTTTTCCTTCGTTTTTTTTGATTCTCCCATTCGCGTACTGTCTCCCCATCCCCTCTTCGGGTGTTTTCCTTTCTCGGTTTTTCTCCAATTCAATTTCCAAACTCCATCCGGGCGGTTCATTCCCAAAGTTTGAAAATGTGTTCACACATTTCCGGGAAATTGCCGGATTGGGGCTTACCCGGCCTGGGGATGATGTTCCTCACCCTGGGCCCATTGGGTTACTATTGCTGTTTGTTATATTCCCCCACAAATAAGTCCCCAATCACTTTTTCCCCCCACTTCCGTATTTTCTTTCTTTTTTTTCCCCCCTAGTTTAAATGTTAACCGTTTGTTGGTTTGTCTCCCGGCAGGGAGAACATTTGCCCCCCTCAACCATTTCATGTTCCGTGTTTTTTTTTTTTAATAACGTTTCTTTTTTTTCTTTTCCAGTAAAAAAGTCTGGGCCCATCCTCCTTTATTTATTGTGTCCCCACGTGACCCCATTGTTTGCACTTGATTTTTCCAGCACTGACCCAATCCACCCACTACCCCCTAGCCCTTCTGGTTTTTTTCGTCGAAACACACACAGCCTTCAGTCAAACTTTTGATGGGCTCATACATAAGCTGCTCGCCTTTTGTCCGGTTTTTTTGTGACCCCCCCAGTAAGGTTGGCCCATTAACTTCATGATGATGTTCCTCCCCTGTATGCCTGCTTTTTTCCTTGCAATTTGTGGGTGCTACACCTCAGGCAAATACTCCGTTTTTAAAGCAACACCTCTTCCCAGATTATTTGTTTAATGGGTTATAGTCCCCGGTTTTATTAATCTTCCCCCCGCAAGGCGGCAGTCCCCCCGACCAATCAATTTTTTGTTTCGTTTCGATTTGCCTATTCCCCGATGATTTGTTTATTGTGATTGTTCTCCTCATTTCGGCTCCCGCCCCCCCAGTTTCACTTTTTCGGTGTTTTAAAATCCTCACAAGCGGCTTTCCACCTTTTTTCACCACTTTTGGGGCCGGTCCCCCCAACCACCCCTTCCAGCCTGTGCAACGGTGGTTTTGATCCTGTTCTCCGCTGTTTTGCAACTGAGCCAGCCAGCCAGCTCCTGTCTTGCCGCATGCCGGCATATCTGCGGCTGTTAAGAGCTGTTTTTAACCATAAATTCCCCACCCTTTCGTCGAAGCGTTGCCTACCCCTGTTTTTTTCCCCCAAATCTTGTTTTGTTTCTTTTTCCAGGCCTGTTCCCTTTGCTTTCGATAGGGCATAGTTTTCCCCGTACTGGAGCTTTCTGCTTTTGCTGTCCGTGCATCATTAAACTTTTTGACCCATCCAGGCTTTCTATTAAACAGTGTTAACTTAAATCCACTTTTTTTTTCCCCCCTTTTCCCGGCTGATTTCCTTTTTTTAAAAGTTGCCGGCCCGGTTCATTGCCTTACCCCCCAGGTGTACCGCTTTAACCACTTGGTATTTTGTCCACACTTTGACTTTTTAATTAAATCCTTTCCCACGCATTGCCAACCGGAACAAACCGCCCCCGTGTCGTCCATTTTTTTTTTTTACCTTTCCTTTTCCACCACATCTTCGGTTCCTTTTCAGTAATGCTTGTTCTGCCAGCTGCCCTAGCCCCCCCCTTGGATGTTCTGGTGTTGCTTGGGTTTTGGGCTACCCCCCGTCCTTTGCCTCCACTGATTTACTGGCTCATTTGACACTGTTCTGTCCCCATCACCCCTCCCCCCGAAAAAGGTCATATTGGTTTTATAACTTGACACTTCTCCCTTTTTTCCTCTTTCCTTCTCTTCTGGACCATTTGCCAGTTTTACTCAACTCCCCTCCCCTCCTTTTGTTTGGAACTTAAACCCTCATCTCCGACCCACCCCCCCCTGTTCCCAGCGCATACCCGAAATGTGCCCCAAAGGAATTTCCCCCCCTGTTTCCCGGTATGGTCCTTTCTTTATTTGCCAGGCCCACTTATTTTACCTCCCACTTCCGTTTACCATCGCAACTTTTCTCGGGCCCTGGCCCCCTTTTCAGTTGTTTTGTATATTTCCGTTAGTTTATTTTTTACGGAATTTCCTTTTTGTCAAAACATTATCTTTGAGATTCATCCCCTATTTTTTCACCCAACGCCCAGTGTTTTGTGCCATTTTCTGATTTTTTTTCTGGTTTGTCCTCTTTCCGGTTGGTTCAGGGGTGATTTCCCCCGCCATTTCCTGGTCAAATTTTTTATTGCCTCCCCTTCCCCTTTTTCCCTTACCAAAATTCAATTTTGAGCATTGCCCTCCCAATGCCTTATACCCTGAGTTTTACGTCATTTGGCCTTGTTTTTTGGCGGCATTATTCCTGCTTCTAACAAACGCCCTCTCAGTTTTTATGGTTACCTTGAATTTTTTTTACACAGTTGCCCATCATGTTTAAATAACAACCGCCCTGTCTCCCCTGGGCCACCAGTTTTTTAAACACATTCGTCAGTGCTTCTTGTTTAGCCTTTTCCGGAGTCCCGGGTTTTCTTGTGGTCTCCACATCTACTTTTACCGAATACTCCCTCCAAGGCAGCACTCATTACAGGGTCCGGTTTGACCACTTCTTTTGTCTTTCCACCACGGGTTTTTTTACACCCATTTGAATGCTTGTTATCCCATTTTTTTGCTCCTTTTTTACCATCCCTTCCATTTTTTTGAAGTAAGGGTACTGCCACAGAATCCCCTGGCAGTCTACATCTTGCCAACTCCAGTGGTGCATTTTTTTTTTGACCATGGTTTTTCTTGAAGCCAGGGTGCGACCCCAAACATTTTCAAAAAATAGGATTCCGTTCAGCACCCATTTTGCTCCCCCATTTCCTTTATTGATTCCAACGCGCACTGCTGCTGTTACTTCCTTTTTTTTTTGATCTTTCTGTTTTTGGCACCACTGGCATTCTCCATTACCCCTCACACCCCACCACCACCAGCCGTGCTGTGTTCGGTGTGCAGGCCGGACTGGGAGTGCCTTTTTTTTGTTCTGTGTTGCGGTTAAAATACTTGGGGCCACTGTTTTTCTCCCCAATGGGTCCCTTTTTAGCACCCGCCCCCCCTCACATTCAAATGATTTCCCTAAATTGGTTCCCCTCCCTTTTCCCCCCTCCCCCTCTCCGTTTTTGTTTTCATCGTAGTTTTGGAATTTGCTGTTGGGTTCGAGGGATTCACATAATACTTATTGTTTATCCGTTCTTTCACCCTCACACCAGAATAACCTCCCCCTCTTTCTTTTTCCGCCGAACATTCCGGCTTTTGAAAGGCGGTGTTGGGTGGTCCCCATTTCTGGTCCCTGTCAGAAAGGCTCCCCTCCCCCCTTTTTACCCAAACTCATTGGTCTTCGTTATCCACCTTTTTTTTTCTTTTCCAGGCCCCAGGCTTTTTAATCAACGTTGCTTTCCCTCCCCTTCCTTTTATGTGAAGTCACTTGTGCGGATGGCGTCGTTTTAGACGCATTTGATTTGTTTTGATGCCCCTGTCTGCATTGATAAGTGACACCGTCCAATTGAAACGTTTCTCCACTTTCCTACCCCGCATGTACCAATTTTTGTTAACACCGTTTTTTGTGTTACCCACTACCCCTTGTTCCTTTTTGTCCCGTCCATTTCCCTTTTGAATGCTTTGATGGCAGTGATTCATAACCCATATATTTGGTTTTTAGCCACCCCCTTTCCATAGCCGTCGAAAAACCCCAAGACACTGACGGACGTTTCCCTCCCCCACAGGGTTTTACTTGCCCTTTTTTGCGCCCTTTTTGCCTTGAGTTTTTCTGCACACTGGGGCCCCCCCAATAAGCGTGACACCGGCAACCAACAATTCTCTTGCCTCTTATAGCGGCATACCCTATTCCGCCGCATTACCGATATGACCCCTAACACTTATTAAACATTTTTTCCACCTGTTGACAGAGCCCTTTTTAATTTAAGGCGTTCGGGTTCTTTTAACTCGATGTTGCCCGCGTTTATGGTTCCCCCCCAGTGCCCCATGCCCACCATCTTTCTTACCCCAACGCAACCTTCAACTTGCGGCTTTTGTGTTTTTTCCCTGTTTGATTTTTTCCTTTTCAATCTTTTCAAGGCCATGGGCACTACTACACCACCGGTACCTATCCACTGCTTTTTTTTTTGAAATGCCGATAACCGGCCTATTTGAAACGGCGTTCCCCAGTTTTTTAAAAACCCAATGGCTGGGCCTGGAGGGATGCAAAACCCCATTTCCTTTGGCCATTGATTTTCTTTGGTATTGCCGTATTGCCTGTATAAGTTTGGGTTTTGCTGGATGTTTTTCATCCCCCCCAGCCCGGGCACCCCGAAACAATTTTTGTGTTAGTTTTGCTAGGCTCCACCGAGTTGCCTCCAAACTCACCTTTTCTTTTTTCATTGTCCATTATACCCACCCCAACATAAAATTCCCCTTAGGTGTATTTTTTATTGGGAAGACACCCCTTTTTTTTCACTCCAACTTTCCCTTGGCCTTCTTGGACCCGAAACCTACTGACGCCTTACCAACTTTGTAAGGCTATGTTTTTAACGTCTTCGTTTTTCCCCCTTTCTTAAAATGCGACCTCCCTGGGCGATGTGGGTAGAACAGTTTTCCAACCAAATTGTGGCATGCTTCAGTTTTTTTTCGGTGCCTTTTTTTCCGGACTGTTTTTCATTGACCCTGGGAGGTTTCTTGTGTTTTTTTACTCCGAACCCGGTGTTGTCCGGTCCCCGGTTTTCGTAGATGCCACCACGTGACCGCCGTGTTTTTCCCTTTTTTTTTTTCCGGTAGATAACTGTCCATTTTATTTTCCCCCGACACCCTTGTAATAGCCATGATTTGAGTGTGTTCTTTTATTGCACTGGTGTGGGGTTTTTGTGCCCCCATGTTCACCCCTCCCACATCACCCCTCCCGTTTTTTTTTTCATATTGCATGGATTCTTTGAGATACTGGCCCATGCATTTTTCTGAAGACCCTTTCCCGGTGCCACCCCCCTGGCCGTTCACACCCAAGTCCTTTTTTTAAAGGTTTTTTCGGTATCCACTTGTGAAATTTTTTCTTGACAGGCGGCGCAGGCCGGTCCCTATTTTGTTCATTGTTGGGCACCGGCGTGCTTCTGTTAACCCTCTGTGGTTTGGAATTCCCCAACGGCGGCAATCTTGTCTTGCCCCACCGTGAATTTGCGGTCAACCCGGTGTGTTTTGTGCCCCCCGTGTAACACCAATTGTGGTTTGTTCCACAACCGTTGGCGTTTCGGTTTGGTCGCGTTTCCCCCTTTGCGTGTTTATTTTTAAATTTATCCAAATGGGATAGGCCACCATCTCAACCCCCCCGGTACCCCCCCCTTGTCTTTCCCGCTTTTCCGGCCATATAATACGTGGTATATTCACTAGACCCATGACCATCTCTTTCCTGTTTCTTTTTTTTTTACGTGTCTGGCGTCTTTTGCGGTTGTCCCCCCCAAGGAACCCACCTAAAGTTCTGTCCATTCCCGGGGCGTTTTAAGGTCTTCTATTACCGTCCCCCGGTTTTTACCCCAACTACAAAAAGGTTCTGTGCAGCGTATGCTTCCCTACGATGTTTTGTGAGTGCTGGCCGGGTTCGCACCCTTCTCTTCCCGGGTATTTGGGTTGTATGGTTTTTACCGTCTCCATTCGTTGTAAGCATACTTATCACGCTGTGCTTCTTCTTCCCACCGCACTGCCCGTTCCAGGGCCCTGAAATGCAGGAGGCACTTATTTTATGGACATCTTTTTGAAAAACCTACTGAGTAGGGTGGTTTGACAATTAAGTGAATTGCCCACTCATTGGGGTGCATATGAGCGCCCGTTGATTGACTGGCAATACCCAGCCTGTTTGTCTTTTGCGACTTTGTTGCTCCGGTGTCCCCGTGCAACTTAGGCGCCGCTGAGGTTGTGAACTTTGTGCATGGTTGCCACACGGCCGTTCCCCACCTTTTTTATCTTGCGGACTTCTGGTTTTGGCGCCTCTACTGATGCTTGAGTGTTCCGAGCTCCTGCCAGTTTACCTTGTTTTGATCCTGAATCTGATGCGACTGAATTCACAGGAACACCCCCGCCACGACTGTTGCCGCTCTAAATCGATTTTTTTCGTCCCAAAATCTACCAATTCCACTTATACATGACGTGCCTTGCCGCCTTTTTTTTTTACTTTTCGGACAGCATTTCTTGGATGAAGACAGTAAAAAATCCAACCACCTTTTCCCAGGTTAACCATCTACCCTCTTCCTATCGATTTGTTTTGGGCGCCCGGCATCCATATTACCCTGCCCGGGCTTGATTTGGGTTGAAGTTTTGGTTTCCCTTGATCATATACCCACTCGGCAGGCCCATCGGGGGTTCCACCGCAACTGCTGGTCAGAAGTGTTGGGCGGGTCCCCATTACATTCAGATGTGCTGACCAAACTTTAGTCAGTTTCCCCGTCCACGTTTCATGGATTGGTTGTTTTTGATTTTTTTTTGTCCCCACCATTACCCTTTTGAGTGAAAGTGATTTCTCTTCCGTCCCCCGGTTTTTTTGGTTGTTCATGATTGATCACTACCCTGTTGATTTGGGCCCCCTATCTGTCGTTTTTTTTTGACCCATTACGTTTTTTTTTTGATAACCCTTTTCCGCCACCTGAGGTACTGATTCATGTTAAGTTTGACACTCCCAGTTTTATGGGATTTCCCCGCAGACCCGGGTGCCCTTTTCCAAAGATTAGTTCCGACATAAATTGGATGAGTAATCTCCAGAGTCTTCTTCCTCTCATCTGTTGTTTTTGGTTGTTTTTTTTTGGTTGTTTGGAAGCGCATTTTTTTTTTTTTTTTTTTGTTTTGGTTGGTCTGCGCGCTTTTTATATGCCCCCATTGTTTCTGTAAGGTACCTTTTTGATCGTGTTGTTTTCCACTTTTTTCTGGTTGTTATCCCCTGGTGCGCCTCTTCCCCCCCTTGTCTCCTAATCCGTGGTCTTCATTGTTTTTGAGAAACTTTCGCCCGTACTCATGTTTTCGCCGATTTTTAGTTTGGACCCCTCCAATCCTGCGGGTTTTTTTTCTCCCCACTCCAAATCACCACCTTTTTCTTGAATTTCCCCCAATTTTCTGGTTTTTTGTTTTTTACCCCCCCCCCTCTCCTCTTTTTTCCCGGACACTTGCTAAATTGTTTGTTGGTTTTCGGGTTTGTATGGTGCTTATCTGTCCTTCTTCCCACAGCCCCTCTTCACCATGTTGCCGTTTGCATTTTACACCCCAACACCCCCCCCCCCCTTTTGCCGGTCCCCTTTGCTCGTCAGCACATTCGCCGGTCGGGTCCACTTCACCCCCACTTCTTGCACTTTTCTTTCTACATTTTTCACCTTTTTTAGGGTTTTCTTCGCCCCTCGATAGTTCCTCTTACGAGTAACCCTGAAACCCCCCGTTGTAGGTGCTGGTTTTTTGGTTACTTCTGCCCTTCCAACCAGTATTTGGCGGATAATCAAAACACCAAAAGACGTACCCACACACTTCGGTCCCTCCGTGGTTCTACAGTTATTTTCTCGTTTTTATGTTTTCTACCTACCCCCTCTTTTCAATTTATGTGACTTACATCCTTTTCATTTTAACCTTTTCTCTTTTTTTTTCCTCTGTTCTCCCAAACCCTGGCCAGGCGTGTCCCGGTTTTTTTGTTTCCTGCATTAATTACACCGTAACATGTAGCCAAACCATAACCCGAAGGGCTGTTCGTGGAATTGTTCCGAAGCCGTTGCACCGACATCGCGGAATATGGAATTTTCGGGATTGCGGTTTGTTTCCGGCCCGTGTGGGCGCTTCATTTCACCCAGGCTTTAAAATGGGATTCCTTGGCCGGCACTTCCTGTTTTCCGTAGTTTTCTGTTCTATTTCCCCCCCACCCAAATAATTCCTTATTCCACGTCTTGGCCCCTTACCGTTCTTATGTTTTTTTCACACTCTATCCGCTTTTTTTGAACGCAGTGCATGGACGGAGACCAAACACGTGCCCTTTTTCACTTTTCCGCTGGTTGGGATCAGGCCCAACGTCTCACGACAGCCAATGAATTTTTGAATAACGTTTTCTTCCCCCTATATTTTTTTAACACGACGGCCCCCCTGCTTCACCCCCCCATTTATGGATGCCCCCCGCATTGTATATTCATCCAGTACCCCACCCCCACCCCCCATCCCAACCCCATCCCTCGCCCAGCTGGTTTGTAACACCTTCCCATCCCCTCCAAAACCTCTTGTAGGGTCACTACTCGGCCTTGGTTGCGGGTTTTCACCACCAGAGGTTTATGACAATTTTACGGCCCCGATGCTTCCACCCTTTATTTGAACGCTTTCCTTTTTTCAGGTTTTTTCTTGGTCGGGATACCGCCGGCACAAATACTCATCCTTGTTAACCCCCCCTTGATCCGATTTGGTTTCATGGTTCCATTTCATATCCAGGTTTATTTTTACTTTCCTTGGCGCAATTGGGCACGGACCCTCCCCATTTTTTTTACCGGTTAGATTTTTCATCTCCGGAGTTATTTTTTAGCATATTGCTTCCTTCTTCCCAGGGTTTTATAAACGACCCCCCCCTGCCTCCCATTTTTCCCAAAATTTACTAAGTGCCGTACCACACATTTTACCGCGTGGTGTGGACCTTTGTTTTTCTGTAGTATTTGACCGATTGGGACCTTCCCTGGCGGAATCCAGCCGCTGCCTTTTTTTCTCTCCCGCCTCTGAGATCTAGGCGCCTTTAGAGCGTGCTTGTTAACCATCAATTTCACAGTCCCCCCCGAAGCCCCGTTTTGGTTTTCCTAACTGTTTGAACAATTAACCTCAAAATTCCATTTTGTTTGGCTCTTCAATGCTTTCCTGTTATCTCCCACTTATTCCCATGCCCATTCTTTCTCCCCTTTGATTGCTTTTTTCGGTTCGTTTTTTTTTTCCACTTATACGAACTCCCTGGCCCCTCCCTTCTATGACCCGGTGCCGTTTCAGTGTTCCAATATTACCCTGGAAAGTGATTTACACCCCCCCCAACGTTGGACCCGGTCATTCTTCTGCCATTCCCTCCCCTTTTTGACGCTTGCCCCACCAGCCGTTTTTTTTATTTACAGCTCAATTTCATCATAACCCCGTCGTCCCCCCCGGTCACCTTTCCCCTTCAAGCAGTCCACATTTTTTTCCTTCCTTCCACCCCCAACCACTCCGATGACCCTTACCATTGCTTTTTCTACAGATTGTGCATAGACCGCTCTTCCCGTCCGTTGGCGTAATTTGTTTCCGAGACCCCCCCGTGATTGCCTGACATATTTAACTTTTACTTATTAACCATCTTCCCCTCCCCCTCCCCCCTCCCCACCGGGGGCCTTTGATGTTTTTATTCAACATAGAGACTCCTTTATTACGTCGTGTCCATCCGGTTCAGCCTTTTATCCACATCCTTTTTCCCCCTGGTCTTGTGGTGGTTATGGTCATTACTTAAACCTCCCAGATCCCACGGCCCAACACCCAAGTCTCCCCCCCTTCCCATCTCGCCATTTTTTTTTCCTCACCGGAATGTAGCGCCAGAAACTGGTCCTGCCCCAACATTGGTATTTCTTCACTTTCGCCATTTTACTTTTCGACCGACAGTTCCCTGCCACTTGATGGGCATTCAACTTCCCTTTCTTCACTTTTTTATGTAAACGGGCCTTTCCTTTTTTTCCCGTCTCTTGAGACGCCAAATGTCCCCAACGCACAGGGACTTTGAATGAATGATTTTCTTTTTGGTAAATCTCCTCTTTGCGTTCTTCCTTTTTCTTGGTCCACCCCCCACCAGTCGTTTCCACAACACTCCCCGGAGTTCGTCCACACCCCTGTGACTCCCTTTGCTAACCCCCATTCCCCCTTGCGTCCCTTTTTCCCCCTTGCAAAAAGCAACTAATATACGGTGTTATTTTCTTTATCTTTGACCCATTGGTTGTGTGGCCGGATTATTTCCCCCCTTGGCCTTCCGCCGCAGTGATTTTTTTTTTTCAGATTTCATTGTTTCTGTTTGTCAGGGGGTTCCCCTTTTTTTGGTTTTCCAGTTTTTTTGCCTTTCCTCCCTTGTCCTGAATCCCCCCCTTTTCCGTGGTCCGACCCTCTGCAACCGTTTTTACATGTCCCCCTCGTTTTATTTGCTTGTTTTTTTTTTCTTGTCTCGTTTTTTGGTGTCTCCCCAACAAGATTTCCTATTCATCTTGCCATCCCGGCATAACCGGGACCCCTTTTGTTTCTGTTCCCCCCCTCTCGAACCATTCAAAGTTTTTTCCAACATTTTTACATGATTTGTCTCCTTGGGACTTCCTCTCCTTTTTTTATCTGTTTTTCTTTTAGTTTTTTCCCCCTGGGTTTTCAAAGCCACCCACTAATCCCCATTTTGGCGTTTCTCCACCTAATTCCGCCGCACTTTTTTCCCGCTCCCTGGTTACCATAGCGGCGTAAAAGCCTTTTCTGAGTTCCCCTTTGTTGATTTACCTCGCATGATGCTGTTTCCTTTTCCCTTGATCTTAGGTCCCCCCCCCTTCCTATAATGGCCCCAACCCCCCCTTCGTTTTCCAAACCGGCTGTTGAGTTTTTTGCAGGAGTTTTTGGGCCCTATTTTTTCTCCTTGCGGCTCGTGTGTGGTTAACTGCGTACCTATTTGTTTTTATCCCGTTCTTTCTCCCCATTCTTTCCTTGTTTTATGTGCACTTCCCCCCTCCCCTCACCATCTTTG
>Ga0179591_1179616_pt1 | contig 11475 bp, 13 predicted proteins | sample CZOMad2_1_08_16f_FD_182891 | JGI IMG/M metagenome (GOLD analysis project Ga0179591, IMG submission 182891) | Vadose zone soil fungal communities from Angelo Coast Range Reserve, California, USA - CZOMad2_1_08_16fungal (PacBio error correction) | ecosystem: Environmental > Terrestrial > Soil >... | reverse complement strand
TGTAGCAGATGCCTCCTCTGATTTTCGTTTTGACTTTTTGATCCATCGTCCCCCCATCGTCACACGTGGACCCTCTCCGCCGTTGTCTTCTCGATGGTTTCGACGCAGCGTTGTCGCCCTGCATGTAGTTCCTTTGCTTTACTCCGCTCCCCTTTCCGCACGTTTCTCCCAGCAGCTCGAACTGTCCAGTTGTTCCACCTGAGACCTTCCTGTTGTTTCTTCCCTCCCTCTTTTTTCCTGCGAGGTAGTTTATGCGCGGACCGGGGCTGCTTTTTGCGTTTTTTTCCTTCCTCTGCCTGACTTCTCATCGTAGGTGGCCGTGACACTTTCCCAGTTTTCTTTGCGGTTCGAATGCCCACCCGTCTACTCTAGGCCCTCGCGGCTTTCCCGGTTTGCTTTTACTTTTTTTCAACAACGCCATCGCACTCGGCCGGGCCTCCCCTCCCCGTCCCTTCTACTTCCCCCACGTCCACGTCACGAGAACGGTCTTTCACGGCTTCATCCTCTTATCGTGTTTATCCCCTCTCGTTATTCGGAGCGTCCTTGCCCCCCGTTTCTGGCCCTGCTCGACGTTTTTAAACTCCTCCGTCTCTCTTTTCTCATTTGTGATGCGCTAAAAACACGGCAAAGTGTTTCTCGGTTCTGGCTTTCTTTTTTTAGTCTCTTCGGACTGATTCGACCGTCCTCTCTCACCGGTCCCCCGTCCCACTTTTTCCCCTCCTGCCTTGGCCTCTTTGCTGCGGAAGTTGTGCGACAACGAGAGGTAGAGGGCACTCCTTTTACTAGCCTTCTCCCTCTGCTATTCCATTTACGTAGTTCCTTTTTTTTTCCAAACCCTTTCCGTTTTCTCTGGGGGGGGCGACCATAGTACTGTGACTTGGCGCGACTTACGTGTCTCTCTTCCCTTATTCTTTCGGATTACAATGGCACGCGCTTCCTAAGGCCGTTTCCTTTTCTCTTGTTTCCCCTTCTTTAACGTCCCTGGCCGCCGGGTATCCGTTTTGTAGCCCGTCCCTTTAGTCCTTATGATGGACCCAAAGGACATTGCTTGTCCTTCCGATTCGGCTTTTTTCTTTCTCTTCCACTAGGGAAGGCGGACCACATCCCCTAGTTTCCTGTTTCTTTTTTCCCACCTTCTTTTGCCCTACGAACAGGGCCGATAGTCTTTTCCTTTTTTTCTTTTCCGTCTTGCCTATCGTAATCTGGAAGTCCCTCTTAACCCCTCAGTACTCAACCTTCTTTTTTCCGCCCTCCTTTGCACACTGTTTAGGAGAAACTGCCGTTTGAATTCTGTACCCCCGTTTCCTTTTTTGCCCCCCTTCCGAGGATGAAGGTGTCCCTTTCACAGCCCTCCACGATCCTGCCATCTCTTGCCATGTGTCTTATTCTCAGTTCTTGCTCGCTGTCGGCCTCGACACAACATCTCTGTTTGCCTTCGAGTATTGGTGGCGAGGAACTTACATCGAGCAGAATGCTAGACAGTGAGCCTGTTCTTTTTTTCCCCGTCTCTCTTTCCGCGCTCTTTTTCCCGATTGCAAACCGTGCACGCGACCTGTTTACAGAGAGTTTTCCTCCCCCCTTTTCCCGTTAATCTTTTCTCCGAAAAGTTACGCATGTGGCAAGTCCCGGTTTCGGCTACTGGGACGTCCTTCCTTTCTGTTTAATCTGAAGCTAACCCCTCTTAGTCAGAGGTTCCCTGTTATTTTTTTGGAGCCCTGCCCCCCTCCATCTCTTCTGTTTCCCGGGGTTCAAAAGGGCCCCACGACTTCCCTTTAGTTTTTTTTTTTTTTCCAGTTCCTATTCGTGGCTTAAGTTTTCCTCCTGATGCCAAAGCCTTTTTTTTTCTTTCATTTGTTCGGATAGGCCGGCGGGACAAAAGCGCGCCTTTCGCCCTCATCCCCTTTTGGAACACCGATCCACACCCTTTGATTCGTAGCGCAGCGCGTCCCGTTTGTCCTTCGTTACATCCTTATCTAACAAGTAGTCGAAGTCGGAACCGGCCCGTCCGATTTTGCCCATCCTTCCCTGGTTTTTCACACTGGTTTTAGAAAGACTCTGGTCTTCAGAGAGGGGCGGCCACAAGCTTTGTCTTTTTTTCCCTTTCCCTTTTTTGCAAAATGATTGCATGTGAGAGGCCCTTTTTATCTTTAGTAGTCCCCCTTTTTTTTGGGCCCCGTTCGCTGATTTTCCGCGCCTCTTCCCCGTTTCTCTGATAAACAGACCTGATGAATCTCTTAGCTGGGTCCTTTCGTTTCCCACCTTTTGCTCCTGCTCTTACATGTTGCGCGCTCGAGCCGGGAACTCCCATTGTAGTTCTCCTCCTCTCACCTCCCTCCTTTCCTCCCCCACTTCCCTTCCTGCTACTTCCAAGGGACCACGCCGACAGTTACTTTGAACGTGGTCTGTAGGCTTGCTTGTCTTTTTTTTCTCGGTCATGTGCGATTGAGTTGTTTGACCAACATTGGAAGCCCCCCCCTTGCTTTTTTTGGCCTCTCCTTTCTTTTTTTTTTCTACTCAGTACGTGTCTTGAATGTTTGCACTGCCAAAACCTATGTGCGTCTTTCGGCTGTTGACCCCCCCCTCCACCGCCTGCCAAGGAAAGCGACCATCAACACTCAATCGAAGTGTTTCTCCATTCTCTTTTTTCCAACGCAAATTTCCTGAGAGGTTCACACTTCCTTCCTCTTTGTTTTCCTCCCCGTTACCGAGTACAGAATCGTAGGATCATCCTGAAGTTCAACGAGGAGTCGGATCCCCACTTGTTCTTCGCTTGGTATGTCCCTTGTTATACGATTTGGGACAGTTTTTATACGCTTCTCCCCTTCCATTATTTCTAATCATTCTCTATTTTCCTCCTCTTTTTTTTTTGTCCTTCTCTGTTATTCGATGTCCGCGCAGAGGCGGTGTTTCGTTTCTCCTCTTATCCTCTTTCCCCCTCTAAAAGGGCAGACCGATCGTTCGGGTCTTTTCGTACGTTCTTTTTGTTAGCACACTGCATTGTGGAGCACTTATTCTTTCTTTCTCTGTGCCCCGGTACCCTGAGTCACGTACGAACGCCCTCTTCCCTGCCCGTTTTTTTTTCACACCCTTCCTCTTTAACGGTGATGTTTGCCAAACCTCAGTCTGCTCCTTTCTTGGTCTGTGTTGTCTGGCGATTTCGGCTTCTCATTCTTTTTCTTTTTTTCTCGCCTGCGCCGATTTCATCGTCCCGGGGAAGATTCATGTATTCCCCTGCGTCTTGGTTTTTTCCACACGTACTTCGCGCGCCCGAGCGTCCCGCGATTCGGTCTGGTGGTCCCCAACCCCTCCCTCCGCCAATCCTCCCCGGTACTGCCCTCAGACATACTTGTCCCCTTTAAGGCCTACCCACCTACCCTTCCCCGGATGAACTGTGGGCCCTGATCGAGATGTCTTTTCTTTTCCCCCTCTTTACTTTCCCTTTTTCTTCGTCGACGTGTTGGACCTGCTCTTCCGAGCATGTCATAGCGCGTTGTTTTTAATCGTTGGTTTCTTACCTACAACCGTTACCAGTGATCGCGCGTCTTTTCCTTTTTTTTTCTCTTGCTGCGTTCCGTTGCTGAAGTACTCCCCCCGCGACCGCCTACCCCTCCCCCCGGACCTCCTCACTTCTGCCTGCCTTAGTTTTTGGTCGAAACCGAGTGGCCGCTTGTTATGCCGATGCTTTCTCTGCCCCTGCCAATACTTTTTTGTTTTCTTTATACCAACGGGGTTTCCACCACATTCTGTCTGTTTCGCCCATTTTCGTTTCCACGACTTCGCCCGTTTGCCCCTCTTTGTTTTGATCCGAGGTTCCCTCTCCGGAGTATTCCCGGGGCTTTTGTCCCTCTCAATCCTTTTGATGTGACCGGTCAGAGGATGAAGTGGACATAACGGGCTAGCGTTTGTTTCTGCCTTAGCGCACCCTGATGTTGCCCAGTCCATGCTTTCCCCGCGTATGACGGTACTCCTTGATTTTCCCCCCCAACACTAAGGGCCTGAGTTTTCAATGGACCCCGCAAATAGTCCCCCCTTTTTTCTTTTTTCTTCCTTGCCTCCGCACGCCCAACCCCGCCTCTTTTTTTCTTTTTAGAGTCCCTCGCTCGTACTGAAAGACTCTTACACTCTTTTCTGCCTACTTTGAACTTTTCCCCATGCCGTCCCTGCTGGAGCACGGATTGTCACTGTTTCCCCCTTTTATCATGTCACATTGTAGCCGAGTGAACAGTTTTACTTCGTCCACCATCTCCTCGTATTGTTTCCCTCTCCCGGTTTTTCTTCCCCAATGTAGGCTAATCTTCTTCGCTGTCTTCTTTCCCCACTTATTCCCCCAAGTTGTTTTTGTTGGATCTGATGGTGGCTATGGGACGATCGCAGTGTCCCCTCTTGATCCCGTGCGCGTCCCCTTCTTTTTGACTCTTTTGATGGTCCCACACTTCCTCCGCGACCTGTGCAGGACGTTTTTCTCCTCTTTCCAAACCCTTTTGCCCGCACCAGTTAAGCCAGGTCTACGTCCCGTGTTTTCCCCCTGTCGTGTATCGCTTTCTCCCGTTTGCCTCGATTTCTTAAGCATCGAAACACTCTTCTTCGATGTTTGACCTGTTAGTGGAGCCCGTCGCTTTCACCCCCCCCGCCAACGGACCTGTTTCAGGGTAGGGCCCACTCTCTCTAGTGTTGTTTGTCATCACTTTTGGGTAGTAATATTCGTCAAGCCTCCTGTTTAAGCCGTCTTCTTCGGAAGGCGTCCCACTCAGCCATGCCCCACGGCATGTCCCTTTGTCCTCCGGCTTCCAAGGATAACCCAAACGATCGCTCGCAGCGGGCCGGTCACCTTTTGTCCCCTGGGTCCAGCTAGAGTCCCAGTAGTACTGATCCTGGCAACAGGCACAGTCGTATTCGCCAGTGCTTTCCTGTGTTTCTTTTTTTACCCCCCGGTGGTAGCAACTCTAAGTTTTAGGGCACCTTTCTTTGGGCTTTTCCCTTCTTCCGTCTCCCCCGCCGCTCCCTTTTGTTTCGACCAAATGCAGCCTGACTGAGGAGGCACCAGTAGAGTTATTCTTCGAGTTTTTCTTTGTTTCTCTTAAGTCGCCTTTAGACTCTCTTCATGATAAACTTTGTCCGCGACGCGCGATCAGTTTTCTTGCCTTTTTTCCTTGCTGCACCCCCCCCTCTTTTGTCCCCATTCTCTCTTCCGTGCCAGTTGTTGCGCGTAGAGTTTCCCATTTGACCCCTTTTCTCTTCGCTGCGCCTTTCATATTCCCCCCAGATTTGTCCTCCTCTCTTTTTTTTTTATCCGTCTCTTTCTTGACGTTTTTAGGCCTTGCTCTTGTCGTCAGGCGATGCAGTCCCCCGGCGGGAGTGCTTTTTTCACACCAATCTTGGTCCCTGCACCAGGCTCGCCGCTTGTCCTCTTGGGTTCCGCATTTCCCGTCGCGTCCCTGCATGTGCAAGGACCCCACCGTTGCTTCGGCTTCGTCTTTCTTTTTTGCAAAACGCCAAAAATCCTTACCCTTTTTACTTCTCCCTCCCTTACCCCCCCCTGAAGTTTCCTCCCCTATTAGTGGTTACCCAACACACTAAACGTTTGATCGGGTGTCCCCCCCCCCTGGACCTTCGTTCGCGTTTCGCTTACTCTTTTTAGTAGCCCTTTTCCTCCTCAGTGCTCACCCCCTTTTTTCCTCGCCATCCTCTGCCCGACGACGCGAGGGTATGTCCCACGGTAGATATGGTGGGTGGGTTTTTGGTCTCTGGCTCGATGCGACCCCCCACATTCGCTGTAATCGAGCTAATCTCTTTTTTCCTCCCCTCGTTTCTTTTGTTTTCTTCTCTTCTCCCCTTCTTAGGAGGGTGTAGGTTAGCATACTTAAGACCCTCTTTCCCCCCATCGTCTTCTCCCCCGTTCTGAGTGGACATCCCACGATGGTCGACGCCCGCTTGTGCTTCGTTCCCTGCTTAAGGTTCTCTCCCCCCCCCTGATGAGTTTTCTTGAGTACGTTGTCACTTGACCTTTTCCAGTTGGGACCACGCTCCTTTTCTTTGTTTTTTTCCCCAGTCCTTATGTCGCTTCCTCTTCCGGTTGATGGAGGTTCCGCGGGTCGGCGTTGTTGTTTTCTACCCCCCGCCTTTCCCGCCGCCTCATAGTCCTGTGTGGGCACATGCAGGTGCTACTTGCTTTTCTCCCACTCTTATCCCCCTAAGTCCGGCGCGACATTTTTTTGGCAGATTTTTTCAAAAACGACATTATCGCCTCTCTTCGTCCCGTTTCAAGCCTTTCCCCATCTTCCCCTTTTTACGCTTTGACCTTGTCTTTCCCCCTCGATGAAACTTTCTCATTCCAGTTTTTTCTTTTTTTCTAGTCGACGCGGTTTGGCCCTGCTCGTTCTTTTCCCTTCTCGATATTAGTTCTTGTCAGCATATTGGGGGCTGGCTTAAAACCGGTCCATTTCGCGCGATTTCTCCTTTCTGCTTTGATTAGAATTACTTTCGCGACTACCCCCCGGCGACGTCACGCTGCCTTCCCTCCCTTGCACTCCCTCCTTTACTGACTCTGCTTTCCAGTTGGGCTTCAGCGAGCGGGCGTTTGTCTCTATATGACGCAAGTTCCCTCCCTATCTGCCTCCACCGGCTTTCGTTTACCACCGGGGTGCCTCTTGATTGAGGGCGTCAATAGTCCTTGCCTGGGCCTGCCTTCGACTACGTGCTACTGAGCTGGTTATAACGTGCTTTTCGACTTATCTGTCCTGGCCGCGTGCTAGATGAATCGGGGGTTGATGTCTTGCACCCGCTCTTTTTGCATCATTTCCTTAGTCGTTTTTAGAAGGACGAGAAGACATTTTAAACTTGCCATTTGTCCGCCTCTCGTCACTCCCTCCCGTCATGCGGCAAACCCCACGGGCATCGTTGGTTGGCCCCCCCTCCCTAGTCGGTCGTGGTGTGAACATGGGAAGTTTCCTCCCTTACGAACAGGTTCATTCACCTCGTTTCTGTTTCCCCCCGATTTAGCGACTCCCCCCCCTTACTCCCGACCTCGTTTCTTTCTCTCCACGGTAGTCTGAAAAGAGTTCCTTTGTCTTGAAAGGTTCAGTAATTTATATCCCACTGCGGGATTTTTCCCATTTTTTTCCGTAGGAAGGTGTTCCCCTTGCGTCACCGATATCGACTGCCCGGTAAACTCTCTGTTGTCCTTAGTCTCCTTTTCTTCTCAGATTTTCCTTATCTGAAACAAATCAGCGATCACTCATAATACTTTGTTGTTTAGCTTCGAGGTTTTTTCCCCTCGTTGTCCACTGAGCCTGCAGCAGACATTGCTTTCCCCCTTTTTTCCCGCCTTCCCTGCTTTTATCTCAGGTTTCTTGACAGGAATCGAGCATTTCTGAGCCCTTTTTCCCTTTGTTTTGACCCGGAATTTCACGGCCGTGCTCCGACCCTTCTCATGGGTCTACGTACCCCTTCGTGTGCCCCTGGTTCAACCCTGTCTCGTTTTCCCCCCCTTTCGAGAGAGCGATCTCCTAATCGCACCGACTTCGTCGATTTCCCCTTTTTTGTCTTTTCTTCCCCGGGTCCCCCCAATCACCGACTATGGTGGGTCCATGGCCCCCCACGCCTTCCGTTCTTTTGTTGTGCCTCAACTTTAGGGGCGTAAGTAATCGGTTCCCCACCCGGCCTGTGGGCCCGCAGTCAGTGTTGCGGTTTCTCTTCCCCCACTTAGAAGGCGGCAAAGCTCGGCGTCACAACGCTCCCTCAAAGATTCGTAGCGCCCCTCCTAGGCGGTTCAATTATCCTTTTCTTATTTTAACTTATCCCAATCCTCGTCTTCTCCTTAATGCTTGCCCTCCCGATTTGGCCAATTCTGGTTTTACCCCCAGGTTCTAAAGACTCCCTGGTAGGGCAGTTAGAGGATTTCAACAGCGTCTTTCCATCGCCCTTTCTCTTTTTTCCCCACAAACGGCTTCCATAAGCTTCCCGTTTCGAGGTATTAGTTTAATTGGTTCTTTCCCTGTCTTTCCTTTTCTGTATTCTCAATTCCCCCGATCCCCACTGACGCGGAGTGACGCGATCTTTTTACGGGTAGTCATTGACCCATCTTTTCACCCTTCCTGATATTCCTTTTCGTTTCGTTTACGTCAGCCTTCGTCTCTATCCTCTCCTCTCTTATTTCCCCCCTATTTTCCCTCTACATTCCGACATTTCGTTGCACGTGGCCGTGTAGGCCTTGTGCTTGTCTGTCTTTTTCTTCCTTCCGCGATTGCGATTTTTTTGCCACACATCTTTTTGCATACAATTTCGCGCGCTCTGGAACTCGCATTTGAGGTTTTTGTAAAATGTCATCCGTCAAAGCGTCACTCGGCCTTGTGTTTCCCCTTTACACCGACCCTTCTTAGGCGGCGTCAGCGTTCGCGAAAAACGCCAACGACTCCCGGTCTATCCCCTACCTACACTATCAGTAGCCATATTCGTGGTGTACACCCCCTTCACCGCCCGGCTCGTTTGCCCCTACAGTCTCTGAGCGTGCGGGCTGACCGTACCCCTTTTCTCTAGTCTTCAATTCCTCATTGCAGTGCTCCAAAGAGTGTTGAAAATGGTGCTGCGCCCCTCTCTGGTCTGTCCTGTGTGAGCTTTTGCCGATTTGCTTCCCTCTTTCAAGAACCATACCTTCCTTTTCATCTAGATCATCTTTTTCTTCTTTTTTTGTATTTTCTATTTTTTAGAGGAAGCGAGGAGGTGCGGTTCACCTTTAGCCTTTCCCCCCACTTATCACCTGGTCCCTGACGAATCGGCAGTCCTCTCCCTACTTTTTCCTCTCTGTCCCTAGTTGGCGAACTCCTTATTCAGGTTACGATGACCTTCCAGAGACTTTCGCCCTTCCCCCCTCTTTTTCCCTCAGTTGGTCCGAGAGGAACGGGCTGGTGGAACACCCCTCTCTTTCCTACTGATTTGTCGGTGATGGCGCTGGAATTTGGGAGGCGTTTTTCGTTTTTCTCCTTGTTTCCTCCAATCGTCGTTTTGGCCGGTGCCATTGCCTGTCCTCTTCCTTTTCTCTGCCCCCCCCATGCTAATTCGAGACGAGCGGGCTCCCCGGTTTTTTTCCTATGGGGGTCAACCAACGCCCTCGAACTCTTTCCTTCCCTCTACTTACAAGAGCAACTTCTACCCAGTTCAGACGTTCAACGATTGAGGTTTTTTGATCGATTTTCATTTTTCTCTCCCGCTCGCCTCTGCTTCTCGTCTGACTGCTGTTTTTGACCCGCCCTTCTACTCTGTCACCCTTTCCGAGCAGGTGAGAAGTTGGGAAGAATTTTTTTAGGCCTCTACACCGGTTTCTCCACGTTCTCGCTCTTTCTGTAACTGTGGTACTTCCTTCATGGAAACTTTTTTCTCTTTTTTCCCTCCTACCGAACATGGGACTACTTACCTCGTTTCGTCTTTTTTTGAGGCCGTTTTTATCCAAAACACGATCGGGCCGATTGTTTATGATCTCTTTTCCTTCCTCTTTCCCTAACCGTTTTTCTCAAACAGGGGTGTTGCCCCCCACATGCGCTAGTCTTGGCTACAGTCTTTCTTTTTCCGACTGATACGTACGTGACCGAGCTGTAGGAGCCTTGTGCCGTTGATCTGGTCACCGTGCCCCACTCTCTGTCCCCTTACTAATCGGGGTGTCAGTTTTTTTCTCCGTTTGCCGCACCCGCTGACTTGGCTACGGGCTCGCAGTTGTCGCCGGCCGAGCCATTGCTGTGAACACTGCCTCTTTCAAAGTATTTTAGTTACTCCCGCTCTGCCCCCCCCTACCCCCACTACGGTAGGCGTTGGCCGGACCCAGACCATAGCTGTTTTTGGTTCCTGCCTTTTTTCCTGCACGAGTCCCCTTCCCCCGCCGCGGTGTTTGACATGCTTCGATCGCCCAGCGCTGAATGATTTAGATCTCTTTTCCCCCTCCGGCTCTTTGGCCAATGGGGCATTTGTTTCAGGAAGTGCCTTCCCCCCTTGTTTCCTGCGGGACGTAGTACTGGCACAGTTGAGATCCCCTTTTCACTTTCACAGCTTCTCGAAGCGCCGTGACTTTCCTTGGGGAAGTCTTCTCCTTCTTAGTCGGATTAGCACAATCTCTCTCTTTCCTAATCCTACGTTTTTCTGGTGTTTCTCTATTTTGGTCTGTCAGACTTGCAGACGTTCTTGATCCCTTGCGCTTTCACGTGTCTGTCTGAGGCCCTTTTACGATGGCCCCTTTTCGCGAACTGTGCCCTTCTGAGTGCCCGCGGGGATCACAGCCTCACTGCGTGTCCTTTTTTGTCCCAGGTTTTATGCACTCCCCCGGTTGTTGTCGTCGACCTCGGTCATCGTTCAGGTAGTTGATCCCTCCTCCCGCTCTGCCAATGCATCGATGAGTACGTAAGAGGTGACCCATGTTCTTATTTGGAGCACGGTAATCACACACTCATATTGTATTCGGTACCACTGTTCCACCGCAACTTTTTTTTTTCTGCATGTGCGGGCTCCGTAATCAGCTTCAGTGCCTGCTTTTTCCCATCTTTGCAGGTCTTCCGGCTCACAATCTCTCCGGCGGCAAAGCCGCGGAGAAAACTCTTCCCATCCAGATTCTTTCTTCTTTTTCTGCCGTTACCATATCCAGTAGAGGCCCCTGCCCTCCTCTCCCGTTCGACTCTTTCTTTTTCTTCGAGTAGAACAGATACGACTGTGTTGTCCAACCTTTTTTCTGACCCTACTTTCTGCAGAGAGAGGAGGCAGTAGTAATATGTCCAGTCCCCTATCTGTCTACTCCCTTCCCCTAGCGCGGAACTTTTCTAGGTCTTATTTGGTTTCTTTGTTTTTTTTTGCTTTTCTCTGCTCCCCGGCCTGATAAACCGCCCCGAGACGCGCCGACAGAGTTCCCGGTTTTTCTTCATCACCAAAATCTGTGCAACCTGATCCTGTAGTCCGTTTTGTTCTTTCTAGGGTTCCCTCCCGTTCTCGTCTTCCCCTCCCAGATCCCTTTCTTGATCACCCAAGTTGCCTTTTTCCCCCTCTCGGGCCCTCCCGTTTCTCCTTGTCACGTTGTAGGAATGCGCTTGTCGTCGGCGCTGACGGCCCCCTCTCTGGTCTATTTTTCTTTTTTTCCCTTCCCCTACACTTCGCGCCGCTCTTTCTTCTACGCTCATTTTTTTTCAAGCTCTCCCTCCCCTCTGCCTGCGTGCAAGGCAAACGGACTATTCTGCTGCTCCTTCTGTCTTCCTTCCCATTCCCCCGTCTTCCTCGGAACTCGACATACTACCCCCTAGTCGACATTTCGTGGTGGCCAAAAAAGTGCACCCTTTTCCTTTTTTTATCTTTTTTCCCTGGCTGAGCTTGCTGGCGCCGCTCTCCGTCCTAGTCTTAGCCTTTTCTTGTAAAAAGCGGAGTCGTGCTCCTAAGAGGGAGAAGCCGCGCGGTTTCTTTTCGTTGTAGACTTTTTTTTTTTCCCGATTCGATGCGCACCCCCCCGAC
>Ga0179591_1306667_pt1 | contig 11476 bp, 7 predicted proteins | sample CZOMad2_1_08_16f_FD_182891 | JGI IMG/M metagenome (GOLD analysis project Ga0179591, IMG submission 182891) | Vadose zone soil fungal communities from Angelo Coast Range Reserve, California, USA - CZOMad2_1_08_16fungal (PacBio error correction) | ecosystem: Environmental > Terrestrial > Soil >... | reverse complement strand
AGCTCCTTCAATCCGCTTCAACGTGGTGTACCTAAAGCGTGATGTGAGGGCGCCCCGCTTTCCCAAACTCAGACTCTAAATCGGATACTTCTCCCCCTCACACTAACACTCGCTCTTCTTTTCTCTTTCTTCCAAGCGCTTGCAAGAACTCGGGAAACTAGGTCCCTCCCCCTTTTTGGGTCCCCCCCCTCTTTGTTTGTACAGCATGTCCCCCCCCAAAGGTTGCGCAACCCTTCTCCCTTGTATCCCAGGAAAGATTTTTTTCGGAGGTTGATGACGCTTTTCCTGTCTCTACTTTGAGTGACCCAGCCAATCTCTGCTCCCCCCCTTCTTGGCCTCTCCCTTGTGGGGTTTTCATGTTTTGGCGTGTGCCAGTTTCAGCTTTCACACTTTTTTCTTAGGCCACTCCTTCTCGGCAACCGCGCTGCAAGAAAGTTGGTTTAACCCCTCCTTTCATGTTTATTCGCCGGGCCTGACCTTCCGTCCCGACCTTTGCCTCGTTCACCCTTTTGTGGGATGGCCACACTGCCGCGCGGTCTCTCCCTCCCCCAGCCCTTTCCGCTTACTCAAGCGATAGAGTGCAACTCGTCTTCTTTTTCAACCCCCCATCTCGGCCTCGTTGGTCGTGTCCTCGCTGACCTCCCTCGCTGCTACTTACGGGGGGATTCAAACCCTTACTCGAGCGAATCCATCCCTTGGGCGTTTGTTTTTCGCGCGGAGCTTTTCGATGCTGCGTAAAGAGAGGGCTCACGTACTCCTATGCGGCGCCCCCCAAAAAACCCATCTGTCCCCTCTTTTTTAAGGAACTGGGTGAAACCTACTCTTTTTTCGAAAAGTTGTAAGAGTGGCTCTCAACAATTCTTATTATCTGGCGGAATACCCAACTGTTCCCCAGCTTTCCGGCCCCAGTAGGACGACCGCAGTACGGTCGCGGATAATAGTGCCATCTAATTCCCACACCCGATTCCGAGCAATACCATTGCACCTTCTTCGGCACATCTCCCTGAGCGCTACTTTGACTCTGGTCTCAGCAAATTCCATGATGACTGATCACCCATTTCTTCCTTTCATCTCTTCCCCCCCACTCGGCTTTGATGAGGGGAACTTTTGCAGCGTTTGTTGTTGAGCGATTGGTGTCCCCCCCCCCACCTATCCCCGAACCCCCAAGAGGTTCTAAGCCGGGTTGGTAGGTCTCTCTGATCATGGGCGACGCGTGCTTTCCCCACCCTCGATCATTTGTTGGGCGATTCGTCAGTCTCGCTACGACGTCTTTTTTTGTGGCCTGGTTTTTCTTTTATACATTCATGAAAGCGGTTGGTTTTTCTGTTTCCGCCTTTCCCTCCCTTCTTGCTCCCGATTTTTCGGGGAAGACTCCGCTTCTTCTTCATTTGCTGGTCAGTTCAGCGCTTTTTAATTCTCTTCTCGCCTCTTCAGGGGGTAACTATTTTTTTCGTTTTCCCAGGGCCTTCTTCCTTTGCTTTCTCGCTCTAGAGGAGACCGGTTCCCCTTTACTGTGGGAGGGTCCCACCCCGCCTCGTGGGACGACAACGCCCATCTCCAAATAATTGCAGCTCGTGTGCTTTTTCCCTTGATTTTCTCCCTCCCCCCCATGGTTGGGGTAATTACAGAGTAGGAGTTTTCCTTCTTTCTCTCTCTAACACGGAGCACATCAGGACTATTGGCCCCTCCCAGGCCGCATGTATACGTCTGGATCGGATCAAAGTTTCCGGTTTGTTGCGATATGCGCTCTTTTTTTTTTTGAGGACATTTCGTTCCTGCCTGGCTTTGGTTCGGAAGGGAGTTGCCCCCCCCTGGCCCGACGGCGGCTTTCGGCAGGGTTGGATTTTGCTGCCTGTGATCCCTTTTTTCTGCGGAAGTGAGGAGTTGGCTTCGTCTTTCTTTCCAATTTGAGGCTGTTCGGGCTGCAACTATCAATTGCCATGAGCGCTTGACTCTTTTTTTTCATGCTTTAACCACAGTTTAGTTTCCTTGTCCCCCCCTCTTGATCTTTTCCACCTTTGGATAAAATAAATACATTTACTTCACTCCACCCCACACCTTCCTTTTCTTCCGTGATATCCAATCCCATCGGGTGCTGCTCTGCTTTACCGCCAGATCCTGGCGGTTGCGCTACTTCATCAGGCCTGCTCTATAGGGGTGACTCCTTTTTTTTTCTTTCTTGTAATTTGACGGGTTTGATGGTCTTAAAAGCTTCCCCCTTCCATCGGCGCTCATTCCACGATTCACTAAAGGACGGGAACTCGAGGCCCCCTTGGCCTCTTATTGCTGCTAAAAAACCCGCCTTCATTTTTTTTTCCCTTTTTTTCATGCCTTGAAAAGCCAGGGCCATGGATTCCCCCTCTCTTTTTATTCCTTTCTCTTAGACTGTCTTCCCCTGTTAGAATGATCTTTCATGACAACTGTTTTGTGTTCCGACGCCATCCCGGATTTCGGCCTTCGGAATTTCCACGCACCGAGATCCTCCCGTCACGTCCTTCATCCCACATCTTTTCCCTCCCTTTGTTTTTGGGTTCTCTCTCTGAGTCTGCTCATTGTGAGCTTCCGCATAGTCGGGCTTTAGTCGAGTGGGTGGCGTCTTCGCCGCCGCCGTTTGCGGTTTCGTTGCCCCCAAGGAACTACCCAGGTTTCTTCAATCTTTTCTCGTGCTCCCTTTCCTAATTTGCGAATCGACCGGAGATAAGCGGCATGGTCTCCCGTCGATTGGCCTGGTTTTTTAAGGCCTTCCCAAATTTTCTCCGACTTCCGGCTTTCTTTTTTGTCTTTTGACTGCTGCGATGAAAAGATGCCAATTCCTCTTCCACGTTTCGTCTGCAACGAGTATTGGTCCAATGCGCGGGATGGACGCTTGATTGTGATAGACATGTCAACATTCCTTTTCCCCTTTTTTGCCCTCCATGCTGGGCCTCACCCGAGCTGTGACCCCGCTCGTCCCGGTCCTCCTATGGCTCCGCCGACAGGAGATGGGGCCAACTCGCAGCACCCCAACCCCGCCCAGCCTTGTGATTTTGCGTCGCGCGTCTTCCAAGGTTATCTGCTTTTTTTTCCTGGCGTTATCCGATAAAGGTGGACTATTCCCTTTTTCTCTTAACGCCTAACTTGTTTTTCCTAGCTCCGTACAAAAACCTGCTCAGCGTGAATAGTGGTTGCGTCCCTCGAACTGACCTCCCCGCCATTAGAATCCCCCCACCCCCCAATTCCCCCAGAAAAAGACCAGATCATGCCCACTCGCCTTGGGATTGCCGAGCCGCACTTAGATCCCAGGAGTGGTATAACTCCATTCCCCAACGCCCCATTTAGGTACAAGTGCCTCCCCCCTTGGGACGCTCCTTAAATGCGCGGCCAATGATTGTTCCCCAGTTCCCCTACAACTGAGATGATCAGATAGTCCTCCCCTGTTTTCTTGTAAAAGTCTGGATGATCGCTTTCTCTCTGTCGGCCGCAGGCTTCCTGGCTACCCCGGAATCTGTTCCGTCCCATTTTCTGTCTGAAGAAATCGATCCTTTACCCCGCCTCGACGGCCAGAAACCTATATGCTTTTCCTTTTCCTCTTGAGGGGTTTACGAAAAAGCAATTCCAATTTCATTGCCCCCGAGACCGGTCGCAGTAAGAGCGACGCGAGCCAGTTAAGTGTCCTTCGGCGACAATTTTTACGGTTCATAGTACCCAAGGAATAGTCATTCTTCCCCTCTTCCCTCAACCCAAGAATATTACACCTCCTGCAGTCGATCGCCGTCTGTCAAGAGAGTAAACAGACACTACTTCTCACGCCTTTCACCTTTTTCCCCCGAACCAAGACCGTCTTAGTTTTGGACAACACCGGTTGCCTGCCCTCATAACAATCTCACATTTACCTCGATAGCAACCCCCGGGCTCGGTTGGAAAAACACTCATTCTCACATATAGAGCCCCACTCCCCCCTCTTCTTTCTAAAACGGGGGTCTGGGTTTATGGGACTCTTTGCCCACACCCTCGATCAACTTCCCCCGCTTGTTTCTCAACTTTTCCTCCAGCAGCCACGACAAGCCCAGTCTTGATGATTCAACTTCGTTGTTATCCAGGGGAAGAATTGAAGTCTCGACATCTCCCCCTTTTCATGGTCTCTTCACTTTTTCGTCGCACGTTGTCCAATTTTATACCTGCCTCTTTACCTTTTTGAATCTGTTTTGTCCCGCTATACGCAGACATCTTTGTAGGTCAATGGGTCGGTCGCGATGTGCCAAAGTTTTTTGTAGGACGATTTTAACTTCTCTTGCCCAGAAACTTATTCCCCGGGCTACTATTCTGTTTAGCCCTTTTCGTTAGAAAGTCTAGCTGTTTTGTTTTTTATTCCTGGCTTGCCATCCTGACAGCTATCTCGCGGACCTTTTTCCTTCTTTTAACGGATCACTCCGTTTCACTAAAATTGTGATGATATCCTCTCTATCCTGGCCTTTGAGTTGTTGATAGGCTCGATTGGCTCTAGAATTCCCCACTCGCCCCCAAAGGCGATTAGATGTTGTTTAATTCTTTTTATCTTTTTTGCCTCGACTAGCTGAAGTTGCCACCCTTTAAGGGATTCGGACCCTTTCAATTCTCTTCTTGTGAATTCCCCCCCATTGGTCTTTTTCCAAGTTTAAAGTGGATTCCCCTCTTCACTTTTTACAATGGAAAGCCCCTCCCTTGTTTCCCTTGTCAATTGAAAAACCATCTCGCTGAGATTTTAGTGATCAATTGGATGGAGTCCCTGCCTCAAAAGGTCCATCCCCACCCCCCCATCTAAAAAGCTTTCACTTTAGCAAAAGTTGAAGCAACATCGGATGGTTGGGGGTTTCCCTCTCTCATTCAGGTGTAAGTCAGCCTCATCCCCTTCCCAGTCTTTGATGTTGATAGCCAGGGCGAATTTTTTTGTTGTTTTATTTCTTTTGTACTTTTGTGGACATTCCCGGTGACTGACCCAACCCTCCCCTAGGAACGGCCCCCCCTATCTTCGTGTCTTTCCATCGAAGATTTCAGAGGAACCAGGTAATCGGGTATGTGATGTCGTTTCGATGTTGATCGGAGGTTTATACTGGGTTCTTCCCCCTCTCCTTACCCCTGGTCCCTCCCTCTTTGATTTTGCGCCCCATCCCGATGGTCGGTTATCTTTCTCCTCCTTTTTCGTGAGATAAAGAGCATACCTGGTCTATATTCCTCGTGTTGACAGGACTCTCAAGGGAGATGTTTGGCGCCCTCGGGCCCCACCCCGCGCGTCTCGACCTTTCCGAAACTCTTACCCACCGCCCACTAATCGCTTTTTCCTTTCTCTTCAGACCCACTCGGAAAGAGGCCTTTTCAACTTTTTTATTTTTTTCGCTACTCCTTTACCCACACTTTTGCCTTTTCTTTTTTCCAACCACCTTGCCCTTTTATCCTGCATATCCCGCTGTTGGGAGGTTCTGCTTTGTCTGTCTTTTGAAGCACAACATTTTCCTTTTTTCCCTCTGGCGCTGTGACGCGCTTTGGAGAATGGTTTTCCTGGCTTTGGCCTCGGTTTCGAGGGCGCAGCTCAAATTATTTGCCGTTTTTCCCTCACAATATCGGCCTGCGTTGGCGGGACAAATGGGGGCTGTCCCCATTTTTCGCTGGGGTGCCTTGCAATCGTCTCCTTTGAATAAGGTAACACTTTGGGCTTTGCCCAGCATGCAGGTTCCGTTCGACGAAGCCATTGCTACCCAATCTCTTTCGCTGCAAAGTCGATATCCGTCCCTTCCAAAATTCGGGGCCCTGAATTTGTCTATTTTGTCCTTTCGAGGTGAAGCCTAGAGGTAACTCGAATTTTCCTCCCCATCAAGCCTTCTCGCGCGGCGATCCATCACAATTTGTCTTGGTCGCGCTTGAGACGGTTTGGCCCGACCCCCCCTTGCCGGACGATCTGGCAACTCACAGACGCTTTCTCTTCCCCCCCCAACCATATGGCCCACTTTAAGGAAATGGCCGAAATTCCGAAGCTTTCTCCAGTTGTCAGCGTCCGCCAATCCTGATTATCCCACCCCCCCCCCCTGAGGAAACACATCGTTTTCCCCTATCCGCTTTCCGGACCACTGTCTTTACGACACTGATTTTTTCCTTTGTGCCTGGAATTAAAAACCGAACGCGGGCCGATTAATACTCTTTTGTTTGGGCACCCCTTGTACGCCCCTTTCGTCCGCAGCGTGACGCGTATGTCGCGCACCCATTTTTCCCCCTGCGGCTTGGACAAACAGCGCTACGTTGAATCTCCTCGTTCCGCTGGGAAACTGGTTTCCTTTGTATGGAAGCCTTTTTTTCCCCTTTCCCCCGTCCCCAGATTTTTATTAAGAGAGATGAAGGGGGGCTTTCCGAGCAGGTTTGGCGCCTCTAAGTTAGAACGCCCCCTTGATGGCGTCTCTTGAGGTGAGACTAGTGCCAGTTTTTCTTCTTTCCGCCTGGGCAGTGCGTGTCGACGACTTTTTAGTGTGCTGTCGGTGAAGAGCCCATCCTGTATGCTTTTAGGGTAGCAGGTTTTTCAACACTGCGCTTGAGGACGAGTCCGTTGAAGTGATCATTTTCGCCGAACCCGGTTTTTTTTGTTTTGAAAAAGGGAGAGATCGGCGGCGAACCGGTCTCTCCTGAAAGTTGGATTGGCTTTGGTCCCCCCTCCCTTTTCGAAACGCATCTGGATACTTTTCTTGGCAGCTTGAGTTTTTGTCTTGTCGTCTCTGACTCACAAGTGGGGTACGCAGATCGTCCCCTTATCCGATAGCCTGAGGAACCAGATCAAAGGCGGCCTCCCTTTCTTCCGACAGGCTGGCTGATGAGGCATTTTTGTTGATCATTGTATCCGGTTTTTTTTTTCTTGCTTCTGCTTTTTTCCCGTTTGCTGCGTGGACGCTGCCGTTCGTTACTTGATGGGCTGGGAAGGGGGCCATTCCTGGTATCCGACTGATAGAGGGGCAATCCCCGGTTGTTGATTTGGTCTGCCTATATCGGGCGGGTTGCGGTAATTGAGTCAGTTTTTTTCTTTTGAATTGGCTTTCTGCATGGACTCCTGACCTCACCGCTGAGCAGGGTCCTTTTTCCCTGACCTCCCCCCCAGTCTTTTAGGCCATAGTTTGCCAACTGGAGGATACCGCCTCCTTCACCAAAGGGATCTACTCTCCGTCCATCTTTTTGGCGGACCAGCGCGAGAACGCTTCTTTGGATCCCATAATCTGCCGCCTTTTCATCTTTTTTGCTCCCGGTCTGCATTTTGTGAATGGATTCTCCTTCCCTTCCTTTCCCGGCAAGTTCCTTCATTCCCTCTTTTCCTTCTCATTACTGGGGTTAGTTAAGACGGGGCCTCTTTTCCCTCTCGCGCTCCCATCCTCAAACAAGCAAAACCGGCCTCTAGCCTAATTTGGCCTCAAGCCCCTCCCCACGGACGCGGTAGAGCAGGGCGATCTTTCCTGAGGCCGTGATTAAAGCGATCTTCTAAACCTGCATTTTTGTTGTCGGACGATTGAAACTCGTCCGAGACGGAGGCGGAATTACTCCTTTTTTTTTCCCCGGTTATCTCCCTACGATATCTATAGATGTTAAGTCCTCGGGTTTTGGTGTTCTTTTCCCCTTGTTATGCGCTCCTCATAGTAGGGCTTTTCCCTCTTTCTGTTCGATATTTGACCCGCAGTCTTATCGTTGGAGTGTCCCGCCCAAGGCAGCCGTTGTATTTAAATCTCGAGGAATCCAGAGAATCCTGCAAAGGACTCTCTGAGCTTCCTGTTAGGTGGAACTGGATAAGAACCCTATTCTCCCCTTCGTTTGTTAGGTTTTTGAGATGTGCGACCGCCTTTCATATCCTTCTTTCCTATAGTGCAAAGTATGACTCTCCCGAGATTTCTGCCTGCTTGAGAGGATAGAAGAGCCTTTTCTCCCCATCCCACGTTCCACATTTTTCCAGAAGTCTCTCCCCTCTTTCCTTCCGGCTCGACAGTTATGGAGGTAAAGGACTTCCTTTTTCCAGCTGTTTTTGGGAGAGATGGTTGTTTTTTTTCTATTCCCACGGAGATGCGCGTTCCCGTCCCTCTCAACTTTTCCTTTCGTCAAGCTTCCCTCAACCCTGGGGTTAGAGCAGTAAAGAAACTCCTTCCTCTTTGGCCGTGGAGGTCCGAAAATCCCTCCTCCCCTCCTCAATCCTTTTTCCCTCCCACCCCCTACGCCCCTCCACCCGCCCTCTCACGTTCCGCCCCCACAGGGCCATTGACGAGAAAGTCTCCATCATCGTTTTTTTTCGTCCTCCCCCTAAAGCAAACGAGGGGACCCCTCCCTTTCCACTCCCATCGCCTGCACTTCCATACGCAACCCCTCATCCCCTCTCGTCGCATAATGCCTTTTCGGCCAAAGTCGCGTGATTTTTCTTTTCTTTCCTATTGAGTCACGCAGGATCCGAATCCCGTCCCTGTACCCCCAAATTTGGAGGGACATCGACTCACTCACCCTCAGGCGACAGAAAATTATAGGTAACTGGTTTTTTCCCCCTTTACTGCTTGCGGTTTCCCTCCCCCCCACCTTCAGGAGAGGGACCCGTTCCGCCGCTCTTTCTCGTTTTTTTTTCCCCCCCCACTTCAAAGGCCTGTTCGGCTCCGAAAACCACGTCACGTCCCGGAATAGTCCTGGGCCGTGAAAACCCCTTTTCTGAGACCTTCCCCCCCTTTTAACGCATGGGCGTTGAATGAGCGTCCCGACACTCTCCTATCATGCTTGAAAGACACCAACGACGCGGAATAAGGCTCTTAACATACGCGGCCGTTCCCTTCCCCCTCCCCCTTTCTTATCTACTAACCCCTCCGATTTAAACATGCTTCTTCTGCCCTCCCTCTTCTTCCCTTCGCTCTCTTCAAAAAAGTTGATGGAGAACCCCTCCTTGATTTGCCGAAATCGCCACCCCCCTTCCCCCCCAACACCACACCACCCTTACCAGACCCCTCATCACAACTCAATCGGTGATTCTCTCGATGTTGTCATCGGCTATGAGGGATGAGCACCCAGTTTTCCTCTCTTCCCGCGTCCCCTCCAAAACTTTGCATATATATATCTTCCCTCGTATGTTGAAGATTATACGCAGGCATCGTTTTCGTCGGACCCCTTGTTCGGTGAAGATGTGCCAGATTGTGTGTTTCTTCTGTACTAGCCCTTTCTTTTTCCTTTCTGCAAGCGATTTCGCGAGTTCGCCGTTCACTCACGTTGGAAAGGTGGGTCTCCTCTGTTTGCTGAGTGCCAGTCTCGTCAGGATGGCTTTTTCTCCCCCCCCGCTCGACGCGAGCCAAAATTCTGGATATACGCGCTCTCGTGCTGGAGTGGATACCCTGATAGGCCTCTATGTACTCCCCCGCATCTCCCCTTGCGGCTCTTTCGGATAATTAGTGGAAGCGAGGACGCAATGGTCTAATGGTCTGTAGTTGTTTTCCTTAAAATTTTTTTTGCTTCCTTCCTCGGGGGCGGGCCATCGAAACTGCCCATCGCTCCTATGGTCTTTCTGCTTCAGAGAGGCATGCATCGCCCTGCTTGCACTGCCTCCCCTTGGGTGCTTTTCGCCTGGCTTATGGTTGGCTCTTTGTGTTAAATGAATAGACTCTTGTGGCCTTTTTTGCTCTGGCGTGTGGTCCTGTGTTTTTGTGGTCTGCTTTTTTTGCGCCCAAATCGCGCCGTGAATCAGGGAACATTCTTTAGTGTTTGGCATTAGTATTCACCGAAGTTTTGTTTCTGTCTGGACGGTGTATTTCGGTGGTTGTTTGTTCTTGTGTACTCCGTTTTCTTCTTTTGGTTTTGTCATCAAATTTCGGCTTTGCTTTGGTTTCCTCTCGTGTCGTTGGCGCGTCCTGGAGTTTGCGGTTTTTTGTATGGTGCTTGCTTCACGCAATATATTTCCCCCTCGTGGCATTCCTTGCCTTGAGATGTTCTTGTTCTCCTCTTCTTTACCCACGCTTTTCTCATGATCAAAAACTCTCCCTTCAAACATCTGCCTGAGGTTTTGAGAGGGGTCCCTCCGCAAGTTTTTAAACCCGTTGTGTTGTTTAGTCACCCCCCATTATTTACACCACCGAAGTTGTCTGACCCCAATCCCCTTGTCTACAGCCTAAATCGGGGGGCTTCTGGCTCCCCTTGATTCGGTGCACTCCCCCCCATCCCTTGATTTCCCTTCGAGCGTGCCCTTTTGGGAACTGGGAATTGTCCTTTGCGCCTCCTCCCAAATGAATTGACGGGCGGGCCCTCCTTGCAAAGCAGCTGTCATGTTTTTCCACATTCGCAGCGATGTCCCTTTTTTTCGCTTTCCCTTTCAACCTCGTTGGAAGCCGGCAAAGTGTTACGGCCCCGCTTCCTTGCCCGTCCTTTCGACAGGCCCTAGTCCTGTAAAGCGCCTCCAGAAGCTTCTAATTTTGAACTTCCATATAGTTTTGAATCGCGCGGTTCTTGCAAGCCACTCGTGCCTCTCCCGTGATAAATCCCTCAGTCCTCTCGTTTTTTACTTTCTTGGGTTGCATTGAGGATATCCTGTTCGACGAAGAAATGCCGACGCGTTTCACTAACCGTCTGCTATTTCCCCCCACCATTCTGGCCCACGTCTCCTTTTTTGGACATTGTCTGAGAGTCCAGAAGCAGGTCGTCCCCTCTTCCACCTCAAGGCTGCGAGAGGCCCCCCCCTCTGGCCCCCCTCTTCCGACCCAAGTTGTTCCTCCTCGATCCCTTTCTGTTTGGTAATACTCGACGCGTATCATAGTCCCTGTGGCCTCCAACACCGTCCATTTCCTGCGTCTTGTTTTCTTTGTCTCTTCTTCCCCAAGCGCTCTTTGAAGCTAACGTGGTCTCTTTTACTTCACGCGTTTCTTGCTTTTTCCGTGAGTTCCACTCTCCGTTGTTTCCCTTCTCGGTTTTATGGACTCGAGCTACTTTTTGACGCTTGGTCTTGCTGTTGTTGGGCGATCGATCAGTTCTTAGATAAGCGGTTCGATGGCTAAGAGGTGGTGAGGTTGCTCCTCGAATGGTGAGGTCATTTCCTAACGTGATTGATGACCTTTTGCTGTCGGTGCCTATTCAGAACTTAAGGGAACGCTTGTCAGTTTCCGTGTTTAAAACAGGCGAGAGGAATCATTTCTTGCCGGGAACCATTTGTTCGAAGAAACGGGCCGGTTGACAACGCCCACCCCCAACCCCCCCACCCATCCCCCCCCCAACCCCCCCCCCCCACCCCCCCCCCCCCCCCTTTTTTTTCGCGGTCCCACCAGTCCAGGTTTTTTGCTTGCGGCGGGAGACCCCGAGAGGATAACCAACGACATCTACCCTTTCTCCTTTGCATCTCTGCGTGGGGGTCATTTCTTTTCGTCCTCCACTGATGGGGTTTCAAAGATCCCTTTCTTCCGGAGCCTTGGACTCATTCTCCATGCCTAAATCCGCGATTTGCGTATGTTTGAATTCTCTTTCACTCCGTGGCTTCCTTCTGTTGATC
>Ga0179591_1265262_pt1 | contig 11476 bp, 9 predicted proteins | sample CZOMad2_1_08_16f_FD_182891 | JGI IMG/M metagenome (GOLD analysis project Ga0179591, IMG submission 182891) | Vadose zone soil fungal communities from Angelo Coast Range Reserve, California, USA - CZOMad2_1_08_16fungal (PacBio error correction) | ecosystem: Environmental > Terrestrial > Soil >... | reverse complement strand
GGGACATAAAGTAATTGCCCCTTTTTGAATACTCAGTATTTGGTTCCTTTAAGAACTGACTTCTGGCCCTTGTGTGATCCGGTGGCCCGATGCCCAACTGGGGTTTTGACATTTTAAGGTCAGTTCTTCCAGTCCACCTTGCATGGTTGTTCCTTACCACAGGTATTTATTTCACCCGAGTTGTTCAATTGGGATTTCTTCCCTTAATATTCGGTCCTTTGCCAACAATGCCAAGAATCTACAAGTTTTTATGCCCCCCGCTTTCCTGTGACTCCCTTTTTCATATGAGAGGGTATTGACCTGCATATCACGTCTCCTTTTCTAGTGATGTGAGGCAAGGATTACTTGTCCCCTTTGAGATGGTCCAATGTCCAACAATTGTCCCCGGAGGTAGTGAATAAGGACTCCAATAGTGGGCATAAACAACCGGGCTTTGATGTTTGGCCCTCTCTTTTCGTGATATTCTTTTCCTCTTTTCCTACGGGCATTTTCGTATTGAAAGCGCAATTTTCTTCCATTGAAATCATGCTTTTGTGTTTGAATCGCTAGGTCCCTCAGTACCGTTTTCGTGTGCTGAGTTATTCCATCCTCTGTACCCTTTTTTTTTCCTGTTGTTTTTTACTCAGAATCCCAACTGTTTCCCAACTGGTGTGGTAGTCTGCGTCACCACTAATATAACCATCTCGTTACTTACCGTAAAAATTCCCTTTACTTTATCCTTCTTCAGTCAAGCTGGTCCCCCACCCCGTTGATTTCGCATTCTTCTGGAGAGAAAGATTTGAACACGACGCCTTTCATTTACAAATCCCCCTCCCCTTTTGTTCTGATTAAGCCTTACGGTTGTTCTGCCAGCTTCTTCTACTCCATGCTTGGGAACTTTACCTCATTTGGCTTCGGCACGGCTACCTTTATGAACTGGAACTTTTCAATCTCCTTCTCCTTTCCGGTCGTTTCCTTCCTGAGCCTGTACGACAAAGAGGTCCGACCCGAATCGGACAACTCTATTTGCTGCTTACTCGAACCCTATCTCCATCTCCCCCCACCAACCTTTCTCTTTTTTGTTTTGTGCCAAGAGCCGGTTTTTCCGTGGGCCAGTCGCTCGACGCCCTCTGACCGCCGCCAGGGCAGGAGACCGCGCGCCCCCCCGATAGCACCGCTTAATTTAGTAAACAACATCGGCATTCCCAGTGATCTTAACAAAGGTGGAGAATGGAACACGTCTGGTTCCCCCCTATGTGACACCCGCCGATCTTGTTTTTTTTTTAATCTGACCCTTTACGGCACGCATCGTGGTTTTAGTCGGCACCTCGAATTCTTTGTTTAATCTTGGGTCGCTTTGAATTTCCAAAAGTTGAGAGTTTTCGGAGTGGGGGTTTTTCCTAAGACATTAACCCCCCGACCCCCCGAGAAACTTCCCTGCACCCCTTAAATAAAACGCTCCAACTTCCCGTTAGTCCTTTAGAGCGACCAAATTTCTAGTCGTATACCCGCCGCGGTATCGGTGGAGTCGTCTACTGCATCAGTCCCCAGGCTTCCGAGGATCAACCCAGAGAAGACATTATATATCGCGCTAATCTGGCCTCAAGCATGCAATTCTCGACCCCTCCCCCAGAGATCGACTAAGTTCTCCCCTGCAACCTCTGAAACCAAAAACTCCGACCCGAATGGTCACCCTCTTTGAGGTGACCTTTTCCCGCTCTTAGCTTGGGAGTCCCGAGTGCCCTGCCACACCCCAGATGTACGACTTCTTTCACTTTACAGCTTCCCCCAGGCCCCGGCACCCGGAACCTAGATGATCCTTACCACCCCCCCATCAACGTTTTGATCTTTTATTCCGAACATTCCTTCTTTCAAGGATTCTATTGAATCGTGCAGTCCATTGTCACGCGTCATCGAAGCGCTTCCCGTGTTCCCATCCCGGTTCTCTTCCCTCGAGTCCCATGACAATGCCTCACATCGGACTTACCCCCTCCTTTTTGGCCCAAAGAACTTTCGCGTCTGCTATCTTCGTTTGATGCCTTTTTTGACGATTGGCGTGAATTTTGGTTTTGAGGGTTTTGTATTTCTTTTTTTTGTTTATATTAAGTTCCCTTCCAACCAAGTTCTTCTGGATGTACCGCGATTGTGTCCTTTTTTTGATTCTGTCTACCCAGTCTTCGAGCCATTCGACTCCTAGAGAAAGACTTTATTCCCAAGACAATAATCATGTCCCAGATTAAATCCAGCGTATCCGAGTCACTCTGTCCTTCCCAACTCCCACCCTACCCTATTGACGTTAGGAGGCATCCTTCGGTACTCAATGGATACAAACTACTTAGCCCTCATGTGCTTTCTCCGTGAGATGTAAGAGCTACGCTCCTCAGATCGCGGAATTTTCAGGTTTTCAATGGCCAGGAGCTCGATCTGTTCAACGGTATATTTCACGCTCTTTTGCTGTTTCCCTTTGGCTTTCCCACCCCCCCAAGGATTTGTTTAGGGAGCATTCAAAGTCCTTTCCCCTTGGTGAAGTATTTTTTCACAGCATTTACATTTTCCCTTTTGGGGGTGGACGTTTTTTCTAAGCGGAGAGTTCTTCCCAATGTTTTCCTGTACTCTCGTACAGAATATCGCCTTGCCTTTAGAGTTCTTGCCGACCTCGTAAGACGAGTCATCCTGGTACAACTCCTTACTCTCACCATTACACTCAAGTAATCTTAGGTCTGTACCCACAACCCGCCGCCCTTCTCTACTCCTTGTCCTCATAAAAGTTGTGAGACTCATAGTACCCAACTGTTTTTACAGGTTTCCTTTTAATGATAATCGCTCTCTTGACCCTCTTTTTATTTTCCCCCTTAGTCCCACAATCCTTTCTTTCGATGGACGCTTCTTCAGTGTAATCCCTCCACATCTCCTTGACCCTGTTTCTTTGTAATTTCTAAGCCCCCTTCGCCCACCGAAGGTTTCTCAAATTGCAACTTAGCTTCCAAACCCTGAGTCTCCAAATCTCCCCAGTCAAGGCATCTGTCCTCGACCTTCTCCCCTCCTCATCCGTTTGGGTTTCGATTCCCCATGCACGTCCGTGGGAATTTGTCTATTTGTGCTCCGCATTTTGCCAAACTCCTTTCCTGTGAGAACAGCGTTGTGGGCGTCCCTTTGTTTCTCGACCCCAGACCTGCGAGAATGGACCCCGCCCCAATCTATGTCCAATCGAAAAAGTTCTGGTGTGCTTCTTGTCAAACTCCACTGTTTTCACCAATCTAAGTCTTCTTCTTCCCATCCCTGCTTTGTGTTTACTACCTCACGGGGGTTTAGGACCCCTGTGTAAGCGGAAAGTGGAATCCGGTAGTTTGGGTGCCCGAACCTTCTGACTTTCAGTTTGGGGAACTTGGCATGCTATGTATTGTCGGATATCTTCCTTCCTAGATAATTGCCAACTCCACCGCAGGAAGATGCGTATTCTGCTTTCTTTTCCTAGTACTATGGCATGATGATCACCTATCCTTTTTAGACCCTTCCAACCATACCCTTGAAAGTCGGACCATAGCATTAACGGTGCAGCTTTACTAAACAAAATCCCCGTTTTTGTTTTGAATCCCCTGCAAACTAGTTCTCTTCAACCAGGGAATCAGACAGATAACGTGAACCTCAGGGCTCCTGTTACCCCTTTACAGACTTATTCCCCTTTTGAATCTCGGACAGCAGACTTGAAGATTCTATAACAAATAGAATCTTCGACGTAGTTCTCCCCCCATCTTTGTGCTCGTTTGATCTGGACCGACGTCCCCTAAACTCTATAGTGCTGTGTAGTTGTCCTTCGAACCTTTTGACTCGCTACGCCGGTTGCTTTGAAGCGTGACGCGGTGTCTGATCGTTGGGGTGTCTTGCCTAATTTTCCGATGGCGTCGAGCTCTGTTATACGACTCCGTTCCGCACCAGTCAGATCCTTTTTAGGTTGGAAACGTACCCACGTCGCCCTTTTATAAAAATTCCCACGCCATCACACCGCTTTCCCCAACACCCACTCACGTCTCGTCCCCCCCACGTGCTCAACGCACATTCAAAAAAGTTATTTTTCTCTTCTTTCCGATGGGTATAAAATAAGGGTCGTTTTGCCGTCGACTTTAACGGAACCTTTTTTGAAGTCCCACGGACATAGCGCCGAGGAACGATTTCCTTATGCCTTCAGTGAAGCCTCCTCTTGGCTGTAGTAATACTCCGACTACCTGGCTTTTTAGTTAAGTTTTTCCTTACAGTCGATTTTGCCTCTCGTCCCGTGCCTTTTTTGAATTCCAGGGAACTCGTTCATCCCCAGGTCTTTCGTTAAATCGATCCCTTCACCCTATTATCCCCCATTTACGATTTCATTCCCTCCTTCGTGCAAGTTTTTTTCGTCGTTGTTCTCCCCGACTTTTGCTTGCTACCCTGCATTTCCTTTGCGAATTGCATTGACCTTGATGCTGGACAATGCCCGAATTCTATTGATCTCCCTTCCGCACCTCTTGTTTCCCTTCCGCCTTTGAACATTTTTAATTCCGCTCCAAGAGACCCTTTCTTTTGTTTTATTTTCGACTGCTTTTTTTTGCCCCGAAAGTACCGGTTACTTTGGTGAGTCTTTTGAGTTTTTAATGACTTTAAACTTCGGTTTTTTTTGGTTAGCATGTGCTGCTTTCGATTCCCCCAAACCTTTTTTTGCCCCTATCAAACTCTTTTTCAAATTATACAAAGCGTAAGAGTCCCCCAGTCTTCTTTGTGGAGATATTCCAAAATGCTCCTTTCTTTCCCTTCCGATAAAAACAATGGCTCTTGAGTCACAACCAAAAAAGAGTTTTCTTTGATTTAAAATCCGGTCAGTTCCGTTATCGCCAAACCCTATTGAGTCCTTTTGAATTCCCCTAATGTTGGTTTATTTTGAGACTTCGTTCTTAGATTAGGTTCTATCTTACGGAAATGTTTTTGATGCTCGTTGTAGCCCCGCGCCTGTCCAATACATCGTTCATTTGCCCAACAAATTTGGTCGTTTTTATGATTTCTCGGTACGAGTTGCATGTTCTCCTTTTACATCGCTCGAAAATCTTTTAGTAAGGCTTGTGGTTTTACCACTCTTTGGAGAATACTCAGAAGGCTTTGCCCCTCCCCCAATTCTCTTTTCCGCACGTGCACGAAGAGGGTCCTTTTCCGGTGACCGCCTGATTGTATCCTCAGGTTTGCACCATCCCACACCCCCCTGAAGGCTTACACACTCCGTAGTCTTTTCTTAAAGCAACGGGCCCTTAGTTCCATCGCTGGCGCTCCAGATCTTTTTTTTAAATAAGGGATTTATGATCGTCTGAAGCTTGAAAGCCCATATAGGAAGTGGGAGGTAAGTTCTCTTCTATCTTTTGGTGGTAACAGGCAGACGGCCCACAGGGTCCCTTATTTTGTGAAGTTGCCAGTTTGAAGAACCCCTTGCCAAAAACATGTAATCCTTGATGGAAGAACAGCTCCCACCAGTTTTAGCGCCTTTTCCGTGCCGTCGGACTTTGACCACTCTTCTTCATCCCATGCGCTTCATTTTCCCCGTACGAAATTTTACCCTCCCACGTGACAATCCCCGCCTGCCCCCAGGGAGTTCCCCAACAGATCCTTTTATTTTGCCTTCCCTTTAATGCGTAATGTCCTCTTCGAAGAGTATGCACAGTGTTTGTAATTGTAAAAAACAGCATCTGTTTGGACGTCCGACCAAACGCCGCTCCCTAGAGGATAGATTGTCAATGACCTACTCCTTTGTTACCTTCTCCGCGTTGAGAGTCTGGCATTGTTGCACTTCCCTGTCATCTTCATTTGGATTCTCACTTACTATCCAAATTTTTTCCCGTAACAATACTGTTATCGCCAACCATTTTTCTGTACAACTTTCCTGTACCACCCCCCTTGGATATTCACGAGAACACATGCCTTTGTGAGGCCCCCCCTCTGCATATTACCCATCCATCGAGCCATCGTCCCCCTTTCCTACCCCCCCATTTTTTGTTAAACAAAACATCATCTCTTTTCTCTCGTTTTGTTTTGATCGCTCTTTTTTCCAACTGGAGAAATAGTAAGTGTTTACTTTCCCTCCTTCCGGAATAGCTTGCTTCTTGTTTTCTTTTTTTTTTTTTTCTTACGACAATGACATCCCAACCTTCCCTTTTTTCTCGGTTGAAGATCAAAATCTTGTTGTTTTTCCCCCCTTTAAGGGCTTGTTACAGAAAATTCCTTTTGGAGCCAGGTATTTTTACGGTGTCACGGTATCCGGCACTGTAAGTCTTGGGGACCCGTTTCCCAAATGCCAAGACTCTCAATTTTTCCCCGATTTCCCCCACTAGAGAGCGTCCCCTTGACAAGCTTATAAATTCTTTCTCCTCTGTTCGCCTGCACAGATTCGGCGCATGATTTGTTCTTTTTTGTTAACATCCACCCCTCGTTCCTTTTTGGAGGCGGAAAGAAGGACAGTTACTTTCTCTCCTCCTGTGCAATAAACAGGATTATGTTGACTCCTTACGCTTCTTTTCGTGCCTTTGTCATTTTTTTCCCTCCTGGTAGTCTTCCCTTTTGCATGAGATACATCTGAATAATTACTGGGGGGCACCCCTCCTGACTGACGCAGCCTCCTTTTTTTGTTTTTCTCCGTAACTTTTTTTTATGGTAATGGTGTCTCCCAACAAAGTGTAAACAATTGGTAGTCTTGGCCAAAAACAATAGGCAAACGCTTGTTCATTCAACTTCTCCATTTCTCCCCGCTTTCTTCATAGTACAAACAATTTTTCTCATTTAATGAGATGGAGCGCAGCTGGACGGACTACGAATTGGCGTACCCCCTACGAATCCTTGAGTCGTGTAAGAATTCGTTTTCTCTGTTGATCGAGGTGAAATCCCTGGGGTTCCCCCTGTGCAAAGCATTTCGTTACCGGATGGACTTTCCAATCTCTTTTTCTAATTTCTTATCTGAGGAATTTACCCCCCTTTCAGTTTCAAAATCGGTTCCTGAGCCCTGACCCTTTCGGCTAACTCACGCCCCTTTCCTTATAATCTACCACAGAGCCTTCGTGTGTTTTCCATGGTGTTGTGGCTCCCGTAGGGAGATAGACCCGCGTATCCCTCCTCCAGGGCCTTGATCAGATATCCGATCCCCACGTACACAGTGATCATTAAAAGTGGATTAGATTAAAGGAAAACCTTTCGATTCCCCCGTCCTCAGGTTACTCCAGGCCACAATGCATGCCCTAGCCTTTGGTGTCTTCCAGCCAGTGCACCGTCGTTTTAGACTTTTCAGATCCCACCTACGAACGACCTGGTTTCCAGTGATTTTCGCGTTGCCAGGAAACGGAGTTTTGCTATGGGGCCTTTTTGGTTTTTTTATACATGTCCCGCTTTACCAGCCTCGAACTGTTACAGTCCACTTAAAATAGACGCCCAAGTTCCACACTTACTTTCGCCCTTGCCAACACACTTTAGTTAGAAACCCAAAATTTCTTTCCGTGGAGGTTGTCCCCTAATAAGGTTCAAACCTGAGGCATCTCTTCACCCATAGACGAAAACTTAAAATCGCGATCCTCTGCCTCATTTTGACATCAGTTTCCTTGGCTGCCATTATCGGAGAGACGCATTGAATTTTCAAGCCCCATAAAACAAGTCGTTCCCCACACATCCTACCACTACGTAGGGGAACTCACTAATTTTCTTTTTTTTCGAACTAAAGACCCTCCTTTATTGGTGATAAGAGTTTCCTTCCACCCACCACTCGATGCTTACAGACCCTTACCCTTGTTCCTAACCTCCTTAACCCCCCTCACCCTGATGACTCTCCCCCCTTCGACGTACCTTAAACCCCAATTACAATCACTCCCTGACTTTTGATACCTCCCCATGAGAAGCAATGGGAGTCTCTAGAATCTGCAGTCAATGAAAGTTTTTTACAGCGATGGACGTGTTCCCTGCCGTTTGCTTTCTCCCTCTACGGCCAATTACCACGCTTACCTGTTTCTCCCCTCATCCACTTATAGTGAAACTCCCTTCCTTTGTTATTTGCGGTGCGCCACGTTTTTGACCCCCGAGGGAGGTGTATGTTTGGTGCGCTTGTAGTATTTTCAATCTTGTGAGTGTTCTGTTTTCCCTATTCCTTTCCTCACCCTCACAGATCTGTTGCACTGTATAGGTCTTGTTTATCGTCGTATAACAGATTCATCGAACTCAATAGCCGTCGCGGAGCCAGACATCACCACCGACCGGCTCCGCCAATCCCCGGAGTAGCGAGTTCTCCTCCCCTCAGTCCCCCACATATCGTATATTGAAGTCGCCCTGCCCTGCCAGATTCCCCCTCTTTAGAAATTCACTAATTCGAAGACTCGACGTCCGAGCGATGTCTTAGCTGATCAAGCATCGTCACTTTTCAATAGCTCCCGCCTGCCTGAATTGTTCACCGGTTGAGTACCCCGGTTCCATGGTACGCGCACTATTGTTTCAGTTGTGCCCCCACAAGTTGTTTCGCCCTCCGGTCACTTTTTTTCCTGATTTGACGTCAAGTCAATTTTTTTGTGGCCCCTGTCTCAGCGGAGATTTCCCCTGCATACATGTGTGATGACTTCTAATTTACTGCCTGTCGATTATATGTTCTTTCCCAACATTTCTCTCATTTCCCTCAGTCTGACTTTCATCAGCCAACTCCCTTGCCACTGCCCCACTCCCGGCCAATATTTTGTTTTCCCCACAACAGTACCGCTTAACCAAACCCTTTCTTTACATCCCCTTGTTCCCTATTGGTCTACTAAGATTTTTCCCCACACAAATTGGACTGGACTTGACGTCTTTCTATTTTAAAACTTAGTTGCTTGGCCCTCCTTCCTCCAGACATTTATCTTCTCCCCATCTCATGAACGGTCACAGTTTTCAAGTTCCAGGCTTGTAAGCTCCAGTTGGTTCACATTCCTTGCCGTCCCCCCAAGGAAATAGCAACATCACCCCTGAGTCTACAAAATCACACACCCCAAGGAAATTGTTTCAACATCTCTTCTCTTTTTACTATCATCTTTTTGACTGGATGTAAGCCCATCTTTTTATGAAATGTGGGTATTTGTCCCCCCGCATGTTTTCCACATGTTTCTTGCTACTTTGTCCTTGCTAACAGTCCTTCTGTTTGGCTGCTCTACCCTTACAAAGTTTTTAACCTTTCTGCGAAGTGAACATTCCCCTCTGCGTAAATCCGAACCCTTTTTTTTGTTCTTTCCGATGTCCCACGGCAACTCCAGTTTCAAATACTCTCTTTCTGTCAAGTACACTTTTACTTTGTCTATCACCGAGTTTAGCCTACAAATCTTTAAAGAGAAAGGTTGGTCTCCTGTCAGAAACTCCCTTTCTTTTTGGGCGTTAGGTGCAGATATGTAGTGGTAGGGAGATCCTATTTCTCACAACTATAGAGGTCTTGTAGAGCATACTTTTCGGGCTGCTTTTTTATGATAGACTGCGGTGTCAGAAAAACCTCCTTTCACTGATGAGACCTAGATGCTTCCAGTAAAACCCCCACCCTCCTTTGAACTTCTGGACACTTCTCTACCCGGTGGATGACGTCTTTCTTTCTCAATAAACAAATTCTTTTGTGTTACCCCCCTTCCCCCCCCCCATCTACTTGACCCATGGAATCCTAAGATAGTTTTGAAACAGTCTCCCAGGGGCCTCATTTTGCCTTTAAAGACCCTTCTAGGTAAACGGCCTCTTCCCTATATCCTGATTATGAGCACCAAGTCGATATCTTCTTTTTCTTTCTTTCCTTATTGAGACGGAGCGTGTGTCTCGAGTTTTTTTTTTTTTAATCCATCCTTATAGTTGAGTTTGCTGTCACGGGAACTCGTTCTACTGGTTGGATTTAGTAAGAGTGTTATGCTCAAGGAGGTCTTGCCTTTTGGCTGACTTTTTTTGTTTCGCTTGCGGTCGATGCGCTTCCCTGTTTATACGAACTCACTTTTACTCCTTACCTGGAGCCCTTTTTTCTTCTTTTTCCGTTTGCTGCGAATCACAACTGACCCAAGAACCCCCCAATCGCAAAAAACCTCCCCGCGCCTTTCAACACGTCGGCTGCACGCTAGACCCACGGCCCAAGTTCTGGGCAGCTTACTATTTGAGTCACAACTTTTTTTCGTTCATTTGCCTTCTCTGGAGACTTATCCCCTTTTGCACCCGTAAACTGCGATTGCCGATTGAGTTCACCCATGTTCATGAAGATGACGCCCTTGAAGACAGTGGCTGATTCGACCCTCCTAAGTTGACGAGTTTATTTTCATGTGAAAGTAGACTTTGCCGCTTTCTCCCGGTTTGAAGGACAATTCGTTCGTGACCTTGTCTTCGTATTTTTTGACAGGTCCCCCTCATTTTTTTCCCAGCAAATTCCCCTCCCTTCGTGAGTTTCCCTTTGTTGCAGTTGTTTGATACGGGCTATTTCGTTCGTCGCTCTCTGGCGTGATTGCCCCATTTGCAATTGCCGACAGCTGAGATGATATAAGGTCTGTTTTCTCTAGGCCAGATCTTTACTAGAAGAGTCCCCCGAGAACAGAGAGTATGGTCGAAGTGTCTCGTTGCGTTCCTCCGTCTTGTTTGAGGCGTTTCTGAGTTTTTAAATTGATGCGTTGGTTTCTTTTTAGATGATGATCGGGATAAAAACTCCCCCCGTTCACCCACCTTCTTTTTTTGCAAAGTTCGCAAACGTCCCCCAAGCGTCACCAGGATACGTAGGTTTTTTGAGGGAGATTCCCCAAAAATGCCTTCCCAGGCTGTATTTCATTTGCATCCCCATCATAACAAAACCCTCTGCATGTAAGATGGTTCCGTTTCTGGTAAACAATGCACTTCAGTGCGTGAACCTTTTCATTTCCGCATATTTTGACTTCTATTTTTTCTTGAGATTTGCTCTCTTTAGTACCTTTTGATATCTAAGGACCTGTTTTTCTCGCGGGCTTAGTGATCCATGCTAAACTACCCCCCCCGAGGTTCGGCCAAACCCCCCAATTCCTTTTTACTGTGGATATTATTTTAGGTAGAGTTTCTAGTCCCGAACGGAGTCTGCGTTTCAACTACTTTTAGTAAGGCCCTTGATGTTCGCAGCAATAGGGTCCCCCCTCTACTCACCCACGCTTCCAGTTTCCACATCTCTTAGAAGTGACCCCCCCTTTTGCAGCATGGCCTTTTTAACGCGTGGAAACAGATTTTATGTTCTCCTCCGCGTGTTTTTTTCCCTATTTCAACCAGGAAGGCTTCAACATAACCGTCGATTCTTGTTGGTTTCCCGCACGGACAGTTAGTAGTTTGGAGAGCAGATATTTTTCGAAATCCCCTTGGAATTTTTTATTTTTCTCTGCCCACTAGTGCATGTCTCTTCGTTCGTTGAATCGGACTTCCCTGATCTTTTTCGATTTCGTGGTGGGAACTTTTTCCAGTTTTTCAATATTTGTTGACATTTCCGACTGGAAACCAACCCCCCCTTGAAGATCGG
>Ga0179591_1254815_pt1 | contig 11476 bp, 13 predicted proteins | sample CZOMad2_1_08_16f_FD_182891 | JGI IMG/M metagenome (GOLD analysis project Ga0179591, IMG submission 182891) | Vadose zone soil fungal communities from Angelo Coast Range Reserve, California, USA - CZOMad2_1_08_16fungal (PacBio error correction) | ecosystem: Environmental > Terrestrial > Soil >... | reverse complement strand
CAACGTATACGACTCCCCCTAAACAAACCACGTCTCTTTTCAGGAAATAGATGATGATTTCCTTTTTAGTTTTTTTTCCCTCTCTCCTCTCTCATCTTTTTTGAAACTACGCTTTCCCAAGGAGAACCCTCTCCCCTTGCAACCCTTCTTTGCCCCCTCCGAACTCAAAGGCGTCGCCTCGTTTTAGAGGCGAATGGACATTTCCTGATTCTGTTCTCCCTCCTGATCCGTCCAAACAGCCTGCTGTCTTCTGCTTCATCCTTCTCTTCCGATTTTCTTTCGCCGATTTCCCCTTTTTACCCCCCAGCGTTTTTTCCCTCCCTTACAAAAAATTGGATAAAAACGGATAATTCCATGTGCTCTATCTATGTCCATTTTTTTTTGATCTCTTCCCGCTGCGAGACTTTCCATTCACGGTCAACTGAACCCCGGACTGAACAGACAGCTTTCCCCCCCTTCGTAGGATATTCCAAAATATCAATACCTTCTGCCCCACTTTTTGTTTCGAGATACAGGCTCAGTTGACCAAGTATGTCGTTTACCTTCTGATGACAGTTCAAAGCGAAGCGTTTCTATTTGGAGTCCCCCTCGTGATCCGTGGCTCCTTCCCTAGCGTTTTTGCGTGCAACTACCTGTTCCCCCCTCCTTTCTAACCAATTGGAACTGATCTGTAAACATACCTATCCCCCTCCCTTCTTTTAACTTTTCATCTCCTCGTTTGGTGGGGGTTGAGAGTCTCTTACGCCCAGCCCGGTTATCTTCTTTAAGGATGTTCTATGGTCCAATTCTTTCTTATATGTCATAACCCTTTCCCGGAACATTCTTTTTGTTCCTTTATCACTTAAGTGTCCCTTTTCCCCCATCCTTACTACGCAACCGTAAAAATTTTCCCTCTGTTCCCCGGCTCGAAACATAATTTTCCTGAGCCTGTTAGCTCTACCCCCCCCCTACTTGTGTTCTCTTTTTCCAATATCCTTCTAAGTAACTTCTTTCTGCTGTTTTTCCGGGGAAGTTGCATCGGCCATTTCTCTCGCTGAAGACCCCTCCCTCCCCTCAAACACTTGATCCAGAGATCCGCGTGTTTTCGCTGTTTTTTCCCTTTTTTCATTTTTCTGGTCCTTTTTTTTCCACCGCTTTTCTGGGTGAAAATCGGAGAAGATGGAGGCCTGATACAGGCTTCCCGTTCTTCTCCTCGCAGGCGTATTTTTTCCGGATCTTTCTTTCATTCTCACGCCGGTTCCCCCTTCCCCATCGCGGCTGCTGTCTCTGTTGTTCTTTAAGGAATTTTAAACCGGGTTTCCATTTCGAGTTTTTCTTCTTCTTTTGTTTCATCCATTAGCAGATATTCCGCCCCTCCAACCCATCCTTATCCGATTTTCGATTTTAAATTTGGTCCCTTTTCCTCGTTCTTTTTCCTTTCTTATCTGCCAAGAAGTGCATCTAATTCCCCTCAAGCGCCAATGCGGAGCGAACCGATCTTCCCCCTTCTGACCTTTTTTTCTGGTTCCCCGCGGTTTGGGATTTCGTAGCGTTGATTTCCGTCTTTTTTCAATTGCTTTCCTTCCTCGGAGCAGGTGACCTTATGTTCTTCCTTCTAGGCGTTCGCTTTGCATCCGCTCCCTCGCATTCTCCCAAATTACGGGGAGTCATAACTCATCTCTTCTTGTCAATGCCTATCTCTCCCATCATTTAATTGCTTTATTGCCGTCAGTCCTTTTGAGAGTACAGTAGAAAAGTTTCTACCCTTTCCTTAAACTTGTCGAATAAAATCGAATCCACCCGCCCCTCCCTTCTTTTATCCCCCATCATGCAGGTCCTTTGACAATCTCCTGACTCGCCGTTTCCTTCCTCTACCATTTCTAACCAATCCCGGATGCCAACCTCCTGCCTTCCATTCTCTATTCAAGATACCCGCAGGCTTATCTTTTCTCGACAATTCCCCTTTCCCCTCCTCTGATGAGCCTTTTCGATCCCGGTTTAAATTCTTCTCCCTCTTTCCCCTTACTACCTTTCATTTAAACACGTATCTTCATCATAGCCGTTTTTTTTTTCTTCTTGAAAATAAACAGTAACCGTCCTCCCACCCTAAGATGCAACCTTTCGCACAATATTTCTCCCCCTCCCCCCCCCTAGACCATGGTTCTTCAAAATGTATTCTGTCCCAAAACTCCATCAAATGAAAATAAGGGAAACTGGACCGCTGGCCTTAAGCTTTCTCTGTTAACACCGTGCTAGCTCCGAATGATCTGTGAAACGCACGCTGATTCCTCCCTCTAGAACCCGGAATCCTGCTCCAAGCTTTGTCGCCATCATGCGTGTATGCTGTTTCTTCCTCCCTTCCCTTGGAATTGCTCAAAGTGAATGTGATAAATTAGTCTGACCCTCAGGAGAGGCAATAGCGGTAAATTTGTGCTCTGTCCCTTTTCATCCTCCCTTCCCCCCTACTTCAGTAAGAATCGGAACGGGACTCTCCTGACTCTGTGATCCTGAGCAATCAAAAACATCTGCTTTTTTGGTCATAAAACCCAAAACCCAAGTAGCCCTCTTTACTCACTCCCTCCTTATTTTCATTTTCCCCGAACCCGATGAACCTCACCCCACCCTTCCGGATTATTTTTTCGTGAGCACCTACAGCTTCCCTTTATACCTCTTCAGGGCAATATCGAGTATAGGTTCCCTCCCACTTCCTGCTCCAGACTTTTTGCACGAAGTGCCTATAGTATCCTAGTTTTTTTTTTTCCCTTTTACTTTTACAGGAAAAATATTCCTCCCCTGGGATCCCTCTCTAGGGATTTTATATATTTGCAGGAACTTTCAGTAACACTTTTTCCCTTACTCCATCACCCCCAATGAAATCGGTCGTATAGGATACAACTCTTTTCCTACCTTTTACTATAGAGTTTGCGATATCATTCCGAATGAGAGCCTGGTCTTTCCCCTCCTGTCTTTCGAGCGAAGAATTTTTCTACACTAAACGTTTTTTATCGTTTTCTCTCTCTTCGGATCATGCCTTATATTATACACTTTTTTCGTTTTTTGATACTTTATCTATTATACAGTCAAACGCGCTTCACATCTTTCGAGAGGATACTCGATATGTTCAGGTATGACTCCTTTCAGTCCATTCATTTCTCTTCATCAGGACATGTTCTTGAGGTCGGTGCCTGATCCTCGAAGCTTTCATAGGCAAGTTATTTAACGGATTTTTTTTGAACTATCCTGTGCTCTCCTTTTTCTTTTTGTCACTTTATGGAATTTGCCCCGCGATTCCGCATATCATCTTGTGCTTTATTCTGATATCTCATAATCTCCTTCATGGCCCCCCCTCCACCGCCCCTTTATCGGAAGGGCTGTTCAAATGGCTTACAAGTGATCACTTCCCCCCTCTTTTCCATTGACTTTAATCCTGCCATTGGCCTTTCTATTCGTTACCCGTGCCCCCTTTTTGCTCTGCCCGATGACAGTTCTGAGTTCAGTAAATCGCATTCCACTGCATGACTCTATAAATTTGACCAATTCTTTCCACCCATTCTGAGGTGGTACCACTCTGTCTCAAGCTTTTTTTCATTCTCACCTCTCTATGCAACCCCCCTTTTCTTCCTTTTCTCTGCTGTGTCAGCCACTTTGAACCAAATTCAGATTGCGGCTGAGCCGGTTCCTTCAATTGGTTGAGCCTGTCTTTACATCACGCAATTTTTGAGATCGTGCCATCGCTTCTTTTTCTCGAGCATTTCCCCTTTTCACTTACTTCCGTTTTTGTCGATTTCTACGTGATGAGTTATCAATGTCGTATGCATCCCGCTCTCTTTCCTCCTTGTTCCTCATTTGCGCCTCTTCATTATTTTTGCACTTGCTCTTTTTCTGTTTCGTCAAATCCTTTGTTTGCACGGCCCTGATCCGGCTTGTTTCAAGGAAGCATGATCCTGAGTATTTTTTCGTTGCCTTTGAGTTTCAGCTGTTTTCCTGGTCTTTGAATCTGATAGCACGTTGGTGTTCACGCTTTGATCCTCTGATCTTCTCCAGTTATCGCTCCTCTTCACTTTATTAATTAAACGGAAGTTCTTCATTTGCTTCCTGAAGCTTGTTCCCTACTTTATGTACTGCCTTGCAAGTTTTTCACTGACCAATATATTCTCTTCCTCTGCTTTTCGTAATTCCTTGACTATTCTGCGTTCTTGAGAATTTCTTTTCCTGTGCTGAGTAATCTGCTTTCAACATCTTTCTTTGACATCGCACCCGGTTTAGTAAGATACAATGGATCCTTTTATTCTTCGCTTCCCGACAAAACTGTTTGTTTGCAATATCGTTTTTGCCTTCCTATCCTCCTTTACCGCCATAAAAATTGGATGCATCTCTCCCGGCATCCTGTAATATTTCCCTCTTCCTTTTTGACTATGTCTGTTCGTCGGCACGCTTAAATATTTCTTCTTCGGTCTGTACCACCCCCCCCCTTTCTGTTTCATATATCCGTCCTCCGTTTTGTTGAGATACTTTTTCCCCCTCGTTTCCCCAGTCGAAGAAAATTTAAGCGTGACGCTCACGGAAGATAAGGCCAATTTTCCTCTTTCCTGCTCCCTCGGATGAACTCTCAAGAAAAAATGGTCTGCGGCATTGAGGAGTATTGCACCCCCGCCTTTTCTTCAACCCCCCCCACAATTTCTTCGCAGACCTCTTGAGAAGATCCTTCCCGCAGCTTTCTTTGTCCCGGTTTGCGATGTCCAGAAGCTCGGATCCAGTGACGAGAAATTGCCCCCTCAAAGCTATTTCCGGACCATGGACATTTCCCTGCCCCCCCGACGCAGATATCAAATCGCCCGGATGCTTGATATCGCGTCTCTTTACCCCCCCCCTTTAAGATCGATGAAGAACGTCGATATACCCGCTCAGTACCTCCGTGGCTTCTAATGAAACCAATTCCTCCCTCATCCCGACGGACTTATACTCTACTGAAGAGATCCCATTTTTTCCTCCGCTGAACTCAACCAAATTTCAGATCCGTTTCAATCCCATTCCCTGACAAGGACTGATCTTTCCATTCAACATCACACATACCTCCCTGAATCCGGCTGAGGATGAATCAAATCCAGCCGATGCAAACTTTTCTCTCCTCCTTATCTTCATCAGGAAGCAAGGCTTTTTGTTTGACCCTTGTTCTCCGTCTTTCAAATGCTTGAACCCGATTCAAGACTAGGCGAAAGAGGCACTCAACCGACCCGTCATATCCACTTCCTTATTGCACATGATGACCATGCTCCCTGTGACCCCCTCTTTGCCCGAAACACGCTCCTTATGCTTCCAACCCTTCCAACCCTCCTTAACCCTCCAGTCATTGCCCAAAGCTCTTGACCTCTCCTAAATCCCCCGATGGCGATCTCACAACAATGCGTGTGTTCTTCCCCGTCTCCAACGTTGAAAAACGCTCGATGCCGGCTCCGCCCCTCGTTCTTTTTTTTCCGCATTTTGCTGACTTTAGAGTCGTCCCCAGAAAGGCAGACCGGCAATGAGTTCGCTTTTTGTCTTTGTTCTTCGTCACCCTCCAGAAATGGTGCCTCCCTTTGCGCTATATTTTCATAATATGCAAGCAGTCATTGGATGCTTTCTTAAGAGCACCGTTATCATCGTTGCAGCATCTCCTCCCTGCAATCCTCTTTGCAGCTGAATACTGACCTTGAGCAGGTTCGGGTCATTAAACGTCAACAGGGCTGAAGGACATAAGGGCCACTTCCCCCTTCTACGGGTCTGTGAAATCCCGTGGACACCCTCCCTTCAATTCTTTGAGGACCACGGGGCGGTGGAAGCTGTATCAATTCTGAGCCTCCGAAAATTTGCCCCCCCCAAATCTTTCATTGATCAAGATTGCACCGGCCTCATCATTTCTTCCCATAAGCAATAGTCTCTCTCAGTTCCTTTCAAAAGATGGTTGTTCTCTTTCGTTCCACTTCCCGTGAACGAACTTTGACCGCCATCCCTTTGTTCAAGCCCTACCGCTCTTCCAATTCCTCTGATATGAATGGACAGATCAGTCCCCGCGTGCACCAGGATGTCAGCCATCCCAAACCTTCCCTCCGCCCTTGACTTTTGAACTTCGCGCCTTGTCCGTTCGTTAACTGCAGATCCCCCCTTCTGACGTGCCCACAAAGTCCGGCCCCCTCCCTAGCCTTTTAGCTCTTTTGACTTCCTGATTATCGCTATCCCTTTCGTCTTTTCTCTCTCCAGAAGAGGATATTCAACCTATACCCATGCGCGAATTCGGACTCCCCCTCGATATAATTCTTGGAGCCCGTATTTTTTATCCCTGGACCTATCTTTTTGTCCTTGCTTAATTGTTTTTTCCCCGGGATTGTTTACTTCCCCTGCCAACCATAAACTCCCGATCGATTATTCACCTATTGTTATATTTTTTCGGTAAACTGACAATATTTTCTTTTGCTCTTATCCACCACAAAACCTTGTCTGGGAAAGAAATTGCAGTCCCCAATTCCTTGAGTCAGACCTTCTTCCCTTCTCCTGATATTATCAAAATGCTACCCGCGTAGGTGCAGCAACGGCCCCATCCTCTTCTTACTTTCATCGTACCGGGAATGTTCTTCCGCCAGTTATTCCTGAGGCTTATGCTAAATCATTGATTTTGCCCCCCAACCTAATCCTTTTTCTTCCGTATCATCCGCCTGCCTCAGTTCTCTCCTTTCGTCTTGCCAATTCCCCCATTCACTCTCCCTACGACTTCCCTTCTTGAAAGGAATGCTTAATTCTCTCAATTAACTTGGCAGCATGCCATTCTCTTCCCTCCCCCCAATCATCATCCCCTATGAATTGCATACTTACGGCAGTGGCCTTGGCATTTTTTCTCACTTGAAGGCGGCCAGCCATCTGGAGCCCATTTCCCCAATTCCTCCTCTTCCCCCCCTGCACTTATTACATTCCTGGATTTCGCGGAAATTTTCGTTTTTACAGAATTACATCAACCTCAGCCTATTTGCATGCCTTGGCCCCTGTTCAAACCCTTGTCGAAGGTTATCTTGATAACCCAAACGTGTCTGTTATTATTTTTATGTGACAAACTTCTCGATGATATTGCTTCATCTTTCTTTAGTCAGTCTATTTCGTGCAGCGGCTGTCATTTTCATTGTCTTCTCAGTGACCTCAAAGGATATCCAGTCGGCCCTCGTTAATGTCTGTCATATAAGGACGCTGGAGCTTTCCTATCCCTATGTGAAGGATTTTGATATATAACCTCCTCTTTTTGAACTTATTCGTGTCGTACTTAATTCCATGTATGTTTCTACGGACCGCATCTTTCAATCCTGCAACGATTCTGTGTTCCCAAATTCCTTTCGATTTCTATTCCTATTTATTTTCTTTTTGTAGCCCCACGATTATTATCTTCTATTTCAGCCATGTCCTTTCATCCATGATTGAGAGATAGGCATTGACAACAATCAGAGAGTTGAATACGAATAAAAGGATTGACTTTCGATGAATCCGTGTTTGTTCCAAAATAATACGCTCCCTTCCTTCCCTTGCGCTCCCGTCCGATCGAATGTAATCAATTTGGCTTTCGGATTCTCACATATATCAGCAGCACGCTTTACAACAGATGACCTTCTCAGGGTTTTGATAATTCGAGAGATTTTTATACTGATTTGTCCTCCTGCCCCCCTCATGCACCACCTTCCCCGAATCCACTCTCTACACTCAACCCCTTATGTAGACTATATGGAATGATAATCAGGTTGGTTTATGGTCCCCTATCTTGCCAAGACGATTCCAAACGGCCCCCCAGTAATTGACCCTGATTGTCAACTGCGCAGGTTAGGCTCCTCTGTTTAGTTCTTTGGAAGGGTTCTACCCCATGCTTATTTGGTTTTCATGACCTAAATCTTTCGATTAGAACAGACGTACCGATCATCCTGACCTGCTCTCCTTTCCCATTACCCAAAGGCTTGTGAATGAACCCAATGCTTTCTGGCTCCCCCTTCTGAATATAGATCATGGTCTCCGCATGATCTTGCCTTTGTTGTTGTTGCCACTTCGTCTGCAGCGAGAGCTTCCGATCCGTCAACACCCCAGAGATGGCCCAGACAGTTTTTTCCCCCCGGCAGGAGACTTTAAAAATCTAAACTCTCACTTCTTCTTTTCGAGGCTACCGGCCTTCCATGGACCAATTCTGATCTTTTAGATCTACTCACATCGCAGCGTTTACTATCTTTTTTTCCCCAACATCTTAGAATTGGAATAATTGACAATTTGGTTCTCTTACCAATACTTTAACTTTTTATCTCCACTTCCCCCGTGCCCCGATCTTTCTTCCCCCATCCTTATACCCTTGCTTATTTAATTAAGCTCTCTCCTTTTCTCTGTCGTTGAGAGATTAATTAAAAATACGGTTTTCAATTCTGAATTCCAAGGTTATTTAGATTATATGTAATCCCCGACCTTTTCTTTACCCTGACTGTCCCTATTCCAACTCTTTTTTTATCCTCACAGAACCCTAGTTACCCGTTCCCCGAGGATTTATTAGTTTATCAGGTCATTTTGACACCGACGTTTTCCTCGGCTTAGCTTACCCATTAACTTCCTTCTCTTTAATATAATGTAGGAAGTCCCTCCTTTTCCCCTTTTTCGGTACCGTTGAATCTTAACTACCCTCATCTCTTTATACGATAGTCGTTCAATGCCCAACAAAAGCCATAGTCCTTTCTTCCTATGATATCGATTCTCCGTTTTCAAGTTGTTTTCTTTTAGAACTTGGTAATCAAGGTGGTCACCTCCCTCAAATTCCGATTCACAGCGTAGTGTATTTGTTATAATTCATTTCTGTCTTTCCGGAGTCCTCTTCATCGACCCCTTTTGAATCCTTACCCATCATCGAAGTCTAGCAGAGAGGGTTTCCTGTCATTTTTATTCTTCTCCCACTTTCCGCTGTTTGCCCTTTTCTTAGTTCGTCTTGGAACCTTAATTCACCAAATTAAGCAGATATTGTCACCTCCCCCCCAACTAGAATTATCAAGATCTCTATTTATCTTTTTTTTTATGTGCCAAATGTATCGTTGTCCCCCTTTTCATTCCTCGCCTCATTGAATTTATACTACTAAATGTATTAACCCCGCCTTGACCCACTAAGTACGGGGACTGTAACTTGGCCCTTTGCGTGTATAAGTTTCTCCTTCTGTGTTTTTGGTTGCACTGCCCTTCCATTATTCTTCCCAGACACGGTGCCATGGCATCCTTCTCCGTAAAGAGCTTATCTAGCTTGAATCCTATTCCTAGCCTCAAAAACCTCTGTTCCCCCTATTTCCTCTCGCATTTATATGATGTTTCAACTCCAGCTCCCTTTTATCTTTATTGACGTTATCGAGGCTGTACCTGACTTCTGACTGCCTTACCACAGCACCCAAATTAAAAATCTGGACTCCCCCTTTCCATCTATCACCAAGACTCTCTTCCGACTTCTTGACACTTCACTATTCTTTGCTACCTCATGACTTTTCCCGCCCCCCGGTCCGCCATAGAATTGAAAAACTAATCGGCCTTCCTCAACCAATGCAACTCAATCGATTTCACGACCCCAAAGCCGCAGATAGGCCCGCCCCCCCCAGTGCTCTCCGAATGATCCTTTGCGACACGGTAATATCCACAGAAGCTGCGGACATATACAGATCCCCCCCCATAAAATATTTCCCTAGCACTATTATTTTCTCCATAAATTGCCACCTTCCCCCTTTATCCCATCCCAGCCCCCCTCTTGCTTTCAGCCATCCCCATTTAGCTGATTGTTGTAAAATTATTTTTAACCTCTTTTCTTCTTTCCTGAAAATCCATGAACTTGGATCCTTGCTCAATTTCCAGATCATGGACGGCTTCTAACATCTTCTTGTTCTGCCTTTCAACGATGACCGACGCCAATAGGACCCCCGTAATTCTGCCCCAATCCCGTCTTCCATATTTAGAGAATTAGTTGGAGTTCGATTCCTGTCATTGCGCCAAGTGTTTTCCTCTGCTGCGTTTATCAGGATAGGTAAACTTCTAGAACCTTTTTCTTTCTCGGTCTCGATTGCATTTTCCCTTTTTGCCCCCCCATTACCCCCTAAGTGGAAGCATATTAATTTGATCTTTTGACATGTCGGATTATACGGACTACCCAAAGACTCTGCCTTTTTTTCTTTTCCCTAACATCAAAAGTTAGCCCTACGCCCCTCCTCTGCATTCTAATGGTACTTTTCCCATTTTCACCGTCCCGAGGACATGGAAACAATTATGGCATCTTCTTTTTTTCGTTTCTCCCCCTACAGTCTCGGGTTCTGCATTTTTCTCCCCCCTCTATAAGGGCAAATATCTAGATAGTTCTTTTCTTTCCCCCTGTGTTGCCTGCATTCTTTTTCCCTGAACTGTTCTTTTTTCCCTCAGTTCTATAGTGCGCACTAGTAACCTTTTTCGTTCCCCTCTTACAATAAAGTTGAGGAGCCTTATTCAGCGAATCGGTGACTTTTCATATGCAGTTATGCCCATCACCCACACTACCAATTACGTCCTTTTCCCAAATGACAGTGAGATAGGTTATATTTTCGACCCCCGAAATTCGTCTCCACGAACCTTGAGTTTTTCTCCCTTTCCTAGAAGGAGCGCCTTTTAATTTTCACTTAGTTGAGAGACTGCACATCACGACTGGCCTTTGCCCCTTGTTCTTCCCCTGGAACCTTAGAGCTTCAGCATCGAGTTATATTAGCACCGGAGTTATTGTCTGATGGATCTTTTCATAAAACTCACTCTGAGCAACCACACTTTGAGATGTGTATCCGTCTTTTCTTATTTACGTGATGAAAATTTCTTCAAGCCATTCTTCCTCGCCCAACATACGGCAATTTATTATTTTCTTCTTCCTTCTTTTCATCTTCCGCTTTTTCTTGCTTATTTCGACCCTTCCGTTTATTTCACGGATAATCTGGAAGACAGCCATCTTGAAAAGCTCTTTTCTCTGGAGAATAGCTTTTCCTTGTGCATTGTCACCTGCCATGTTCATCCCCCTTTTTTTCACTCCTCGATTGTTTCGCTTTTAGATGTGACTCCCAAAAGACATGTTGTTCACAACCAGGCTGTCTGTCCTTTTTTAAAAGGGATTATCACATACCCTTCCGTTCCCTTTAACTCTTTACTTTCAGCCATTTCTTTAATTCCTGCTTCGCTAAGTTTATCCTCTGACAGTGCTTTGCGTTTCTTTCACTCTGACTCTGTTCGCGTTCTAAGCTCTCTGTCAACTCTGCTCCTTTCTTCTTCTAGCCAATCTGTTCCCCTTCCGGTCGTTTTTACTCTATGAAGAATGAAAAAGTATTCAGCCGCGCATGTCAAATTGTATTTCTTACCTGCTCTCAGCAAACCTTGCAGTAACCCTCCTCGTCTGGCCCCTTCTGTTCCACCCTCTCGCTTTTGCGAGGAATGTTTCACCACTCCTCCCCCACTTTTGGTGTCTTATTTTACG
>Ga0179591_1251319_pt1 | contig 11476 bp, 18 predicted proteins | sample CZOMad2_1_08_16f_FD_182891 | JGI IMG/M metagenome (GOLD analysis project Ga0179591, IMG submission 182891) | Vadose zone soil fungal communities from Angelo Coast Range Reserve, California, USA - CZOMad2_1_08_16fungal (PacBio error correction) | ecosystem: Environmental > Terrestrial > Soil >... | reverse complement strand
CGATGCTCCGGTGGCACAATTAATTCTTATTCTCCCCTTTTTCTTTCTCTGTCCCCGTAGACGGAGCTGGATATGGTGGAAAGCCGGTTCTCCTTTTTTTTTCTACTCCTACCACTTTACTGCTACATGCCCAACCCCGCCCCCAAAGCAATCTCAGTTGAGCAATTCCTCCCTTCTCCCCCCAGGCCTTCCGTCATTTCCATGGAATTCTTAAGCGCGTTCACCAATCTCCCCCTTCTCTACTCAGATATGACCCCCGTCCTTTTTTCTGTTCGAGAAAACGGCGCCACACCGCGACCAAAGTCTTATTTTTTTTATCTTCTAATTCTCGATCCATCGGCAGGTAATTTCCTTTTTTTTTCCCTTCATTTCTTCCTAGATTTTAAAGCTTTGTCCCTCGGCCAGCGGTCTAGGGTACTTGAAGTGATTTCGTTCTTTCCCGCTCTCTCTTTCTCGCATCTCATGGTCAATGATGGAAGGAAGCGCGGTCAATGTCCCTTTTTATCACCTTTTTTCCTTTGAGGTTTTTTTCTGTTAGTAGACAACTGATATTTTTGCAGATAATGTGCCAGAAACCCCCTCCTTTCCTCGTCCCATCAAACAGACGAAACCTGAAACGAAATCTGCTTGCCGATTACTATCGTCCTAGCCCCCTCCTGTATTCCTCACGGATTCTATTCGAGTTTTTTTTTTGGACTCTGCAATGATCTCCAACGGTTCGCTTGATTGCGCACCCCCCCCTCTTCCCCAATCCGCGCCCTTGTCCACGTCCACAGTGGTAAATGCTTTTCCCCTTCTCTCTATGCGTTCTTCCACCGATTCGTGCGGCTGTTCCCCCCCGTCATTCACCTTCATTTCTTTGAAGATGCTCTATTCTCTTTCTGGTCCGGTGCGGTCCGGACCGCGGACAAAGATTGGTTCCCCCCTCTCTTCTCCCCTTTGATCCCTCTTATATTTTCATCTGACCCCCTTTATCACGTTGAGCATCCTCCCTCCTCTTTTTCTCAGCTTCCCCTCAAAATTAGGGGACCGACCCGTCCATTTGCCTTCTTTCTCAGCCCCCCACTTGCTCAAGATGCGTCCCCTCCCATTTTTTTTGCCCACATACTGTCCTGACTCACGTACTCTTTTTTCGGTTCCGACCCCCTTGTCTGCTAGAACAACTTACGTAGGCAATGCTAATTATTTTCCTCTCTCCCACACGCACAATCAACAGAGTGTTTCTTCTACCTTCCTTTTCTTTTCAGATTTTTCGCTTTACTGGCTTAACGGATTCCACTTCCTCAGATCTGGAGTAGTTCTGCCCCTACCCTCCTTATCTTTTGTAGGATTCCGCGCGTCCTCACCCCGTCCTGGAGAGAAGCGCAGATACCCGTTCTGTCTCTCAGTAATCTCCCCCCCGAGTCAGATACCCCCCCCATTCCAGAGAGATCTCCTTTTTTCTTTGGGCGTGATGTCTTTCTTGGCTGCCAGGAAATTACTTTCTTTCCCAAAGAGAGGAGCTTGAAACGTTCGTTTCCCTTCACCCACGCTTATATTTCCTCAAAGAACTGCCTTGATAGTTCTCCCCCCCCCAGTACGCCTTCCCAAACATCGTTTTTACCTTCCACGTTTTCGTTAGTAAACTTGCTAGCAAGGTGACCTTCTCCTTTCAATACGGAGTTCTTCCGACGCCTTGTTCATTTTGAGGCAAATAAGAGACCCCCTGTTTCCTTTTGTTCGAAGAGAGTATCAAGACCCTTTATGTTCCAGTTTAGGTAGCCTCTGCTCCTCCTCTTTTTCCAACTTCTCGCTTCCCCCAGTCTTCCAGAATAATTAAATCTTGCCCCCCCCCAGTACGCTTGAATTTTTCTTCAAAGAGACCTCATCGGCTTGTTTCTTTTTTAATCCGTCCGGTGAGGCGGTGCCCAGATAATCCCGAATCCCTTATTCCTTCCTTTTCATGCCACACCAAGGTTTTCGCTCTAATCCCCTATCTCAATGGAGTAACCTAGCCGAAGACTCGTTTTGCTTTCCCCTTTCTTCTCTCCCCTTCTTCACCTACCCGGCTCGCCGTACAGTTGTTTTTCTAGTTTTAGTATCACAGATTGTACCTTGATTCATTTCCAAAGGTGCTCTAGTCCCTTTATGTTTTCCTCCACTCTTCGCTCATTTTGTTTAAAAGATGGCTTTCGACCGCTCTTCGTGCTTCCTGGGAAAATTTCTCCTTAGTCACATTCAGTCCCAACCTCCCCCCACAACCCTTTTTTGAAAAAGTCACGGACCTAGGGCATGAGCAAATTTCTTCTTCACCGCCCGCTGAGTTCAATTTTCTCTCCTTTTCGTTAAAATCTTTTCGTGTCAAAGGACGTGCCCCAAGCACCCCCTCTCGCGCGTTTCCTGTAATTAATTTCGTGTTGATCTCAGCGTTAGTAAGGTATTTTCCTCCCGTTTCCCCCCTCTTCTGCACTTTTTCCCTTCTTGAGTTTGGGGTTATACAAGGGACGGTACCAGAGAACTTCAGCCTCGCGGCATTTCAGGTTTTGTTCAACCGTGCTCCCCCCTCCCCCGGTTTTTAAATAGCGAACGCAGAACCTTTTTTTTCAAACGTCCCTGCTCCCCGGGTAAGCTGTATGCACTCCTCAAACAGAACTACTGTGAGGAGTTTGTCAAGGTCCGGCTTTCCTTTTCTCTCCCTCCTCTTCTTCGGGACTGGTCTTTCACCTTATCCGTCTCCTGAGATGCCTGTTTTGGGGAAGTCTTCCTGCTTCCCTTAGTTTCGGTGGCACCATGAGGCCTTGGAGGATTTTCCTTCCGGCTTGTGGGCGCGGTGAGAAACACCCTTCCCCAGTTTGTCGTCCCCATTCTTGAAGGAGGTTGTTCCCATTTAGCATTTTGCTCTTCGTTACGCAATCTTTTTCTTCTCTTTCCCCCTCACCTTCTTGCGTCAAAGCAGTTGGCCCCCCCGTCTGAATTTGTAGATCCGTTTGGTCTCTCGATCGCCTGTCGTTTCAGGGTGACTCCATCAGATGGAAAACATGAGCCGCTTGCTATTGCCTCTTGTCGTAACCTATTTGGCAATTTCTCTCTTTCCCCTTTTTTTTTTTTGTTCTCTATTTCTCTTCCCCATTTTAAGACAAGGTCGACCTGCCTATCTTTCCTATTACTTTTTACTCTGAGGAGAACCGGAACAGACGCTCTGCAGAAGCCCAAAAACGGATCCTCTAAAATTCTTTTAAGGTGGTTTCCACCCCCCGCTTCCCTTTTTTTTTTGATAGACCTAAGTGAAAACAGCAAGGTCTTTCACTATCTACCGCCCGGCCTCCTCAATAATTAAGTCCCTGGAGACTAAGATGTGCTCCCCGCTCCACACCGGAACAAGCCGTCCCTTTCCGCCGTCCTCGCTTGACCACTGACCCACTCGCCCGTACCAAAGAAAGTTCTTTTCCGACTGATCTGGACTTCCTCTCCTCTAAATAAGTCCCTCTGTTCTGCTGATTCGACCCTGCTCCCGATGAAACACCTCCTTCCCGTTTTTTTTGTTCTTTCCTTTACAAAGTGGGTGGGCTGTGAAACCCTTGTTCTGTTTCTGATGCTTTTTTGCGTCTACGTTTGAAACCACCCAACCTTACTGCCCCTCTCGTCGCAGGGCCTCTTAACGACCGTTCCCCCGCCCCTTCCACCGTAATTACCAGATATCTTTTTCCCTTTTTATCCGATGAAGTTCCCTGCGAGACCAAGAAATTCTCGTCTCCCGCGCGATCGGGAGGGGCAACTCCCTTGTCCCCTCTTTTAACCTCTCACTAACTTAAGGACCCCTTTGAATCTCCCCCCCTACCAGTCTGTTCTTTTCTCATGAATATTACGCTTCCCCCCCTTTTTTTTTTTTCTTTCTGTTAAGATCCGATGAGCTAAGTATTACCTTGAAGAGCCTAGATGCTCGCTCCCCACCATATGTAAAACCAATTGCTTAAGGCTTCCCTCCCCAACTCCCTTCTAGGGGAGACACCATTGTTTTTTCCCTTTCCCTTCCATGAAAAGCTTTATACTCCTTCAGCCGCGACCAATCCCCACCGTCAGAAGCTCCTTGTAGGGGGCACCCATCCTCACCCTTCACCCTTGCTTCAGGCGCCCCCTTTGCCTTCATGCTATTCTCTTCCGACCCAACTGCGTTCTTAAAATGCACAGCCCTGGACACCGTCTCGGGTCTCCTTTATCTTTTTCCCCTTTTTCAGGTGATGTGAACCTTCTTGAGACCCCCGCCTTTTTTTTTCTACGAGAGTTTTGAATCTATTCCCCTTGACTGGTGTCCAACTCTGTAATTCTTTGGAACGAAGACTCTGCCTTCCCCTCCTTTTTCCCCTTCTGTAGCAGCCCTGATCCCTAATGTGCCCTTTTATTACTTTTTTATTCCTTCTCGCACTTTCTTCCCCATTTTTCTTTTATGTTCGCAAAAGCCGGCCGCTTACCGCCGCTGAACTACTCCCCCTTTTCCTTTCCCCTTATCCCTCAACCCTTGGACAGGACAAATTACAGATTTGTCTTTTATACCTGGCTTATGTATACCCTGATCCAAGCGTTTACTGGAGCGGACCTTATCTCCTCGCGTTTGTCCCACTTTTTACTTCCCCCTCATCCACACACGACATCGCACCCCCAATCTCAATGCAAGTTCTCCTTTTCTTCCATTTTTCTGTTTTTCTAACAAGGAATTCAGACCTTTATAGTCGTCTTCGCTCCAGGCTTTGGGACCTCCCCTGCTAAGGCCCTTCCCCCCTATGTAATACGAATTTTTTCAGTGGCGATTTGAACTATCTCCTCTTCTTGCCCTATTTCACTACTTAGGTTTACGCTACCCCTTTCCTCTCCCACCTTTCTCCTCACTCAAACGAATCGGTTGTTGGAGGTTGCGAGGCTGCGCAGACACTTCCTTCTTTGCCAGTAAATGTTTTTTCCCTTGGCCTTACTTTTCCGCCGCGTACGGCTCAGTCCCTTAGGTGCAACCCTGGTCTTTGGCCTTAGTGAGCACTGTTCTCATGTACTTTCTCCGGGTAGCGTCCCCCGTCCAACATTCTTTCGCCCCAAAGTTTGAGGAGTTTATCTGCTATTTGAGAAGTGTTTTCCTTGGGAAAATCTCCGTCTTTATCCCTGATAACTCCCTCTTGCCCTACCTCTTTCAGAGGCAGGACCCTGCCCCCTATCCCCATTCCTATCCTTCTTCATCTCTTCTCGTCGATGAGGCCACTGACGGAGCCCCGATCCTTGACCGCCAACGATGCATTTCTTTTTCTTTCCCCCCCCCCTTGGTGTTAATCGTGGCCCTTTTCGTTCTTCGCAGTGTCTCCGTCACCTGGGTTTCGCTTTCTCGTAAAGACTTGACGACTCGACCTCCACGGAGGAATACCCCTCGCTTTCTGATTTTCTTAGGAACTTCTTTTTCTTCCTTTTCTTGTCGCCGTCACAATTTTTCTATTTTTTCTTGCCCCTTTATTCCCCCCCCAATTTCAAGTGCTTCTTCAAACCCCTTGCCCCAACCCTTTTCAATCTTTCCCCCTTCCTGGACAAATTTCCCCCCTTGCCAATTCCCTCCCTCCTCCATCTTCTGATCGAGCTCCAGGACTCTGATCCCCTCAACCCTAACCTCCTTCCAAGTAGAAGTCTGAATTTTGCCGGCTTTACTCCAAGTCCCGGTTTCTCTTACGCCGTACAGTGCCTACTAAGACGGACCCCCCCTTTTCCCTGAGGAATCCCGCGCCTTTATACGCCATAACACCTCAAACTTCTTTCTCTTTTGTAGCGTTCTCCCGGAATGCTCAGCGAACTCGACCGAGCTTTTTTATTTGGAACGAAGACCTGATCATTCCTTGAGCCTTTTCTCTTCCTCCGTTAAGCCATTGGCACCCGTATTGATTTGGTGCTTTTTCCATTCCTGTCACTTGTCCCCTTAATCCCCCCCCCCAACCTTTACTTCCCTTTCTTGCCCCCCTATCCGTCTCCGTAATACGGCGCCTCCCCTTTCTTCCCTAAATTTCCCCCCGGCGAATCGGATCTTATTTTCCCTTTTCCTCCTATCTGTTGTTTTTTCTCCAGATGCAAGAGTTTTGCACATGAAGTTTTAAGCTTATCGCAATTAGGCTCGTTTTCTTCCTTCCTGATATTGTTGCCCTGGTCATTTGTTTGTTGTCTCCCTTTACCAAGTGACCGCGACGCAACCACCGCCCCCCCTCCCCCTTCTGCCCCTTCTCCCACTTAGGAACGAGGACTTCAATCGTTAATTATTATTCCAGGTGCTCTTTCCAATAACCTTCTCGGTGATTCCCGCTCGTCGCCATTCTTCGATCACTTTTCCCTTCTCCCCCAACGCCCCCGAACAAAGTGAAGTTGTATTGCTTTAGGGACCTTATCTACCTTATGCAGGCCTTCGAGGCTTTTTCCTTCGCCCGTTGTACCCTTTTTTTACTTCTTGTATTTACAGTTCAGTTTTCTTCTCTCCCTTTTTTCCCCATCGGAATCCTGGCTCGGGTCTTACTTTGCCCCCTTGATTTCGGTTCGACATCCTCAATCTTTTCCCCGGCAGATCCTTCCTTCTGACGTCCTCGCGGGCGGAATGCTTGTGCAAGTTCCCATGTTCCTATTTTTTTTTCCCCTTTTGATAGCAAAGTGCAGCATGTTTTGTTCCACTTTTCCTTTTTTCCCATTCCACTAAAATATGTTTTTGAAGTCAGCCAACCCACCCTAGAACCGAAAACGAAATCTGCTTTTCGCTTTTCTTGTTTCTCACCCCTCGAGTTGTATCACCCCATAATTTACTTTTCCCTAGGTTGGCAGTAAGGCTAGGAATTCTATCACAGGTAGTTCTTCCCATACCAACCCACTTCCCATCTCTCCCCTTCCCCCCCCTCTTTTTCACAACACGATGGTAAATGACCAAGTCTCACTTTTCCTCTCTTCTTTCCAGCTTTTATTCGTAGTCAGTTTTGCCCATCATCTCTCATATGATATAGCTTTCTGTCCCCCCCTTTCTGAGGTCGTTTTTTTTTTTCCCCCTCTTTCTTCCCGTATAGATTTCTTCAAACTTTGCTACGAGGCTTTTTCATCGGACCAATCCACAGAGCACAGTCACCGCCGAACGTTTCAAGTTCTTTTTTCCAGGAATTCACTTTATCCCTACTACCCCTTTTCTGACAGGGATTAATCCTCTCTCCGAGATTTACCCTCCCCCTTCCGGTTTTTTTTGACACCACCTAAGGTCCTAAGTCCGTTCCCTCTTTCTTCAGTTGAGATCCCCCTCCCACATTAAGAGGTTCCATCTGGCCTTATGCTCCTCCTCCCCCATCCCCAAGCCCTCAACCCTCTTTTTTTCTTTCTGATGCCGTTTTTTCGAGCGCTTGCGATTTGAAGTTTTGAATTACCGCTTGAACGGTAGCCAGATCTCTTTTTCTCCGAAAACATTATTCTTCCTCTTCCTGTTCTTGGCGTCGCTTCCTCCCAAGCCTGTTTTGGGTCTCATCCCCTCTCCCTCTACCAGTTATGATCCTTTCGGAATTTCCTTTTAGAACACCGCCGCGAGATTGCCTTCGATTGGGCTTTGGCTTTTTGGCTGGACGTGAAAATAATTGATCCTGCTGATGGCCACGCTTTTAGTGATGAACTGTTCCTTCTTTTCTGTTCCTAAAAACGCCTTCTCGTTTTAGTATCCCCCGACGCGCGATATTCTTCTCCCTCCCCACTCTTTCTTCTTTCCGGTACCCTTTTCCTTATTCAATTTGTCTCTTCGTCTTTATTTTCCTCTTAGGTACGCGTTCCGTCCCTTCGGCACATTTAAGCCTTACCTTCTCCCCTTTCCTAACAAACGTTACTATCAGTGTCCTTCTCGCCGTCCCTCTCCGCATGTTAAAACCCATCCAGACCTTCCCTGTATGGACAAGTTCTCTTCCAGATGCCCCAGCGCCGGGTCTATCCGTGAAAATAGCACTTATCATTCTTCTCTCCTTCCCTCTTTTTGCAGAGTTTGACCCAGATAATCCCTTTTTTCTCACATGAAAGTTTATTCCTGCCTAAACAAAGTTTTTCACTGAACTAGTCTGGACGTCCCTTTTTCCTCCTCTTTTTTGTCCTCTTTTTTTAGTCTCCATCTTTACCCTAACCCCGGATACGCTTCTTCCATTTTGCTTTCTCCTAGAGTATACCGTAAGTAGAGGACTAAAAACGGTGCTCCTCGCCTTTCTGGGTAATAATGCCTTAGCTCAATTTTGTTCCGATTGGGTCTCCTCTCTCTCAGGCTTGCCATGGTGACCATCCTGTCCCTTCCTTCTTTTTATCCCTCCCCCCCCCCACCCCCAATGGTGGTGCCACTTCCAGTCATGCATAGGTCATGAGAAAAGCACTCCTTTTTCCATTCCCTCCGTGCATTGCATGAGAATGTTTATTTTCAACACCCCACCGTAGTGGGCGATCCTGTTCCCCCTGCCACACATAGAGTCTATTACCTATTTACCCCCCGGTGTGTTTTCGCCTTAAGACTACTCGGTCATTACCCCCTTTTCGGCCCTCTACTACGCCGTATGTTTTATCACCCCCCTTCTTAATAGTCATTAGAAGGCGTCAGTACTTGTTTTGTTTCAATTCAGGCACTGTCCCCCTTTTTCATTCTCCCCCGACCACCGGGGTTGCCACGGCCCCCCACTTTGGAGCCCCCCCTTCAGCTTTTTCCTTCAGCACCCCCCACTCGATTGTGGAGGAGGTTTTTCCTTTCCTTCCGGCTGAAGGGCAGAACAGGAGATGCGGATGGCTAGTTGGTTTTCTTCTCTCCTTACTGAGATGTCCTCCGGGATTTGGACGCTCAGTTCGTCCCAGCTCGTTGTTGTCCCACATCTTTTCTATTAGGGACTGTTCCTCTTTTGTTAAGGTGGTTTGGCGGTGTTAGTCCCCCCCATCGGCGTCTCCTTGTGAAGGATGGTCTTGGCCATTCTCTTTCTTTCTCACTCTGTTTCCCTATCCCACGTCACGAGGGCGTACCCCTCAGTTGGCCCACTCGTCGACTTGATAGAGGTTTTCTTTATTCGCTCGCCGTAGGTTTCCGTTGTGCCCCACCGAATTACTTGCCCATAGTAATTCTAAGCAATTTCTTCCCCATTTTTCAAATACTTTCAATTCTATATATTTTACTACTCCTATTTTTGTGGTTGAGTTTCTCCTTTTCTTCCCCATTTCTAACTTTTCTCTCCCAGTCCTTCGGAGTCATTTACATATGTCCGTTCTAATAGTGGCACACGGTCCCGACGGCGCCTTTAGCCATCCCCAAACCTTTTTTTCTTCTTTGAGAATGGGGGTCCCCCATTCATTTGACAGAAGACGTTGCTGGATCTACCCTAAGACCCTCCCGTGGATTAACCTCGTGGCAATTAAAGGAAATACTTACCTGAAATTTGGCTGAGCCGGATTGGTCTTCACCCACCATATTTCACTTTCCCCTCCGCAAGGAAGATCTTTTTTCCAGACCCCACGACCGGCTCCGTTCCCCCTTTCGGTCTTTCCATAATGTTTCCTTGCATCACTCACTACAGAGCACTCCGCTCGCTGATTTTCTGCCGTTAGCCGTGCGCCTTCCCCTTTCCCCACCGCTTTTTGATTATTAACAGGTTTCCTGGCTCCCACTTTTTCGTTCTTTTTTCACCTTTTTTCTTCGCCCCGATGCCCCTGTGCCCGTTTTCGACGTTTTAACCCCAAACGTCCTGCCGACGCTTCTGTACTTTGTCGATACTACCCAGTTCTTCTTCCCCCTCAACCCCTGGTAATGACCAGATTCGCGACCCCAGGTTCCTCCCTCCTTTTCCCCCCTCATTCTATATAAAGCAATCTTTTCTCCTCCGCGCTTCCGGGTGGCAACGTCTTGCACTCCGGTTTAAAATCGCCTTAACTATTCCACTTTAGCGCGGCGGCGTTCTTTTCTGAAATTCAGACGTCGGGTCACCACAGTTTTCTTTTTGGTCTCCTTTTTACGACGCTTTCTCCCTTCTCCCCCTTTTTTTTCCTCCTGAAGAGCTCGTTTGACCAACCCTTGAACCCCCCCCTTATCTTTTTCTTTTCTTCGGAATTTCGAACGGAGCGAGCCCCACTTTTTGGGTCCTCAATGCACACTTTGATAATCTGAGCGCTTCCCCCCCCTTCCCCTCCTGCCCCTTCTCTTTTAGGGAAAGCGAGTAGACATCGCACATTATCGTCTCCGGTCAGCACCCCCCTGATCTAGTTCAATTTCCTCAAAACTTGGTTTATTGATGAACCAAAGCCTCCCCTTGTTCTCCTATTATCTTGTATATCACTGGCTGTGTCCGACTGTTTCTTCCCTCCGCTTCCTTAGATCGTTCGATATTAAGGAGACTTTTGCCACTGTTAATGAGGCTGGCCATATTAAATACGCGTGTTTTTGCCCGCGATTTTTTTCCGTCCTTCTTGCCCTTCCTTTAACCCTTTTTTCTGATATCGGCGCCTGCGAACCCATTGGTGCCAATTTTCCCCTCTTCCAGTCCCTTCCTATCTTGACAACATAATAAGTGTGTTTTCTTCCCCCCCCCATTTTACGAAAGCCAACTTGAACGTTTTTCCCGTCTGTTCTCCCTTCCATTTTCTTCTTCTTTTATACCCCCCTGACGAAGCGTCTTTCTTTTCTTCCCCGGTTATCCGATTGTGGCCCCCCTCCCGCGCGAACTGTTTATTCCCTTCGCCACCCGAAATCGAAAAACCCTTTATTCGAGTCGTTTATAATTAGAGTGGCTTTTTCCGACACTCCATCAAGTTTCCGCTCCTTAGCTCTTATTTGGGAGGGAGCGAGTCACAGCCGCCAGATTCCCTTCTCTTCTTTTCGGCGAACTACGCCGAATTCTTACCTCCTTTCCCTGTTCCTTTCCACTTTCCTCGCCCACCGCCCGCTCGAAACCTTCTTGATCGAAAGAAATGAAAAGAACTATTGGTTTTTTTTTTTCCTTATACGAAGATAAGTCAGCTTCCCACCTTTTTTTTCCGGCTCTCCAGTTTGTTCGGAAATGGAAGCCTCGTTCCGGTTCATGACCGTATGTTCTCCCCCATTCTCTGTAGCGTCCTTATCCTTCTACTTTGGAGGACCCCAACTTGCAAAAGTCTTGCTGGGTCGGTCCCGTCATTCGCCGCTGTAGCCTTTCTTGGTCTTTATGGATATGGGTCTCCTTTGGACGCTTGCAAATTCTCGTCGATCCCCTTTTTGACCCCTTGTAAAAGAAGGATTTTTCCCGTTCCCCCCTGTTTTCACTCCAAGAGTAAAGAAAATAGTCTCTCCCCTTCGTTCTCCTTGTTTTTTCCCCATTCTGACTTTCCTAACGTCTTAAACGCCCAGTATCTATCCACATTCCGATATTTATTTAACCAAGGTGTTACCTTGTTTTCTTTCTGCTTTGAGACAGTGATTTTTTACGATCAAAGGTGCCACTCTCGTCCATTGACGCCGACCCCCCGAATAATCCTT
>Ga0179591_1268621_pt1 | contig 11477 bp, 7 predicted proteins | sample CZOMad2_1_08_16f_FD_182891 | JGI IMG/M metagenome (GOLD analysis project Ga0179591, IMG submission 182891) | Vadose zone soil fungal communities from Angelo Coast Range Reserve, California, USA - CZOMad2_1_08_16fungal (PacBio error correction) | ecosystem: Environmental > Terrestrial > Soil >... | reverse complement strand
GTGGGTATACCTCAAGATTTCGAAACTCCGAGAGCGTCTCTTCCCCTTCCCTGAGCAGAGTCGGAAGACCTGGAACACTTCTGCAGCTTTTTCGCTTTCTCTTTTCCGAGAATAGATCCTTCATTGAGGCCCACTCTCCCCTGCCCCTACAACAGGAACCCAAGTTCACTCTTAAACCCTTTGAGTTTCCGGTGCATGGGGAGGTGACCCCTTTCGAGATGAGATGTAGTATTATACGTGCATCTTTCAACAACTAGAGGTGGGATTCTGGAAAGTGCGTACCCTTTTCTTTCTCCCGCCGGGGCCGGGGCCAGTTTTCCCCCATAGTTCTTTTGTTTTGGCTGAAACGGGTTGATGTCTATCTCCCACTTCCGGTTATAGACGAAAGGTAAGCGCTGGGCCTTCCCTTATACCTAGTCTCTGACAGAGATGTGTTGTTGGTGGTCATCGCTATATCTTCTTTATCATATTGTATAGAGCGCTGCCAGTCTAGAAGTTCCCAGCCTGAGTACAACCGGTGATCAGGCCAGAGGTAGCTTTATAAAGGAGTTCCGATGGAATTCCTCTGCTCAAGCGCGGGGCCTCCCCTTGCACGAGCGATCGAGAGACGTCAAGCCTCCGACGTTCCCCTTTCCCCCCTGAAAATGAAAGAAGACACCTAGTCGGTTTATTCCCCTCGCGGAAGACTCTCGACCTTTCAGCGCTGTCCTCAGCCCCCCATCCCGAGAAATCGTGATAATTTTCTCTTCCCCCCTTATCCAATTTTCTTACGGTTGTGAGGTCCTCCTTTTGCTCCTCGGATAATCCTTCTCTTCCGGAGAGACAAAACACTCCGATCTTCCTCGAAGGCCTCCGGTCCCTCAGTTTTTCAGCCGAGGGCAATTGGCACCAGGCATCTGCTTTTTTTCGAGAGGCGGTCCCTCCTTTTTCCCAAGGCCCGAAACGTCACCCTGACCCCCTGAAACGAAGCCTTACTCCGATGCTTCCTCGTGCTTCTTTCGATCGAGCGGAAGTATAAGCCTTCCTGCCCTTCCTCCGCAGAGAGCCGCCAGAAGACAGAGTCGCGTCTTCCCCGCAACCAATAGCCCCGGTACCTTCACGGCGTCTCAGTCTTGTTGATTCGTTCGCGTTTCTCTTTCCACCCAGGTTCGGCAGCTGACATCCCCCAGTTCCCCAAAACCCCAAGCCGAATCACCGCGTGACGGATTCCCTTTCTGTCCTATAGAACGCACAGGATCCCCCCTATTCCCTCTCCCTTTCTCTTAAGTTTTAGGCGAAAATCGAAAACTCTTCCCGCACTGGGCAGAACAGCCGATTCCCTTTTGACCCGATAAATGTCTTTCACGAGGACTGCTCTTTTTGTTTTTCTTTTTTTTTTTTATTTTGCAAGTTGACCCTGCTCTCCCCGCCGCATCGGCCCAGTACAGTTCTTCCCTCCCACTAAAGAAGACGAATCTTTACTTCGCCCCTGTCGAAGCCAGTGACACGTCAGAGTCACTTTACTCTAAAGAGTCCATTTAGAACTTGGGTTGCCGACAACCTCCCCTCACTATAGGAGACGTTACCCTGGCTAAAAAGAACCAGCTCCTGCTACTCCGGAATCCTTTACTCTCCGCGCGCGAAGTCAAGGTATCGACGTCCCTTCGAATGACTACCTCCTTTCGTTTAATAAGAGCAGAGGCCTGCCCACACAATAGGGGTGAGTTCTTACTCCTTCCCGAGTGACGGACACCAGGCCCCCCCCTGTGAAACCGGCCCGTGTTGGTCCTATCTGGACGCACAGACACTCCTGCGTCTGTTATCCATTGCCAACCTTTTCCTACCAAGAAATGTTTTTGCCCTAGAGTAAGACTTAGTCCGTAAGAAACAGCTGCCGGGTCCAGGCACGGGGGTCTTGTTCCATCAGAGAGAAGAACTTCCTGAAAGAATGAAAAGGACTCCTTAACACCGATCAAATTTTTTTTTCGACACAGCGTAGAAGCCTTCCCCCTCGCGCGAAGAGTGGGTCCCCCCCCCTTCTGCTTACGACATAGTCCCCCCGACTGCGGCTCTCGATTAAGTCGTCCGATCCATGAAGGCTTTTACTACGGACCCCTTATCAAAGCTGTGAAAGCCGTTGCGCGTATCGAGCAGTCCGCTTCTTCAAGCCTTTTCCGAAGGACCGCCTGAGGGTCTTAGGTTCATTCAGGAAAGTTATTCTCTCGAAAGGAGGCCGTCGAACATGTAAAACATGTCGCATTGCTCACCTGACAACCTCAAGACGCGACGATGAGGTACTCGCTCTATTTCACAGAATACGGCCCTCCAACATTTTTCTTTCTTGAGGCATTTCTCTTCAAACGTCGGTGATAGCCTCCCTTTCGAGAAAAAGGTTACATCAAATGATTGAGATTTTCTTCTGACGCCAGTACCCGCAAGTGTCCTTAAACTATTCCGGTTGTCACCCCTCATGACGGGTCTCTTTCATAAGAGACCAATTTCTCAGCTCTTTCCCCGACAAGCCTTGGAGTTGTCACCAGCCAAATTCGATTTTCGAGCCCTATCCCCCTCCGAGATACGTTGTCGATTTTTATCCAGCCGGTCAGGTTTCTTTTTCGGCAAAACACAGACAGTATCCTTTTTTTCCGTCCAAGAAAGCAGACGTGGCGAGCTTTCATTTCACTTTCCTAATAATAAGTTTTGGGTGCTGATCTAGCAAACCCAGGTCTTCTTTGACTATAGCGCAGGGTATGGCTTCTGTTCTGATCCCCCTTTTTTCTTACTAGCCTTCGAGATAGGGTGTCCTTTTCTTATGGAGATCACTACGCCCACTCTCTTGGCTTCAAGGGTAGGTTAGTTTGCACACTCTCTTAAGGGTATTAGAGAAAAGCTACCCCCCGGGTCCACCTTGGGACCCTACTCACCGTAGAGACTCAACAGAATCCATTTATAAACCTTTTTCAGCGATTCACGTCCCCTTCTACCACAGACTCGTTCCCGTCGGTCCCCCGGCCCGCACTCACTACCTCGGGATTTTCACCCTTAGGATAGCCGTCGCACCCCCGGTGTCTTACTGCAGCGCAGCCTTGTACATGGGTTCCTTCCTCCTCTCCTGTACCCTGCGATTTAATCTCGCTTTCCTGAGCATCCCCGCGGAGCGCGTCCCCGGATCTTGGTGCGTTGCCTATCTCGCTCGAGGGCGTGGTCGCGGGGCTGGCTTGCGTGGGGCACTCTTCCCCTTCTCTTTTCTTCAGGGGGGCTGGCCGTGGGTAGCACCAGACCGCCAGCCTTCTTTTACGGTACTAGGCCGGACCGCCGCTCCCCGCTTGTTCGGGCGGTGCTCGGGTCGCTCCTTGGGACTGCAGAGGTGGCGGGGGCGCGCCCCGGGCCCGCCCTGGAAGTGAGGCGCCCGCGGGGGGGCCGGGGCCGTCGTCCAGTAATTGAAGGAAAGGTCAGGTTTATCCCAACTGACCCACCCGACGATCCTACCATTCGCCCGCCGGTGCTCCACCTTCCGCAAACCTTATTTTTACAGTTGCCTGTTTCCTGTAGTCGAACGCTCGCCTCTCCCATGTGACTTGCATAGAAGTTCTTAGGTCATATCGTGCGGTTTTTCTTCCTTCCTCAGAAGGCCTATTTTGGAGCCTTCCTTCAGAAAGGCATCCATTGGTTGCACTACCCTTACTTCGTACACGTGCATTCTGCCCGTTGACAGGAGCTCGCTTTCCTCCGCCGGCCTGCCCACTTTTGCATAGGGGGATCTCTTTTCGAAGTAATCTGCCTGACCTCCTTTTTTCTGTTCGGACGAACTTTCTCACTGCTTCGCCGGATTCCCCCTACAAGTTCTGTTGCCCACTTGAACCCACCCTTCCTGTCATCCACAGTACGTCCACGCGTATTTGGACCTCGGCCATTATTTTTGTGTGCAGGCGCTGTCCATCTCGTTTACTGCTGAAGACTTTCGACGAAATTTACTTTGAATTAGAACTAGACTTCCCCACGCCTCGTTCTTGGCCGCGTTTGGATTATTCTAGCTTCTTGTGAACTGTGTCTCGAGCAAGTAGCCCTCCCTCTCTTTCGACGGTTTTCCGAAAAAGCGTTCTCTCCAGTCCAGGTTAGCGTAATTTTCCCTTCCGGAATCTGCTGTCCTCACACTGACTCACAGAGGAGACCACCCTTCGTTTCGTCTGGTTTCAGGATCATCTTTCATTTATTTGCCATCTGTTGCGAAGACTCTCGTCCCCTACGTAGCTGATTCTCCCCCGAGCGGAATGTAATTTCCCCCGACCGTGTTAGGTTGTAAAGAGTGGGCCCTCAGCTCTTTACTTATGAAATGTGATCTGACTTCGTAGACTTAGCTGAGAAGTTTAGCGGACTCTTGTGGCTCCCCCGGCGATTCTCGTTCCTATCCCGGGCTTTCACTCCGTCAATCCCTGTCTCTGTAGTATGAGTATTTGGGGACAATGAGTTTCAGAGTCAAAGAGGGTACCCGCCTACCAAGATTGCCCCCCCCTTGGTCCCGACAAGTTTGCGTTTCGTCTCCTTCCCTTTGCTGCGTACAGCTTTCCTGCGCTCGTACGCGGCTAAGGAGACGGATCCCTCCCTTCCGGGCCAGTCCGCGTGGCGCATCCGAAGAATCTGTGACAGACCCCCCCCCGGTTGCCCTCTTTTAGATCGAGTCATTGCTTTGACGGCATTGGTTTCTTGGTCTTACTTTGCCCCTCTATGGCACACTTGTGCCGACCTGAGACCCCTTTCCTCCCCGGAACCTGCGTATGACTCTCCCTTCTTTCTTCTCCTTACCTCGACTGATGCATACTACTGATGCAAACGTGGATCTCGATCTACACAAGTTAACTCAATGAACCCCTGCCCAAGATAAGGGTATGGGGGAGGTGCCTTAGACCCTTTCATCCGGACGATTCGAATCCTTTTCTTCTCACGCTGCCTCTCTAGGTCCCAAGAATCGAGTGGCCTTTCTTCGTTTGGTGGTACCTCTCGGGGATCGGCTTTAATTCGGTTGCCTTTTGGAGAAAGATTCTTTGCCTCCGCTTGGGCAATGACGGGGAGAGACCCTTTCCCCTCGTTTCCGGAACCTCCGTGATTCCCCCCACCGCTGCGCTGCCATCTTCTTTATCTACTTTTGTTGAGAGAGCCGATGCCTTTCTTTTCTTTTTTCTTCCACGCTACGAAAGGTGAAGTCCCGTGTTTTACTCTCTCACACGGCGCTCTCTCCGCGTGAAATCTCCTGTGCCACGCCTATTGTGGGATCCTCCCTACGATATCCGAAGACGTCCCTCTTTTCTTTACAGACCCTCCCTTGCAACGGCCAGAACTCTGATCCCCCTTTGACCTTGTCCTCAAAGCTTCATGCGTCTCACCCCCCACTCTCCTCTCTTCAAACAAAAGAAATGAGACCGTCTATTTTGTTTCCGGAGTGAACTTGTTAATGGTTGTTTGCCGGTCCGATACGTTGATCAGTCTTTAAGCATTCACTCGGTTCAGAGAATCGCCCGCTCTCGACCTCAGGTGCCAGGTTTCTCGCTTCGTGAACTTCCCCCCCAAAGGACTTGATTACGTGCTAAGGTCCCTCCGCAAAAGGCCCAACCCTTTTTTCCCAGAGCAATAAACGCTCCCGCCCTAAGCTTGAGCCACCCTTTTGCAGCCCTCCTTTCAAACCCCCTGCCCGATAGGAGGCCAATCCATCCAGCGCAGCTCCTGCGAGCAGCATTCGCAGCGTCTTTCCCTGCGATTTTGAACCAGTCGACGCTAGTATCCAGCCTTCCCCCCCCTGCTTCGCCGAGAGGTGCCGTCGCGTATCCCTCTCCCCCCTGTCTGCGATGACCCACAGTTTCTCCCCAGTGTCACCAACCGTCGACTGAACCCCTCTTACGCGAGACACTTTCCCCGATCAGGAATCCTGTATCACGTCCTTTAGACTCGGCGACGAATTCTAACCCACTTTATAAGCAGGGCATACAAGCCTGATCTCTTCCAGCGTCTCCCCCGATAGGATCTTGCAATTTTGACGACATGCGCCCTCATGGAAGTAACGACCTGTTTTTTTCCTTTTCTGCAAGACACGACAAGATGACCCCTTGACTCTTTCTAGTACTTTTACCTCATCTTCCTAGAACCCCTTGCCTGTACGAAGCCGAATTCTGTTTCCGCCGAAACGAGTCGAACTCACGACTTTCGTAAGAGTAACCCGAGACACGTGGCAGACACCTCTCCCAGCCTCTAGAGGATCTTTTTTCTTCATTGACCGAAGTAGGTCTCGTTTTGCGTATGGCCTCTAATCAGATGCAGAGAGACAACCCCCACATTCCTCTATGTAGAGTAGTACCTCTCGCTTTCGGCCCGGTGAGGAAGGCGAGTTTTGTCTCACCTCTTCAAGACCCCGTCACTGGTCCCGACCTAAGGAGACCTTAGACCTCTCTCCGTTGTAGAGAAAAGCAAACCGTCGTACGTCCGTCGGAAGGAATTGAACTGCGCTACTTTAAGACCCAAAGCTCACGCGTGTCAGCAAACCCTTCCTGTCATGTGTCAGAGTCCCTAAGTCAGCAGGAAGACTTCACTGCCTTTTACCCCGATTTTCCAAAAGACTCGGTCGAATAGTCGAGCCTTTCACTCTTTTTCCTGTCAGGACGAACTGACAAGACTTCTTCCCCTGGAACTCGCCTAATTGCCTCTCGGTACGACGACGGGAAACTTTGGAAAGCTTGCGCCGAAGCCTTTGATTTCTCTTCCCCTTCGGCACAGGAAGGTGGCATAAGAATTTCTCTCAGTGGTGCTATAGCTTAAGGACAATTTCTGGCCCCCGTTTTAAAAAATTTTCCAACTACGGGCGCTTGTTTCTACAGCCCAGCGAACTCGATCGACGCCAGATGACCCTGCCCCATTGTGCCGTGGAGAAGAAGTCAATATTCCCCGTTGTTTCAGCTAGCAGCGCGACCAGGTTTCCCTTTCTGGGTTTTCTATCTCCGACCAACTAAGTACAGCACCGTTGAGCACGTGTCGAGGAGTTGAGCCCATAGCCCTTTCCCGAGTTCGTTGCAAGTCCTCCCCCGGGACTTTGTTCCCACGGACACTTGGCGGGCCTAGCCATTCAGCGATCGCCGCAGGCTATTAGTTGCCCTTGTGATTCCAAGCGAGCCAGCCCCGGTCGCCCCCCCCTATACAGCACCGAAAGACGGGTTGAGACGCCTTCTCTTTTATTCCCCCACTCCGTTGTCTGTTTGATTTTGATTTATCTAACGAAAATCCTCTGGCGTTCCGTCCCATCAAGGGTTATGGATATTTTGCGCCCACTCGGAGCCCCTAGAGGCTAGATAGAGGACGGTTTTGCTGAGCATCCTGAGCCCTGCGGCTAAAGCAGTGGCTTGACAAGCATTCCAAGACGAGGACGCACCAGTCTGCCCGGGATCTGAGGCGCCAACTTGCCCCCCGTAAGGTCCCTTGGGCACGAATCCTTCATCCCCCCCTACGGTACCTAGAAAAACGATCCCTTTTTCTGCACTGTCGCCACTCGTCCTAACCGCCCCTCTTTGAGTACGGGGACATCACATCCCACCCACGTGGGGTGTCGTTTAATCCTAGGCTTAACCCGAGATATCATCGTCTCGCGGTATAGTATAAAGACGCGGTGGCCCCTTCGAGGGTGCAGGGGGGGTGTCCTTCGGGGGGTTTTTGCGGGGGCTGCTCCGGACAGTAGGTATCCTGCAACTCTTCCCTCCTGAAGGATTAGTCAAATGAGTGTCCTGTTTGATTATTCTAAAATGGGTTCCGACGCCTTCCCCTCGTCCTTCGACCGATAGTGTAGTCTCCTAGTCCCTCCGCCCAAGTCGAACGGTCTTGTCCTGGTAGTCAGCAGACCCGCTCTGTCACAGGCCAGGCCGCTACCTTCGACCTTGGGGAGACTAATTTCTTAATCCCCCCTTTTGGCAGCAGTAAACGTGATTAAGCTGCTTCGATGGCTTCTCCCATACGGCCTGTTGCTTACCAGTTAGGGGTTGCGGGAGTTCTTCATCCTCCCCCTCCCCCAATTTGGACGTCCGCGATTTCCTTAGGCCGTACTTTCGAGTAGCTTTTTATAGTCCTCAACCGACAACTCCTTCACCACCTTTGGTGGTTGGGTGGTCAACTTCTCTTCCTAACGTAAGTAGAAAGTTCGCCCCCTTTCTCTTTCAAGCTTCCCAGGATGTTGGTGTGGGCTGCTGCCTTGTTCCGAATGAGAAGGAAGGGCTCAGTCTACAGTCGTCCCCAGTGCCTCCTTCTCCCAGTAAGGAGTTAGGGGGTCCCTTAGCCTCTCTTCTTCTCCCTGGTAGAGGGTTCAAATTCTCTCCTATCCCGTCTCCTTCTTGCATTACCCTCGGAAAAAAGAAGTTCTTCGTAGTTTCCCCTCCCACCCCTGCTTAGGTCAAGCGCTCATGTCCAGTAGTCGAAATCTCCGGTCTTCGTGTTTGTACCCTATCTTCTGCGTTTGTTTCTGATGTCTTCGGTGCTCCCGCTGAAGCCCTCACTAGAGTTAAAAGGATTTTTAGTCTTTCCCCCTCCGTGTATGAAAATGATTATAGAAGTGTTGTCCCTGTTTTCTCCTACTTACGTATCTCCGGGACGTTTGATTTCCGGGCTTAGCCCCGTTTTCTTTTTTTTGTGAAAGGAGGGAGTGATAGAGCTCCCTTCCTTTTTGGTTCCTCCCGGATGAGGTTTGGGTTTTTTTGACGTTTATTTTTAAGAAGAAACCGGTTCTCCCCACCAGAGACCCCCCCGTCCGGCCACCCCCCAGATAGAGAACCATTGCTGCTCTGCCGAAAGTCGGGAATGGTTGCGTTCGAACCTACTCGCTGAACTTCCGACTTCCGGTCTTAGGACCTTTCGTACGGCTGGACGCGCATCCGTGGTTGATGGAGAACTGAGGCTATCACTTCTTCCCCTTTCTCGGGTTTTCGGTTGTCGCTGATTTCGTTTTCGTGGAGGTCGTCAGACGCCGAGTGACTCCTCGAGGTAATTTTTTCTCCCTTCTCGCACTTTCAGAGACGACACTACCGAGTTTCTTTTCTAGGTTCCGGGCTAGTGACCGGGTCCCGACTGCCGGCAAACGTTTCTCCTTCCCGACAAAACGGACAAAGTTCATCTGTCCCAACTAATTATCACGAGTTTGGGATTAGCTGCATCCTTTTTCCGAGAGCCCCTCTTTTCCTATGCAGAGAGGGATAATCGTCACCGGACCCCTCTGGCTGGACGGGTACGGGGTTCGTCCTTTTACTTTCCTCGCGATAATAGTCCCCTTTGTGAGGTTCTATGTGCGCCCGAGGCGTTGCTCTAGATGTTCCCCCCTTTTTCCGCCGGTGAGATCGACCCCGAGACTTGTCCGTCAACGTGAGGATTTTCTCCTCGCTTTGCGCGCCCCACCTTTTTACTCTTGTTGGTTTGATAGTCTTAGATGCACGGCTCTTTCCCCTTCAATACTTTTCTCAGGCCCAGCCTGAGCGGTCTCCCTCACGAGCGCGTAATCCCCGATTTCTTTCAAAGCCTGTTTTCAAAGACCTTCAACCCTTCTTTTTTCGCTCGACGTACCCGGGCGTCACGTCCTGCCACGGACCTTCCAGAAGAAAATAGAGGTCCCACCTACCTCAGACCGGAGGGAAATCATGCTTTTTTTCCCAATCCAACCCCCCCCCATTTTGCATTGAGAAATCGTGCTCATTTGTGAAGAGTTAACTTGTTTTTTCGTTTCCTTATTCTGATACGTTTTCTCTCATGCAGTTTTTTCCGATCCCTAAAGATTGCCCTTCTCTTTTCGGAGCCTTGACGGACAACCTGACCGGAGTGTTCAGCATCGCTTGCCACCCGTCGCAGCCGCCCCCCCCCCCCCCAAACCACAAACTTCCCTTTCAACCGCCTAACGCACTAAACGCGGACCCCCCCTAGCCCGAGCTTGATTTTCCCAGGTTCCGTTTTGCCCCACACTGCCGATCGAGAGTTCCCTCCGCCGTTACGTTCCCTCTTCGCCAGAGCACGAGAGAGCAGCAGCGCATGTTTTCTCTGCTCAGCGAAACCAGCCTCTCCGAGCCACCCGTAAGGCTTTCTTAGACCTGTTGGTAGATGTCCCCTTCTTCACCGGTGCGCCCCAAAGAAGATTACCACCGAACTACGGATACCCCGAGTTTGACGAAATTGCTCGGCAAGATAAGTTTCATCGTTTCGACCTCCTCCCTTTTCTTAACGTCCTATCGACGTAGTCGGGAGTCATTGCTCCCCCGTTTCTATACTCAGTGAATACACCGCATAGTCTCCCCCGCTGACCCTTCACTGTGACTAGGAAGTGAAGCATCTTTCTCCCTTCTCGCTGCCGAAAAGAAGAATCTTCCTCCTCCTGCGTTACCTCTCATTCACGCGACCCCTGATCTCTCCCTCCCTGTCGCCTACGTGACCAAGTACTCCTTGCACGCGAAAGTCTGCTTTAACCCTACTACGGACGTCTTTTTCGACGACGCCATCTTTCTACTTATCCCTTCCTTTATTTAACCCCCCTCGACCGATCCCGGAACTCCACGAAGTCCCGACCCTTGTTTGCACTTCTCGACGTTCGGTTCAGTCCCCTGACCGTTTTCTGTCATGAGTAATCAACGCCTCCCACCACTACCCGGGAACCCTGTAGCGCGATTTTGGGCACGGTGAGAAAGGAGAGTTTGCTGTCCGTCTCAGAAACCTCAGTTCCGGGGCCTCTGCAGTTCTCATCCGTTTCCGAGACCACCCACCAGTTTTCCTCCTCGTAAGGATAGATCGTACCCAACCTGGCTTCCTTCCCCCCCCCATGTAGAAACTTGCCCCTTAACTCTTCCATCGACCGAGGCCCGAGCTCCTTTGTCAAGAGATCGGTTTCGAACCACTCCAGGCCTCTACTAGTTCCCCCTTCGTCCCTTTTCAACCGTTGAGTTCCTTCACAAGAACGTCTATGCCTTAGTAGAAGATAGCTAAAATATCCCTTCGAGTGTCCCGGCAAAACGTACCCCCCTTCAGCAGCGAAGGTTATCTATCCTAGGGACAAGGAAGGGTCGAACCTAGTTCCTTTTCGTCAGGGTGAGCGGCCTCTGCCGAAAGTACGACACCTGCAATTCGTTATTTTCTGAACTCGACAGAGGAAGCCCCCGATTATGACCAGATATGACCGTAAATGACAACCAGGTGTTCTCGTGCCTTTCCTCCCTTTTTCCAAGCATTTTTTGTGCGACGACAAGCTCCTTGTGTCCTACCTCTTATTCTCGGTGGAGAGGGACACTCCTTAAAGTCTAGAAAATTTTCCCCATATGTACGGCGAGGAGAATTCACTGAGACTTTCCAGTTCCTTCCTTTTCTTACTACCCAGCTTCTGGAGTGTAGCTCCACCTTTTTCGGGAGAATTCTCTCCATCAGCAACAATTCGATTGAAGGCGCCGCTCTCCATGTACCCAGGTAGAGATATTTCATGCACGCCCCTCCCTCCGGAGTGGCGG
>Ga0179591_1344637_pt1 | contig 11478 bp, 9 predicted proteins | sample CZOMad2_1_08_16f_FD_182891 | JGI IMG/M metagenome (GOLD analysis project Ga0179591, IMG submission 182891) | Vadose zone soil fungal communities from Angelo Coast Range Reserve, California, USA - CZOMad2_1_08_16fungal (PacBio error correction) | ecosystem: Environmental > Terrestrial > Soil >... | reverse complement strand
CCTTCCTATCTCGTTGCCAACCCTCTCTCTTATCACTTCTCTAGCAGGCCCCAGTCGATCAAAAAGGTTTTTCCCTTTTCTACGGTCTGGCAGTGCTCCTTCTTTTCTCTAGCTTTTTCTGATCCGGGGTCCCCCCTTGGGGACTTCTCTCTTGTCGGCGTCAGAACAAGCTATATCGACCTTGGTCGTCATACAAGCGGGGTTGGTTTGTTTTTTTGCATTGATGTGCTCTCCCTCCGGATTCTCCGGTTATATGCGTCATCAACCCTTCACGACATTGCTAACGAGCGTTAAATCCGTCTTACCTGTTTAGGTTTGTTCCATTCTTTTCCCCTACCGACCCTACGTCTGATCGAACTTTTTGCTGGATGTATCCCCCCCCCCTGGTATTTTCGTCCCGTACTTTCCGCGGCCCGAATGTCAGTTTTTGCCCCCCTTTCCTCTGACAGTTGCTCGTCCCCGCCCCCCTAACCTTTCTTCGTAACTTACAGACGAGTGATGAATGAAGGTGTTGAGTTTCACGGTTGAGACGGCTACACCCCCCAAGCTGCTGCTGTCGCAGTCGGCCTGTGGTTTAATAACCCTTTTCCAGAGTTCTTTTTTCGGATCTTTTTCCCTCTACACCTCCCTCGGAACAGAACCTGGCTCGAAAGTGTCACGGAAGAAGAAATATCGTTCAAATAAGATTTTATGGAGAATCGGAACCCTTCCCCAACACCCCCCCCAACACAAAACCAAACGGCCCCCCCCCCCCCACACCCCCCCCCCCCCCCCCCCCCCCCACCCCACCAACCCCCCCCCCCACAACCCCCATAAAAGTTCTTCTGACACACCCCGATTAATTTACCCAAACTACTTTTCTCCTTAAGTGCCTTGTTGTTCCGGCCTTGAGTGTTTTCCCTTTGATGGAGGCCCTCACCATGCCCCCCCGCATAGAAACCTGAGTTTTGGGCTCTTTTCTTGCCTCTCCTGGTAAAGGTTTTTCCCCCCCCCTCCCCTGACTCTCCTAGCCAAAGAACTGGCGGTTCCCTACCCTGTGTTTCTCCCCCGGAGGGCAAGGGTCCCGTCCCGGTTTATCCGAGATCTCTGAAGCGCCCACCAGTCGGGCTTTTCGCGTCTTTTTTGGCGCTCCTAATTGACCCTAACGAATTTTCCTGATAACTCTTTCCCAAAAAAGAGCTTTTTGCCCTGGAAAGATCGCAGGGAGTTTTCTTCCCTTTTTCATTTGTGAGTCAACTTTTTCCCCCCCTTAGACTTGATCATTTTCCCAGTTCTTACTCCCTCTTTCCATGAGCTCTTTTTCTCCTCCTTCCGAAAAACAGCCCAGCGAGGAAGGAGACCCGTCTACAGCCCCCCTTTTTTGAATGGCCTTAAACCCGACCGACCGATCCGGCTCATCCTTCTGAGAATCTTCGCCTGGAGGCTTCCCCCGGACACACTCATAGTCTCTGTGCGTAACAGTCTCTTTCAGGCTTCTTCCGTCCCCCCTTCCTTCTCGAGAGAATCTTTCCTCCCCGTACAATCTTGTAAGGAAAAAATCCCTGAAAATGATCTGTACTCCCCTCTACCCTTTTCAGTTTCTATTACCTTTACCTGGATTCCAACTTCGCATCCTCTATAGGTGCTTTGTGAGAGCGTCTCCTTTTGACATATATTTTGTTGTTAGATGCTCCAATTTTCCTGAATTTGTTCCTTTTTACCCCACTCCCCCCTCTCTTTTTCCGATTCATTTTTCCTACTATTGAATCTCATAAGATCCCCTTTCCCTTGATAACAGAGGAAGTTCCCCGCAGACGCTCCCTTTTTTACCTATCCTGACCCTGTATCTTTCTTCCGGTCGCTTCCTCGTTCCCCTCTCATCCCAGGGGTTTTTCCGTCTTTAGCTTCGACCCCAGAAGTGTTTTTCGGGGCGCCCGCCCCTATAGCCTGGCGCTCAGCAGTTCCTTCCCTCCTTTCGATGATTTTTGAAGAGTCTTTTTTCGATCCCTTTTTTCCCCTCCTCCCTTTAGATATCCCAACGAGTCCCTTCCAGGCTCGTCCTTAGGGCGCAAAGCATCGCTTTTATCCTTTGGACCTTCAAACTCTGTCTCTAATTTACTCCTACCATCCCATGCACAATCCCTCCTACCTTGCTAATGGCCTTCTTCTTCTTTTTTACAAAACATATGATTGAACTTGACTCTGTCTTTCCAACCCTTTTGTGGGGATTTGGGTTTTTTCAACCCTCCCCCTCTTTTTTCTTGTTATTGGCTCTCCCTTGTGGTTTTAACCCGGTAAAGGACTCGAGGGCATGAAAAGAAGGGGATCAAGCCCCCCACCCCCTTTTGGCCTCTCCGTTGTTCTTTTTTCAGGAATCATCCGGGTCCTCTTTGCCCCTCCTTTCCCGGTGATTTTCTCCCTATACTAAATCTGTAAGGTTTGTGTTTCCTTAAATAGGGTCAATCCCGCGTTTCCTTTGTCCCCCTATTGGGACTTATTTCCGGCGCCCCGATGAGGTTTGGAACGTCAGTCTTGTCTGCTTGCATTGTTCACGGCGAGACCAGACGTTCTTCTCTCCTGTTTCCTCCTCGCGCTCTCCTTTCTGACCTTGAATCTGTTAGGTAGTCTGAAGCACTTCGATAAAGCATGCTGTAAGCAGCATTTCTTCGTGGATACCGCCCGACTTCCCTTTCCCGATGGCCTCCACGTGAGTTTCTCTCCGCGAAAAATTCCTCCTGCCTTTGAGAACTCCGAAAAGTCGGTGACTTCCAAGTAATGTAGCCTCCCTTTTTTTTCTAATTCGATCCCCCCTTTTCCTGCGCTCCTCAGTAGCTTTTTTTCCCAAAGGGACCGCCCTCTTTCGTCAGGTGAACGTGCCCACGGTCCCCCGGTAAGCGATTTTTCCCCCCCCCTCTAGGGTCGCTTTTCTTTTTTTAGCGAGCCTATACGATTTATCATCGCAGCATAAAAGTAGTTATGACCGTTTCGGACAAAAGGTCTATAGCTGTTTCTTCGCCTTACCTATCAGGACTTCCCCCCTTCCTCTTCCACTGACTGATTTTCTCCCCGTTATCCTGATTCAGCCCGGTCGCCATTGTCAGACCCGTTCTTTTTCGACGGATAGTTTCTTATTCTCCTTGTACCTGAATATCTTTCACTCCCCCCCTCGGGCCCCCCCGAATTGTCTGGGACAATTTTCCCCCTTCTTAAGTTTCCTATTTTAAGCCAGCAAGATATGGGCGACAATTATCGTCTGCAACCACATTGACACTCTTTGTTCCTGCCCTCCTCCAGGTTTCGGACTCCTGCTTTTTTTCTCGCTCTGCCGCGCCTTTTCCCCCCCCGAAATAATTCCCTCTTTTTCCCGGGGGTAATTCTCCCTTCTTACAAAGTAGAAGCTGCGGCCCCCATCCAGGTCTCGGCGCTTTTGTTTTCTCCTTCTTAATCTTTCCCTTTCCAATTCCCGAGGCGAAGTTCCCCTCTTTGACGTATAACCCCCGTTCACCTGAACCACATGGACGATGCCGGCTTACCCCCAAAAAAAACGCCGTCCATCCTTCCTCGTTTTCCTCCGATCCCCCCCCCTCTTCTTTCTAATAAAACCTTGAACCTACCCTCTTTTCCCCTGCTAAACACCCTCTTTTCAGCTAAGATAACTTTTTGCTTCCCTCTGGTTTGAGCCCCCAGTTCTTTATTTTAAGCCAAATTCTCCCCACACGAGGTTGAACTGAATGATGTCAATCTTCTTCCTGAGAGCGTTCTCCCCCGGGAATTAAACCCTCCGCTCCCCCCCCCCCCCTGGCCCCCCCCACCCTTCAGTAGAATTATCCCTCCCCCTTCCTCGCGAGCCGTTTTTTTTTCCCAATTGCTAAATTCTGCCCTTTATTTGTGAATTTAGGATCAAATCGCTATCTTTTTGTCAACCGGTCTCCCCCGCTAGACCTCTTCACTCCATGAATTTCATCTTCTTTTCCCTTTTCTCAATCCGAACTTCATCAATTCCGGAGCCAGCTGCGGGGCTGATTTCGACTTTTCTTTCTCCGTTTTTTCTCTTCAGTTCGACTTTCCTCATTCCTTCCTCTCTGAGGCGGGACGTTTCCTTGCGGGAGCCTTCCCCTTTCTTTTCAAAAGTCTCTTTCTGACACCTATCGCCCAATCTTCATTCTCTATTTTCATCATAATCCGTTTGAGAGAGATGCCAAGACTTTCTTCTCGGGGCTCCCCTCCTGTGATTTTTTTTAAAAGAGCGTTTCCGTCTTTTTTAAGCCCCTTCCCTCTTCGCCCTCAGGCCTTCCCTTTTCCCTTGAGAAATTGCTTTCTTCCCCTGAGGGAACCCCTCTCGGAAGAAAGTAGCAAGAGGCGCAGAGGGATAAGGTCACTCACATTGAGTTCTTTCTTTCCCGAGATTCTTCTTTTGTAGTCTACTTCCCCCCAATAAGAAGGTCTTCCCAGTTGACCCTTCTCCTCCCCCATTGATACCGTTCTTCTTCAAAAATAACTTTCGAAGTGAGCACCTGACCCTTCGCCTTCTTGACCCCCTTTTCAGGGACCCCCTCCGGGCCCTTCTTTTCCAGTCCCCGGCTGTTACCCGCTCAATTTCAAACGATTGAATAATGATTTCCCACTCTCTTTTTCTGTTTAACTCGTCCCGGCTCAGAAACACCCGGTTCACCCTGAAGACCTCCCCCACCCACACTTTTTTCCCTTTCTCGGAAAAAGATGTTTAGCGAGGGATAGGTGTCTGCTTTTTTTACACCGGCTCGTATGTCCTTTCTCCTTCTTCGATCCTGGGTCGGGGCGCCCGAAGTGACTCCCCCCCCTATTTTAAGGTGTCCCCTCACGGGGGTATACTCCTGTAAGATGAAGACTCTAGATTGGCTTTTCTCTCTTAGTTCCTTCGTCCTTCCCCATCTTTAGCACTTTTGTTTCGATAGGCCTTCGCTTTTTTCTAAGTCGAATTCCCTTGAATGGCGATTAGAAGATACTCCCGGCTCTCGAATCCTTACCCCCCTTTCCTCCCTCCCCGAAACTGTAAGCCACAATCGATGGTGCGGCCAGTTGTGGTGTTTAAGCTCGATTCAACGTGCCCCCGACTCTCTTTTTTGTGCTTACCGTCCCACACACTGCTCTTTTCTCCAAGTGTCCCCCTCTCCGATCTATCGCAGTCTATTTGTTCCCCCGCGGGTTCCCTTATCCCCAATTCCCCTTCTTCAGCCCTCCCCCAGTCCAGTTTTAAATTTACGTGCGGCGGACCCCAATCACGTTCCCCGTCCCTGTTTTTCCTCTCTGTCATCCGTAATTTGCATGCTGTGAAGGCTTTCCTCCCGTTCTGGTTTGAAGAACAGCTATATTTAGCGACATTGGTCTCCCCTTCACCCCTCCCCGTGATGCCTATTTACTAAGTATAATTAGGTCTTATTAGATCATCCACCAGGCACATACTACCTAGCCGAGATTTTTATACGTCCCCCCCCGGGGTTCAGTCCTTTGACCATCTAGGTCAAGTGGCAGACAAAAACGATTTTATTTTTGAGATCCCCCCACCTCCCGTCAATTCCCCTTCTCCAGGGAACATCTGAGACATCCGGCCTTCCCCGAACTGAGAGGGGCCTTGAAGGCCTTCTCCTGGTCGCTTCCCACGACCCGTTGCTAAGGGAATTGACACACCAGCCCCTCTATTTCAATGCCCTTTTTCTTGGGGGGTTGGGTTTTTGTTTTTTTGGCCTCCGTTTGATCCGACCCTTTTGATGCTTCCTCCAGCTCTTTCGGGATCGGCAGGTGAATAACGCCTGCTCGTCACCCCTTTTTTCGGCCTTAGTGAACTCCCCCCATTCCCTTCCACATTCCGGCTGGCTAGCAATACTAAGGGCCGAACCTCTGGCTTGCGTTCCCCAGACCCTCGATCCTTTTCCTCCCGAAGATCTTTCCCCCCGCGTTCCCGTCCACCCTCGTGCTGCCCCAGATTTAAGTCGATTTTTCCATATCGCGATTCTACTTCCCTTTCCCCGTCGATGGTCTTTTTTCACGCGGCTTTTTTCTTCCGTAGCAGAAAATGCACAACCCTGCCAAACGAGTGTTTTTTAAGAATACCTTCTTTAGTTAACCCACCCACCATACCCTTTCCCAAAGGGAAGATTTACCATTTCTAGTTTGACTCCCCCCTGTTTTTAATAAATGGTCAAGTTTCAGAGTTTCCCTCTTCCCTAGGAAGCTTTTTTGCCCGGCGTTCCCAGTTTTTTCCTGCCTCCTTGTCTAGGCGCGCCCCCCCCTCCAAGATCAATTCAACAACCCTCGCCTGTGGCCTGAAAGCAGCCGAGTTTTTCGTCGCCAGTCTTCTTCCCCTTATTCGCCCAGCCTCCTTCTAGACTTTCAATTTCGGGATCATAGCCAGGAACATCAGTAGTCCTCAGTTTACCCCCATTTTTCCGCCCCCCACTCCTGAGTCCCTAAAGCCCCTTATGAGTTTTTCCCTTTCTAAAGACTACAGCGGGATTCATATTGCTTCAGCGAGCACTTCCTAGATATGCCTTCCAATCTCTCCGAGGCTCTTTTCACTCGAAAGACGAGGCGCGGCTGCTGTCTCCTTCTTCTCTTTTTTGCAATTCTTCGCGACGTCGCCTTACATATTCCTTCAGGAAAACAGCTCGGGAAATTATCTGCTCACCTCCGGGGAGGTTGAACAGCCCAAGGTCGGATAAGCTACAACGGAAAAAAGTTTCACCCTTCGCCTATCCCTTCTCCCCCCCTCCTCGGTTGGTTATCTTTCTTTTCCTTTTTCCTTCATGATTCCCTTTTCCTGCCCTTTTTGAAAAAACCTCCCCGGGGGAGTTTTTTTCCCCTCTCCTTTCTAGTTTGAGTCATTGGTTTTTTCCTATTCTCTCCCTCCCCAGCGGGAGACTCCCAAAAGCACGCCGCCGTCTTCTTCGCCTATCCACCCTGATCGAGTTAATTCTCAGAAAGTAGAGTCAATGTGTCTTCTCAATGCCGTTTTTCTCTTTATTAACGTTTTGGTCTCTCGGGCGCAATGCCTTTTTCGCTGCGTATTTTCAGGCGGCCTCCTTTCTTCTCTTCTTGCTTCGAAAATTGCGTCCAGTCTCCTTCCAGCGTTTCGCCAGGAGATAGGCTCTGCAACCGATTGAAAACCTACAGGCTAGATTGGGTTCCTAATCCCTCCTCCCTTTTTTTTTTTTCTCAGGCCCCAGGTATTTTGGTGGCCTTCCTCTGAAAATTTCGATAAGCTGGGATCTTCTTCGAAGAAAAACCCTCAGAGGCACATCCCCCCCCCCCCTATTCCCTCCACCTCTATCAACCCCTGAGCGTGACTTCCCCCCCCTCCTTCTGACCCACTTCCGTCAACTTTTCCCTCCCGTTTGAAACTCTTCTCTTTCTGCCCCCGGTCCCGGCCTCTTTAAGACAAGCGGGGATCAACGCCTTTTCTCCAAAACTAGGGTTCTGCTGAGTTTTTTTGAGTCCAACGGGAGAAAGACTTTTTTTCCTTTCATTAGGGTAGTGGCGCGGACGGTTTTCCGTACCAGACCCCTTCCCCTGAGGACGAGAAGTGGGCAAGACCTTTTTGGCAGGTTCAGATGGGCCCCTCCCTATTTCTACGGTCGCCCCTTTTTTATTCTGCTTGACCTCTATTCTTTATTTAAATTTGCTCACAGCGGAAGCGAGGGTTCAGGCGTGCCGCATCTTCCCTTTACTCGCAGGTTTCATTTGCCTCTAGTTCCGCTGACTCAGAATAGACTGCGACCTAACGTTGTTCTCCCTTCTCCCCCGGTCCCCCAGGAAGTCCCCTCTCTCTGTTTTTTTTCACTTGCAAAAGGTCTCACTTTAATTTTTTAGTCGCTGACTCTCCACCCCTCTTTTTTTTTTTCGGATCCTCACTTTGTCTTACGGAACTTACTTTCTAAGCAGACCATTTGGTGTGTGCTAATTACCTCAGCGATGCACTTTGTTTTCTTCGCACCCCCCTGCTTTTCTCTTTCCCTGATTCAGCCTTATTGCCCCGGTAGAGTCAGCGTTTACATACCTCCTTCTTGTTTTGAGCTCCCTAGGGTATACTTATGGAAAAACCGACAGCATCATAGATGTATTTCTCCCCCCCCCCTTTATTGCCCTCACAGTTCTTCTCAATTAACCTTCCCTCAACGTAAAGATCTTCAACGCCGGCTCTGCGGCTCTTTTAGGTCCCTTCCCTCCCTTCAGACTTCTTCCCAAAAGCTTCCTATCGACGGATAGCGCTTCGCTAGAATATGTCAGCCTTTCTTCCTCCCCGTTTTCAAATTCGCTCTGTGGGAACTGATAAAACATCATATCAGTGATTTTTTTTAAAGCCAGCTGATCTTTCTTTCTCTCCCTTCCTTTCTATCTCCCCTTTAAGCCCTTTTTATTGTTAGCCCTTCAAGAGTTTTGAATACTGCTCGTATTCCAGGCTTTCTTGAGTCCCCCCTCTCTCCAGCCTAGACCCCTACTGGTAATTACCTTCCCCAGTAGACAGCCTTCGCGGACCCCCGAAAATGGGCTATCCTGTGCGCCTACTCAATCTGTCCATCCTGAACTTAATGCCCTGATTTTAGGTTCCCCCCTCGGAAGAAGCCGGATACCAAATTTCTCTTTGCAACACCTCCTCGATCTTACGCCTTCTCCCAATCGCTCAGGCGAATCCCAGTCGCTGCAAAGCCCCCTCCCTAACCCTTACTTCCTCTCCGTTTTTTTGCCTCGCCATCTCCTTATCTTTTTTTCCTTCTCCGTGTTTGCCTTTCTTTTTGGAAAACGTGTTTGGAATTGCGACCTTATCGAGGGCGTCCAATTACCTCTTTTCCCTTTTGATGCCTCGTTCCTTCTTTTCGTTCCTTTGAAAAAACCCTCTTTTTTGATTCACGGAGTTTTCTTTAATAGACAGAGTGTACCAACTCACTTCGACCTTGCTTTCTTCCTCTTCCTCTCCTTGCGGCCCTTCCCTAACCGGTCTTCCTTCACGTCCGTTTCTTACGAAACTCCTTTCCAGCACGAATCTGGGGAAAGTCTAAATAAGCATAGATTACCTGAGCCAGCGGCGCCTTTTTTTTTTTTTTTTCACTTCTCCTAGTCTCCCCTTTCCCCTTTTTCTTTGGCACTTTTCCCTCTCTGGCTTCTTCTTTCGCGGACCTTTTTTCAACTTTTCGGGCCCCCGCGTTTTAAAAGTTCGATGAGCACTCTAGGCCTCCCCTTAACTCTCTCTTTTCCTCTTTTTGTTGAGATGTCCGTTTTCCGAGAGGTGTCTCCTTTTGGACTTTTTGCAAAGCGTCCCCCCAAAAATCTTTTTCTTCGAAGGCAGTCGCCTGAGTTCCCCTGATCCTGACATGGGAAACGAGATAGTCCTCAGTAGAAAGCAGCCACGGTCTTGTCCTATTCTTCTCTTTTTGCTTGTCTCCCCTTCCCCCTTTTCGTGCTTTCAATGTCTTCTTAGTATCAGGCGATACCCGGGCTTTTTTTTGTCCCAATAAGAAGGAAATTTGCAGTGGAAGCGAGAGCTCCGTACGTTCATCTTCACAACCACTTCGTGCAATTGCCCCCTCTATGCCTTTCATTCCTTCTTATACCACATCCGGTTCCTAGCTGGTTTCCCCCCCAGTACATGAATTCGTACCCCCCGTCAAGTACCCCAAAGCTCCCCTCTGCCTTCAACCTCCTTTCGGATTGTTTCCGCTTCAGAATCCGCATTACGGGTGGTTTCCGCCCGCACCTTTATCTAGAGAAAGATGTGTTCTCTCTTCGCTGAAGGTTTTTTCCCCCCTTCTTAAGAGTTTTTTTTGCGGCGCTTTCCGGCGATTTTGGCGTTTGTTACTCAGTCACGTCCTTTTATTTGTGGAACGAACGGGGTTTTTTTCCGTTTCTCTTCTATCGAATTTTTATTTCTATGAATTCTTGCGAACTAAAGACGATAGACAGGTTGCTTTTTTGTCGTATTTTTTCCCCATTTTTCCGGTGCTCCTTTTCATCTTCCTGGCCCCGCTGGATTTCAAGCCTGCGCTTCCGAACTTAAGAAAACCTATGCCCAACAGATGTCGTCCCTTTTTGTGTACGACTCTCCTTTGTTCGCAGATAGTTCCCTTCTTACCAATACCTAAGATGATTTGTCAAGTGTCCCACGGACGATCTATCGCAGTCTATGTGTTAACTTCGAGGGGTGCTTAAGAAAGAGTCTTTTTAGAGAATTGCACGTCCTTCTCTCCTTTTCTCATTGCTTTTTCCCCCTATACCTCTCAGCGGAAACCTGAAGTCTCGGGAGCTTTCAGGGAAGGCGATCCTGCCGGGTCGAGACCTTATCCGCGACCTGGTTTTTCATTGTGAGCTGGCGAGGTTCCCCTAAGTATACCTTTCAGGTATTCTACCTGAACTCCCCCCGAGATCCATCGCTTTCTTTGTCACCTTGTAAGGAAATTTAGTCATCGAAGTTAAGTTTCTCCCAACTCGGTGATTTTCTTCCTCCCCTTTCAAGCGGCTTCCTGAACCTTTTTTGAGACTATGGCAACGAGTTCGCCTAATATCTGAACCCATTTTTTCCCGCTAACCCCCCCCGGCCACGTTTCTTATTTGACCACCATTCCCGTGTTTTGTTGAGCCTGTCATGATGATTCCTTCTCGGCGGATCGTTTCTTTCTACTACCGCCCCTTCGTAGTTCTTTGTTCGAGTCATATTGCCAGGGTCCGCTAATCTTTCTTCTTCATTTCACTAAGTCCTCCTCTTCGATTCAAGAGTCACTTGCTATCGGCAAAAAACGTTTCTTCCCCCCCAGAAAGACCGACCACCGGAAATAGATGGATTTCTCACATATGCGGTTGTTGCGATGCGCGTGTCGTGTTGATGATGCCTTATGCCCCTGACAAACCCACAGAGTTTCAACGGGCCCTGATAAACGTCTTTCCTCCCGCAGGTAACGGAAAACCATCTAGCAAGAACAGACTCTCCCAGGTCTCTTTACAATCATTAGTGCCCTCCCACCCCGAGCTAGGCTTGAAGAGGTGGTCCCGATTTTAGTTCCTCCTTTTAGGCAACCCTCAGCTACCTGAGCTTACCATGGCTTTCCCTAGCAAAAAAAGATCTGCCCTGAAAGCGATTGTTTTTCTTTTCCTCAGTTTTTTAATAGCCCCTCATGTAGCGGAAAAGCCGGATAACCCGAAGAACCTCCTCAAAATTGTCGGGGATCCCCTCAATAGAGTTCGAACCCTTACCTCAGAGCATGTCTCCCTACCCCTCCCCATTCCCCCCGAACCTCCATACGAAAGAGACCTGAGTTCATATTGAGAAGCGTCTGAATTGAGTCTATTACCTAGACGCGACCTTTCTTTACTTTTACCGGCTTTTTTTTTTACGGATCTGTCCCAAGGATTTCGGAGAGGAGTTCGTCAATCTAGTAAGGAAAAGCATTGTTTTTCAATGAACCTCTCCAGGGAGTTTTTTCATGCCATTCCCCTTTTCTTCCCCACCTCCGAGTCCATTCCCTAAGTTAAACA
>Ga0179591_1438096_pt1 | contig 11479 bp, 14 predicted proteins | sample CZOMad2_1_08_16f_FD_182891 | JGI IMG/M metagenome (GOLD analysis project Ga0179591, IMG submission 182891) | Vadose zone soil fungal communities from Angelo Coast Range Reserve, California, USA - CZOMad2_1_08_16fungal (PacBio error correction) | ecosystem: Environmental > Terrestrial > Soil >... | reverse complement strand
AGAGAGATTGAGGAAAAGGCGACAGAGGCGCTCCCTCTCTTCTTCTCTTCCACCCTCAGTCAACAAACGGCCTCAAATTTTTCCTCTACTCTCGAAGGGCTGCACCGGGTTTAAAGAAGATGCTAAAGGCCACACCCGTTCTCTTTCTCTTCTTTTTTTCCCTTCCTTCTTCTTCTTAAAAGGTCCCACCTGACCTTCTTCTTCTCTGATACGTAGAGTAAGGAGATAAGAGAGAGAAGGATTTTTTCCTTTTCATTTTTATTGATGCCTCTTTGTTCTCCTTCCCTCTCCTTTTCCGCGGTCGATGAAGGGGAGGAAAGAGGAAGCTTTCTTCGCCTCTCGCATCTTCCGTCCGTGAGTACGTATGATGAAGATGGAGAGAGCGTCGCTGTACCCTTTCTCTATCGAACGGGTATCTGTTCCTGGGATAGTGGAGCCCTTTCCCTCTTCCTCTGTTCGTCCCCCCCTTACATCAGCAACGCGAGATAAAAACGTGTTCACGGGGCGACAGCCCCCCCCTCCCTCTTTCCCCCTCCATCTTCCCCCCAGACTTTTCCCTCTTCACGGAAGCTTGTCACGCTTCCTGCGCTTTCTCCCCCCTTCCCTCAAGTTTTTACCTCCCTTACTGCGTGAAAAAGAAACGGCATCTCTCCCCTTTTCTTCTTTCTCTTCTCTTTCTTTCACTCCTCGTCTCTTCCCCCCCCTCCTTTCTGGAACCGTGGTGTACGAGCTCCTCCCTCCTTTCCTCTGTCCTCCCCCTCCTTTTTTCTCTTTCTTGGTCGACGAATGAAAGGAAGAAAACGGCGCCTTTTTCCTCCTCTCCTTTTCTTATGTATTTTTCCCCGAGAAAAGCACCTGAGCTTCGCCTTCTCCTTTACATCTCTTTCACCGTGAGAGGAGACGTGAAGACCACATTCCCCTTTTTTTTTCAGGCGCCGAACCCCCGGCAAAAGAAGGAATAATAGGCCGCGACTCCTTCTTTTTTCCCCTCTGCCTCCCCCGGTTTCCACGGCAATAGACAGAGGAAACCCTTTCCCCCTCCCAATGGCTCCTTTATCCCCTCCCCATGAGTAGAGATGATCTAAGGACGCGCCTCCCCCCTCCTTTCTCCCCTCTCCTCCTCCGCCGTTCCTTCAAGAAGCAGATAGCAATGTTAAAAAAATAGAAGACGAGAAGTGGTGTTTCTCTTTCCCTCCCTTGAGCCCTGATCTCTTTCACTCTCCCTAAGTGCGCAGGAAGTGGTGTGAGTAGGTGTTGTTTTTTCTTCTCTAGCTCTTTTTCTCCCAGTGGAAGAAAAAGCCCTTTCTTCTCGTCGAACCCCTTCGACAGGCCGAGGTTGGTGTGTGAGAAGCGAACGCTTTTTCTCCCCTCGCCGCCATTGTCAATTTTTCCCGTGAGAAATCCGCGCGTTAGAGGGCGACGAATCTCCCCTTTTTCTGTCTCCCCCCTGAGCTTCGCTTTGTTTTTTCTCAATGATTCCGCCGAGGATGATGGCAAGTGGCGGGGACGTCCTTCCTTTTTTCTCCCTTTCCTGGGCGTGCCGTCCCCCTAAAGTCTTTCCCTCTTTCCTGGTCGGCGGAGTGATAGACGAAAGGAAGGAAACCCGCCCCCCCGAGCCCACCGCCCCTCTCCCTCCCCCCCCCCCTTTTTCCTGCCTTGGCTGGTGGAGGAAAGGTAATAAGAGAAGGTGCAGATCGACAAGGGAAACTTTTTTTTCCCTTTCTCTTATCCGTTTCCCTCCCTCCTCTCCATCCTCGCAGAAAAGAGAAACCATCTTTCTGACTCCCTCCCTTTTCTTTCTCTTCCCTGTCTTACGGATTTTTTTTCTTCATCGCGCCGCTCACGGTAGCCCTCAACGAGCGTAGAAGAAACTGTCGTGCCGACCTCCTCTCTTCTTTCTTCTTCCTCTTTTTTTCGTGGAGGCCCCTTTTACTTTCTCCCCCTCAGGCGCGCAATCGAAAATCAGAGAAGAGAAGGGCGAGATTCCATCCTCTCCTTTTTTTCCTCTTTTGCAGTTCATCTTTCAATTTTTTTCCCCCTTTTTGCAGATGCGAAGGAAGGGAGGAGGCGAGCTGGAGTCGTTTGTCCTTTCCCGTCCCTCCTTCTGATTTCGTTCCCTTTTTCTCGATAAAAAAGAGCTAGTCACGTTCCCCTTTTTCCTCTTTCAGCTACCAGCGTCCAAATTCTCCCTCCGTCCGGACGAAGAGATAGAGAAAGATGCTCTTCGCAGCAGCGCTCCCTCCTTTCTACTTTCTTCGCGAGCGTTGACGTTCCCCCCTCCCCTTTCATGCGAATAGAAGATAGAGTGAAAGACGCGCCTCCCTCCTTTTCGCGTAATTTCAGCTCCCTCTTTTTTTTCTCCTCTTGGGACCGAAAGGGATAGGAATGATTAGTGATGTCGGATTTTTCTTTTCTTCTCTCTTACTTTAGCCCTTCCCCCTTCCCCTCCTCGGGCTTTGCGTGATGTACGGAGATAAAAAAGAGCAGCAAGCCGGTGCGCTTCATCTCGGCACCCTCTCCTTCCCTCTCTCTCCCTCTCCTGTTGATATTTCCCCCTTTTTTTCGGACCCCCTTCCTCCCTTCCGCGCGCCTTCGAAAGAAAGATTAGGAGAGGAGGAAGATGAGAGGAATCGGAGTGGACTCTCCTTCCTCCCCTCCTTTTCGCCACCTTTCCAAGGCCTCTTCCCTCCCCCCGCCACGCCGTCTCCCGTCGCGATGAAGGGATGGTGAGTGTAGAGATAGACCTCCGCGCGCCCTTTTCTCTTCTTCTCTCCCTTCCAACGATCTTTTTCTCCCCCCTTCGACGTAGCCGAGCTTGTGCAGAGTGATGAGATCGAAGGAAATGTGATTTTCGAGCACCGTGCTCTCGGTATCCCCTCCCCCCTCTTTTTTTTTTTTTTTCCTTCTCCTCCTTGCATCCCTTCTCTTTTTTCTCCCCCCCTTCCCCGCGCCCGAGATCGAGATAGTTGAGAACAGCTCCGGCAGTTCGGCTCATCGATTGACCCTTTTTCCCCTTTTTTTCCTTCCCCCCCTGTTTCCCTCCCTCCCCTCCTCTTCGCTAGTGCAACGCCCGCGCCGGATTAGAGAGTGTCCTTAACGTGCAACTCGCAACTATCTCCTTCTCCTTTTTTCTCTTTCCCCTTGAAGGCCACGCTTCCCCCCTTGGCTTTTTTTTCCCTCCGCCGTCGATCGTGCTGTAGATAATTAAAGAAGGAAAGGGCGAGCATCCTTTCTCCCCCTCCTCTTCTCCTTCCCTTTCTCCCAAACGACTCGATCTCGAGATTTCTTCCCCCTCTCCCCTCCCGGCGAATTCTGCACGCGAGAGAAGGTAACCGGGCGCAGAATCTCTTTTTCTCTTTTCCCTTTCCCCCTCCCTCACAGGCAGTCGATCTGCCTAGGCTCCCCCTCTTCCTTCTCCTTTCTCCGAAGACAGCTGAATAGGAGTTTATGTGATAGATGAGGCGACGTTCCTTCTTCTTCCCCTTCTCCACCTTCTGCGCGGGAATTTTTTTCTAACTTTTTCCCCACCCGTCCTCTGCGACGGGAGACGGAGTGGAGATGCAGGGAGAGCCGGTGCGCATTTTTCTGGCCCCCTTTTTTCCTCTTCTCCCTCCTGCTTCCCTCATCTCCGCCTTGAGGCCTCCTTCCTTCTTTTTATCGATGCAAAGGAAGAGAATTCATGGGGAAATATCACTCCTTTTCTTCTCCCCTCTCTACTCGATTGCCCCGTTATCCTTCCCCCGCTTCGCGGATGGGGGAGAGAAAAAAATAAGCACAGGCCCGCGTCTTTTTTTTTCCCCCTATCATCTTCTCCCGCATCGACTGACTCCCCCTCTCTCCCCGTCTCCCCGCGGCGCAATAAAAGTGAGACGGCGTTGCGCCCTTTTCCTCCCTTTTCTTCCCCCTCCTCTCCTCGACGTCGTTCCTGATTTCTTCGCGAACAGGCTCAGAGAGAAAGTAGATGAAATAGAAGACTGCGTGCTGGCGCATCTTTTTCTCTCTTCCCCCTCCCTTCAATCATTGGTCTTTTGTCTTCCCCCTCTTGGAAAAGCGGCGAAGCAAGAGAGTGGACGAGGCTCGTTTTCTTTCTTCCCTCCTCCGCCTTCGGATTTTTTCTCCTTGTCATCGTGGGAAGAAAAAAGAATCAAGGCGCGCCGCCCTCCCCCTTTTTTTCCCCTCTCTCTCCAGGACCTTTTTTTTCTTCCCTTTCACTTAAAGATAAAAACCGACTCCTCCCCTCCTTCTTCCCTTCTTTCTTTTCGCTTTCGCTCTGCTGCTAACTTTTCCAGCCTCTTCCTTACAACAGCTAGAGATAAAGAGCAAGAAGATAGAGTTCGGCACGGACACGTTTCTTTTCCTCCTTTTTTTTTTTTTCCCTCCTCCTCCTCACCCAAACTCTTTCTCGCGATCTTTTTCCCTTTCAGAAAGATGGCAGGTGAGAGAGAGTTAGAAGGAGGATGGAAGCGCCGCCGCTCCATGCCGCTCCCCCCCCTTTTCCTCTTCGGCACTGCTCGGAGACCTTCAACACCCCCCCCCTTTTCATCACCAACGAGGAATATTTGTATGGATGGAATTATGTGGAGGGGTGGCTCGCGGTTCCTTTTCCCTTCTCCCCCTTCCCCTTTTTCCTCCCTTCTCTTCGACGCCGGTAAGTCCCCCCCCCCTCCAATCCTCTTCCTCCATCATTAGAAGAAGGCGTCGCGAAGCGCTTTTTTCCCCCCCTCCCTTTTTTCTCTCTCTTCCTTCGCCTCGACGCGCATGGTCTTTTCCCGTTCCCGAATGGCGAAGGAGGCGCTTTTTTCCTCCTTTTTTCTTCGAAGACCTTTCCCCCCCCCCTCCCCTGGTCCGGAGCGCTGTTCTGGGAAAGAGAATCGCGCGCTTTTTCTTCCCTTCTCTCCCCTTCGCGCGTTCTTTTTCTCCTCCACCGACGCACAAAAAAGGAATGAGCACTTCGTGTTTTCCTTCCTCTTCCTTTTTTTCAAGGCCTTCCCTTCCACCCCCACGGAGGCGCGGCGAGTGTGAAAATTGCGAGCGGCTTTCCTTTTTTTCCTTCTCCCTTACTATTTCGACTTTCTCTCCTCGTCCGGAGGATAAGAGAGAAGAAGGCTGTTTCCCCTCTCCCCTTTTTTTTCCGCCGTGTTTAAGTCCCTCCTCGGGTCGATGCGTGGTGGAAAGAGGAACTGCAGCTTTTCCCCTCCCCTCGCTGCCGCTTTGTCCCCTCTGCTAGCGAGTCCGATGAGAATTGCTGGCAGGTTTCTTCTTTTCTGAGATGTTACTGGGATAGTGGCTTCTTCTTCCCTTTTTCTTCGCTGTCCTCCCCAATTAAATAGAAAACGCGAGCTACCCCTTTTTTCTTTTTTTTTTTTTTCTCCTTTCATTCTGCACCCCTTAGTCCCCTTCCTCTCTCACGTAGATTGTAAAGATTTAATGAAGATAGACACCACTTCCCTCTTCCCTTTTCTCTACGACGGCGTGAACGGAAACGATCTCTTCTTTTTCCCCCTTTTTTTTTCTTTCCTCCCCACTTCTCCTATCCAGCTGGGCTTCCCCCGCCGTGGCCCTCTTCTTTTCCTTTCCGCGATCGCCTTTTCGATTTTCTTTTTCCGCATGCCCCGGAGAAAAAGGACCGTCTTGCTTCTCCCCTTTTTTCTCTCTGCCGTTGCTGATTGTATTGGTAAGACAGAGCAGCACCTGAGCCTCGCCCTTTCCCCTCTCCCCGTTGTCTATCGTTTTTTCATACCAAATGCAAGAAAAAGTCGCAGCGAACCCCCCTCCTCCCTCCTTCGGCCTTCAGTCTCTTTCTTTTTCTCAACGCTGCAGCTTCATAGGAAGAAAACTTCATCCCCTCCCCCCTTTTTCTTCCCCTCCCCTTCGTCGCCCCCTCCCCCCTGCCGCGATTGCCCAAAGCATGATCGACGTGATCTCCGGACGTCTCTCTCTTTTTTTGCCCCCTTTTTTCTCCCCTCCGCCGCGGATGAAGGAACGAAGCGTTCGCAATTTTTCCCCCCCTTTTTTTTTTCTCTTTGATCCCGTTTTGGAAAAAAGGGAAGAAAGGAGAGATACTGCTCCCCTTTTTTTTTCTGTATGTTGTATTTTACTTCCTCGCGGCAGATAGAGAAGAAGAGGAGCTTTTGCCGAAAAGGCGCTCTTTGTAGCCCTCCCCCTCAGGCAGCGGTGAGTTGTATTATCAGCGAACGCGCTCCCCTCCCCCCCCCTTCTTTCCCCCCGCCTCCCAGTTTTCTCTTCCCTCCGAGCGTCGAGGCGGACGAAGCGCGGAGAGCCGGTGACTTCTTTTTTTCCCTGCTTGACTTATTTTCCGCACGAGGAGACTTCCTTTTGCTTTTCCTTCGGAGTCCCTCCGGACCCTTTTTTTTCCATCCTGTCAAAATAGGAGAACGGCGAATGGAGATGGTCAGGCGGATTTTTTCCCCGCGAGCCACAAACTCCCCTCCCTCCCTAAAAGAGGTAAGAGGGTTTTGTGGTCTTTTCTTGCCTCTCTTCATTTTCGATCGCAAGGGAAATTTGGAATTGCTGGGACTGAAGAGCGGCCTTCTTTTCCCTTTCCCCCCTCCCCCCACCCCCCCCCCTTCGAGCCTGACCCCTTTTTGACGCCGAATCGAAAGTTGAGAGAGGAGATGCGCGTGTTTGCTTTTTTTCCTTCCTCTGTTTTCGGCAGCACTTTGCCCCCCCTCCCTCTATAGAGGGAGAGGGATGATAGAGCGTGTAGTGGTTCCTCTGCTTGCCTTGCGCCCCCAGATCTCCTCCCCCCCCCCCCCTCTACAATCAGCGCGAGAAGGGGCGAGATTGCTCTTCCCATCTTCTTCCCTTCCTTTTTCCCCATAGATTCCATGAGATTATAGATTTGAAGATGCGCAGCGGCGGCTTCCTCTTTTTCTTTTCCCCCCTCCCACATTCTTTGATTTAGTAAAAGTTGGGAAGAGATAAAACTTTTTTCTTTCTTCTCCCTTTTTCCATCTCAGCTCCCCCCTCGATTACAAATGATTGAAGAAGTAGGAAGAGGCTCGCGAACGATTCCTTCTCCTCCCCTCCCTTTTTCCCTTCCCTCCTATCCTTTTCGCGCCGTGCACTCTTGCCCCCTTTACTAGAAGATAGCGTGAAAGAAGAGCAAGCTCGACTCGCCTTCTTTCCCTCTTTCTTCCTCTTTTACTACGGGGATCGTATCTCTTCTGTCGAGGAAGTAGAGAAGGAAGTTATGTATCTCTTTTTTTCCTTCCCCCCTCCTTCCCTTTCTTTTTCTGTCTTTTTTTCCTTTTTACAGAGTTTCCCTTTTCTCTTCATCTCGGAATAGATAGCGAGGAGAGAAGAGGTCGCGTGAAGGCGAGCGCTCCTCTCCTTTTTCTCCCCTTTCCTCTCTCCTTCTCAACAGCACCTCCTAGGTCCTCTTTCTTCCCTTTCTTTATTTTAAGGAGGCAGTGGGATGAAAACTTGTCCCTACCCCCCTCTTTTTCCTTCCCCCCTCCATCGCAAGACCCCCCCCCTCGTTCTCCCGTCGCGATGCGGGATTGGTAGTGTAGAGTAGAAATTAAAGAAGACGAAGGTGGGCGAGTGACTATTCCCTTTTTTCCCCCCCCTTCTTCCCCTTCTCCTCACCATCACATAGAAGAAGAGGAAGAGGTAGTAAGGAGGAAGTAGCCGAGCTTGTGCAGATTTACTTTTCTCTCCTTCTTCCTTTTATTGGCGGCGATCACAGCGAGCCCTTCTCTTCTTCAGTCGATAAAGTTTTTCCCCTCCTTTCTCCCGTTCTATTCCATCCCTCCCTCCTCCCTAGATAGAGATCGTGATAAACGTAAGGACGTTAGAGATCATCGAGTGAATTTCCCACCCTTCCCTCCCCCCTTCCCTTTTCCCTTTCGTTAGAGCTCCTCCCTCTCTTTCGCCAAAGCACAGAGAAGGGATTAGAAGAAGTGTCCTTCACGTGCAACTCGACCCCCTTTTTTTCTCTCTCATCTTCTAGTTGCCTTTTTTTACCCTTCCCCCGAAGCACGGCGAGGTGATTTTCGGACGACGCCTCCTTTTTCCTTACCTTCTCTCATCCTGTAGCTGACCTTATTTTTCCCTCTATGAGCGCGAAATGAAGGAAGGTTAGAAAGAGCTTCGATTTTTTTTCCCCGAATTCTGCCCTAGTCCGTCACGGGAGAGAGATAGAGAGGGCGCTGCTCTCCCCTCCCCCTTTTCTTTTCACCTTCTCTCGTACCCCGAAGTCTTTCTCCATTTTTTCACTCTGCAAAGATAGGATAAGGAGAGAAGAACCGCTTTTCTTTTCTCTAGGAGACGTTTAAGGTCCCCTTCCCCCCCTTCTCAGCGACAATTAGTATCGCCCAACTTCCTTCTTCTTTTCATTCTCGAAGGGATACCTTGGATCTTCTTGGCGAGAGGTGAGAAGGGGGAGAACATGGAGTTCGTCCATTCTCCCCCCCCTTCCTCCCCTTTCCTTTTCTCATTCTCCGCGGATCTTCTCCAGGGCTCTCCCTTTTCCATATCACCCGACGAGGAGGGGCTCGCCTCACGCGACCTGCCCTCCCTTCCCCTCTTTCTTTTATCCGACATCACTCCCCTAGGATTTTCCTTCCCTCCTTTTTTCCGAATATCTACGAGAACTGAATGAGATAAGGAATCGACAAACAGAAGAAGACGATCCCCGTCGTCCCCCCTCCCTTTCTCCTCTCTTTCCCCCCCCCCCTTTTCTCAGGACGCAGAAGGCGAGTAGAGATTGCGCGGCTTTCCCCTTCGCCTTCACCTTGTCCCCTTCTGCGAACCGGCTAGCGAGCAATTAGCTGATCGAAGCATGAGTGCTGTCTCTTTCCTTTTTTTTTTTCTTTCTTCCCCTTCTTGTCAGTGGGTCATCCTTTTCTCTTCCCGATTGGAAAAGCGCGACGCAAGAGAAGTGGAAGAGATAGGGGGGTGATCTATACACAGGATGCCTCCTCCCTTTCTTTCCCCTTCCCCCACCGACTCCCTCTGATCCCCTTCTTCTCCCCACTTCTGCAAAGCGAGATACCAGGAGTATAAGGAACTTCAAGATCACCACCGTGACCTCCTCTATTTCTCCCCTTTCCCTCCCTCTTCCTCCCTGTCCAGCGCGGCCCACTCCCCTCTCTATCTCATCAGAGCACGAAGAGAGAGTTCGGCACGACACGGTGCTGCTCCTTTTTTCTCTCTCTTCAAGCCTTGACCCCTCTTCTTTCTCCGCGCTAAACTTCGGAAGTAAGAAAGATGGGCGTTGCGCGAGTCTCCTCTTTTCTCTCCCTCCTCCCCCCCAGCAGTCAAAAGAAAGTAAAAAAGTTTCCCTTCTCCTTATTCCCTTGCAGCCACCCCTGTCCCTCCCCCCCCCGCGGAATCTTTTTATGGAGGAATTAGTGGGAGGTGTGGCTAGCGTTCCTTTTTCCTCTTCTCCCCTCCCCCCCCCCTCCCCTTCTTCTCCCTGCGAGGACTCCCGAATCTTCCCGCAACTGCCAGCGCCGCGGCGAGAAATGAATTAGAAGCCGGTTCCTCTCTGATAGAGTCTCCCCCCCCTTTTTCTCTCTTATTTTCTAACTTTCAACGACTTCTCATTCTGAGCGGTGGAAGAGAGGGTGGGCTCCTCCTTTTTTTTCTTCCTTCTCCTTTTTTCTACCTATCCTCCCCTTTAGTCCCCCCTTTCTCCTCTTCGCATAGATAAGGAGAGAGTAATGAGAGAATAAAAAAGACGCCACACAACGGCCTTCTCCCTTTTTTCCCTCCCTTTTTGATTTTCAATGCTCAAACACGGTTTTTATTGGTTCCCCCTCCTTTTCTTTTCTGAAGGATAAGGAGGAGGAGGAGGGAAAGCGCCACTCTTCTTTCTTTTTCCTACTCTAGCAGGCTTTTCCACTCGCTGCATTGGGAAGTGGGCGACGACGTGGCTGCCTCCCTCTCCCCCTCTCCTATTTTTCCTCTCAAGCTTTTCCCCCCCTCACAGCGCAATATCGGAATACGAGGAAGGTAAGTATGGCTGCCGATGGTCGCGTCTTCCCTCCTTTTTTTCTCCCTTTTCTCTCTTTCCTGGTGTGCCTTATGCTTCTCCACTTCTCGAAAGGCTCAGGTGAGGAGAGGTATTAAAACCAATTCATCACCCCCTTCTCCTTAAGGCCTCTTCTTTTTCCTTCTTGTCATGCTGACACCCCCAAGAAAGCAGGAGACCTAGAGTAACGTACGTGTCACGCTTCTGCTTTCCCCTTTTTTCCTCCTGTGAACTCCCCTCCCTTTTCTCCTTTTTTTCTATGATGCGGTTTCGTTCACGAACGTAGTAGATAAAGCACGTTCGGGAGACGCCGTTTTCCTCTCTCTTCTCCGGCTTTCTCTTTGGTTTTTCTCCTTTCCCTTCACGAAAAACGGAGTAGGGAGGTAGAAAGGGAACACGTTGTAGCTCGCTTTTTCTTCCTATCCTCCTCTTCCCTCCTTCCGATCACCCTTTGAACTTTTCTTCTTCCTTCCGACAACACCTGAAGCAAGTAGAAAGAGAATAGAGAGACAATCGCAGCCATACGTTCCCCTTTTCTCCCCTTTCCTATTTCCTTGTCTCCCCCCCCGGATCGACAGAGGAAGAGTAGTATCGGCAAGCCACTTCTCTCCTCCCCTTTTTCTTTTCCTCTCTTATCTACTGAACTGACTCCTCCTCCCTTCCCTTCTTCCTGGGACGTGAAATTGTAAGAAGAAGAAGCCTGATCCGGCACGCCTCCCCCTTCCCCTCCCTTTTTTTTTCTCCTTGAGCACTTTTAAAAAACCTTTCCCTCCCCTTCGCGATCATGATGAAAAAAGGCAATTGCGCAGGCCTTTTTTCTTTCCTCTCCCTTCTCTATCTCCTCTTATCCTCCCAGACCTCCTCTCCTATTGCTCGGTCAGAAAAGAGAGAAGGAAGAGGAGGCTTGTTTCCCTTTTCCCCCCCTCAGGCCCCCCTCGACCTCCCTTTCTCCTTCTTCCGTGGAGAAATCCGAGAGTAGAGGAGACCGAAGCGCGTCTCACCCCTTTCCCTCCTCTTCCCGGACTGCGACTTTTGATCCTCTGCCCTTGTCAGTGGAGGGGAATTAAGAGTAGAAGAGGAGGGCGCGCCTTTCCCCCTTCCCTTTTCCTCCTCTCTCCTGAAGGACCGTCGCCCCCCAGACCCCTCCACACCCCCCCCTCTCTCCATGAATTGTGGGGGGGAGTGAAAGGTACTCAGAGAGTTCCCTCTTCCCCCTTTCCTTTTTCCTCGCGGCATGGAGGCGGTCCCTTAAATTCTTTTCTCCCGATCAGCGAAACGAAAGATGGGAGGGAAAAGCCGAAAGTGAGCGCGGCTTTCTCTTTTTTTCCTCCTTTCCCTCTCCACGGTTTCCCTCCCGTATCATCAACCGGTAGTGAAGAAAGAGATAGTAGGGCGCGGACTTTTCTCTCTCCTTTTCCCAATTCAGCTCTCCTCCAAACTCCTTTCTTCCCCCCCGGTGGCGAGATTGAGAGATAGAGG
>Ga0179591_1383637_pt1:7500-11479 | contig 11479 bp, 13 predicted proteins | sample CZOMad2_1_08_16f_FD_182891 | JGI IMG/M metagenome (GOLD analysis project Ga0179591, IMG submission 182891) | Vadose zone soil fungal communities from Angelo Coast Range Reserve, California, USA - CZOMad2_1_08_16fungal (PacBio error correction) | ecosystem: Environmental > Terrestrial... | reverse complement strand
TTCAGTAACTCCCCCCACTCTTTGATAAACTACTAGTAGAGGCATCCTTGTCGAGTGCCTCTTTAAGTCTTTCTCTTTTTCAATTTTATAGGAATCTTCTTTTTTTTTAGAAAAACCTCCCTCGGCTGAGACTCATAACGACTGCGGAAGGAAAACCGGGACAGAGAGGCTCGATTCCCCAGTTGTTTTTTCCCTCCGATGGAGAGCCTTTTCCGGGAGCTGAAGAGGCACTCCGAATTTTTCGGATGTGGGCAGAACTGACCCTAAGATTCTTCGAAGAGGGGCCGTATTAAGAGAGACTCTTCCTCCTAAATCAGTTTCCTCCCTTGGCGAAGAGGTGTTTTCTTCAAGACATGATCAAGGAGAGCAAGGTTTCTCTTCTCCCTTCGTTCGATTTGCATCGCATGCCTGGGAGAAGAGAATTGTGAAATAATTAATGTTTTTTTCCCCCCTCTTTTTCCCCCGTCTATGTCCACCCTGGATCTGGACGGCCTACGCCGTCTCATTCTCCGTGAGGATCGAGGGCGCGACTCTTCTATTAACCAATATTGGCGCATTTTCCCTTTCGAGGACTTCTCTCTTTCGTGAGAGCAAAACCTCTTTTTTGTGTTTTCAGGCTTTGCTTTGCAAGGAAGATAAAGCTCCTCGTTCGAGAGTCGTGTCCCCTTTGAGAGAACCGGCGTTTGCTGCATGTGGAGCCTTTTTTCTATTCGGAATTCCCCCCTGGCCGCGTTGGACGCAAAGATAATCCTTGAGGGGGGGTTTTTCTTTGTTTCTCTTTCTTTTTTTTGGGTTTTTTTTTTTTTTTGGTTTGGTGGTTTTTTTTTGGGCTTTTCTTTTTTTTTTCTTTTTTTTTTTTTTTTTTTGGGGTTTCTTTTATCTCTTGGGGTTAAAGGTTAGACTTCCCCTTTGCTTGAGAAAGTCGGCGAAGATCAGCAGAGCGGCTCTCTCTTGAGAAGGGCTAATTAAGGAAACATTCCGATGACGGGAGAGACCCTCCCTTTCCCAGTGAATCCCCTTTCGTATACGGAGCAAATTGTAATTTTTTCGAAGCCTTTCCGCCGAGAGGACATTTCTTTATGTCCCTCCCCCCCCTGAATGGCGCAGACCATCCCTATTGAAGCCTCCCTTCCCTAGGCAGCAGATGACATTTTCCCCCTAACCGGTTCCTCCCACGCGTTGGGCTGCCGGCTTACTTCGCCGTCCACACCCTCTTCACCGCCGTGAAAAGAGAGAAGCCGCCTTTTTTGAACGACTTCGACCGAGTTATGGCCCAAGAAGCATGCCTTTTTCGCACGACAAGCGACTCTCCCCCCTCCATGACGTAAGCCCTCAGCTTTCCGCCCGACAAACACGGTTCGTTTCCTCAGCGGAGCACGTTTTCTATCGGATACACTTTCCCCCCCCCTTTTTTTAGGTTGTCTGTCAGCGCAAAAATAGAATAGGTTTTCTCCGCGATGACCCATTTCCCCCTCCCCTTTTGAATCTCCCAAGGAAGGAACGCCCCTTTCCTTGGAAAGATCGGACTTAGTGGGAGAGCTGTTTTCTTTTTTTTCTTTGGGTCTTAATCCCCTCGTGGAAGGCGTCCAAAGAAAGGTTACGAACACTTCCCCATTAAGGCATCATGGATAATTTTTTCGAGGGAACCCCCGAAATCTTGTGTCTTCTCTCGGAGCCCCCAGTGAATTACGGATAATCCTTCTTTCCCCTCACCTCGATCTCACATTATGGTGGGGGTACCCCGGGATGGAGATCTCTGGCCTTGCCTCCCTAGAAGGGTCAAGCATTACCCGAAGAGGATTCTCCTTTGTCCCCCCCCAGCAAAAATTCTTTTCCCCTCAGAGTTCTTAAGATAGAGCCTCTTCCCCCCCGGTCTCGATGTAGATCGACCCCTTGAGAAATTATCCTATGGGGGTTTTTTTTTTTCCTTGGGAGCCTCCGTGGCTAAAAGGAAGCCCTGAGACCTAGAAAGACCTCTTCCCCCTTTATGGCCCCTTCAGACCCGATGAAGGGCTTAGGGCCCTCTGTACTTCAAGGTATCACCCTTGGTTCCTTCAAGGCACATTTTTTTGGTAATTTTTTACACGAGTTAGACGCCCCCCCTCCCCACGAATCGCTCGACTGCCGCGGGAACACCCCCCCCAAACGCAAGGTGGGGTCCTCACTTGGATCGGAGAATTTGCTCCTTTGCTCCAGCTGGGGGCTGTGAACACTATTTGTCCTTCTCCGAACCGAACTTTTTCGGTAATCTTCTTTCTTTCCCACAATTAAGTTAACCGGTCCTTTTTCCAACAATGGAATCTTCCTCCCTTACCGGCCGCCTTTCGTGTTTGCGACGATGTTTTCCTTTTTGCAAAAGGCAGAGGCCTTGGTTTAGAAAAGCCTGTCTTTTATCAGAGACCCTCTTCGGAGGGAGTTCGCCCTTTCCCTTTGTTTTCCTCCGGGACTTGCCGTTCGGACGCCAGCTGATGCGACACCTTTTCCCCAACGATTCTCTTTTTTGCAGAGGGAAACGGTCCCCGGAAGAGAGTGTTTCAAGAAATCGTGACCTCCTTCCCCTAGGGGTCTTGAAGATGACATAGAGCCCCTTATAGGAGAAAGAAGGATTTTAGACCTTTCCCTGGGCGTCTAACAAATCGGTGCTCAGCGAGGACACCGTCCAACCCCCGCTTTCCCGGACGCATTTCTTTTTAACAGATGCTCGGCTCGCCCCCGGTACATAGACGCTCCTACAACTCCCTTTTTCGTCAGAACCGCAACCTGCCACTTTTCCCGAAGACGCCAGAATTTCTCCTAGGTTCCTGCAGATAGACAGGAAGGAGGGGACTGATGGAGAGATCCCGGAACCGGGTCTCTTCCTCCGTCTATTGTCAAGAAGGCACGGATTTAGGCTGTTTTTTTCTTTTACCTGGGTTCCGAGCGAATATGGTCTTTTCTTCGAGGGACCCTCTTTCCTTTTGCCCCTCCCCGGTCGATGGACAGGGCGCTCCTCCGAGAGCTGGGGGGGTTGAGATGAACCTGAAGGAAAATCCTGGCCTCGAGATTTCTTTTTCGATTCTTCTTTTGTTCAGTTCGTGTTTTCAACCTTTATTAACGCTCCATCATTTCCATGTATTGCGAGCCATAGACTTTTTCACAAGTGTTATCAGGGGACCGAAGATCTCTCTCTTAGGATTTGGTCTTCTCTCGATCGATGATCTCCCGATGTTTCCCCTTCCAAGCCCCTTCGGATGACACGCCCTTTCTTTTTTTGAAACCGGAAGTCCGTCGGCCCGAATAGGACAGTTCCTTGCCTAAGCCAAAAGGAAATCCCCTTTCCCCTTTTTTCCCAAACCCCAAGTGGAAACTGCGACCGACCCTCCCCCTTCCCTGACGCAAAACGTACAGGACCTTCAGGAATAGGCTCCTTTTTTTTCACTCCAACCACCTCCCCCCCACTCCCCGTTAAAAAAGTAAGTTGTGCCGCCCTTTTCGAGGAAGATATATATCTTTTCTCCCCCTTCGAGAGATAGGCTTTCCCTCCCTTTTTCTCACACGAACGGGTGTAAGGTTAGTGTTGCTTCTCTTTAGATCTTTCCAGGACTAATCCTCATTTACGTTGGAGTAAGTCTTTTTTTGTTACGCCCCGTCCACTTGGTGCGCGTTTTTCCCGTTCAAGGCACCTGTCTTTGACGAGGGAGTTGGACGCTCCGAGGCCCCCCTCTTCATCCGACGGACTTTCATAGCGAAGCTCCATGAAAGTGAATTTGATGGTTCTTTCTTCTTTTCCCCCCCCTCATAATTCTACTAAACGAGAAGTCTCTCCCCTGAAGAGATAGTCGGGATTTTCCCCTTCTCCCTCCTTTACCTGTTCTTTCTCCGAAAAGAATTGCGCCATTCCCTTCTTCTCTTTGGCCATGCCTCTAACAATTCCTCGCCCCCCTATGCTCCAGCGATTTACCTCCCTCCCGTGAAAACTTCGAGAGAGTTTCACTTGGGT
>Ga0179591_1383637_pt1:0-2500 | contig 11479 bp, 13 predicted proteins | sample CZOMad2_1_08_16f_FD_182891 | JGI IMG/M metagenome (GOLD analysis project Ga0179591, IMG submission 182891) | Vadose zone soil fungal communities from Angelo Coast Range Reserve, California, USA - CZOMad2_1_08_16fungal (PacBio error correction) | ecosystem: Environmental > Terrestrial >... | reverse complement strand
CGTTCCAAGGGCGATCGTTCTGGCCCAGATTTTTTCCGTAGGGCAGAGCTTTTCCGAGGCCAAGCTGAAAGAACGGCCCCCTCCTTCTTTTTTCCCCCTTGGCCGCGCTTTCCTCGATGAAAGGCGACAGAATACTTCCTTTCACGCCCGTTCGCGAGCACCCGACGCCCCCGAATAGTCTCCGCCGTGAACAGATCTCTCCCTTTTCCCGGCTATCTCCTTCTCGGCCTGCAGATGAAACTTTTTCGCGCAGCTCCCCATCTCACGCCCGCGAGCACCCGGAGAGCCCTTCCCTTCCCGTTCTCCTCCAAACACTGTTCTCGGATGTCATCAGCGTTTTTTTCCTCGGAGAACACCCAGTCGCCGTGCAATCCCCTGAGAGACTCCCCCTAGGTTTGGACCCCGCCCCACGCGCCGGCGGCGGCCGCAGGCTTCCCGAAGGAAGAAAACGCTCCTCCCTCTTCCTCTCGTTCTTTGCGAGAGGGTAGAGCCCGCGCTTGATTTTCCCATAAGCGTGTTGCAGAGAACCCTCCCCCCTGAAGGACACCTTCAGAATGGATTAATCGAGCGCCTTTCAAAAGCCTTTTTTTTTTTCCGGGGATTCTTCTGATCATCCCAGTGAAAAACGGTTTTCCGGCCCTTTTTTGACAAGGTACGCCCCTCATCGCGGATTTTTCTCCTTACCCATTTTTTTCGTGCTGGCGCCTTCTTGTAACGTCGCTTGGGCGGCCTCCCCTCTTTTTCCCAAGATACACTCTTTTCGCATTTTTTTTGAGCAGAACCCCCTTCCCTGTCCGCCTCGTTAGCTTCCTACGGCCAAGTGGCCTCGATCGAAGAGATTGTCCCCCCCGGTCTCTAGGAACGGGGGTGCCTTTTTTGTCCCAGGGAGAAGGCCCTTCTCTCACGGGGGGAATAACTTCCGGGACCATTATTCGAAACGAGAGATCAGAGAAAAGGACCCTCCTTAGGGAAGGACTTCCTGGAGTCGCTTCGGGAGACAATCAGGGGCAGGAGCTACCTCACAGAGCCCTCTAAGGGGTTTCGCAAGAAGACACCCGTCCCAAGAAGAGCATCTGGAAGAGGTAAACCCCCCTTTAACCGTGGTTCCCTTTGGCGGCGTCACCTTCTTGATAGGTTTTGAGCGACGTGCTTGACCCCCTTTCTGAGCCATTCCTTCAAGTGGTAGCATTTCGAGAGAATTGTCCTTACTAACTGATAAAAAAAGTTCTTCGGGAGAAAAACTCGTTTAATTAAATTATGAATTTTCCCTTCTCTCTCGGTTTAGCATGAAAAAGCATTTGAGTAGACCAGAAAGGAGACGTGATTGCTTCTCTCTGGTTTCAGGTTTCTTTCGCTTTGGAAAATGAGTGTGCTTGAATGATGAGGAGAAAGAGAGGACTCCCCCAAGAGGGAGATTTGAAGAGGTAACCTTTCCTTTCCCCCCGAGAATTCTCGCTTCTCCTCAATAGAAGATATTGGATTAGTTCTTCTAAATATAGAAATGAGAAGGCATATTTTGGTTTTTTTTTTTTTTTTTTTTGGGGTTGTTTTTTTCTTTCTGTTTTTTTTTTTTTTTGGAGTTTTTTTTTTTTTTGGTTTTTTTTTTTCTTCTTACTGGCCTTTTTCCCCCCACATCGGGAATTGTAGGCACGTGGTGATGTCCAACTTTCCTGAAGCGGACCACCCCCTCTTTCACTCAGGAAGCCAGGTTCCATCCTCTTCTACTTGAAGAGACTCTGCAAAACGATACAAGCCGCCTCCCCTCCCTTTTCGAAGTGCTTCTCATTCGACAGGAAGGGAGGAGACGCTTCCCTTTTTTCGACAGGAAAGGGTTCTTTTATTCTCTGAGGCTCCCCCTTCGGCCGCGTCTTTCCTTCCTTGCCAGGAGCCCTGCAATAGTTGAAGTTTTCTCCGCGGACCAGGCTAGAAGCTCTTTCCTTGGTAGCTGGAAAGGGCTCTTTCCCCTCTCTCCCCCTGGAGTTAACGTGCCGGCGGCCTGAAGGAGGGGCACTAGATTCTTGTTCCTCTTTTTTTTCCTTGGTAATGGCACAAATCGGTCCTTTTTCCCCCCTCTTCCCCCTATGACCCCCCCCCCCTTTCTTGCGCGCATAGCTTTCCAGTAAAAGTGTTATACGGGTCTCACGGAACGATATATGCGCCCTTTTTCTTTTCCCCCCCTTTTTCTCTTCGAAGAGACGATATCCCTCTTTCCTTTTCCCCCTCCCAAGTCTCAATTAGGATGAGAAATTTGTTCCCTCTTTCCCTTGGAATATTCTCGGTTCTAAGAGATCGACTTCTAATAGATCACCCCCCGTAGTCCCCCCCAGACGACCCGAAAAAGTCCCTAGCCCCTCCCCCCCCCGTGGAAACTGCGTGACCTCCCCCGACAAGACTGACGCAACCCCTTATTTGTTCTTTCTGACTTACCTTTTCCCCTCCGAAAAAAAGAAACCCTTTTGACGCGAGAAAATCCCCCCCCTCCCTTTCTTTTTCCTATTTT
>Ga0179591_1274472_pt1 | contig 11479 bp, 18 predicted proteins | sample CZOMad2_1_08_16f_FD_182891 | JGI IMG/M metagenome (GOLD analysis project Ga0179591, IMG submission 182891) | Vadose zone soil fungal communities from Angelo Coast Range Reserve, California, USA - CZOMad2_1_08_16fungal (PacBio error correction) | ecosystem: Environmental > Terrestrial > Soil >... | reverse complement strand
CGACGCGCTCTCTTTGACCCACCTGTGGTGTTGCCACTTGTAGTTTTTCCCCCTCCCTGGGTCTTTCCTCGCGGCCACGTTGCTAAGGTGGAGTCACTTTAAAAACTCGTTTTTATCCATTCCTTTCCCGGCTTTCCTTTATTTGTCCCAGCCCCACCGTTTTTACGACCCTCCTCCCAGTCCACGTCACATTCCCACAATGTGCCTCTTGCCCTCTGGCATATGTCACACCCCTCGTGTGTCCTCCATCCCTGGCTGACTTGTTGGTGGTCCCGCCGCGTCATACTTTTTTTTTGAACCGTCTCAACGGGGGTTTCTGCATACTATGGTTTTCCCCACAGCGTGTGTTTTTTGGCCCGTTGCAGGAGTGGAAATGGCATAGTATTGCGCTCCCAGGTTGATCCGTTCTGAAAAAGCCGCTGCCGTATCAAAATCCTCCGCAAGGCCCACAAGCAGCCAAATTTTGACAGTCCATTTTCCCCCACTCGTCTCCCCATTCCCCTTATCACAGTTTTTCTGCCCAATCATACAAAATGTGACAGAACATGACTTTTAAGTTTTGTGGATCATTTGAGGTTTGTTTTATTGGTTTTAGCATTTGATGTGCACTTTTTTTTGTCTGGGTGCTGTCTGCCCAGTGCACAAACCTCCAGAAAAGATTCTGTCTTTTTTTTCCCCCCGTTTGGTTGTCGCCCCCGCCCCGACTTTTTGGGCTCAGGGCCATTTCCTTGTTCTTATTCGTTGGATTTGGACAGGTAGGACCCCTACCTTTCTGAAACCCCACCGCTTCCCCCCCCAACGGCCGGCGATGGTGTCTATTCTTTTTTTCAGGCAAGGATTCGGCAATAGTTGGTGGCTTTTCCTCCGTTTTCATTCTGGTTCCTGTTCTGCCTCGCAGCGGACCGCAGTGTGAGGTACCCTTCTTTTCGTCTCCTCCATCCCCACAATTTCTCACCAACATCATTTTTTCCTCTACACATGGAATTCCCGGTTTTTTCCCCCTTCTATATGCTTCGAAAAGCCCCTTGGTTACAACACCCACCACGTGTTCTTTTTTTTTCACTTTTTCCCTTGGGTGCCGCTTGGTGCTTACGCGCTTTCCCCCACCCCCTGTTCCTCTCCTTCTCTCGTCCCGTCCAGTTCACAACACCACCCTTAGCCCTTTCCGTTGCTGACAAGTTGAGATGGAACTTTTCCTCCCCCCGGGGTGCGCCTGCGCTGACTTCTGCTTCTCTTGTTCCAGACATTCCTCACCACCCTCTCCGCCCTTCTCTTTGATGAAAATCTTTCAGCCAGTTGGAGCCCCTCCCACTCGTTTGTGGTTTAACCTGTGCCTCGCCCATGTCTTGAACCTGTTCTCCCAACAAATTTTTCTGCCCCCTGCTATTTCCCCCCCGACTTTGGTCCCCCCCCCCACTCGGTCCCACGTGCCCACTTTGTGGTGCCACGACCCCCCCCTCATTCTCAGTTCCCCATTTTCCTTCCAGGCTTACCTTTCTTTCCGACACGGGTTTCAAATGCCTCCCCGAAGGTTTCTCTTCCGGTCCCCCTTTCACGTTCTCTTTTTCTCTTTCCACACTGTTTAGCGTACAACCCACAACCCTGACAAATCCCCCCCCCCCTCTTCCACCGCGGCAGCCGCCCCCCGCCCGGCTGTCCCCTTTCCTGAGGCTGGGAGTCAGTCCCTTCCTTCCCATACCTGAACGAGGTCCCCCCCCCCCGGCCCCCTCACGCCCTTCTTTTTTTTTTTTTTTTCCCCGATCGGTTCCCGCTCCTCCCCTATGGTCCCCTGGACACAAAGTCCTTCACCCTGTCTTTCCTGACTGCTGCCCGAAAGTCTCCCGCATTCCCCGCCCCCCCCGATGAGTCGTCAAAGCTCCGTGTTATTCCCTGGTTCTCATTTTTGCTCCGCGTCTTTCCTCTTTGAGTTTCTCTTTTCATGCCAAGTGGTTACGACTTTTTTTCTTGTGCCAGGTTACCCTACGTTTTTTGCAATTTCCGAACGGGAGCCCAACCGCCAGTGATATTCTTCTCACGTTCCAAGTTCACTGCCATTCTTTCCGACCAACCCCTTCTCCTTCCGTTTCCCTTCAAATAATTTTCACTTCACTAGTTGGCCGCCTGTTGCAACCCTGACCCGAGTTATGGTGTTTTCCCGAGTGGACCGCCCCCACTAATGTTCCACGGAGTTGTTTTTACGGGCTTTTGCTCGGTTGCTCCTCATACAGACACACCGGAAAGGCGAAACACCCCTTCGGCTTCCCAAATGTGTGTTGCTCGGCCGTTTTTTTTTTCTGTCACTTTTAAAAGGTGGTTTCAACCCATTTTTCACTGGTAGCCCACCCCTGACAGCAATTGATTCCACCTGCCCTCCAACACCTGTTGCCTAAGTTGCCCAAACCTGCCCCCCCCCCTCCCCCCCAACATTCCCCAACCTTGGATGGGACTTTTCCCCCCCCACCCCCCCTTTTCCAAACAGCTTCCCCTGTTGCTGCACGACTCTTTTATTGACCTGGCGTTTATCCGTCACGGTCATCAAAATTGGACCCCCACATCTTGATTCTTCTTTTCTTTTCTTTTCCCCAACGTTTTAGGACCGTTCCCTGTGAGGGTCTCCCCTTCATTTTTTACTTGCCTTCAGTCCTCCCCTTCCCAGGTTTACTTTTTTTGACCTTCCACTTAAGATAAACCCCCCACCCAAAATTTCCCCTTCCCCGTTCTCCTTTAGCTTTCGTTGCCACTTCGGCCTTCTTTCCCTTCTATCGCCGGCAATGTTAGGAACTTTCTTCCAGTCCTCGTTTTCGTCTCGATCAGTTCGCCGGAGTTGTCCTATTCGTATGGATCTTAAGATCACTCGCCCCCCCCCCTCCCCCGTCGTAGGTAACTAAATGTTTCTCTTTTTCTTTTATTCCTGCGTTTTTTTGTTTTTTAGATGAGTATAGTTTTCCTTCTTACTCCGTTGTATTTTTTTCCTGTTCGCTCCTTTCCTACTCTTGTCCCTTCCGTCCCCTTCGTTTTTTTCTCTCCCTTGTTTTACTGTAAACTCCTCTAGGCTTTCGTCTTTCTCTTCTAAACCAATTACCGACGGTCCTGATTCGGCCGGTGCTCGCCGAATTTGTCGGCCCCCAGCAAATGCCCTTCTTTACACTCACCTTTTCCATTAACCAGGTTGTGGGGTTATCTTCCGTTTTCATCAAGTAACTTCCCCCATGGCAAGTTGTCTCCAATTCCCCTCCCCCCTATCCCCAGGGTTTTCGGTGGACTCTTAGCCTTTTTAGCGGCCCATTGACTTCCGGACCCCTGTCGCTTTCGTTTCATCCATTAAGGAGTATGTATGTCTAAATGTGACCGTGATACCGTGTGTCTTCCAACTTTCCGGGAGCCTGACCAGTGTAATCCTTTCCTGTGATCTTTTTCTTTGTCCAGATTTGCCCAGGGTTTGGTGATTTTCATGTTTTTTTCTGGTTTTTGTCCCAATGCACCCTTTTTTTTTCCTTCTTTTTAAAGCCACCAGGTCTCGGGCTTTCCCCTTATGCAAACCCCCCTTTTTAAGAATCAGCGAGCCCCTTTTTTGGCCCACTTGCCCCCTCCAGGTGTTTTTTCCGCGGTCGTTCTGTAGATTCCCCCTCTCCCCTCTTTCTCACTCCTTTTACATAGATTTGCATGTACCTCAGTAACCGACTAAAACACCTCTTTTTCCTTTAACAGGGTCCTTGTGTTTGACGTTTCATTTCTGTTTTTTGATCCCTTTCCCCTCCTAGTCGGGTCCCTCACATTCTTTTTGCTTGTGAGTCCCCCCTGAATATCGTTATGGGGAATCCCCCCGGGTTCCCTTGCCGTTCTTCACCACCCTTTCACCCTTTCGGAAAACCTGAACTGGTGTCTCCCCAAGACATTTGGCCCTTCCCCTCTGCCCTTTTCTACCCCCGGCCGTTACCGATTTGAGCTCCTTCGCTCTCCCCCTTTGATTTCTTCATAACTTTTCTCCTTCCTAAATCGGGTAGCCAATTTCCCCCATTCCTTGCTGTTCCGGTCTGTTGCTTTTTTCGTTTTGGGGGGTCCCTTTGGTTCGTTAAGGATGTTCCGAGCTCATCACGGCTTCAATTTTTTTTCGCGTTGCGTGTTTTTTTTTTTTTTTTTCCGTCTCCCCCAGTTTGTTTTTTTTATACGTTTACTTTAGCGTGGATCGATTGCCGCTCTTAGGTTTTATTTTATTTTCGACCTTGTCGTCTCTCCTTTCCCCCTGATGAATGGCCCGCATCAGGAGTTGTTCCCCTTGAGCTTGGCCCAGAACGTGTTTGAAAGTTCTTTTCAGATCCCCACATCTTTCTGTGATTTTTTTCTTTTATAAGTGCCCCCGAGCCCCCCCCTTTTCAGTACCAGAGCCCCTGATTGAAGGTTGCATGGAATCAACTGCCCCTTTTTGAACGACCATTTTTTGTTCATCTCCCCCTAATCTTTCCTTTTTTTTTTGAAGGTTTCATCCAAGAGTGAGACTTTTCCAACACTCACTTTCCCTCTCTTGATAACAACCTTTGGCTTTACCCATTTTATTGCTCAAGTCCAGCCTCCTGGGTGGCATGTGATTTTTTTTTTTTTTCCCCCTTTTGTAAAAATTGCTGGTCTACTTTCGGCTGAGGGCAGTTTTCCTCTTCTTTAGGTGGCCCCCCCCCCCCGAGTCACCCCTGGGCTAGAGGGAGTACCGTGAGCTTTTTTTTCCCTAGTGACTTTTCTTGGTTGTTTCGCAGATTTCTCCCCTGTGACGCACTCCTTTTTTTTTCATAGACAGATGTGGTGACGTGTGTCGCTTTTGAGTTTATTTTGGTCTCCCCGAGCTTGTGAGAGGTCCTCCCTGTTGTGAGGGCGGCAACGAGCTTATCGTAAAGGGCCACCACCCCCCTCAATGAAGGCCTTTGAAAATAACTTTTGTTTTTCTTCCCTTTGCCCTTTTGACAACCCCCTCCCTTTTTTATCCGAATAGAGTTGGCCTTGTGCATGTGTTCCTGTATGTGTCGAAATCGTTCCCCCCCCCCTTCCCCCTGACCCCCGCCACCCGGTGCTCTTCTGCAAGTCTTTGGCGTTTAGCGTCAAAAGGTTTGTGACGGCAGATTTTTTTTCTTCTTGGCTGCTGGGGGTTGTCGTCCAACATTCCACCTTTTTTTCCTCCACAATTATGTTTTCTTTATTTTTTGGTTTTCCCTAACCCTTGACTTTCTCGTTTCCCTGTGCTAGGTTTGTTAGGATAAATTTATATTTTTTCGCTTCCCTTGTCTTCTTTTTCGTATGGATTTTTGCGTCCCCTTCTTTCCGTTTTGTTTCCCTACAAACACGCCGACGTCCTCTCTGCTTCTTAACGTTTATTCCACGGCCACCACAAACCTTCCTTCATCTTCTTTTGCCTCTGTACTTTTCTTTTCGGTTGTACTCCCCGAGTCTTGCCCCAAAACATTCTGCCCTTGCTGTTGTTTACACCAATCGCTTCCCCCGTTTTCCCCCAACCAACCCCCGTGTCTTTAAGGTCCCTTTTTTTTCAGTTCTAGTCTGCTTTATGGGACCCTCTGAATTTTTCGGCGCCTTATGATAGGTTTTTACAAGGCTCCTTTATCCCATTTTTTTTTTTTGACCGCTTGCTCCCGGTCCCTCCCCTTCCTTGCAGCCCCCAATTTTTTCCTACGTATTTGATCTTTCCATAATAATTAATTGTAGTTTCGAGATTTCCATTTTTTTAGTCTCCCTCTGCCAAAATTTTTTTGTTTTTTTCGCCGTCCTTTCTTTTTTTAACGGCCTTCTCCACGAGTGCGACTGTCTATCTTGTTCTCCTTCACCGATGTTCTCCTTCCCCCCCCCCCCCCCGTCATACCCTTGTCCGACTTTCCTTCTTTTCGATTTCCCAAGGACCCCCCTTCCTTCAGCTAGAATCTTAACCACAACTGTTTGCTTATTTTACCCGGCCTGTCTTTTGTTTTTTTCGAATGAAACCTAGGTGTCCATCCTCCTGGCGACCCTTTTGGTCCCCCTCCTCGTTTGCCGTTCCGCGTCGTTTCTGACACCCGATAATTAATGAGCGCCTCCAACCGTACTGGTCTGTTTTTTTTTGGGCCGTGAAGTTTTTTTGACCCCCTCCGCCGCAGATTTTTTTGGCGTTTTTTGTCGTGTTGTTTCGTTTTTCTTGCAAGCCGCTCCCGCTTCAAACTTTAGAAAGAGTAACTCAGTTCCCACCCCCAGACCCCTTACCCAGGCCTTTTTTTAACGCATCTTTCCCCACTCCGCATCCCCCGCTAAGGTTCTTGAACTCCCCATCCTGACATGACGGTTTTCTTTTATATGCCTTAACTTGTTTTTTGGTTTGTTTTTATCCTCGGCAGCCCTCAATCCCACGAAGATTCAAATTTTTTTTTTTGGTCACCCCCCAATGGTTTCCCGCTACCCCCTCCCCCTGATCTTGTCAGCTGAAGGTCCCCGTGTTTCTTCTGGATTGGACCCCTTTTCCCCTCCCCCACCCTCACCATGTCCACCCCACTTTCCCCCCCACTTCTGCAACTATTCTTTTTCTCTGGCATGTCCCTGTAAATGGTTCTCGGTCCCTTGTAATGAGTGCTTTCCCCTTTCCGGCCATTTTACCCGTTACCCTTTGGGTCGCTTGGACCGCTGAGTGGGCCCGGTCCCCCGTTTTTTTTCTCTTATTTCACCGCCCCCCCCTGTTCAAAACTTCAAGCTTTTACCCCCTTCTGCCAATTGGCTTGTCCCGTCGTTCAGCTTTTCGGAGAACCCCCTTTCGATGATCCTTTTACCCAGTATCCACGGTTTTCCTCCCCGCCTACCTGTTTTTTTTTTTGTTTTTGCGCTGGTCCCTCCCCCCTTCCCTGAGAGTTTTACCATACCACCCCCCCGGCGCGACTGTGCTCATTCCGTTCCCTTCACCGAACCTTTCCCGGAGTGGGCAGGCTAAACTGTTTTTGCATTGTTGTTTTGGCCGGGCGGCTTGACGTATCCTTGTCTTTTTTTCGGTACCCACTCCTTTCCCTGCCACCCGAGTCGCCATTTGCTTGATGCCCCAAACTTGCCTCATCCTGTGAGGCCGGCCCTTTTTCCCCTTTGTGTTACCTGGAGTTTTTTTCTCCATTTTTCGTCCCCCCACCCGACAACCCTCTGCCCGTTTTTTTTTTTATCCTGTGTTTCAGTCCCTCCTTTGCACCAAACGTTATCCCGCTTTCTTGTGGGCAACACTTCTTTTGCATTTTCACTTCATACCTGCTTCTTCCCCCTTAAGGCCCCCCTTTTTCTTGAAAAGCGCCGAGATATTAGTAGGTTTGAACTGCATGTTTTCTCATGCTCCAAACGTTTCTCACCCCCCCCCACCCCCCCCTCCCCTTCACCCTTTCACCGAGCAGCTCCCCGAGGACACATTTGAATCTTGATTTGTGCCCTCCCTGTGAGCTCGGACCCCGCCTCCATTAACTCACCCCTCCCAAGGTCCCCCCCCTACAGCAGTATAGCTGGTTGTCCCCCGCCCACCCCCGTCTGATGTGACTGGGACCTTGCCCCTCACCGATTGCTTAAAAGAGGGCCCCCGGAAAAGTTTCCTTTAGCCACCTCGCCCCCCAATGATTTTTTTCGGCCTAATATCACCCATTCACTGGCAAGGGTTAGCACTGCGCGTTCGTGTCTTCCATTGGAGGTGTTGGGTTTGCCCTACCCCAACCCTTTTTTTCCTGCTGGCTGTCAGGTTTGTCCCCCTGGGTCACCCCCAATTGGGTTGACCCTTGTTGGTTTTCTGCAGCGATTCGTGCTTCCCCCCCGCAAAAAGAATGCCCTTTGTTATTAGTCTTAATCGTGGCTTGCCTCCCTCAATCCCCCTGACCTCCTTTTCGTTTTGTCCCTTCCCCGACCTGGTTTGTGTTTTCTTTTGATTGGTTCGAGTTTCGGGTTTTTTGACGAACTCCTGGGGTACACTGGGTCTGCCTTTCGTAGTTTGGGAACCGGACCCGCCTCAAGAACGGGTCCCCGCGGCTTCCCACCCCCCCCCCTAATAGGTATTTCACCATTGTCTTTCGCGGGGGGTTGGTTTCCTTTTTTTGGTACCTCCACATTTGTCCCCATTACGGAGCACCCCGGAGGTGGTGGTCCCGAAAAGCCCCATTCGAAACCAAAAAACTTTCTGTTTGGCACTGAAACCTGCACGCCCCTCCTTTCTCCGGGTTTAGTTCTTTTTTCCTTCGACCACCACAAAGCTCCACTTCGGCCACCTCCCTACCCCAAGTTTTGTTTCCTCGGATTTCGTTCTTTTTTTCCCTTTTGCTCCGCCCCTGCCTTCCCAATGAATCTGAGAGGAGAGTGGCTCAACCCCCGCCCCGGGGTTCCTTTGAGATCCCCCATTGTCACGTTTCCGTTCCCTGCCGTTTCTTCTCCCCTGGCCGCTGCTAATAACATTGTAGGTGGATTTCTTGGTGCCAACCTACACCTTTCTTTCCACCCCCCCCCAACCTGTTCCTCCCCCCTTTTTTATACGCTATTCGACACTTCTTCGTAGCCGTCCCCGCGTCGTTCGTTCATTTATCTTGCATTGAACTGCGCGGTTTTAACGTTCGTCGATAATAAGTCCCCTTCCCCGAGCTGTCGTTAGCTTATATTTCCCCCACTCAGGACAATAACACGTTCTCTCCTACTCATTCTCTCTTTCTCTTTGGTTTGTTTGTTTTTTGATTCTCGGGTACTCCGTTTTATGGTTCGTGTTTCAATCCTTTCATCGTCATTCTCGGTGACCCCTTTTCGGTCCGTTCTCCTTTTACGAACTCTTTTTTCGTTAGTTTTTCCGCCACACATAAATTTTTTTCCCCGTGGCGAAGTCGTACCGTCCGCCGCCCGTCGTGTCCGATTTAAAGTGTTTATAAGGACCCGTTCCCAAGGAACCCAACCTTGTTTTTGTTTCTACCCCAGTTTAAGTGTTCGTTCAGGCTTGTTTTCATTTTACCGCCCGTCGCCCCTCTACCCTTACCGCTGTGCCCTGTGGGTCGCGGCATGCAGGAATTTAACCTTTCGTCTTGAGTTTTTGATACTCTCAGGGCTTCCTTTTCCTTTCCTTTTTTTTTGATTCGTTCTCGTTTCTTTTTGAGCTTCCCCTCCGCAGTCCCCTCTGTTAGGTTGGGTTTCCTTTAGGTTAGGTTTTGGTGTGTTTTCGATGCCCACCTTTTGTGTTTTTTATCCCTGTTTGGCTTGTTCCGGCGTGCGCCCCATGTGATGTTCAGGGCTGTCCTCCCCCCCCCCCAAAGTCGTTCGTGGCTAAGTAGCTTGTCTTGCCCGCAAAACTTTTCTGACGCCACTTTTTTAAGCTGAAGTTTTTTTCATCTCGGGCTTTTCCGTTAGTGTTTCTTTCTTCTGGTTTTTTTTTCCCCCTCCCTCACTAGTGGACCTGTAGTTTTTTGCGGTCGTTGTCCCCCTCACTGGAACACGAAGGACCCCCAGAGTGCTTCATTGTTATTTGTGATCCGGTCTTTGTCAGGCATTCTCGACATTGGTCGGCCACTTCCATTATTGCGGTGTGGATTCTGCATATCGGAGTTGGGCATCCCACCTGTTTTTCTCTTGCCGCAGTTTTCCCCTTCCACCCTATCCACCCCCTTTGTGGCTGGAACAGGGCCTGGCACCTTCCCATGTTCTTCCATAAGGTTCCTTGCCCGTGCTACCCCCTTGGTAAGTAACCTTAGGATTTCTGCCCCTTTCTTTGCGGTGCTTTTTTCGTTTTTTACCTCCTTTCTGGCGCCTGTCTGCTCCCCTGGCTTTTGTAAATTTTCCCCCCTTTTTGATTTTGCTGTGGAGGCCGCTGTTTTTTGTTCAGTTTTTTTTGTTTTCCCTGGCCCTTTCGGTCATTTGGAGGCGTTTCGTGAGCTGCATCCATTCATTCCTTTCATTAGCGTTTTTTTCTTTTATGTTTTTCTCCGGTTTTTACTTTTCCCGGGTGTTTGCCCATTTTTTCCCCGTTTTTTGTTTTGTGTCCCCGTTATCGACTTAGGGCCTTCGATTCTCTGCTTTCGACCCTGTCGTTCGCTTCCCCTTCACGATGCAATGGTCGTCCACAGTCCTTGTCCCTCCCACCACCCCGCCCCCCGCGCAGGGCCCCCCCCCCACCCGCCTTTTGTGGGTTTTTTCACGTCTTTTTCCCTTTTTTTTAGTTTCACCACATAAACTTTTAGTTTGCTCAGTTTGCCTTTGTCCCCCTTAGAAACTTTCAGGCCGGACTTTTGCGGCTACCTCTTTTTTTTTTTTTTTTTGCTGAATGCCGGTTTTTTTTCGTCCCTCATCATTTTTCTTTCCCTGGTTCGGGAACTGTCTTTCAATTTTTTGGAGCCAAACATAGTAGGTTTTGTCCAGGCTCCCCTTGCGTTGCACCAGTCGCTTCCTTCCCATGTTTTTCCACTTGGCTGTATTTTTTGAACGGGACAAAAACTTTTTCTTGCATTTAGGCGTCCTTTTCCCGTTAGCTTTCCCTTCGACCCGGTTTTTCCTTTTTTTTCCCTTTAATACCCTTTTTTCTCATCGGCTTGTGTCGAAGCCCCCGACCCCCTTTGTTTTTGCCTGCGTCAGTGAGTTTTCCCTCGAATGTGTTTCTTTTGGGCCTGTCGTTTTTTGGCGCCCTGGTTTTTGTTTTGACTCGATTAGTTACCGGGAAACCCCATTTCCTGGGTCACAGCCAGCATTTTTTCCGACCAGGCATTTTTTCCAACCGTGTCATCCCTTTTTTAGTTTTTTTCTCTATGGCTTTGAGACGGCGTTTTTTGTTCTTTTATGTCTCAAATAGTTTTGCCCCAGAAACAAGAACCCTTGGCTTCGCTGATGGCCCCTTTTTTTTATTTCCTCGCTAACCCAGGTTTCCTTTTTCGGTCTTTTTTTTTTGTCCTTGCGTGGGATCTTTTCGTTCACAGGTGCACCGGCCACTCCTTTAATACCCCTTTCATTTTTTTTTCTTTTGAGTGGCAGAACAACTGGTTCAACCCCTTTTTTAGGTGCTTGGTCTCGGATTTATGTTTTTGTTATCGTTGCATTACTGTTTTTTCTTCGCTCTTGCGGTCGTTGATTTTTTGAGTTTTCCTTTTTTTCCCTTTATTAAACTTCCAGTTTTTGTTATCGATCCTGTTTTTTTTGCTTATCCCCCCCCCGTTGGTTACCTTTTCCACACCCCTTATTTACCCCTCTGGCTGCGTTGCTCCTTAACTCCGGTTCAGACATTGTCCACGTGGCCACCCCCCCACTTGTCCCTTTTTTCTTTAACACTAGCGTTTTCTTGAAAAACCCAGTCGCTGGATTTATTTCCCCCAGTGTTTTTGTGCTTTGGCGCGCTGGGGGACCCCCCCCTCACGGTGGAAGGCTGCGGTTGTTTATTCCCTCAGTGTGTACCCCCCTAGTCTCACTTCCTTTTAGGACCCGGCGCGCGTTCCTGGTTTTTCTTTTTTAATTCGGATTGCTTCCCCCCCCCCCCATTTTT
>Ga0179591_1144463_pt1 | contig 11479 bp, 11 predicted proteins | sample CZOMad2_1_08_16f_FD_182891 | JGI IMG/M metagenome (GOLD analysis project Ga0179591, IMG submission 182891) | Vadose zone soil fungal communities from Angelo Coast Range Reserve, California, USA - CZOMad2_1_08_16fungal (PacBio error correction) | ecosystem: Environmental > Terrestrial > Soil >... | reverse complement strand
TCCTTCCCTCTTTCCAAGGACCAGCTTCGTTTTCCTTATTCCACCCTAATCATGGAGGGGTTTGATAAGCCGTGGTAGACCCAAACTTCAGCTGTCCGGACGGCCTATTTTCCGTCTCAGCCTCTCCTCCTCTCCCCGACCCTCCGGACAGACGATCCACAGCCAGACCCCGACTATTTCTCCTCTTATAGAAGAGAGCGCGCACGCAGTCTCGACGTTCGCTTTGTGAGGTGGCGCAGAGCTGCCTCCCTCGAGCCCTAGTGAGATTCCGTCCACCCGAGGACCCCTTCCCCCGCAAGCCCTGTCCCAGAGCCAGTACGCCATCTTTGTGGGCGGGCGTTTTGTTGTGATTTTGGCCAGTCGCCTGACCAGAGAGAATAGGATATGTATCAAGAAGTCCTCCTCTCTGTCCTAGAACGATCCCCCCGGTGGGGTCTTCTTTCGTCATTTAACTAGGTAAACTCCCCCTTCCCTCACTGCAGACTGTATTCGAGTTTGTCCTTCGCATACGCACAACGTTGCTCTTGGCGCTGTCTTCAATACACCCTGACTCGCCCTTTTTTCATTAAATGTCGTGACTTCTCCCCTGAGCCTTTCTCACTCATCAGTCAGAGCAAGCTTAATGCCCCGACACGCTTCAATCCACACTCACTTACCCCCGTTGTTCCCCCCGCTCTAGATCGCCCCATTACTCTCTCCATAGTCTCGCGGATCAGACCAGAGCCCAGCGCCCCCTTCCACGAGTTTTTCCATTATCCCGATGCCACATTTCCCACATAGCTATACACGTTTGCGTTTTTCTCGTCGCCGAGAACGCCATTCGTTCCTCAACGTGCACTTCTCTGCAAGATTGCATCCCTCCCGCGCGTGTCTTCTTACTTGATGCTCCTCCGCACTTAAGTCTCCAGCTAGGATGGGGATGGCCTGTAAGTTTTTTGAAAAATTACTCTCTCACCTCTCTCCTTTAAATACAGCGGATTTCCGGGACTCCCCTCTCATGCGTTTGGTCCCTCCGGCATCCAAGTAAAAGTTCTGGGGCATCTTACACGAAGTCTCCCTATTAAGCCTTAGTGTTGAGTGGGGGCGATCCCTGTCTCAAAGGCGTATGGGAAAAGTTCGGCATGGCTCTTTAAGAATTTGTGACTCTTTCGAATTAGACTTTTCCAAGGGACCAACCTCTCCCCCCACATTCTGCCAACGCCTCTAGCTCCAAATCCCGTTTCGCGGTTGCTGTCCCCGCTCGGTGTACTGGGAAATCTTTCATTTGTGGAGGCTACACTACACCCCTCTAACCCGTTGTGCAGGTTGCGGTCCTAGTTATTAGCGACCTCGGTCTAATCGATTCTTTAGATTTTTGCGTTTGCTCCATCGGCCTCGGATCTCCTTGCGTTCGTTATCTTCAGCAAGGGATCCCAATTTCGGTGGAATCCCCCAGATATTTCTTCATTGCGAGTGGACGATTGATTTGCGATAGCCCGATGAATATTGGGTGTAGGGAGGCTGTATGTTTCCAATCCCATTTCCAAGCACGAATAGCCCACTCCCCAAAGACCTTGTCCCACTTTTCCCCTTTTAAACCCAGCCAACGCCCCTTTTTTTCCTCGCCAGCGCCATCAGCTTTTCAGAACCCCGTTTTTTTTTCTCGAAGATGCTTCGTACCCACAGGGTCTCTTTTAGTCTCCATTCGTTTGACCAACCCCTCCCTTCCCCCTCAGAATGTCGGCGCCGTCGAGCCTCACCGTAGGAGAGATTTTGCATCGACTTTCTTTTTAACCTCCCTCTCCTCCCGCGTTTCCTTTGACCCCCCCCCCTACCTTCCCCTTCAAGTCTAACGCAGTCGCAACTCCCTCCCCTTTTCTACGTCTACTTTGCCACCGACGTCCGCAAGAAGTTGCTCGTTAGACGCCATCAGAAATTACGATGTTTTGGCCGTCATTCGGTCATTCTCCCTTTTTCGCAATGTGCCCACGGCAGATGGATGACTTCTTCATTCCCCAGCCAGCCTCCGTGAAGGCCGGATTTTTATTTTCCGGCAGAAAAGTAAGGCCCCGCCGGCCGTTATTTCGTTAGAAGAGTAGTCTGCCGGTTCCGATCTCCCGCACAAAGGGTAAGTCTCCTTTCTCCTTCTTCCCTAAGCATCAATGTACGGTTGGTGGCGGATTGGTTTTTCTTAGCTCCATGCTTTTTCCGCCCCGGGACGAGAAACCCTCCCCCGCGCCCTTTGAGACACGTTGCTCCTTTTCCTTCGATTGAGCACGATTCACCCACATGAAAGGACATCGTTGTTTTGTGATTCTTTCGAGGCAGGAGGAAAACATATCATCCCCTGTCCCCCGTCCGACGACCAGCTCGTTCTTTTTTTTTTTTTTTTTTTTTTTTTTTCTTCGCTTAGTGTAGAATTTTCTAAGCCCCCTCCATTTAGAAATTTTTCTGCTCTGAAGAATCCCTTTTGCGCCTCGCGCGACCAGAGAAGGTTTCCTTCTTTCACTTTTCCCCGTATGCGATCCGCCCTTTAGCAAGTCGGCAAATTCCTTCGACTTTTATTTTTTAACCCGGTGCTGTCTTAATGTTTTTGACCCTCGAATTGCCGCCTCCCTCCTTTGCGCCCTGACTTCCCTTACCTTTTCTTGCTTTCCTCTCTTTCACCAGAGAACCTTAAGGCCATCTCATTAGACAGTTACCGATGGGGCCCCGACCGCAGAAGCGATGTATACCTCCTTATTCCCCTTCCACGTAGGTTTTTGGTTTTCAAAACCGAAGATAACAACCCAACACCAAACACCAAACGAGTGTTGAGCACACAAAGGAACGCGTTGAGTCCGCAATCCTGTGTATGTGGTCTTGGTCCCCTCCCTTTCTATCTCCAGAATGAGCCATCTCCTCTCTACTCACTCGCTCTCACGATTTCTTTTTCCTCAATTTTTTGAGTAGTGCTTTTTACGTAGGAGCAGGCATTCTGCTCTGTTGGCGATCTTCTGCGCCAAAGCCCAAAAGGAATCTCAGTCACTTTCAGTTCGCTTAGATTTTACTGGTTCTATAACGTACTCACTGTAGTCCCCGTCAATCCTTTTCCGCTTTTCCGGTGAAGATGTTGATAATGTTTTGTTCCTTTTGTTTGTTAGTTCGTGCGACGGCCGCGCCTTAGTATTGATTTGCCCATGATGAGCACCCCCTTCCTTCCCACCCTCGGCCCCCCTTCCCTTCAGCGGGCTCCACCGGTATCGTCCTCCTCTCCCTCCTTTTCCACGTTGGCACGGCATGCGTCGTAGCAATAGTTTAGTTACAGCGACGACTTTGACCCCCCCTCTGTTTGAATGAACGGTGCGGGCGTGAATAGAGTAGGGCCCCTGTTTCTTTCCTTTTAGCCCTCTTTCGCCAGGCCGGATCTTTCTTTTCTCCCGCCTGCCTTGTGCAAACTTTGATGTTTCCCCCCTTCCTTTCTGTCCTTCAACCCCGAGAGTAGCTCGCCTGTTTCAAGGGGTTTTTTGAGAAAGTCGCCATCTCCTTTCTGATCCCTTTCAGTGCGCGTGCCGTCAGTGTGTCCTCCCTCTTCCGCTCCGTTGCGCGTAGAAGCAACTGCAGCGCGTTACCTGAATAAAGACTTTGAGTTCGACGCCCCATCTGTCCCCAGCGTCGTTCCTCTTCAAGTTTGAACATTGCATCCATTTTTGTCTTTTCCCTTAAGCTAGATCAGACCTGCTCTGGCCCCATACCACTACGGCCTAGACGATTGCTGAAAACCCCCCTCCCCTTTTTCAAGCCGGCCCATATCGCAGAAAAGCCGCTTTTTCCCCCTCCCTCCCTCCTCCGATTCGGACGCTCTCGTTCGGATGGAACCTTCTGGATCTCTCTCTTTAATCCATACGGTTTTTTTTTGAGATTTCCACCCTTTTTGGTTACAATTGCCCCTGATTCCTGAAGAATCCTGGCCTCCCCCCCCCATGAGCCTTCTCGAGGCAAATCGGCCTTTTCTTTCGCTCCTGCCTTACACACCTCGTGGTTTTTAATAAAGATCTGGGTTCTATGAGTGGCCTTCCCCCCCTCTTAATTTTGGGCGACAAATTGCTTTGATTCCATCCCCCTTCGCCCCTAGCATTGGTCGCAATGTCGACTACTTCCCCCCCCCCACCTTTCCTCTGCGGAGGGTAGAAATTCGTGCAGCTCTGAAGGGCTTATTTCGACGTTCACTACGTCGTCTTCCCTGTCAAACCTCCTTTCGTCCCCTAATGAGATAGTATAGAAAACCTTCTCTTCTTTCTTCCCAGAGAAACAAGAGGCTCAGCTCTCATGCGTCCACTTTCCTGTCGAAGCCAGGCCTTTTTAAAGCTCACGGCATGTTTCAAAGAATCTTTGCTGCTCACCCCCCCTTCCCCCCCCCCCCTCACTTCACGACCACACGAAGGAACTCCCCTCTTTTTCCCTCCTTTCATGAGCAATGCGTCCCCCCAGCAGCCCATGCCACCGGCCAACTTTTTTCCCCTGGATCTTTGGCCTATGCAGTGTGTACTGATGATGCACGATCAAGCGATCCCCCCCCCCTCTGTTTCCCCATCATTAAGAATAGAATTTCCTTTCCCCTCCCTTCTTGCTGACAACCCAACCTTCCTTAACCCCCCAATCCCAGTCCCAGATAGACAACTTCGTCGAATTTTTTTTCCCTACCTCAGGAATTAAAAGGGCGCCTCCCTTCTTCTGCCCGCGGGACCTCCTTCTTTTCTAACCAACAATGGACCTCAGCCCCTTTTATTCCCCGTATTTGCTGTCTTTCCTTCGTATCTGGTCTTTTTTTTTTCTTTTTCCTTCCTTCCGATGCGGAGGTCGCGCTTCCCCCCCCCCCTTCCCCTTGACCGAAAAGAAGGCCTTGTGTCTCCTTCTCACTCGTGCAGGAAATCTTTTGCATCGATCCCCCCGCTTTAAGGAATTCCCCCCCCTTTCCCCCTCCCCTCGAAGCCCTTTGAGCCTGCTGTCCTCATGATGTGCGGACAGGGAGTTCCTACAGCCCGATTCCACGGAAATAACGTTCCTGAGATGTTGCCTTCTTTCCTTCCGCTTCTCTAAACTAGTCGTTTCTCTTTTTCCTCCACCCGGCGAACAGCGTTTTTTAAACTGGCTACAGCTTTTTGTAGTTCGCTTTCTTTTCCAACAGTGAAGTATACTTAGATCGTGGTCCCCCTTCTTTTTCTCTTCCCTTTAATCCCCCCCCACTCAACGAGAAGATTTTGTTCTCTCACCCCTCTTTAAAACCCGTGCCAATTTCTGACTTTCTTTCCCCCGGTCGAGGTTGGTCTGGCTCTTCTTTCAATAGAAGGGTGTTCCCTTACACGTCCCCAAGCCATTACTCGCTGCCTTCTTCTCCCCTTAGGCATGACTTGTCTTTGTCGTTTTGTCCCCGCCAGCAGATAATGCTGCGTCTTCTAAAGCTGCGCTGGTTTATCCCGGAGAGGCAAAGGCCTTCAAGTAAGTTTTCTTCTCTTAACCTCTTCCTGGCAGGGCTTCTTGTACCTTTCACGAAATGGCTGATGTGCGCCGCCGAGTTTCCTGGTTTTTCTGGGGGAAAAGCCCCCCCTCTCCTCTCTGCTCGAGCTTCTTCTTAGTCCTTTAGAGCTGTTCGGTCCTGCCGGTCTTCCCCAGAGATGATACCACCCGCCTCTTGCTTTAGCTCTAAAATTAGTTTTTCTTCCGCTCTTTTCTCCTTTCCCTCCCCTTGAGTCCTGTGTAACGCTTCCTCTCTCCTCTCTCCCCTCTTCTCTCTTTGAGACGGCGCCGGATTTTCACTTTTTTTCGTCCCTGTGTGTAGAGTTTGTCGTTTATATGTTGTTTCCTTGTTCCCCGGCTCGAAGGCGGCTTTTTGTCTATACCCGCCGCGTTCATCTAAAAGTGGAGACTCTTTTCTCGTTTCAGTTCTCGTTCATGCCCGGTGGTTTCGGCAATGAATGAGGGAGGTTTCTCGCTTTGCAACTGCGGCCACCTTTTTATTCCCACCTTAGCCTCGGCTTTAAGGCACCGATAGTACTTTCCTCTTCTCCCCTCTTCCCCTTTTTCTGTGGCTCGTCATGAGTTTTTTCGCTACTTCCGTAAGACGCTAAACTCTTCTCCCCCCCCTTCAGTCCCACGCGAGAGGGGAGTGATTTCTCTTCCCCCCCCCATTCCGCTTAAATCCTCACCCAACCCCTTCTGTGACTAGGGGTCAGACATCGTCTCCTATAAATTTCCCTTTCTCACTGTTATACCCCCACTATGTTACCCCCCTCCTTTTTTTTTTTTTTTTATTCGTACGAGTACACCCTCTCCCCCCTTACTTTCCCCTTCCCCGGTGGCTCTAGAGGTTTGTTTGCGGCTTAATTTCCTTTTAGACACCAATACTTGGCCTTCAGTTCCGTTCTTTTCTTCTTTTTTACCTCATTCCTTTTTCCTTTTAGATCATCTTCCTCCTCCCCTCCTTCTGTTCCTAATAGATGAAGAGCGCGTGAGTCCCTTTCTCTCCCCTACGGCTGTGACTGCGGTGCGGCAGGAGCCTCCCTCCCGGCCCCTCTTCGATAAAAAAGGGTTCAAACTCTTTTTTCCCTTAATCTGCATTTATCAAGAGGGTCTATTTTTTTCCAGCTTCCCTTTCCCTGAGCAAGACAGAAGAAAGGAGCCCCAGTCCCCAGTCCTCCGTTACCATATCATTTTTTCATGCCCGCTCTTCATTCTTTCTCCTCCTCCCCTTCTAAACATTCTCCCTCCCCTCCACCCCCATCGCCCGCCACTGCTTCTCCCTTCTCTCTCCCCCACATCCACAACACCCTTCCTTCCAGTTCTCCCAACCCGATTTCTGTTCTACCCACCCTCCCCTCCAACAACACTTCTTCACACTTGACTTGACTCGCTCTCTTCCACTTTCTCCTCCTATTCTCATTATCCTTTCTCCCTCACCCCTCCACCACCTCATCCCCCCCCCCCCTTCTCCCCTCTGCGAATTTTCCCCCCCCCCTTACCTTCCGCTCCCCTATCGCGTCTGATCCCTACCCCCCCTCCCCCTCTATTCGAGTATCTAAGCCCTCCCCCGTACCCTCCTTTCATCGCTTTCCTCCCCCCTTCCGACACTCCCCCCCCTCATCCCCTTCCTCTCCACCCCCTTCTCCTTTACCCCCGCTACTGTTCTTTTCCTCTCTCCCTCCAGTGTTTTGCCCCGCGCTCTCACTAATTTCTCCCCCTCTTATCCCTTTTTTACCCCACCCTCCTCCCCCTCCCCCACCTTCCCATTCCTCCTCTCTCTACACACTCTCTTTCCTTCCTCCGTCTCCGCTCACCTCTCCTACTCTTTTCCCCCACCCCTCCAAAATTTGCCTCTTCCCCTCCTGTACTCCTCCTTCCCCAACTTTCCTCTAAGCTTTTTCCCTAGACTGCCTAGAAAGTGTTTTTTTCCCACCGTCACACTCCACGGTTCTTTCCCGAGTCTTCCGCCTTGCTATTTCTATCGAGCCGACTCTTTTTCCCCCCCGTTCTCTTTCTCCAGGAGAACCCCCGATGAGGTCGTTTTTTCCATTTCGGTCGGCGCCAGCACTAGAGTGTTTGACGACAGCGCCGCAGAGTTCACCATTCCCCCATCCCCCTGCATCGGCTTATCTAGGATCCTCTCAGCGCGATAGACTTCAATTCTTTTTTTTTCTGACTTTCCTCCTTGCTTGACTAATCAAGCCTTCTCCCCCTTCTCCTTCTGGGGTCATATCTCTTTGTGCCCTTCCCTACTGGTGATATAAGAAGCCGTCCCGGCTTCCTTTTTCTATACTTTTTCCTTCCGCTCGCCATGGTATGAACCGTCCTCATAGTTTTTCGTAGTCGGGGGAAGAGAGACTTCCCCCACCGACCTTTTACAGTGCATATGCCTGAGAGCGAAGGGCGTGGGTGTTTAAGGAGGGCCTCCCTGCGATGAGAGCCCCCCCTCGCCCGCCAGGAAGTTTAACCATTTCCTTTCCCCCTTTCGATCCTTTTTTTAGTTGATCACTATCCTTTCTCGTTGATTTGATCCTCTTTCCCTGATCGAAGTTGGCCTTCCCACTAACTAGAGTCGTCCGTAGTAGGGTTTCCTATAACCCTAGGACTGTATTCATTTTCGAAGCTTTCTTCTTGTGATTTCTTTCTCCCCTCAGAATGCGTTCGTCCTCTTTTTCAAGTTCTCAGCGAATTTCCCTCTTAACCTTCTTTGAGTCTCTCTGATTTCATTTCCTTATTCCTGAGTCATTTTGTCCCCGATTACCGGCGTCCTCCTTTGCATTGTTTTTAAAGTTCTTCTTCTTTGAGATGGTCCGTGAAGAAGTCGCGTCGCAGGCTTAGTTCCCCTTCTCTAGATCCCCCCAGGAAAGTAACGTTGTCCCTGCACCCTCCCCGCGCCGGTGTCTACAGCTTTTTCCCCCCCCTATAAGCATTTCTCCTCTTTTTGCCGAGACGACGATTCAGCGATGGTTCCTTCCTCCCTTCAGGTGCTGGAGGTGTCGGCAGCTCTTCTTCCAAACTGACATTAATTAGCCCGTTACGTTAGTTAGCTCCTAAGTTAGAGTCTTCTTCCCCTTTACTGTTTTTTTTTCCTTTCTGTTTTTTTTTGGGGTTAGTGCCGCGTTTTTTGGTCTTCCTCGTGGCCTGACCCTTGCGATGACGGTCAATGATGAGTGAAAAGCTTTTTTCGTTCGAGGCCGGCCATCAGGCTGTCTCAGCGTCGAGACTTCCTTTTTTTTCCCTGGGTTCGTGCTGTTCTTTTTGCCTTCACTTTACTCGTGGTCAACCTGATGTTCTCCCCGAAGACGTCTGGGGGCTGTGCCCTTCCCCTGCCGGTATTAGTTCTTCGTAGTTTTTCCCTGCCTAGCTGATTCCGTGACTCTGAATCTTCGTCTTCTTATAATGCAACTTTTTTCCGCCTCGACGCCGCATGGTTTGGCTTTTATTTTCGCCTATTCCCTTCCTTTTCTCGCCGAGTGTCAGTTAATTTCCATCGGCACCTTTCAGATTCTGAGATAAACATGCTTTCGCGGCTTGACTTAGTTCATACCTCTCCTCGGTTTTCGGTTTCTGAACTATTTAGTCATTCTTTTCCTCAAGGGTTGTCGCCTTCATATTGGTCCGCAATCATTCCAAACATAGTCGTTCTCACAACCCCGAATTGTTCCATTTACTCCTCAAGACCAAGAGAAGATTGCGCCCCTCCATTTGTGTTCGTTCTCCCTTTCCTGCTTTTCACCTTTTTTTCCGCTTTTCTCCCTGTTTGTGTTTTGCTCTGAGTTCACCGAGGTCCCTCGTGCGCGCCGACTCCTTCCTTTCCCTTTGCGTCGTTCTGTTCTTTGCTCTTTTTCACCCTCCAAATTTGTTTGCTACATCCATCCGAGTTGTTCTGTCGTTCTTTTGATGACCGGCGCCCAATGTTCCCCCCCCCGCCCACCCACCTTCTCTTGCGGCCCCGACAATGCGAATCCCTATTGTTCCCTGACTACTTCCCCCCCACACGTCGATTTTAGAAAGCTCCCCTTTCTTGCAATCGACCTTTTTCGCTCCTCTTAAACGACCCTTCGTCCGCTTTCTCCCCCTACAAGCGAGTCTGCGCACGACGTAAGCTGTATAGTTAGATTTTCGCTCCCCCCCTCCCCCCTTTTTCAGTTTTTGCTCCGTTATTCCTAGTCTATGTTTTAGTTAAGTGCCGGCCCCCGCATCGATAATGACGACCGTTCTAAATCATCCCCTCCCCACGCCTTCTTTTCTCTAAAGCCGCTCCTTTTCAATCTCCCTGCCCATGGTCACCAAGCACGTCGGCTGTGGGAGATTTTATCGATGAGGCATGGACTTCCTTCCCTTTCTCCTCCTCTGGGTGGGCATAGCCCTCCCCCCGTTTCTAGAAAGCCACGCGTCTTTTTCGTCAACTGAAGGCCTTAACCCCCCCCCAAGATCACCGATCCTCAACGGGCTCCTACCGTCTTTTGCCTTCTACAAGGGATCCCTCAATTGCCTACACTTTTTTTCCTCCCTTTATCCAGACCCAAAAAGGGACCAGCCCCTGCCGATTTCCCTTACCGAGCCTTCTGCTTCCTTTTTCTCTCCGTTTCCCCTTTCTCCCTGTAGGATATGGGCCCCTTTTTCTCCTCTAAAGTTAGTCCAACAAACTCGTTGCATCCCACGTTCGCCTTTGTCTGACCTTGTTCCCTCCTTCTCCAGCGCATAGTTTCCAACCGTCCTTTCCTCCCCCTTTGTTTTCCTCCCTGAAGCACTTTTCTATTCCTGTTTTTCTTCTCCCACTTCTTCCTGCTGAACAGTCCCTTTAATCTAACACTGTTGGAAAGGCATTATCGATTTTTTTGCCGGCCTGGCAAACGCTTTTCTCTCTTTCCCGGAATCGCCTTCGCGGCCTATTCCAGAACTCTGCGTTCTTTTTCGACCTGCCCCTGGAGCTATCGGAACCCCCTCCCCTCCTTTACGACGGTCGTGTGGGAATGCCGGCTTCTTATCTTCCAATTCCCCGACTTCCCAAAACCCCCATACACCTTATCCTGTCTTCTCTCAAGGGCCCCCCTTTTTTCTCTCACGGTTCTCCGGGTGTGGCTCTGTCTTCGGGTCCTTACATAGACTTCTTTTCTTCACCGTCCTTCCCCCCCCCCGATCTTCCTTCCTTTTTATGTATGAGATTGAAAATTTTTTTCCCGCTTTATTCGCGCCGACCGGTTACTGCCGCTTTTAACTTGATGGCCCTCTGATTTCCCTCATTTTTTGGACTCAACCTTCTTCACTGCGATGTCCTCCCCCCCCCTTCCTCCGCCGGGAATGGATGACAGTGAGTACCTCCGGCGGCCATCTTGGCGTAAATTTAGACCATTCCCGGTTCGGCTCTTCTAGACCTCTTCTTCGTGGACTGCTCTTTTTTTGATTCTTTCCTTTCTGTTTACGATGTTATTTGACAACACCCGCCTAGTTTCTTGGTCAGCCTCCTCACTTGCGCCGCATCGTTTTCTGTCCCTACCTGCGCTTAGTCCATCGACTTCCCTTTTTTTCTTCTCGATTCTCCCGCTATGCGCGTGGTTGAAGTGAGTGGTAGATTTTTTTCCCTGTGGTCGGGCGCTCCTGTTTGGCGTTATAGGTTTTCGTAAAGGGTGAGTTGTTCTGATAGGTTTGGGTCTTTCCCCTTTGATTCTTCTCCCCTTCTTTTAGTCCCCATTTAGGTCTTCTGTTATGCTTGGTCTTCTGGTCTTTGATCGGCCATGCTGCGTCCTCCCGGACCAATTTCCCGCGGTCGCGACGGGGGACGCAGTCTCCTCAGCGTCTCCAGATAGGGTCTTTTTATCCTGGGCATGGTTCCTGGGCCCTCCCTCTCCCCTTTTTCTAATTTCCTGCTCGAGTGGAGTAAATTCTGTTTACCCCCCCCCCCTCAGATTTTTTTTTTTTTTTTTTTTTTTTTTTTTTTTTTTCAAGTGTTTTCTCCCCTCCCTCCACCCCGACCTCAATCCTCTCTCACTTCCACCCC
>Ga0179591_1341693_pt1 | contig 11480 bp, 15 predicted proteins | sample CZOMad2_1_08_16f_FD_182891 | JGI IMG/M metagenome (GOLD analysis project Ga0179591, IMG submission 182891) | Vadose zone soil fungal communities from Angelo Coast Range Reserve, California, USA - CZOMad2_1_08_16fungal (PacBio error correction) | ecosystem: Environmental > Terrestrial > Soil >... | reverse complement strand
GGGGCCCCCCACCTCACAGGATTTTTTCCCTAAAGTTCCCAAGAAGAAGAACCAACCAGTCCTTTCTAACCCCAAACGGTCCTTTTCTGTGCTCTTGGTATCCGGTGGAGATGACCTCTGTAACAATTTCTCTTTTGGCCTAGAGAAGGCCGTCCTATAGGCGGTTCTTTTTCTTTTCTACCATGATCAGTTGGGTCTTTTTTCTATGCCTGCCCGGCTGTGTGGTGAAGTCTATAAACTTGCTTCCTCGAATTCTGGGATAATCCCACCTGTTTTTTCCCTCTCTTTGATTTCATGTTCTTCTCTCCCAATTGTGTGGTTTTGCCGGCTCCTTCGTTTTTCCCAGATCTCCGTTATCATTGCCCCCGCCTGGTCCCGACTGCCCAAACCGTGCATCTCACCGCTTTTCCCCTAACCCAGTCCCAGCCTGTACCCCAGGAGATCCCACTTCCATTGTTTCTTTCGGCAACTTTTGGACACCTCAGTTCCTCTGTTTTAACAGTTTCCCCCTGAATGCGTTTGACCTTTCCTTGATTTCCCTTGCCAGAATTGAGGAGTGAGACCCTTTGAACGGGTTGATGTTTTTTCTCTACTTCTCCTCCTCTTTGTTGCAGGCCGCCCCTCAATTTTTTTGGCTTTTCGAAAGTCGAAAGTTTCTCCGCCTAGTTTGATTTTTCTTTCATGATCGTTGAACCCCCACGCCTCTGGGAATTGTCGCAATTTCCCTCTTGTCTTCCCGTTCTGGTTCCTTCCTTGCTTGTCGAGTCTTCCGTATTACCACCTTCCCTGTCCTACATTGGCGAAAGAAGTGGCGGCGCTTTTTGAGTTCAGGCTCCTTACTGTTTCCGCCCTTGAATATTTTTTGGCATACGCTTTCCAAATGCTCCCACCTTTTTTTTTTTTTTGATTTGAACGGCGCTGTCCCCCCCTTTTTCAGATCCAGCTCCCTTCCAAATCCCCTCGTGTATGAGCGCACTTTCTTTTGTCCCCTTTTTTACCTTAAATTGGAACCCACTATCGATCTTCCTCCCTTTGTTTGTCTTTTTCTTTTGATTTCCTTATGTTCTGGGACATCGAAGGTGGCGCTCCTCCCCACTTTACTGGACTGTTTTACGTTCCGCGGTATAGAGGAGTGGATTGCGTAGATTGAAAAGTCTTGATCTCCCCAACCCCCCCCTTTCCTTCCCTCACGGCGGGCCTTCTCTTCCTTCAGAGCCGCCAATAAGGCGCCCGGAGAAAATTTGATTTTGGTGAGAATATGAATCTTTTCCCATACGCATTTCCCTCCAATTCGGGCGATTGGTTTCAGTCTTGGGTCTTTTTTTCCCATGACGCGACTCTCCATTCACGGCCCCTTGGATGGAGGAACCATTTCGAGAAGACCGAGATGACCTTCGTTTCCGGCGTGCGCCCCGAGTTTGAGAGTACCTTCTTTTTTTCAGTCTTTGTCTTTTTTTTCTCAACTCTTTTCCTCTTCCCTCCTCTCAAGGAGGCCTCCCAGGGAAGGACGTTCCTTGTCAGGATCGCCACTACCGACGTATGAGTTCCCTTTCCGACCGAGCGCCGTGGTCTTTGCGTCACCCTTGCCTGGAGTCTGTCCTTGTCCCTGGAACAATCGATCTGCGTTGGTGATATGGACCCCCAGTCCCTTCTCCCTGTCCCGGAATTTTTCTCTTGATACGTTCACAGTAAGGCCGGGCCAACATTCTTTCTTCCTGTCCATCACCATTCACATTCGCCCTTCCTTTGTCTTTTGAGTGTCGGATCCCACTGTTACAATCTCGGACCGGCCTCATCCGGGACCCATTTTAAGGCGTGTCCGTTCCTTTCAACGTCCCGACATCCGAGCGGATCCCAACCGTTCTTTTCCTACATCCCCCGCGACAAAGGAACCCCCGTTCTTGACGTGTTCGGCCCTTACCAAATTGGTCCTCGTCAACGGAATTACCCCTGAGCGCCGCGTGGCTTTGGAGGTTTCCCCTTTCCTGTTGGCTTTTTCCTGAAATGGGGGGCAAAAGCATGGTTTTTTTTTTTTCTTGAGCTCTTAACCTTTCGTTTCTTTCTTTTTTTTGCTTTTCGGGGGTTTTTAGCCCTTAAAGTGCGCCTCTTACCGCACCGTCTACCTTTGCCGCATCTGCTTCGCGGCAACGATATACGTACTTTGATCAACTTGTCCCCCCCCCCCGGATCGGCCCCCCTCGTCGGTAATGGGGCTTCAGGTATGATGGGTTTTCCTATAGATGGCATGGCAGGTCCCTGGCTGACTTTGTATAAGTAGTGAGGGACAGGTGAATTTCCGTACGTTCCTCTTTTTCGGTCATGCTTGCAATAAAGTGCCCTGACTTTCTTTCTCTTATTCAGCGTCCTCCCAACCGGAGTCGACACCGGCTGACTTTTCCTCTTTTAGGGGTCCGCTTTGTTTCCTTTAGTTGGGTTCCGGCATTCTCCGGCTTTTTCCCGATCCTCAACGGCACAGGTTCATCCGGCCGTTTTTTTACCAGCCCCCCTGGGCAAATTTAGTACCATTGTCCCCGGTTTTTCTTGCGCGTTCTCTGCGGCACAAATTTTAACGTTCCCGTTACCGCAAACTCCGCGTCCTATGTCCCTCCCCCTCATAAGGGGAGTTTGCACCCTTGATTCCTCCCAATCCCGTCCTTTCTTTCCCCCTTTTCTCGTTCCTCTGTGTCAATTCCCTTCCTTTTTCGACCAAAAAAGGAAATCCGCGACGTGAGATTTTGTCTTTGTCCAATATTAAATTAAACATCGTATGGATTGGACGTGGGGCAGGGATTTCTCAGTTTTGGTTTGAGCGAGAGGGTCCACCCTCCCTCCCTGTGCCCTTTCTTCGTTGATGGTAAATTTAGACCTGCAGCACTGTCGTCCAGACCTTGTTGCGGACGCCTTCCTACCCCCCTCTTTTCACTCCTCTGGACATTCTCGTTCCCTTTTCCCCCTTGACATTCCTGTCCCTACTCCTGAGGCGTTGTAAAGAGGAGGTTTCTTTGGCTTTCCATTACGGTTCACGTACCTTCGGGCCGCAGGTTCTCAGGTTTTTTCACCGGGCCTGTGCCTAATATGCGGAGAAGTTGAGCGTCCGTATCCATCTGGGTCTTTGCTCTTTCCTGCTTTTTCGAGTTCCGCTCCTGCCCCAGGGAATACGCGAAAGAGAGGCGGCCGGGGTTACTGCCTAATATTATCCCCCTCCGTTTTTTTCGCCCTTCTCTGCGACGTCTGGTACTTGAGAAGGAAAGGCAGGCCGACCCATGGCAATATTTGAACCAGCTTTTTTCACTGCTTTCATGTGCACGTATACAGCACGATTTAAAAGTTCTAAACGTGCCTGTTACCTTCCATCGCATCCCCAACAATCTCACTTCTCACGGCCATTCCGACTTACGTCCTTTTTTTCTTTTTGAAGGCTCCACTTAAAGGATTGTTTTCATCCACTCCCCCTCTGCGGCCCTGGTCCTCCCCCCTTGAGGTTGAAGAGATGGCATTTGGCCAGCGTTCCCCCCAAATCATCCCTGCAAGTCCTCTCTTCCTCTTTAATGTCCCCCTTACGACAACCAGGTTTGACCTGTCCAACACTCACCTTCTTCCCGCTTCCACTGTTCCCCCCTTGGCCCAGGCCTGGCAGAATGGTATGTCCAGTGTAATGACCAGTACCCGTCAGGGCCGCGCGCACGGCCGATCTCTTTAGGTTTTCCTGGTTCGGGTACCTACCCTGATCAAGTTTTCTCTGGCGCAGGATCTGCATGGGGTGGCGAAGGTCTTTAATTCAAGAATTAACGTAGTCGATGATGGAGTTCGAGCGTGTTACTTTTCACTCCACGTAACGATGTTGACTCCGGCTCTCCATTTGTTCATCTTACCCAGGGTGGTTTTGACGGCGAAAGCGGGCCCCTTCCATCCGCCCGTAGGTCATGCAGCCTTTCAGATTCCCAAACGGCCTCTTTCAAAACAAGCTTAACTTGCACAGCGTCCAGGTCGCCCCCCATCTAGAAAGTTCGCCTTCACAAGTGCTTAATTTTCGTTTCTTTCCTTTTTCAGGATGCTGATGCTTTCCGTCCTGGGGAAGCATTGGCGGGGGCCTTTACAGATTTCCATATTGCTTTGCTTTCCCCCATCGCCCGACTTGTTTCCCCGGGCGTTTCCTTTTAGCCTTTCCTGAGCAGCACGCTAATGGCGCATGCAATCATTCTCTTTCGTGTCGAACTTCTTCGTACTTTTTCAGACGATCAGATTGCTTCTGCGTAGGAACTCCCACCCCCGTCTCCTTTCTGCACCCTCCTTTTTTTTTTTTTCAAGTTGTTATGTTCCACCGCGAGTTCGACGGAGATCCGGTAGAAATATCCATGTCTTCGGGCCTCCCTTTGTGCGTCCTCCCCCCAACATAGCGCCAGGTTCCTTGCGCCCGTGAATTTGGTAAGTCATCGCTTCCCTCTCCGCCGCGATGGTAGTGACGGCGCCGGTAACCTTTTGCAGATCCATACGTCCACTTCTTTGTACTGAGATAACACTTGAGATTAAGTCCAATAGGGAGCCAAGCTCTTCCCTACTCTCCGTTGTGTTGTTGAGCTTTTTTTTATTCCCCCTTGGATTTTTTTTGGAAGACTCAAGGTTTACTCCTTTACCCCTGATTTGGACTTTTCTGGATTCTGCCTTTTTCGCGTCTCCCCATTCTTCCTTCGCCGGTGAGTATTTACCGCTTATCGCCAAGCATTCATTTCCGGCACACAACGTGACCCCTCTGGTCCGGCTTTCGACTTCCCTCGCCGCCACCGTGCAGGCGGCAAGGGAGACCTGGAGGGCCTGCCGGAAAAAAAGCAGGCGTGCCAAAGACTCTTTTCTTTGCTGGCCTACCTCAGCTGTGTTATGTGAAAGCGACTCGTAAGTTTCCAAGCGGGATGGAAATAAATTTCTGAAATTGAACGAGCTTCATGCTTGCGAATGCCCCGCCCTTACTTTAGAGGGCATAGAATTCCCGCCCGTCGAGGGTTGTCCTCCCGACAATGGCAAATAGGCGCCTCCTTGACTGCCCCCCAGGGACCCGGAAAGACGCATGGAAGGAAACCCTCTCGACTTCGTTCCCCACTTTTCAACTGGATCCCTCTTCTGGCGCATCCATGTAAACGGGTTCTGTTTTTTACTTTTTTCAGGCCCTTTTGGATTTTCTTGACGAGAGCCGGTGTTCTTAGGCCTTTAGCACTGCCTCTTGACTCTTGATGACGGTCATAGGGTTCCAACACCCCCTCTCCCCGTCTTCCTCAACATTGTCAAGTAGCCCTGAGAACCTTTTCGTGAATGTGGCTCCATCTATCACATTCTCGACCTCCATATCCAGACCGTCCGGAAGGCGTGAATTACCCTGTCTCCCTCCCTGGCGTACCATTCGACATTACCCAACGTTTCTCAGGCCTCCTACGCGCTGATGATCGCGTAGTGTCCCTTACGGGACATTTCATCTCCCCCCTTGCATCCAATGATGCGCGCGACGGTTGGCCAGTAGCGGACCCTTTCCCCGACCCTGTGCTTCCCTGCTTTCGGGGGGCAACGCCTTATTTCCGGAGTTTCCGCCCATTGCCGTGAGGAAAAGGCTCCTCACTTTTTTCGTCCAACGGATGGTTTTTTGATGTCTCACCGGGGCAACTTTGCCCATCTTCTCAACCTCCCCCTTTACCAGCCGCCATCGGATGGTATGTCCAGAGGCCTATTCTCACGTACGTGTTCCCCGGAAAAACCAGGATTCACGGCAGATCTTGAAATGTTCCTGAAAAGGTTTATGCTGGGTTACCGAAGATGGCTTCCGGAATTGCCGTTCCGGAGCCTTCCCTTTTTCCTTTGAAGCGACTTCACTTTCTTGGATGATCTCTGGCCCTTTCCCTGACCTTCCTTCGCCCGACTCCAGCTGACAAGCGCCTTCAAAACAAACCGGCCTGCTCGCTTATTGTACTTCTTCCCCCCCCCACCCTCCAGATTTAGTTCCGTGCTGAGCACGCTCCTCAGAGTCTAGTCTGAACGCGCCATTCCCTTTTTCCCTTCGGGTTCTCCCCCCCCCTGATTTGAGACGTCATATTGTGGCATCATTAGTTCTACATTCAACGCATGGTTACGCTCCGTCCTCCACTTCCCCGGCCATTAGGGAACCGTACCGTTCCCCCTCTACGTTGACCCCAGGCCCCAATAACGATAAAGTGTAGTCATACCGACCTTTCCTTTCCAAGGCCGTTTTGCTTTCCCCTCTCCGATCCCTCGTTTTCAGTCCCTTTGAACCTACCAAGGACATCGCGCCGCTGGCCTTTTCTGGGCATCCAATCTCATCCACCTCTCCCCTTCTCGCGCCGGATTCTGTGGCGGGGTTCTTTTCTATAGTTTAATCATTTTTGTTCGCGAGATATTTTACGCCACGGGGGGTGGGGGTCCCCGTTCATCAGGATGTTGCGTGGATGCCCAGACACTGCCGCACTTCTTACTGTTGCGGACGTCTGCCTGACCCCCCTTTTAATCGGATATGGGAAGACGACGGATTGTTCGGCAAATTCAGTTGAGTGTTTTCGATAGTGAGGTCTGCTCTGGCAGCTCTTAGGGGGAGCCGGGCAGGTAATTTCCCTTTTCTGGGCTGGCTCTATCCGCTTCCTTCCTTAAGGACTGGGGTCATTGGACTTTAGAAGGATCGTTTTTGTTTAGCACCGGTCCGGAGGACCCCTGGGGCGTGCTTTTTTCGAGACTTGAGCCTGCAAGTAGGGCATCCCGCCGACATCTCGGGGCGGATCATGCCCCTGATCATTCCGTGTTTTTTTAGTCTCTGCGCCGTCTGGAAGTCTGTGAAAGGAAATCATGTGCCGGCGCCACGATCCAGAACTCGTGAAGGACCTCCTGATTCCCCCCTAAGACTTTCCAAGCCATTTCATTGATCTTTTCCCCCCCCCTTCTCTGAAACCTCGACCCTTATTTTAACGCCCACTGATTGGGTTCTTTTTTTTTTCTCCCTCGTATAAAATCACCTGCATGATTTAAACCCGTCTCTGGTCGCCGGTCGGTTTCGAGATGGCAGCTTATTTCCAGACATCCTCCCCTTTCTTCTTTTTCCCGCATACACGATGGAAGTACGCAATTCTTTCAAACTCCCCCCCGGACGTTTCACTTTCTCAAGGCGCCTCCCCCCCGGCCAAACAGTTAAGGTACCTTGAAATGTCCAGCGAACCCGCGCAGGGGCACCTTTTGTTTTTTTTTTCCAGGTTGCGATGAGATGGCCCGTACTTCCGCGTCCCCTGCGATCTTTTTCTTGTCTCCGGATTTGACTCCTGGACATGGTTATCTTTGACTCTTCCCATGGTGCGCTAGGTTTGGATTACGTGTTAATCACTTCCCGTCCTATCTGATTTCTTAGTTTTGAGGTTCTCATCCACCCTTGTTGACCTCCGGCCGACCGGTCTCATTTTCTGGCAGCTCTTTTGCGTTTTTCCCTACACGTAGGGAACGTTCTCAGATTCATTCGTCTTGCACGCCCTTCTTTTCCAGTGCCCCAACTTGCTCCTTCCCAATCCTGATTGGCCGACAAGGTCCTCCCGTGCTGAATCCCATGCATGGTTTTGCAAGTGGACACGGCGTTCGCGGTTCCCTCGGATGACCGTTCCATGGTTCCCCCCCCGCGCCTTTTCCTCTTTCATATTGGCCATGATTTGAGGGGACCACACCTTTTCCTTCATCTCTAGTTGGCTCCGATTGCCATGCTTCCGCTTACTTTTCATGTCGCACATAACTCGCGTTAGACGATAGTAAAGGATTTCCCCGCGATTTGGTTTTTAGTCCCTGATCTAGTTAAACCTACGATGGACTGTCCCCTCCTGCCACTTGGGCGTATGGGTCCCTGATTTCTTTGCCTTAGTCCCGGTCCGCTCCCATTATCCGGCGCCCTGCCGTAGCTCCGTCAACATAGCGCCCCCCCTCCCGTCGTTGTCCACTTTTTCTGCGATCCACTTTCAATACAACAGAACGTTATATTGACGCCCGGTAAACCTGTGTTCAGATCCATCCTCCGTACCAAATCAGTGGGGTCGCGAGCAAGACACTTGAGTTGTCCCGACCATTTCCCTTTTCACCACCCTCTTCTTCTCTCATTTGTGTGAGAGCTCTGGTTGAAGGTGGCTCTCATCGACCCATGATTTGGTCATTCGATATGCACCTAAGGACGCGTCAGTCATTCCTCGCGCGGCTCGGGATTCTTTTTACTTTTAGAGCATTAAAAGGGCAACGTATTTTGGCGGTATGTGACTTCAAGCGCGCCCAACTCCCTTTTGCTTGGGACTGGGAGTACTCTGAGAATCTAAAGAGGTGCCCCGCTTTTAGTCGCGAGTGGTTCACAGTCCCATCGTTGTGTGGTGAACGAGCTCAATTTCCGAAGCCCACGCGGGCCTATAGGAATCCATTCTTTGAGACGGGTCTTTCACTATAGTTTTTAGCGCCTGTCCCAGGACGTTTCGTGCGCTCGCTATAGGGAACAAAGCCCCGTTAAGGCGGTGATTGTCTCGTCCCCCCCGATATCAAAATTTCCTTTCGAATCCCCTTTTCGGAACCAGGACGGACGCAAGCCCCAACCCCAAGTTTTGGGAAAGGACCTGAAAGGCCTTTCCATACTCCGTAAACAAGACCTGGATCGGAAAGTTTAATTGAGCTCCAATTTCCTTTCTCCCTTGGATTGGACAGATGGGAGTTTGAGAAGGTGGCATTACGACCCTTTATCTGAATTCTTTCCCCTTTCCCCCCCGTTTCCGTAAACCACCCACTCTTTCTCTGAACTCTCGCCAGAGTTTAACATTACGGTTTTCTGATCCCAGCGCGTCCAAGCTCGACGGTTAACTCCGGTGAGTACTTCTGCAATTACCATTCGCCCCCTCCACTGCGCCCATATGCGGGCAATAGTCCCTAAGGTCTGAGAATCGCGAACAATGTCCCCCCTCCTAGGAGGAGAAAGTTAGACTGCCCTAAGGTAAACATCAGATTCCGAAGGAGCTGTGGCCCGTTTTGCTTATGGTCTTTCTTGATTAGGATTGCCTTGATCTTTTGGCCAACGAATGTTTCAGTGGGGTAGAGTGCCGATTCGCGTTTGAAAAGGATTCCTCCGCGTTCTTCGCAGGGGAGCTTTTGTAGACAGTTTCCCGGGCTATTATCCCTCTCCCAAGTTTGCTTTTCCCAATACCACGCTTGTGATCGTACGTTGATCACCGCCAAAAAAAAGTCTATAGATCGGAATTCCGTTTTCCTCTTGATTTGTGCGAAGATGGCTGCCCTTTTTCGATCTGAGGTGACAGAAGCGTTCCCTTGTTCCGCTTTTTCTGGAGCCCATGGCCCCAAGGCCTTTCATTGCGCCTGACCCCTCCGTCTCCCGAGACTTTGAAAAAACCTGGCCTGCGATCAGCTATGTGGCGTGGTCTGCGGCCTGCATTCGGGATTCGCGGCAGTTCTGCTCAGGCCGCGCGGAAAAATTTACGTTCAGGCCGGGTTTTTTCGCTAGGTTCTTTTCACTCATTCTAAGACCAGTTCCTGTGCCGCTTCCGCGGTCCCAGCCGGCGGCCCAGAAATTGAAAGTTCCATTCTTCCGCCCCGACGCCGTCTCTGGACATCCGCCTCGATAATTTTGTCTTACCTTCGGACCAGCGGTAGACATCTCGATCCTCGTGGTCACTTCTGAATTCCTAACACAGGAAATCCTCTCAGGGCTGCAGGGTCTTTGGGCATCCCCCCCCACATCAATCGATGGAAGGACTTCTTGCAATTACTATCTCTTTTTTTGATAGAGATCTTTTGACACGCCACGCTCCTAATCGTGAGGAATCTCCAAGACCCTTCAGCACGTCGTTTCGTGTTGATTTTTTACTTTCCCCGATTACTCGGAGATGGCCCAAGAATCACGCTTGTCAGGAAATTGCATCGATGCCAGGATGACTGTTAGGGGGCGCGGTTAGGGTCCCCCTCTTTGAAGCTTTCTTCATCGGCACCGTCTGTTTATGTTCGGGGACGAAGGGATTTGAAAATGAGCGGCTCTCGTTGGCGCGTACTACAACGACTTGGCGCTTGCCCCTCGCTGAAGCCGCTTCCTTCCAGGGTACCATCAAGAACCCCTCAGGTTCGAGGGATACCCCTACATCCTCCTGGTCTCCTCCCCCTTTTCCTTCGCTGCTGCTTGGCCGTCGAAGTCGGAGCATCCGGGAACCCTTTACGCAGATAATCCTGAAGTCCAACTCTACGGACTTAACTGCCGTCTCCGCCATACATTACAAGGAAGTTCCCGGACTGGGCCCTTCCATCTTTCTCCCCCCCACCCCCCTCTCCCTTTCTTCAAGCCATTTACAGAGATGGTTGTCTTAGATTTGCAACGTCGTCCCCTCCGGTACCGTCCTGTCCTCCAACTCCGATTTTTGCCCTGGTATCCATGGTTGCAGATCTTGCAGTTCCCTGTAGCTACACCAAATACATCCGCGATGAATTTTCAAGTTTTGCCGTGGCCCACTTCGCCCCCGGCGTCCCGATAAAGGTACACCACGAATCAAAACAGAAGTTCTATGCCCCGTACGCAAAACGTTTTTCCCAAATCCTTTTTGAATTGCAGTGGCGATACCAGACGTTTCCCGTAGCGCTGAGACCCGGAGATCTCGGGTTTTGATTTTTTCCATAAGATCCCACTTTTTGATAATGCGCGCAGACTGGTTTCAGGGCGTGGCGCCAGTAAACCTCTCCCCCGGTCGTGTATGATGTTCTCGCTGAAGCTGGGTCCTCCACGGTGTTTGACCTCCGTCTACGGATCCGTTTCTTTAACTGCGGTGGTGTTGTCCTTGGGACGTCCAATCTTCTAACCTTGCAGGGCCCGACCTCACCATTCCTTCTTTCCAATCCCAGAGTGGAAAGAAAAGGTAACCGTGTTGGATTTTTGAACTTCATTTATCGCCATGTTCGCGTTCTTCTTGAAAGTGAACGAGTCTTCCCCCCCTCTGCCGTTTCCAGAATCCCCCTTGATTTGTCCCTACGCCTTTCGTTTCCATATTGGGCTCTTTCCTTGATGCGAGATCAAAAGACGGTGAGGGCGTTGATGTGATGATTTTCTCCTTCCCCTGCCTCTCGCCCAGTACCGTATCTTCGAAACCCCTGGATGTAGTCTAGCTTCCCGCGTGGTTATGGATTTAAATGAGTCTCGAACCGCGGTTCCTTTTCCGCCTAGTCCCTTGAATTGGAAAAGGAGATGGACGATCGAATTATCTCATTATTCCCGCATCCCATTGCTAACTATTTTGACTTGTTCCCTCTTCCTTCCTCTGCCCCGCAAAGAGCTTTGTTTTCCAGTTGCTTCTCTCATCTTTATCCGCAAAAGATCTGACCTTTATGAGGAAACGGCGACCGTTTCCCCCCCATGTTTAATGAAAGTAAAACCCATTTCATGGTTTCAATTATCGCCATGAGCGTAACAAACTTAAAGGGCGGCCTTT
>Ga0179591_1276497_pt1 | contig 11480 bp, 9 predicted proteins | sample CZOMad2_1_08_16f_FD_182891 | JGI IMG/M metagenome (GOLD analysis project Ga0179591, IMG submission 182891) | Vadose zone soil fungal communities from Angelo Coast Range Reserve, California, USA - CZOMad2_1_08_16fungal (PacBio error correction) | ecosystem: Environmental > Terrestrial > Soil >... | reverse complement strand
GAGAAAGAGCGGATTCCTTTCGGATTTTTTTTTCACGGAAACCCTTCTGCGAGCGCCCTGACCCAATCGCACTCAATTGTGTCTTGCTGCCGGCATTTCTGCAATAGTGGTATAACGCTTAGATTTCTCCTGATAGTGTCCCTGAGATCTGATCGATGACCTATTCCCAGCCCCAAGAGAGTTCTGTTCCCCCCGGTTTTCCTGATGTGAATGTTCTCTTCCCCATGGTCGGCAACTAATCCAGACCCTCTGGCTAAGGTTTTTCGTTGTCTTTCCTTCTCGCCCCCTCCCCCCCCCACCCTTTCCCGTGCGATGACTTCCGCGCCCGATTTTCACTCTCGCAGGACCTTCGAAAAGCTCCCAAGATGCCATTCCCCGTCGGGTACGCCGGCGAAAAACAATAAACTCTTGCTTACCTTTCTTTTTTCTTCCTCCGCTTTTGGAAAATCTAGGACGGAATGATTGGCTCCGTCTGGCTATCTTCGGCCCCTGGTCAAAGAGCCTTTCGCGGCACCCCTGTCCACCTGCATGGCGGCGGCTCCGGCCAGAAACGGCTTTTATGAGTGGCCGGCTTTTTTTATTCGCCGCTGCGGGCGCCCGATCAAAAACCCACCTGCGGCCTTCTTTGATTAGACTTTTAGATTTTCCCAGTTGCCCTTGAAAAGAGAAGATCTGTAAGAGCCCCCCAGCGTCACTCCCTCCTTAGAGATCCTGCTATTCAGCTCCACTTTCTCGATGGCCTGCCCCTGTTTTTAATATAATTTTTTCATTGCTTTTACGGAGCTCGCGGCAACTTCCGACCTTTATTTTTATTAGGCTCCGAGCTCAATCCCCAGTGTCGAGGCGGTGTTTTGAATGAGATCAACAACACCGCCCAGGAAGGAGATCAATATCCCGAGATACCCGTTCAACAAGCCAGGACATATTTTTCCTCTCCCCCAGATAGGTTCCCCGAATGCCGTCAGAGCCGTCCAAACCCGCGAGGATGGAAGGCCCCTGCTTTTCCTCCAAATTACATTTTTCCCCTCCCCCCCCAGAAGGACGGTTCGCTCGTCGTCCGTTTTGATTGGATTTGACGCCCAGAAATCATTCTTTTTAACCCTTTCGGTCTGCATTCCCCCGCTGGAATGGCACTAGCCCAAGTCCCCAGCCCAAAACAAGACTCTTCACGATGTTCCTCCTTCCCTATAGCTAGTGTCTCGATTTCTCGGATTAGCGCGAGTTGTATTCTCACTGTCCTTTTTTAACCGCGTAGCAGAGTGTAATTAGATGCGCGGAAACACCTTCCTGGCTGCGATGGCATTCTCCCTTCGCTAGCGATTGCTTTAATTGTGGTTTCAGCTGTTCTCGCCCGAATGAACGGCCGCAAGGTGTGTCGATTGTTTTGATGTCCTTGTTTTCTCAAATATTGGCTCCCTGGCCTGAGTTGACGTACTCCAGGTCAGTTTGGGATCAGCTGTGTTTTCCCGTTTAGTATAGATATATAGCTTTTAAAACCCCTCCATTTCAAATGGCCGCCACTAGTTTCCCAATCCCGAGAACCTGCGTTAGATTCTCCGACCAAGCGAGGGGTGATTTTCCGGCATCGGGTCCATCTGCCATCTCAGTTCGAAATACCCTTTTCGCCAAGCTTCCCCATCCGATCTACTCCCTAGTCCCCCCGGCAGAGGGTTCAAATACTTTTTTTCGGTTATCGTTGACTGTCAGAGATAGTATTTCCTGTCCCCCACAGAGTTTGTGCGATGACGCGAGTTCTCTAGCGAAGTTCATGGAACGCGCCCGACTCTTTTTTCTTTATCTCGCTCCAGTCAAGGGCTTCTGCTCCCCCTCGTCCTCTCCCTAGTCCTTCCATAAGCTAGTCCCCAGCAAAGGTCAACTATAGGGTGAATTTTGAGATCGCAGTAGGCCATTGACGCATCTCCCGTTCACCGCATCAACCCTCTTTCGTAGGAGACGTAGCCTCCGGCCTGGTTTTAGATGCCAGTTGAGCTCTAGTCTCCTTCGGGGTCCCCTGGTGGGAAGACCTTTCTTCTCCGGGGCAGACTATTGGCATGGGTGAATGGAGTGACCGTTCTTTTCTCGCTATCCCCCTCTGTCGTCAGCTATACCGGCTGGCCCGTTCACCCCCTTTCCAAAATAGTCTTGCCTTCTTGTTATGACACCAAACCCTTGCCATTTCTTCTCATCCTCGATCCTCCCCAACTTCTCTCTTCAGCCTCGGATTTAGGATCACGGGCGGTGCCTCTTGTTTCTCCATCCGAAATTCTTTCAAATCTGTCCGCCTTAGAAGCTCTCCGAGGGGTTTCTAGTCCCCCCCCCTGGTCCCTTAAGGGCTCCCCCACGACGGCGTCGGCATTTCGTTCCCCCTACACACAGATGAAATTTATGTAAGTCCTCATTTGGACGCCCCGATGAGGCCGTTACTCTTTGTTCACCCGCGAGACCGGATGTGCAGCTTACCCCCTTCAATGATCGACTTTTCATTTATTTGACCCCCCCAAATAAAGAGTGGTTCCCACCGCGTGGCCTGCCACCCTTTTCCTCTCACACGGTTCGTCCCCGTTAACACCCTTTCTCTCCCCTATCCGTGGCGGATAGCGAATTCCGATGGTAGCGCAATAACGAAACCTTTTTTCTTCCCCTGATCCTGGATCCTGTCCGAGCCGTTGCCGCTTATTTTCAAGTCACGCGTCGTCGCTGCGTGCGTTGACCACGCAGTTGAACCTTGTCGCCCGCGATTCTCCTCGCGGCCCCGTTCAAACCCGCCGACTTGAGAATCTCTTCGTGTCGGGGTTCCGCCCCAGGCTTTTCTTTGCTGATCACATCCACACAAGAGGTTCTCTAGCCTTTCGGTATATCATTTCTTCGTGCAAGAGTTGGTGGCTGTTAGGCGCCACGCCTCCGATCAGCTCACGCTCTTATTCCCCAGGCCATCATGTAACCGCGTCCCCGCCTCGGGCGCGCCCTGTTCGAAGCCCCTTTTCCATAATCCCTCCATTGCTCGGAACTGGAACGTTCGGCGGCAAGCCTTCCGTCTTTTGGCAGCTTTTGCTTAGGTTTCCCCCTCATTTTTTTAGCGCTTAAGGTTAAGTCGGATATGATCTTCTTTCCTACCGTGTTGTTGAGAGTCGATAAAGCGTCTCACCTTTTCTTGCTTCTCGGACGATTCTCCTGAGACCCCCCAGCGCCAGCAAGGGTCGATCCTGCTTTCCCTTCTTTCCATTACTAGGCATGTTTTGGTCGTCTCAAAACGAGCGCGCCTCTTTTGTCTTCCATGACTTTACTGCTCCACCCCCCCTACTCGGACCCCCCCTATCTTGAGTCTTTCCCTCTGCGTTCCTTAGCTTAACTCTCTTGAGCCAGATAGTCTCCTCGTCCTTCTTACACACCCTTCTTGTATTTTCTGTACCTCCGCTTCGAAGCAAGCTCTTTGCTACGCCGCCCACATTTAACGATATAATCCCCTTGTGTTTCCCCCCCCTTGCAGTATTAGAAACAGTCCTCCGTTTCGCCTTGCCCTGAAAATGAAGGCTACTCTCCGGTGGCATCGAGTCCCCCTTTGGCTCTCACGACGTGATATACCCCCGAAGCGGACTCCCACGCCCACTCGCGTGAAATCGTAGATGAGTTCCGAACAAGTTCGTCCTCGCTTTTCCCTCTGCCTTCCTTAAGCTCGACCTTGCGGCTTTAACTTGCTGACCTCCGATTTTCCGTGGTCAGAAAAGTAGCCTTTACCCGCCTTCTACTTTTGTCACCTCACTTTGATTTAGATCCCCCGCTCCAGGGATAGAGGTTGTTTTCCGTCCTGGACGTACTCACGATGGCGATCACAGGCCCTCGTTGAAGATTTCCAGTGTACTTCCCTTTTTTTCTCATTGCCGATGCCGGACGACCGTCTCGTGGCGGACGGGGACTTTTGTATACCCCTAGCCCTTCGGCGTGAGCCCTTGAAAGATTCGTCCACCCCCCGCATGAACTGCCCCCTTTTCTGGAGGCTCTCTAGCTTCAGACTATGGTTCCTCTTCTTCTTCGGAAGAATGGACCATAGTTAGTCCCCCAAGAAGCGCCAATACATTTTTCCACGTCAAAACCACCTGGAAAGTAGCGCGCGACTAGACAGAGTTCTACCTGCTTGTACCTATTCTCCCCTTGAAAATCTTTTCACCGTTCGCGCTTCGTCCCCCTTACGACCATCAGACGTGATCTCTACCTTACTGCCCCACCCTAAAGACTTTCCGTTATCCATCAGGGCCGGCAGTCAACTCGCCTAGCCCACAACGACGAGTCCCGATACCTATATACAACCGTTCGGTACAGTTAGGGAGGCAAGCGACTGTTCCCCATTTTTTCAACCGCCCGCTCCATCCTCTTCGAAACCGCGAACTCCCCTAGAGGAACCTTCGCGACAAGATAGTTCAAGCCTTTCCCCCCCATCCGAAAGCGCTTGAATGAGTCCCTATCTAATTTTGCGCGCCCAACCCCCAGTCCTCTTTGCAAACCCAGTCCGTCATAATATGGTACGCTCCGAGAGAAGGCATTTACGCCGTGCTTAGGCGAACTTCTTCTTCTTTTTAATTTTAGGACGCGATGCCGCCCACTTCCCCACGGTTCGGGAAATCTACCGAGTTTCTTTTTGGTGAGTATATGTGTACGCCTTGGCTGTCTTTCTGTCTCCTACCCGCACTACTCTTCATCCCTCCTTTCCATGATGCATGACGCTTGATTAATGCGAGGTCTGATCTCCCTAGTTGTTTCTAAGGAGAACATGCAGCCTCCCCTGAAGTCGTTCCTTTTATGACCAGTATGTTTTCGCGCTGACCACAGTTCCTCCCTCCCTCGAGGCGCCACACCCCTTGTGAATCATGGAAGGTTGTCTGACTCTGAGAATTCCGATCTTGAAAACAGACCTCCATCCCCTTCTCCAGCTGACGACGAGAATCGAGCAGTTCGTTCCTCTTCTTTAACACGTAGATAACCTCGTGTTTGGGGAAAGCTCCGAGCGTCGCACCCTTCAAGGTCCTGACAATTCCCTTTCAATCTAAACCCGGCCTTTTGTCTCGTGGCACCCTACGAAGATCTTTTCCTAGGCGTCGGGGGGCAACGGATTTTTACCTTCGTTGGCGCTGACCCGAAGAGAGTTCTTTCTCGCGGAGATGCATCTTCTCCCCCCTTCTCCACAGCCGAGGACCAGACATGACCGCGTGGCTTTTGCGTACTGACTTTCTGCGCAGCCGGATCTGGTGGTTTCTTGAAAAAGCACTCTTCCCCCACCACTTCGCAATTAGCAGCTCATAATCCCCTTTGTGACGTGTCCTGACGATAAGAAGGGCCTTACAGTCAAGGTCCACGTGTTTTTCGCACCCAAGGACCCGTCACTCGCTACCAACTTGCACAGCAGTGATTTTTGCGCCAATTCTTCCTACGATCGGGATATGCTGATCCTTCCATTCCCCCAGGATGCCCTTTTGACCTTCTTTGGCACCCTGACCTTCCCTACCTACTTCTCAAAGGAGAAATGCTTCTGATGGTCAGACACTCCAGTCTCCTCAAGAAAAAATGTGCTCCCTACCAATTAAACACGTGGATCGAGTTAGCGCTGGCGAGGCATTGGACTGGACTACTCATGCACTCCGTTTTCTCTCTTGCTCCCTGTAAAGTGAAGACACCAATCATGACCCGTGCTTCCCTCCCCTTGACACTTCCGGAGGCCGAACAGCTTTCGATTTGCGGTTTGTTTTTCTGAGTTCGTGAATCATTCACTTCTTCATTTCGCCCGCGCTGCTAGTGTTTTTTTTCAAGACGCCCCCTTTAACTTCCCGTATTTCGGACACCCCGAGCGACGCCCCCCAAGGTCCGCAAGATTTGTCTTTGAACTCAGAGAAGACGGCTACCAAGCCCAGCATTCAAACCGTTTTTCTTTTCGCCTCGGGGTTCGACTGTCAGCGACTCTCGAAAGTCCCGCTTGGACCTTGGCTACTAACCTCTCTACCTCCCCACCTCTGGTTTTCTTCAAATTGCCGCTGGCGCAGGATCGAATGCATCCCTTTCTCCGGAAACTACTACCCTTCTAGGAGCGCTCGGCCTACTTCTTCCGCCAGGCGCCAAAAAGTCCGCCGCGTGCGCTCCTTTTAATAATCGTGTTTGTTCGATAATAGCGCACTCTGAGGTCTAATTTAATTGCGGCTGCATCCCCCCTCCCCTTTTTTATCGGCGCGCTGATACTGAAATGTTGATTTTGCAAGCCAGGGACTTGTTTCCAGCGGCATGCATGTCCCCTTGAACTTTTCTGTTCATGCGATGCTCCGTCCATGTCGCTATGGAATTTCATGAGATCGATTGAGAAATGTAGAACCCTTTTTTTTGTTCTGTGAATGCTGGAATGGTCTCTTCCGAGTGACGTACTTCACGCACATTTTTTCTTTGAGCACTTTCGTGTCCTCGGCGTCAACCTCTACGTTTCCTTTGCTTTTGCGCTCTATTACTAGCTCAGATGCGGCGATAGCTGCTTCCCCAATCAAGATGCTCCCAGAACGCCTGCCACCCCATTTACAACGGCCCTCCCATGTGATAAGGGCTGCGCGCCGTCCGGAACTTTTCCCCCTCGCCGCCTTAATTGATTGGCTCTTTAACCCCCGGGCAATGGTTCAGTAGGCAACGGGCCTTCCTCCCCTTGATCTGGATCCTCCAAAATGGCAACCTTCTTTCCACCCCCCTACTAAATACCCATGTGTCCTACGGTGCCGAGTCTTACACGATGGTGTCCTTTTTCTTGCCTTTCTCCTCACTCTACAATATTAACATTTGTTTCCGAGTGGAAGCTACTTGAGATCATGACCAATTCACACGAACGCCCCCCTCTTTGATCAAAGCCAAAAACCATACAATTCATCTCTCCATTGCTTCAATCCCCCTGCCTCAGCGCTTGTCAGTTTTTTGGTGACCCCAGCACCTAATTTTGATCTCAGGGCCTGTTGATCGCCTCCACACATCTTCAACGAGGTACTTTGCTTAGTCTTTAGTTTCCATAAAAGTTTCAGACCCGCTTTTGGTTTCCTGATAAATATGAGTGGGACTCTCCATTAAATCGTTAAGGTCCCGTCAACGGCACCAAGAGAGAGTTCTCTGGTCTACGTTTGTGGAGTTCTATCTTTGAGAAAGACACCTTTTCTTAATCCTTGCCCCCATGAACGTTCGCGTCTCAGCCGCCCCTTGACTTCATGAAATAAAGTTTTCGCCCTCCCGACCGGATCCCTGAATCGTCGGGTTTATTCCCACCGCCGAACTTCCCACTTGTACATGGATGTCCCTTGAGGCTTTTTCTAAGCCCGCTCATCCTTTCCAAAAACGTTTTTTTGAAGACAGACGTGTATCGACTGATCTATAGATCTAAACGCGGAGGATTAGTCTATAGATAATCCTCGTCACTTTTTTCAACAGCGTATTGGACCCTGTACGCTGCCACCCTTTAATGTTGTGCGTTTTGAGCTACCTTCCTCTGATTCCTCGGGCTGTGTTTTCATTTTGTTTCCCTATTCAAAGGCAGCTGCCTTAGCCCTCTTCTTCTACCCCGGTAGATCTCTGTGCAGTTCCCGTTTTTTAGTCGAAACCTTAGATATTCCTCTGTCGGTTCAAATCCAGTCGTCCCCCCTTCCCTCGGTTCTCTCAGGAGTCGGCAAGGTTTTTGTTTTATTTTCCCTGATCATTTTTTAGACCCCGACATTCTCATGGCATCTTTACCACCTCCGCGAACCTTGGTTTCTCCGAAAGCACCTTCTTCTCTGGCGGACATCGACTCCGAACCACTTGACGGCCTATGCAAGGCTTTTCCTCTTGCCTCAGCAATCTGATCAAAATACTGATCTAGGTGGATAGCTTCCAGCCCCGAGTTTGGGGATTCCTAACGCCGGGTCCCCCACAATAAATCCTCCTGTTGTTCTAGGGACCCCACTGCGCGACCGGCTGGCTTAAGTCAAAAGCTCTTGGGAATTTTTGTAGCGCGGCTCTAGTTTCCCGGTGCAGACCACCCTGATCTCCTCCTCCTGTAGAGTCCTTAGGGAAGTCGCTGGCTCTCGGCGCTTTCTCCCTCTCCCCGCTCCGAAGCTTCCAGCCCGAACAGTCCCTTTTTGCGTGAATGCCGTTGGTTCTTTCTTAATCTTGGCTAGAAGGCGTCTTCTCCACGATGCAGACATTGTCGATGCTTTTTTTTGCCTGCAATCCCTTGTTAGCTTTCCTTCAGTTTGCATTGTATCGTGATCACTGGATTCTTCCTTCCGGGACGCCCCACGTTTTCTCCCGATTTCCAGCCAGATGGGCCGTGCGATGATTTGGCGGTCCTCTCCCCCTAATCTAGTAGTCTTTTTCTCCGCCGCCCTGAGTTGGCGTTGTATTTTTCCCCCCCCCCCAATCGTCTTGCGGCTTCCGGGTATGACCCCCAACTGCCAGTGCTCCGATGCGACCCGACTCTCGAAAAAGATCTTTCCTCTCGTCTGATCCTCCCCTTATTTTTTGCTTTACCCTTCCTGGCGGGGTGGTATTTTTTATAATAGCGAATAGGTTGCACCCAGTTTTCCCTTAGTTTAGAAGTCCAGGAGAGTGAGAACCCACCTTTTCAAAAGGAGGGAGCCCCAGTTCGACGCACTTTTTTCTGAGGAAGTAACGAATTTTTCCTCCTCTTCAAATCTGTAAGTAAGACCTTTCGAACTGTACCCCTCCTTTAGGCTTTTCCCTGTGATAGTGACATCAATTTCTTGAGGATTTTCCCGACTACCGCCCCAGGACGCTTCCTCCTTCTTTTTTGTGACCCCCACCCCTCCCCACATCCTCTTTTTTTTCCACAACGGTTTTTTTTAGAACCCTTGCCGGCGCATGCCTCCCTTCTCGCCGTTTAAAAAGGCTTCTGGTCATAAGTTAACTGCCTCCCCTCCAGGCAATGCGGTGCGAGCCTTCAAGAAGGTCCCCCAGATAGAGTCTTTTCTTCCCATAAGTTCTTCCTCTTAGTCAGGCCATGGTCTTTTCGGTCTCCGTGAGCTCTCTTCAGAAAGTCCCCATCCATCTAACCAGGCATTTCTCCTCCCCTTTTCTTCTCCTACGAGGTGTCTCAGCTCTGGCACCACGACGGCCTTTAGCGATATCGGATTTCTTTTGCCCTAAGTCCCCTTCTTTTGAGCTCTGGGCTCCTCGTTTTTTTTTTGCCCAATAAAAAGAGGGTTTTTTTCCCTTCTCTTCGTTCGCGATTATATTCCCCCTTGGTTCTCCCTCTGCGATGTGGGGTGAGGCGAATCTTAAAGCCTCTGCTCAGCCCCGCCTTTTACCCTCCGTTTAAGCAGTCCCCCGGACCAGAATACGGGCTCTTTTTTGACTCACAATCACGTTAACAAGCCATGCAGGAATTGAACGACTCGTCGGCCTTTTCATCGAAGCCTTCTGGTCCTCTTTTTCTTCCTGTTTATCGCTCTTTCTAGATACTGGTTCGTCTTTTCTTTCTAACTTTTTTTTTTTTTTTGAGAGCGATCAGCGTCATTAACTTCCTCTCTTCTTTTTTTTGTTAGCCCAACTTACAGGAGTCTCCTAGGTCTTTTCTTTTTTGATCTTACACTCTGGCGGGATTATTCCGTCTTTGTTAAACCTTTTCCGTCCTGTGAAAGGAATGCGCCCTGCTCCCCTCCATTTTCAAATCTGTGAGCTGATCTCCCGCGTTAGCCAACACGATTTCCTTTGACGCCTCTCCCTATTCCTTCCCAACTCCTTTCTTATGAAATCTTTCTTAACCCCTCTCGCGCAGCCACTTTTTTTTCCCCCCCTCCTCCGCCCCCCCGAAACATTCGCTATCTTCCCTTGGAGTGAGGTAGATTTCTTCGCTTCGCCCCTCGTTCTCCATCGACTCCTCATTTTTTCTGAAAGCCGGTAGACGTCCTTGACATCTTTAAGGGAGACATCGTCTCTTGCCTTTTTTAGAAAACACGAAGTACACGTCTCTGTTACTCGATCCGAGATACTGGTCATCCCCCAATTTCCATGTCATTTTCCCCATCAGCCTTTTTCTCTCTACTTCTCCTTTTAAGAATTGTTACCGTTCTTCCCCTCCTGCGCTTTAAAGGTGGCGAGCCCCGCGCTGATAGCTTTTTGGTCACATTGATTTAGAGCATGTCCGGTAGTTTTTTTTCCCCCCCAAGGGTTTCTCGGTTTTCTTGTCAACCTCGGATATCGATGGAGTTAAAGGGCTCTCTGATATCGAATAGTATTTTCAGTCAAATAGTTCCGTGATCGTCCCCCCCTCTTCCATCCCCTTCGATTCATTCTGTGTTGTCCCTTTTGTATACACTGCCTCCATAGAACTTGAGCCCTTGCTTCTGTAGATGCTCCCCCACAAGAAAGGAAATGGCCCCCCCTTAGTTCGCAGACTATCTGGTAGCGATCGAGCGATGCGGAAGCCTTTGTAATACAAATGGAACAATTTTGTTTTCCCTTAGAACAACGCCCCCTTCCCTCAGTCGAGCTGACGATCCCGTTCTCCTAGAACTCCGATGTCATCCCTTTCCCACTCTGTGATTCACAACTGTCCGGCAACGTGGCGCTCTTAACAGGGCCTTCTCCTCCGCTCGTAAAGTGTCCCGCCACACGCGCCCGCTTGCATACAAGGTGCCCACACCCCCAAACCAACCCCCCCCACACAACACACCACACAAAGAAGAACCCCCCCCCCCCCCCCCGACACAGACCTACACACAAGACGCGATCTTCCGCTCCGTAATTCCCGAATTTTGACGGTAGTCTCTTGTACTTCTTTCGGAACGCCGGACTCTGCTGATGTCCTCGTCCTAGCGAGACTTTTTCGCGTCGGCACCTCTCAGGGCACCCGTCTGAGTCGAAGCCAACCTCAACCGGACTTCCCCCTCGCTCTCCTTGCTTCGCTCGCCGCCACGCTCGTATTTTTTTGAAAACTTTTTCCTCTAACTTCGGCGGCTCAACGATACGCATTGAACATCAGGGTCTGCGAGGTCTCGTTTTATAGGTCGGTAGAAGTGCGTGCCGCCAAAATTTTTCCAACTTTCGTACTTTCCTTCTTTGATGCTTTTCGCCTATGTGAAGCCTGTCTGAGCGTGATCCTTCTAGCAATCCGCCTGCCCCATATAGAGACCATTTGATGCGAAGGCTTTTACTTTTGCATCCTCCTTGTCAATCTTTATATTTGAGAACCCCCGAACGCCTCGGCTGCCCTTCCCGCCTTGTCCCAAAAACGCCAGCCGAGAGGTAAAGCTGTGCAGCGCACGCCATGCCCTTGTTTTTACTTGTGACGGCTTTTTTTCCATGGCCACGGAACTTAACTCCCTGCTCTTCGTCCCTGTCGTTCGACCTTTTACTCTCAAACCTCATCCCAATCTCACCTTTGTTTTTTTTTCAAGCTTTTCGGGGTTCTGCCTCCCTCACGGTTCCTACAAAATGGTAAACACTTCAGCCGCTTTCATTCACATAAGGATTTA
>Ga0179591_1156582_pt1 | contig 11480 bp, 6 predicted proteins | sample CZOMad2_1_08_16f_FD_182891 | JGI IMG/M metagenome (GOLD analysis project Ga0179591, IMG submission 182891) | Vadose zone soil fungal communities from Angelo Coast Range Reserve, California, USA - CZOMad2_1_08_16fungal (PacBio error correction) | ecosystem: Environmental > Terrestrial > Soil >... | reverse complement strand
TCCTCTTCAGCCCCCCCTTTTGTCTCAATCCAGATGCGGACGCTGGAGGATTCTATTTTTCTCCTACCCCAATTCGTTTCGCGGGAACGGCCGCTTTCCCCTTTCGTTCCCTGTCTACTTCGACCGTATTTGCTCCCCCAATCTTTAAGAGAAGATGACCCCCAAGACCCCGCACGGGTACACTTCAGCTGTTAACTCCCTCCCCGAAGCTGTCTCTTAACCATTCTCTGCCTCTTCCCTTTGCAGGTCTGTTTCCTTTTTCCTTAAGCCCAAGCGGTTTCCCCTTACTTTCCCGCAACCTTAAGCGTACGTTTATCTCGTTTCCTCCTCAGAACGTCTTCTAGAAGTCCCCTGCATGTCTCCCTTTCCCCGTCTTGGCCAATTCCCCCCGGCGTAGCTCTGTGACCCTTTTTTGGCCTTGTGCACCCGCGCCCCTGGCTAGGTTTCAAAACTCATAAGACAACCCACCGACGCTCCTTGACAGGCGGTTGGCCTCAATTTTCGCTTGAACAGAAGTTGAATCTTCTCTCTGGTTCTTTCTTCTTCCCCCTCAACGGCGCTATAGGAGCTGAACCATTCTGTCCAACCCGTAAACTTCTTTAGACAGCCCTGTCGTACCTCCTAGGCTGCACTTTTGGCTCATTTCGGTTTATAGACCCCGCTGCGGATGGAAAACCCTTCCTCCCTGCAGAGTTTCAAAAAATTATCAGTTCTTCTTCGGTTTCGGTCACCCCTCTCCTTAATGAAAGACGATTGTCCATCGCGTCTTCTTCAGGGTGTGCGAATTGAAGCGGGAGACCTAGTCTTCAGGAAAAGTGTGATTATTACTGGGACCCCCCGGTACTAACCGTCTTTTCTCCTTCTCGATCTGGAAGCACTGTTCCTCGAGTAGAAATTTACGGGGCCTTTTTTATACCGTTTAGAACGCCCACCCCTTTGTATTTACATCCTATTGTTGTCTTTCCACCCTTTCTAACTTGATACTACTCAGAAATGACTTTTCCAGTCCTGGAAGATTTTTTTTTGCGGCTTTCCCCCAATTTTCCACCTCTTATCAATACCCGCTTCCTGGATTTAACCCTAGTAGTCACAACTACCCCAACTAAAACCCTAGCGTGAAACTCCCTAGTGACATTCGCTTCGTTCTCCCGTTTTCCACCCAATTTGTACAGAGTACTGTTTCATATTAACTGACACCGGGCTTTCCGTGTTTTTCTGATCTCCTAGAAAGGTCGACCCCCCCTCCTTCATTACCTCTTTTAGTTTCTGAGACCGTACTCCCTACCCTTCGGCCTTGCGCATGCCGATGGAGACGCCTTTTTTTTACTTGGAGCTTCCCTTCCATTGACCTTATACCCCTAGATGTCGCACCTTCTCTCCTACGCGGTGTTCCTCATTATTTAGTCTCGTTATGGGCGATCACCTTCTTCTCATTTCATTTAACCAAGCACTGACTTTGCGTTCAACTCCATTCCCTTCCGCAACCCGGATGATGGCACCTGTCCGCAACGGCGACTGACTAGTGGCGATTCTCCCCTTCCTCTGTTTTTCCCTCCTCAATCCTAGTCTTTTTTCCCTTTCTTCCCCGTGGTCCTTTCTCCCCTGCAAAGAATTATGATGGCGATTCCTGTCGATCAGATCGTTCTTTCCCATTCGTCCAAGCCCCTTCGCAGGCTTATCCCTTGTCGCGAATGTCCCCGGATGAATGGTCTGAATCTGCCTTTTCTCAAGGGTGAACCTTCGGAATGTGAGTCATTGCGCGATAGTTTCTCATATTAGAGTGTTCTTCTAATCCTCTTCCGTGACCTTGTTTTTTTTTCGACTAGTTTGACATATTTTCTTCCTCCTAAGCGTTGTTGTCCCTTCTCCCCAGATCCACAGTGTAAGCAGCGATCGAGGTCTCCGTCCGCCTTTCAATACTTCGACCTGGCTGTTTTCTCGCAATTCCTTCTCGACTTGCGTTTAGAAACCCTTGCGCAGCTGTCTTCGCCATATCCGACACAACCTCCAAGTAATTATCCATTTCCCCAGGAGAGAGAAGGGCTTGTCCCCCTTTTACTCTAGAGCCACGCTCTGATGCTCCCCTCCTCTCTTCTATTTTTCCTGAGAAAAACGGTATACCCTTCCCCCCCTTCCCCCCTTGGTCTACTTCTTTTCTTCGTTTCCAAGAGGGTATAGCCTGTCCCTTTTTCGTAGTTCCACCGTTTCCCTCCTTTGTTGTATATTTTTCGTCTACTTTCTTTTCCTAAGCGAGGCTTCGCTTGCGTGTCGATATCTCGCGACCTCTTCCCTTAATTGGCGTTTGGCCTTCTTTCGCGATGAGGATTGCTTCGGAAGGCTTTCGAGTTTTATTTTCACTCTTCCTTCACCCACACGTCCTCCTCTCCCCCTTCCTACTAATGTATGAAAGCTGTCATGGTTGCCCTTTTCCTCCCTCAGTTTTTCTGCCCCTTTACCCTGAATTTTTCGACTTCCTTTCTCCCGATCGCACATCACCAATACTTTCAGTTTCGATTATTCGTTTTCTTCTCTTAGACTTGGTCGACAGGATCCCCTCCTAGACCAGGCCCCGTTCTAGTGAAACGGATCTTGTTCATACGTTCTTGTCTTTACCCGAGTGTTGACACCCCTCCCCTTCCCTCATGTCCCTCTGTGTCAAATTGAGCAATAGAGTAACCTCGTCAAGGGCGAGTTTCTGATTGGTACCACTCCTTTTTGGATCACCCGTCCCATGTTTTCTTTGCACCCCGTTTTCTTCGACGGTTGACCCCTTTTCACTTTAGTCACCCGTCAGTAGTCCCCCTATTCATTTCGTCGTTCTCTCCCCTTCTCTCCCAATCTCTCCTAGCCGTTTACCTGGTCGTGCCCTTTCCCATCCAATGGTCCTTCGATCGAGCAGGAGTGGGAGAGCATTACTCCTCTCCATTCCCCTACGATTTTTGTCCAAAAGGGTTCGTTCTTGCTTCCAGTTTTTAGACAAGGCAAAGACCCTCCTGTGGGGTGATCTCCCGTACTTCTGTGAGTTTCTGCAGCGTGTCGATACTAAATTCGCCCGGAAGCCCTCTACTATCTTCTTGTCTCAAGCCTAGGTAAAGATGTGACGGAGACCTCTCGCCCAGTTTGGCCTCAAATCGAAGACATGCACTTATGGGCCACGCCTTTGCGGTCTAAATGTCCTCTTGGCGCCGCCTCTCTTGATTATTTGCTGAAGGTTCCAAAACGGCGCAGTTTTGGCTTCATGCCACCTGCATTGTCCTCGATAACCGTTATCGACCCAAGCTCAGTTCGGACACGCCTTTGAATCCCCTCCCTTCTTTTCTCTTTCTCTCTTGCATTCTCAATAAAGGTCGCCCGTATGATGGTCCCTCCCGTGCCTTCTGAGGAGGGGTCTCACCTCACCGAACTTGCAACTTTCCTTTTTGGGAGTCTACCTATGCCGGGCTGTTCCTCTTCTCCCGGATCGAAAGTAGTTGTTCGCTCGTTCGTCCCGTCTGGTCTTTCTTCACCGATCTCACGTCATGGTCCCCTGCGAATTCGGAGGTCCGTCTTTCGTACCCTTTTATAATTCTGCCCCGCGCACCCCCACCTCCCTTTTGCACCCAGCGTCCGCCTCCCTTTTTTTTCTTGATTTCCTACGATGGGAGGCTTTAAGTAATCGGTTCACACGGGAATCGAGCGACATGACTTCTTCTCCTTGTAGATCATTATTCTCCTTTGTTTTTTCTGAGGATTCATCTTCTATAAGTAATGTAGAGCTCTCCATCGCAGGGTCTTTTTTTTTCCTTCACTCTCTCTAGACTTTTGAGCCCCCCCCGCCCCCCTAACCCGCTTCCTTACGCTGCTTTTTTTTCATGCTTGTTTTATCACGATTCGGGTTTTCCGATTCTCCTACGTGCCTCCTATCTTGGCCCTCCGTAAGAGGCTCCCGCCTTTCTTAGATAACTAGTTACAGCTGAGATCGGCTACCCCCCTCAAGACCACCGTGTTCTACAATCGTGATGTTTTCTCATACCCCCTTTCCCGGTCTCTATCCCCGTCTCCTCTAGATGTGTGGAAGTTAAGTCCTCCAGATTCACCGGAACTGTGCTTTGGCCCTGACTTACTCCTAATTTATATGAAGTCCGATTCTGTCTCTAAGCTCCATGATACGAACAGGCGGAGGACTCCTGAGCTTGAGAGGGGTTCCTTTTCCTTAAATTTCACTCTCTTCTTGGGTAAAATAGCACCTTTATTTCCCCCCCACCCTCACTCCTTCGGCATTGAATCTGAGGATGGACCCCCCTTGACCCTACGCCATCTTCTTCTCTGGTTTTTAGAAGTTTCCCCTCAAATTTGAGAAGGTAGCTTCCCTCCCTTTGCCCACCAACGCTCCAGACATGTTTCGTATTCCCCTTTTTTCAGTTCTGATTCTTTCACTACCCCTCTCTCCCCCTGAAGCACTTGGAGAGATCCCCCTAATCTTTATTGCCGGTTTTTCGCCCCCCAGAAAATCCATACGCATGTCGACGGAATTCGTGTTGCTTCCGTCCTTCTCGTCACAAGATCCGAGCTCAGCCTTGTTCTCTGACGTGTTACGACCAGGTCACGAAACTTGTCGAGCTACTTCGTCCCAAGTAGTTCTAGGTCTCTGAAGTGGCAGACTCTTTTTTTCGTCTGTTCCTCCCCCCTGTCCACGGGCTACTTTTTCCCCCCTCCACATTCACGCCTTTCTCCCCTCACTTGCTGGCCTGAAGCTGGAAAGACACCCAAGAGGTTTCCGTCCCCCCCTCGCCCCCTCCCATATTGACCTTGTTTTTCACTCCTTCTTTCACCCCCAAAATTTGAAAAAGAGATTTTGGTGTTGTCGAGGATTTTGTGCCCTCGTTGGGCCCCCCCCCTTGATGTTAGAAAAGCATCATCTCCCCCGGCAAGGATGGCCACTGGTTTGTTTGCGTGATTTCGACCTAGCCCTGTCGAAAAGGCTAGTCTCCTTGATTTTGAGTTGACCGTCCCCCCCTGTTCAACTCCCTTTGCCTAGCTGGGAGAGGTTGAGGGTTGTGTGTGTCTTTTCATTCCAGGCCGATAATCTACCCCCTCAGCCGGTTACATCTACCGACTCGCTTGCCCACCTCCCCCTTCTGCATCTATGTAGCGCTCCATTTTTTATAAAACTAACAGTATGACCGCCCTCTATTGATCCCAATCCGGACAAGACTCGACGTCTGGTACTTAGTGCCTTACTTCTGAATGAGTCGTTTTACCTTTATATGACCCAGTCTTTTTTTAACCTTATTTCCTGATTTCCCGTGGCGCTTCTATGACAACCTTCCAACTTTTTATTTCCTCTTTATGGAGCGTCGTGCTTTTTTTTGGTGCCCTCCCCTTTTTCTCTCGTTTCTGCCCCTTCTACTGCTCGGACAGGTGTCGGATGCCTTCCTTCCTCTCGAAGGTCTAGTTTTTAAATCGGACCATTCATCTGGAATCGTTTCTGCAAGTTGGTTACCCCGACCATAGATCGCGCTGGACCTGGTTCTATCGATTTCCATCCCTCCTAACTAATGTTTGTGTTTTTTTTGTTTTGATTCCCGTCCCTCGTTTATCTTCTCCCCACTTCAGCTCGAGAGTTTTTTTTAAAGACCCCGATTCCATACTGAGAAACGAGTCGCGACATGAAGCCTTATTTGCCCCCCTGCCTGGGTGCATTGCTTAAGCCTTTTCCCGTCCTAAGAAACTTTTCCCTTTAGTTTTCGTAACTCTTGCATACTCTCTGACCTTTTGTCGTGTGCAGATCTTTTCCTCGCCAAGCTCGTATCGATCCGCTATGAGTATTGGTATTTTTCCTAAGGCGCCCACTTCCCCCCTAACTAACTCATAAACTGTTGTCCTTGCAGGGAGATGCCTTTTCTTTTTGCGGTCCCCGAGAGACACTCCCCAAGCTTCATCTTTTGGGCCCCCCCTTCTTCTTTTCTCAGCGCTGAGTGAGGTACTTCTCTGGGAAATTCTTTCGTACATATCTCCTTTCTTGCGCCCCCCTCACTCCCCCCTTCCTGATATGAGAGGCAGTTTTAGAGCTATCGTCCTGGCACTTTCCTTCATTCCCCTCCGCCCCCATCCATTACCTTGCTCCATTATGCCAGAATGGTTGATGGGTCCTCTAGCCATAAAATAGCCGGTCTCTCCATTTAACTTCTTTCCGCAGTATTTCACTTTCCAAAAATGTCCACCATAATTGTAGTGGGCTTTCTGCTTCTCGATTGGCCGGGTGAAGACCCCGGAGCGCAACTCTCGAGGAGAGGCACCTTCCTCTGTTGCATTTCTTTGTTCGTTAATCCTCGGTTGAAAACTTCCTCGCAGCTGTTTTTCTGTACTCTGTGGGGCCTGGGTCAGGGCCTAGTATTTTTACGAATGTTATCTAGTTCCTCCCCTTGGCTTTGATCGCTTACTTTCTTTAGTCGTGTTTTCCCCACCCGGAGCCGTAGCCGGTGAGAGGATCCCCCTTTCGACCACAAGACTCTCCCCCCTACATTTCGGTATTCACAGTTACCCCTTCCTGATATTCTCTCGCCGATTGCATGGTCGTAGCACGTCACCATCCGCTTTAACGCTTCAGGCTTTTTCCGGCCTTCATTCCTTCACAAGTCCTCCCCATCGTATCGAATCTCGGCAAATTCCTAGTGTCGACCTGTGTGAGTTTAACGCGTGGCCAGATCGATATTTTTCTCTCTGCTTTCCGGCCATTCCCAGTCAGCTTGAGATATTGGAACCTCCCGCGAGAAGCTGATGACCCGGTTCTCAGCGTGGGTCCATTGGTACCCTAGTCTTTCTTACTGTGGCCCCTCTAGAAAGTTTTTTTTGAGCAAAGAGATCCAGCTGTTTGTACCCTGTCATTGACCTCTGCAGTTGGAGGCACTTTTACTGACCATATGAGTAGGGGTTTTTCTTCCTGGCAATCCTGTACCCAACCGATCTACCGAGGTCCCTTCTACCTGAAAGTTCCCTAGCTCTATAGACCCCCCGATCGTGATTCCCCTACCCTCACCTTTATGACCTTGCCTGCCCGTCTTTTTATCGTGAGATGGCAGGTTTCAGATACGTTATTCGGCCTTGGCCCATCCAAGGGGCCGCCTGTTAAGTTCCCCTTGAACCTTTCCCCCTCCTACCCCCCCTTCTATGGTTTTAACTCGACGGGATAGATTTGACCGCCGCTGCTTTTGAACCTCTTCTTTTATCCCACTCTTTATTTAGAGATTCGCTTCCCCTTCTGTAGGGACCACAGCTTTTTTTTCCTTCCGGCATTCGAACAAGCGGATGATGCAGTTATCTGAGTCCCTCTCTGATAGCTATTTCGACACCCCCCCAATATTTTTTTTTCCCTATCCTTACGCATAGTATGGATATCGCCTACTTGGCTTCTTCCGCTTTTGAATGAATACCTTCACCTCCAGATTCTTTCCCCCGCTCGCTTCTACATGAAGGTTTCAATCAGTCTCTTCTTTCATCCTCCTCCTTTTTTTTTTTTTTTTGTTGTTTCTTTTTTCGGTCATTTCCTTTTCAGACGTCCCTGGAACGCACGTCCCATAGCCCGGTCGGATTTGACGTAAGACTCTTAGCCAAGGGCTTCCCAGACATCCGCCTGCCTTTTTGGCCTTCCAGATTGTCACATATGAACTGTGTTCTTCATTTATTCTCTCCCTTCCCTTCCTGTTGTTTCCCTTTTGAAGTCATTCCCTTTCTTCTGGGCTCCTAATACGTTCCCTGATCATCCGACAACACAAATGGGAACCTGTTTTGAACAATCATAGACACATCCTGACTTTACCAATATAAATTCTCTTCCCCTAGAAGTTTCATGTCAGTACTTTCCCCTCTCCCCTATAAAAGGTCGTAAAATTCTTTTCCGATATGGTACGAGTAATGTAGTCTCTTTTCTAGGAATGCCACATCATCTTCCGCCCGAAGCCCCCCCATACATTTGGCTTGGTGCCTATTACTTTTCCTCCCGTCAGAGTAGAGTCAATCTGACGGCCAACCGCCTTAGTGGTGCGTTTATGAGTCTTCCTTCAGAATAAACCCACTATCTCAACCGGTCACTGACTTTCGTGGTCCTTCCCTGAGCTGTCCCTGGATTGCTTTTCTGGTTATTGATCCTGTCCAAGAAATTGCCGATCTTCGCATTCATGAATCTAGAGGCCCCCCCCACGCCTCACATTCTTTTACTTTGCTTTGGCCTCCTCTGCGGTTTTGATCTATATCTACCCCCGCTGCGCCTTGTGCGGACTTCGGTTTCATTCTCTATCCACCACATAGAGTCCTTTTGGCCTTTTTGCCACCTTATTCGGTTTTTTACCCCAAGACAAGAAGTGGTCACTCCCGTCCAGCATTTACTGTCCCTTAGTGCTATTTCCTTGACGCGAAAACGCCTTTATTTACCCAGTACCAGTTCGGTTTTTATGTTTCCGAAATAAACAATTGGTCTCGGCGAAGCCCGTTTTCCTCCCACTTTATTTTTTAATCGAGCGGGGGCCCGACGGTTTTTTTTTCAAATCCCAGACTGAAATTTCCCCAATGCGCCGTACACATCCGAGGGTTTTTGTGCTTTCCCCTTTTGAAAACTCCTTTGAATACCCAGTACGCTCCTATTCCGGGGACCTGCGGGGACGGTCCACTTCTGATGGGAATCGTGCCCCCTAGTAAAATACGGTAGTGTTTACAGTTGTTCCAACCTTCGTAACAAAGATTCTTAGTTCCGGCAAGCCCGTGGTTTAGGGGTTTGCTTGTGGCTTCCCCCCCTGCAGCGACAATAATAGACCACTGCCCCCAGTATTGGAACCTTTGGTGCTGTGTTTGGGCCCTGTCCAAATGGTTATAGAGGCGCTTTTTTCCGAGTGGGCTCCGATTGCCCTCATCCCAATGTTGATTCCGGTCGAATGCAATTCGATGGAGTACGCGGTTGTTTCTGGTCAAGAGTACCCCGAATTTCACTTATACTCTCTCAGCAGTTCTTTAAGCAGAGCGAACGAACTATTCTGCAGCCGCCCCTCTCTTCCTCCTTGTCCAGCGCGACATGGATTACATCCATTTTGAACTGCCGCCTCCTCCCTCTGGACCCTCCCCTTTGTTTACGGAGACAATCCCTTCTTCTTTGACCCTCGGAGTTGCTATATTTTCGTCAAAGTACTAGATTAGAGTTCCTCCAGTCCTCTGACAACCTCCATAGTGCACTAGATTTTATATGGATAGTTTGCCTTCGACCGCCAAAAAACTTCAATTAAGCTTTTTGTTTTTCCTTTCTTTCTTGGACAGCTAGTTATCCCGGCGTTGCCACCCGCCCCCGTAGAGAAGCGAAAATTTCTCCGTGGCGTTATTTCAGTGTCGGATTCATGGCATTCCTAACTTTTCGCACTTGTGAGACGATCTTCTTCCTTCGTGACATTGATTACTGTTTTTCACCGTTCTTGTTTCGTGTGGTGTCGACGGCCCGACCCCAAGTTTTTTGCTTCTAGGGAGGTTACTCTTCTTTTTCTTCTACCTCTTTTTTTTGCTGAGATGTCCCCTGTTAATAGCAAGGCCCGAGTAAGACTCCAGATCATACTTCTCCCCTTCCCCCCCACGATCGAGCGTCGAAAACTTGAAGATTGTTCGCTCGCCATGGCATCGCAATTTCCTTCATTAATAATTCCTCTCTACCTTTGCTTGTACAAGTCTCTTAAAGCTTAAATCTAGTCTTGCTTCCCTCAGCCCCCTCTTTTCTAACTTCGTACGACTCAGAAAACGGTATAAAGGTCAAACCACTGCATATTTCAAATAGTTGTCGGAAGGGAGATTAATTCATTGACTTCCCAGACGTTAGCTCCAATAAAGGTCCAGTAATAGTGATGGCTTCTGGCCCGTTCCCATGATGGCGTTTCCTCCGCGCTGGATTGTACCTCCGGTGATAGCTCCTGACCCATTTTGACTAGAATCGCTGAAGAAGTGGTTTGCTCCCCTCCCGCGGCGGGGTAAGATAGATTCGATTGCCGGCTCCCTCTCCCTCTTGTAAATGGCAATTCGGACCCTTCACCTAGTCCTCCATCTCCACTCGTCGCCCTGGCCGTATTCCCCAGCCCTTTCTTTCCCTTAGCCCAGAAGAGAACCTCTCCGTAGCCCCCCTTTTTCGACCGGCTCGCCTTCTCTAAAAATCACCAAATTTTGCCACAATAATTAGTGGGGCGCTGATCTTTGCGCCCTCTTCACTTTGGTGCTGCCCCAGCTCCCCTCCTCGACCTGGATTTAACATCGGGTGCCCCCTGGCGTAGGTGACACTATTTTAAAACCTCAAGTTTAAGTTGATGACCCAGATGTTGGACCTTTTTGATTTAACATAGTGAAGCGTTCACCTCTGCAGTACGGCATCTGCTCGGTTGGATCCCTCTCTTTAGTGTGTGTGGCACTTCCAAACTCGGTCATGTAAGTAGAATTTGCCCCTTGGACAAGTGAGAACACCCCTCAAGTCGGCAAGATCTGGTTCGGTGAGTCCCCGCAAATTCTCGCCGTTCACGCTTCGCTATTGCTCCTTTTCCTTTCCTGGAGTTCATCCCCTAATCCTGGTCATCTTGATTGCTCGATCATGGTTTACGGCTTGGCATCCTCCCCCCCCTCAGATTTCCCCGCGAGAGGACCCCGGCGTTATTTCTTTCCCTCCGCTTGTGTGAACCTTTCGGGCCCATATCTATATGGGGTCTTCCTTCAAGTCATGGCGTCAATCAGGCGCCGAGTGTCATTAGACCTCCCATTCCTCGCTTCTCCAGTACGCCCCTTAGGTTCGTAATCGTGAGGCTTTTGGCCCGAGCTGGGGCCTACGACCTAGACAATTTTCTTTCTACCAAAAACCCTCGCCTCTTACCCTTTCCATTGCATTTCCCCCGTTTTGAAGAAAGAGTCTCTCCCCCAGGCTCTGATTTTTTTTCTGAAGGGGTTGTTTTTTGACCCATTGTCCCCCACCCCGAGGTCGACAGACGAGGGTTGAGTTTGCAATTAAGGTTCCCTCACTCTCTGATGAAACGAATAAGTGTGAAACTGCTTATGATCATGCTCTTTAGATATATCGTACGTTAGAGAGACTCCCTGCCCAAGGTCACTACGTCCCGTATGATGAACATCACCGGGGTCCGTCCGTCGTTTGAGGAACGACCGACATGCAACTTCTCGGTGTTAATCCTCAACGTTTGAATTTTATGTTTAGTGATGGTGAACATATGAGGTCGCCTTTTCTTTATGTAGCTTGTTTCTCTGAACTTTTCGGGAGCCCAGAATTTTTGAATCTTCTTGACACGCCTCTTTCCTTCTGGTTCCGTTCTGCGCCGCTACCCCCGGCGAGAGTTTAGCACAATCGGGGGCCCAGCCCAGAGTTCTTGCATTCGGTTTTTGAGTCTAGAATCCTGGCGCGTTTCTTGAAGTCCTCTGGCAACAAGCCGCCGGATGTGCCTCGTCGACATTCCCTGCCGTTTTTAGACAGATGAAGG
>Ga0179591_1318718_pt1 | contig 11481 bp, 16 predicted proteins | sample CZOMad2_1_08_16f_FD_182891 | JGI IMG/M metagenome (GOLD analysis project Ga0179591, IMG submission 182891) | Vadose zone soil fungal communities from Angelo Coast Range Reserve, California, USA - CZOMad2_1_08_16fungal (PacBio error correction) | ecosystem: Environmental > Terrestrial > Soil >... | reverse complement strand
AGTTCCTCAACTTCTTTGGGGTCTCTCTTTGGCATCCACGTCTGTTTTTGAGCCGTCGGTCCAATGAAAGTCCATGGCATCGCTCTTCAGGACTCTTCATTGAAATCAATTTTCCCCTTTCTTTCTAGGCCAGTCCCTCCCTGTTCAATTTCAGGGACAATCAATTTCCTTCTAAAACCCGGATTTTTTGACTTAAGGAGAATGATGGACAAATATAAGCGTTTTTGTCCCACCCCCTGAATTTGGTTTAACATTAGATTGATCCGGTCTGCTTTTTTTTCGCCTTTTTTATTTTTTCTTTTTCTTCCCCTTTGGACTCACCGTCTGGCAAAGGAAATCGCTCGAGTATAGCCTTTTTTTAGTGGAAGTCCCCCCCACCTTGGGCTCTTTTTTTTCTGATGGGTTTTCTTTTAAGGGACCTTGGCAGGCAAATTTTCCCAGTCCCCAAATAATCCAGGCCCTCTTTATGTTGGCGGCGCCCAAACTCCCCAGTGAACCTCTCAACTTTTTTTTGTCAAGGAGCAGGGCCCCCTCTCCCTTTCTTGCCCCCTTTAAGAGTAAACTCTTTCATGTTCACCGACTGTATGAACTTGAATGCCTTTAAGTCCCTATTTTGGCTATTTTTCAATAGATTTTCTTTGGTTTGACCCTTTACCCAGGTCCCGGTTTACGGTCCTGTCTTTCATGTCCCACCTAACAAGCCGGATTTTCCCCCCCCCCCCTTCCCTCCTTTTTGTGTCTAGATTGAGTATTGCGGGTAGTTCGTTCCCCGTCTCATCCCGCTTCCTTTCAGGCCTCTCTTCCACTGTTTTTCACTTGTCAAATCCACCGTAAAGATCCTTTTGCCTGTGTTTTTGCCTGTTTTGGCGTGACATTTTTTCCTCCGCTTGGTATTGCTTTGACAGGTCGATGGTTACTTCATCTTGACCCTTCGGTAACTTTCCTCAGTCCAGGATGGAATTCTCCCTGCAAACATTTGATCGGGCCTCTCCCCCCTGTTCGGCTGCGGACCTCCCTACAGTGACCCCTCCCTCCCTTCCAAAGCCCATTTACCTAGAGTTCCTTCGTCCCCTTCTTTGCAGAGCAATGGTTTCCTTGATTAAGGTAGGGAATTGTTATCAGCGAATTTTTTTGAGGTTAGGTCTCGGATTAAAAAAGATACCGTATTGCTTCTTTTGGTCAGTTTGCTGCTTTCTCGCCCGGGGTGAAATGGTCTTTCATGTTCCCTTGATCATTAACCTCACCTTTGCTTTTCCAAACCCAGCCTGCAGTTCCCCTCAGGGGCCACCTACTCAGGATCAACCCCTCTGGAAAACGCTTTTTATATCCCTTTTTCTTCCCCATTTTTGTTCCCCATGGCTCATTGGACATCAATATAACTGATTGTTAACCCATTCTCCCTGCGCCCCTTAAAAATTCATCTTCCAAGCTAGACATTGCAAAACCCCCCACAATGTTCATGGGCACTTTTTTGCGTTCCCCCCTCTTTCTCCCCTGCTTGGGGGAGAAGAGTTCTTCTCTTTCACTCTCTACAGCACTGTCTGGGTATTGATCGGTTCCCCCACGTACCGAGAGTTTGTTTCCCCCTCCCTTTGCCATAGTCAGGTTGTTCGTTTTTTTCTCTTTTGGTTTCAGTTCGGCTTTCCTCCGCAGTACATGCTAGTCATTACCAATCAGAAGGAGACTGTAGCACTTCTGGGCTTTAAGAATGCGATCTTCACAAAACCCCGCGTTTCCAACTTTGAGCGGCGTATTATCTCCCTTTTTCCCAAAAAAAACAATTTTCTCCCTACAGGCCTGCGCAAGGCTTGACATACCCCCCCGTCTTCGTCACGCGCTTGGTCCCTGAGCTTCTTTCCCTGCCCCCACATCCCACAATTAACGGTCAATTACCGGGACTTCTTTTTTTTCCGCTTCTTGCATTGGAACACGTCTCCTCTCCCCTTTCCTTCTGATTGTTTTTTTATGCGTCGATCTGTCATAATGGTCAAAAGTCCCTCAAGAACCTTGTACTGATTTGAAGGGGGCTTTTTTTCGAGTGGAAAGGGCAATTCGTGCGCCGGTTGGTATGCCTTCTTGTTTGCCAGATCTTCTTCTAACCAAGCTTACTCAAATCTTACCTTTCTTCCCTCTCTGTTTTTCTGTAGATGCCTTCTTCTTGTGACTGCTCAGTTCTCATTCGCCGTTTCTTGTCTGCCTTGCTGTCCTGCTTCCTTTTGAAAACCATACCCCCCAACCGCCCGCCAGCCCTTCCCCCTACGACCTTTCGTGTTTAACCACCGCTTATACCCCGGTCTCGCCCCCCCTCTCCCCCCCCTCCCCAGGGATTAAGAGAGTTTGTATACAGCTCCTAAGGATAACGACCAAAAAAAGCCCCTCATAGGTCCTCAAGCCCGGGTTCCCCTGCCGGGATTTTTTTTTCCCCTTCTACTAATCAGTATTTAATTGTTGAAGGCCCTGTTTCCATTTAGCCGATCTTCTAAATGAATCTTCATCTTGATTCCCATGACATGTAAATCGACATTTCTCCCCAAAATTCAATACGCCATTTGCTTTGACAGCAGCCGTTTTCCTGGCTTTTGGAGAGTTTCCGAAATTGTGGAAGCTTGCCTTTATATGTTGTTTTTTCCCTTCTCCCCCAGTGGATCTGGATCCCTGGGCCAACTGCAGCTGCTTATTCTTTTGACGAGAACTCTGCTGAGCCCCAATTTCCGCTAACTCGGTATCTTTTTGTAAGCAAGACTTCTACCAATCCTCCCCTTGCGCCAGAAAAGTACCTACTTCCGTCAAGTCATTGTATGTCTTTCCCCACCCTGAATTGGCTTTTTTTCCGCCTTCAGCTTGAAATGGGCTTTTTTTTTGATGGATGTTCGTGCTAAACGCGACCACATTTTTTTTTTCGACCCCGCCTAACTCTTTCCCCTGTAGTTCCCCTTACCTTCCACCTCCACTTCGAATAGATGCCGCCTGATTGGTTAGGAATTTCCTCCCTCACTTTTCCTTCCATTAATTCCCCCCAACGACCCAACTCTTCAACGCCCTTTACCGGCCTTTCAGCAGCCCCAACCGACCCCCCCCCTTTATCCTCTGGAGTGATTTTCTTTCAATTTAATAATCTTCCTTCCTGAGAAGATGTCATCTTTAGTTAACTGCCCCGGAACTACACAAACACACCCCCCCCCCCCCCCCCCCCCACCCCCAAAAACCCCCAACCACCCCCCCTCCAAATGCCCGTTGTACGAGCCGTTCCCTTGCGGGGTGAGTTGGAGGAAGATTCCCCAGTCAACGATGACCCCTGGACTTTTGCCGCCTCCACCCCCGCGTAACATCTCTACCCCTCAGCATATAGACTTTTTTAGAGTAGTGCTGACCCCCCTCCTCCTTGGGGTAAAGGGAATAAATTTCGAACTTTCGGCGGAGCATTTTATTGCCGGTGCGCGCCAACAATCGAGGTTGAATGGATTGGGGTTACTTCATGCTCCCTCCTATTCCGCCCACCCCCTCAGAAACCATCTGCCAATTCCCCCAGTGTGGAGGCACGAAAGAGAGGATCCTCCCGATCTCTTCGAGGAAAGGCGTATGTTTTTTCGCCCATTGAGAGAAACTCCTTTTACCTTTAAAAAAGCAAGAGAACCTCATCTACGCCTCGTGACCCTAAGGTTGGTGTCAAGATGACTTTGGGTCCCCCTTCTCAGAAGTCCTTAGAGCATATGAATTTAGCAGCCCTCTTCTGTGACTCGCAGATTCTGCGTGGTATGGACAATTTTCCTGGTGGAATTTAAATTTGAGTGTTATAGCCTCTCCCTTAAAAGGATGCTGATTCGCCGTTCCGTACATTAATGTTTCCCTTTTTGGTGTCGTCCCCAGGCTCGCCGCTAGGGGGATTCATCTCTTCCTCCTGTTACATAATCTCCTTTGGGTTCAGATGATCGCTGAGAAACCTCTTTTCGGCCGAATCTGGGGCACTGAAAACACCCCCGTTTTGGTTCTGAGCGCTTTTTTCCTTCGTCTCCCTTCCTGTTTTTCTTCATTTCCTCCTTTCCATGCCCCAGGACATTGTTCAGATGCAGTCCACTTCTCTCTACGAAGGTTCCTTCGTTTGAACCCAGGTAACGCGTATGAATTCTTTTGATGCTTCACCCCCCTCCGCTAACACAGACCTATTTTTCCACTATCGTACTGGGAGTACCCCCTCTGCCGGTGCGCTGCGGTTCTTGTGTCTCTCGATGGCATCCACCATCCCCGCCTGTCCCTTGCATGCGATGTGGAATCAGATCGGCGTTGTAAACCGGGGTTGGGCTGGTTTTTTCCTCCCCGGGTTGATTGGTCCGATGCTCGGGCGTCCATTTGCACACAGTCCTCCATTCCCTCGTGCTGTTTCGCGAGCAATCAAAGGGACTCCCCTAAGTTTTTTGCTTTCTCGTGTGGACTTCTTCCCCTTGTCGTTGATTTCTTCTAAGACTCTCTTTTCCTGTTCTTTCAAATTATGGTGGCGGCGTATAGAGATTGCGTCCCTTTTTTGGTGATTCGTCAACCAGGGCTTTTTCGGAAGGGCTTTTCCCTTATAATCCACCTCCCCCCATCAAGTCTTCCCCCCCCCAACACTTATCGGGGCTTGGGTCTGCTTGAGTATTGGTGCCAGGGAGTTCCCCCTCTTCCCTCCCTTTGAGGAAGCGCTTCCATTGGCCCGCCTCCCCCAATTTCAGCCCTGATCATTTTCTGTTGTGCGCTTCATTTCGGTGGACGGCTTCCTCTTGTTTTCTTGCAGACATTTTTTTCATGACCTTCGGTCCTCTAATTGACCCTCCTCAAGGCTTTCTTCTTGGGGAAAACGTGGAAATTTCGTCCCCCATGTCCACTTGGCTCGTGTTTCCAGTTGGTGGCGCGGTCTCCCCGAACGATGACAATACCCCCTTCAACCACGCCCCTCAGCCAGCAGGCGAGAGCCTTTCTTGGGACCTCGTACTTTGCTTGTTGGCCGTGTGGACCCCTTCCTACGCATTTTTTCTTAGGCTATGGTCTTCCTGTCAAAAAAGATAACTCTTCTTCCTTTATTGGAGCAGTTTCGAGGCCTGCTCTCGATCCCGCCACCTCATTGGCCTTGCCCTGCCCTTCCCACGTGCGCAGGGCACCTTCCCATCTGCTCCCCTTCCCCCTATGGGCTTCCCCCGCTAGAAACCAACCGCGTTACCGTTTTAGGTTATTCTGTTGGTGTCTTCCCCCCCTTTCTATTTCCCTGGGGTCCTCATGGGGAATCATATTCCTAGGGTTTTCCAAAGTCAATATATTTCCCTTTCAGGGATTAAACAAATTCCTCTAACCCTAAGATTAATTCAAAAATCCCTTTCCTGTTGTGATTTCCTCCGCTTTTTGGCGGGCCTTTTTGTTATGGTATCCCTCTTTTGAGAAGCCCTGGTTTTTCGTACTTTCTTGCACCGTCGAAGCTGTGGGGATTTGGTAAAAAGACATTGTTTTCCTCCCTTCTTCTTCCGGTATTGGGTTTCTTTTTTCCTCCATTCTGGATCGGTCCCCTGTACCAGCAGACAAGTTGTTTTTATGTTCCCTGAGGCGTTTCAAAGCCTTCCATCTTTCCCACCAAAACGAGACATTTTCCTTCAGGTGCTTTCTTACAGAGGCAAATTCACCCCACACTCCTTCCCCTCCTTGGGTGCATACCCCTCTGTCTCCAGAATGACCCCCTCTCTTTCCTAAAAAAAGCCCCTCAGTATTCCAGGATTTCTTCTTGCAAGCGTGAATTCTCGCCTGTCCCTCCCCGATATCTCTCTTTCTATGTTGTCTTTTTTGATCTCTCTTTCTTCTTTTAATGGGACAAATGTGTCTTCCCCCTTCCCTTCATACCCAGCCTGTTGCAGGTTTCTTTTTGGGCAGAGCTTTTGGCATTTGAAGTCGCCCCTTCTTTCTTGGAAGATATTTTCTCCGCAGCCGGTGTCGACTAATCCTGTTTCTTACATGGGGCGCCCTACCCCTAATCCCAGCAGTTCTTTTACTTGTAGTGTTTGTTGACCTCTCTTGCCCCCCTCTTTGAGCTTTATGTGTCTGAGATTTTTCTTGTCACTTTTTTTGTCTTTGTTGCAGAATGCGAAAAAAATCCCAAATTACGACGCCAGCCTTCCCGTCTTTTCCCAATTCGGTCCCCATCTTCGTTGGTTCACTACCCCTTCTTCCCTGCACAAGGTCTTATAAGAGAGGGACTCCAGCATACTACGCGTTTCTCCCGCCAACCACCCGCATACTAATCAAGCCCGGGCCAGTCCTGGGGCTTTTTTTCCGATACATACTTTTTAGTATGACTGGTTTCACAGGTCCTGGCGTCTTATATTTAATTTTTCCCTCCCCTATTTTGGTTTGTGTCCCCCCCCCCCCCCATGAGAATGACCTCCCATCACCCTTCACCCCCCAACACCCCCTGGGTTCGTAACCCCGACTTGACCGTTTCGCCGCGGTGTTATGTTTGAGTGGCCCCCTCCCCCTGCTTTCGTCTTCATGCTGACTTGTGCACCTGCGCCTCCTTTTTTTTGTTCCCTATAAGGGCCAACCCCCATTATCGTTGCTCTGGGAGCTTGCCTCTGACCTACGCCAAGTCCCCCTGACGCCGATCCCTTTAGGGTTTTTCCCTCTAGAACGACCTCACGTCAGACCCATGCGTCTGTTTTAACTTCCTGGAACGGACTCACTCCATTGTCCTCTGTCCAACGAATGGTCGCCTGCGCCCCCTCTGCCAATGGGATTTCTGATGTTTCTTTCTTTCTTTGCTGCCGTGATGTTACCCCGCCTCCACTTTGCGACTTCCCCTTTCCCTGCTTGCCGGAACCTATGATCCCCTTTCTTTGCGTCAAGGCCAATGAAGTCCCCCCATGCCCTTTCCTCCAATCACACTGTCTTCCCTACCACCCTCAACGCCCTCACCAAGGCTTGCAGCATCCCCCCGACACTTTACCCTTACTTTCCCTGTTTTGATTGACTTTTTCCACCCACCTCTCCGGACGGCAGTCGGTTTGAATGGTAGACCCTTGCCGGCCCCCACTCTCTTCACGCGAAGATGGCTTTTGGTGGACTCCTTTCTTGGGGATGATGTTTCTGAGCTTCATTAACAGTGAAATAAGCCCTTTTCCCGCTCCCCCCCGAGGCACTCCTCAGCCAGGATCTTTCTCCTGGATTTGAGTTTTCCTTTTGAACATGAACTTTCTTGGCGAGGGCAAGGGCATCACTTTCGAGCCACTGTCTCTGAAAACTTTAGTTTAAAGGGTCTTTTGATCCCGAAAAAACGACCTCTTCTGATGAGCGGGCCCTGAAAGGTCCCGCCCTGATATTAGTCCCTCCAAGAAATTCACCAACCCTGACACACGAACCACGTTTTTCTTCGCGTTTGATAGAAGTCCTCTCCTTTCCTCTGCGGATGATTGGTGGATGCCATCCCGCGGCCACCTATTTCCTTTGCCCCCCCCCATACGCGCCTCCAGAATGCTTCTTTGACCCATAAGTTGGTTGCACGCTTATTTTGGTCCCTTTCATCTCAGGCTCTCCCCATTCTGCCCTTCACTTCGCCGACCTTTTCGTTGACGGACACTTTTTCCTTTCATTTTTCTGGGTCCCCTTCTGTCGTAGTAAGAGTCCCATGACCTTGCTAGTCTTATACGGAGAGTCAGTCCCTTTTCTTGGTTTTCGTGACCATGCGCCCCTCCCCATCTTCATTATTCCCTCTTTCCTTATGTCCTCTCTTTTTTCTGTCGAGATAAGAAAAAGAGTGCGGAGATAACTGACCCCCCCGACTGAGCCCTGAGCCTGCGACCAGCAGTCATTGATCCCCAGGGCTCTTCGTTCACTCCCGGGCTTCCAAAGGTTTTTTTTTCCCTTGGCCCCCTCTGGCCGCCCCGCTCACGTCTCGAGTCCATCAGGTTGTCTCCCATGCAGGAATCATCCAGTATCCATGAGGCCAATTATCCTTTTTTTCCCCTCTTATGGTTCCCCTCTCTTGCGTCGTCTGCTGTCGCTGCTGGTGCTGCTTATAGTTTGGCTTCTCCCCCCACCCCCCTCCTTCTTAAAGGAATAGAGATAGCTTCCTGCTCCTTTCGCAAGACCCCCCGGGTTTCGGATTGGGGCGGACGAGTGGTGTTGCGTGACGAGAGTTGGCCCATGGCTTCCTGAAGTACAGGACCTTTTCTTGTTTTTTGCGCGCCCCCCCCTCAATCATTGAAGCCTAAATTTTTTTTGCCCATTCTCAGGTAGTTCTTCCCCCCTTGCCCCCCGCGTTTCACGTAGTTCATTCAGCACGTTTCCCTATGCCCATTCCTGCCCCTCCTTTAAAACCTTTTTGTTCTTCAGGAGAGATCTGAGAGGGTTTGAGTGATCCACCTTTGCCTAATTTGGTTCAATTTTTCCTCCAACCCCCTGACCCCGTTATCCCCCCCCCCCCACGTCCCTCTCCTTTTTTCTTTGGTTTCCCTTTCTCAGGTGCGTAGGTTTCCTTTCAGTTTTCAGATAAGCCCGGCTTCCCGTTCAGGTTGCCGTTTGACAGTCCCTCGGTCACGCGGGTATTTGGCGGGTGCTGGCGGCCGTTTTTTCCCGGTTCATCTTTTTCTTGTTGTTTTGGGATTGCCGGCAAGAGCTTTTTCCCCCTCCCCTTGACCCACCAATTTCGGCTCGGAATTGCGCCATTTTTTGCCCGTTTGGAAGTCGCCCTTGGCCCCCCTTTGGATTTTTTTTGCCCCCAGGGTGCTCTTCAGTCCCTGCCCGAATCAAACGCCATCCCCAAACAGCACATTCAAGTTTCTTTCCCAGTTTTGCGAAGCCTTTTTTTCCAGTCCCCCTGGATACCGTTTTTGTTTCCTTTGCCCTTTCGTTACCTTTCCAGCGTCATTTTCCTTCTTCTTTGAGGGCACAACCGTTACTCTTCGGCGGATATTTTTGCAGGCATCTGCCCCTTTGATGACCCAGGCGCACGATCATGCCGGGATAATTGTTCCCTCCCCTTTTGCCGGGTCCCAACTTCCAGCAGGGTCTCTTCCAATCATGTGGCCATGCCATTTACTTCCAACCGCAGTCGCAAAAGCACGGGTTTTGATTTTTGTGGATTTCCCACAAATTTTTTATGTCTTCCCTTCTCCCTGCCATGAGCTGGTCCCCCCAATAAGGCCTACAGTCAGGGATTTTAACAATTATTATAAAAATTATGATCCATTCAACACCCCTCTTGCTTGGTTCCTGATTGAGGACTATCGATTTTTGAGGGAGCCCTGTCCTTCCATTAGCTCCCTTTTTTTTGATTTATAGGTAGTGGACCGTCTCCTCCTTTTTTCACCCGAAATTGACATCTCAGGAGTAGTCGGTAGTAATTGGGGTTCTTCGTTCTTTCCCTCCCCCTAGTCCCCATTGATGACTAGGACCCTCCTCCGCGTCATCAATGCCTTTTAAACAGCTTTCTCCCACCCCACGCGGCCTTGTCCTTCTCCTGCTAGATGGAGTCTCTTCTCAGCCCCCGGTCAAAAAACACTGATTTAGTTTCCTCCAGTTTCGGGCAAGAAGCTTTCTACCAAGCCCCCCTGGATCCGTCCGTCCGGCGCTGATGTCCATTCCCCCAAAAATTCAACTCATTACCGTGGCTTCTTGAAGGGCAGCGTGAATGCACTGCCTTTTCCGTCTCTTATATTTTCCCCTCATTGTGTGTGAGATTCTCTTCGACGGCCCCCAGCTGGATTCACGTCCCTTCCTGCCCCCCCCCCAGGTCAATTTTACTTTCATGGCTTTTTTTTTTTTCTGGCCAGAGCTCGGCCTGTCAAGGTCCGGTTGTTTTCTGGTCCAGTTTGGCAGAAGAACGGTTTTTACACAGAGGGTTGAGAGATTCAGCTTTACTTCCTTTAACCCCTTTTGTGATAGATCGGCCTTTCGCCTTCAGTGTGCATTCGCCGTTCTTGTCATCGAACCTGCGCTCTTCCCTTCTTGCCAAAGAACCCAATTTTTCCGGCACTCACCGATGGCCCAGGAGGGACCCCACCCAAAAGCCGTTTTCTTTTACGAACGATCCCCCTGCCAGGTCTGCTACTAGCGTGGTCTTACAGCTCAGACGCGGGCTCCCGCCCAACAAACGAGGCATAGGTTCCCCCCTCGAGGTTTTTTTATTTTTGTCCTAATACTTTTAGTATTACTTGTTGATGACGTCTCCTATATTGAATTGAATTAACTTCGCCCCCCTTAGCCTTGGACCCCCCCCCAGTGAAAATTTTCTCAACTGGCTACTCCCGCCCTTGTTTGAGCCGATTTTTTTCATTATTTGAGTGGCAGTTGTATGCAGGAGATTCTTTTTCCGTTCCGCCTCCCTTGGGTCCTTTATTTGAACCCCCCATCGACCGTTGTGCGCATGGTTAGACCCCGCTCCTTCTGCCTACAAAGAACTTCCGACTTTCTTTTCCCCTAGGACCTATGCCCTTCCTCCGCCAATCTCAATACCGGCCGTGGAACCCATTGTCTGCTGTCCACGAAGTTCTAGAGCCTGCGCCTTGCTTGACCTGTTTTTCTTTTTTGAGGTGTCGGGAGTCCCCCCTTTGCGAGTAGCTTTTTTGCTTTCCAGTCCAAGCTCCCTTGGATTACCACCTTTTCCCTGCCGCAAGGACGCCTCCTTGATTGCTGTAAAGGAATTAAGTCCATCGCCCCTTCAGGCAATAACAATTTTTCCGCCAAGTCCCCCTTTACGAAATCACCTTCTCGTCAAAACTTATCCTGGAGTGAAGTTGTGGAATTTGGGCCCAAGGAAGTCTCTGACGGGCCTGGAGCTGGTCGACCCTCCCTTGAAATCCCTCCCCCTTTCCCCCCCGCCATTTTTTTTCTTTTTTTTTGTGTTTTTGCCTCCTTTGTGGTGTTTTATTCCTCTGCCCAAGGGCATACTGTGAACTTTTGACTCATCCAAACTTTTATCTCTCTCCTCAGTCACATTGTAGGCTTCCTTTCTGTAGGCTGTCACATGAACTGACGTTTTCAACTAAAAGGGGCCCCGGTCCCGTCCCTTTGGCACCCATTGAGGGCGTCCCTTTTTCTTGCGGTGCAAAAGCAACTCGTTGAATGGATGAGTGTAATTCACTTGTAATTATAGGTCCACCGACAAACAATCCCGCCACCGTCTTTACCCCCCCTACCCCTCTTTTTTTGTTCCCCTCGAGATGGATAAGCTCTCTTATTCCTGGGACTTGAGTTCGGATTTTTTCTGCCCTTCTAGAGCGAAACCCCGCAGTTCGCACCAGTCGACCGCATTTGACTCTTCTCGTTGCCATTAATGTCGGGGACGTCTTTTGGTTTTTCGGCTCCTTCTTCTTCAGATTTTTGTCTTTCCTTAATGATGTAATTTCTCGCTGTATTGTCAATCGTCAACATGGTATCATTCTTTTGAGGGTTCTGAAGATCTGATCAAGTCCCTGCCTGATCCCCGCGGCTCGGCTCCCTTGAGTTTAGTGCCCCCCCCTATTCTGCCTC
>Ga0179591_1176565_pt1 | contig 11481 bp, 14 predicted proteins | sample CZOMad2_1_08_16f_FD_182891 | JGI IMG/M metagenome (GOLD analysis project Ga0179591, IMG submission 182891) | Vadose zone soil fungal communities from Angelo Coast Range Reserve, California, USA - CZOMad2_1_08_16fungal (PacBio error correction) | ecosystem: Environmental > Terrestrial > Soil >... | reverse complement strand
AGACTCCATATTTTTTTTTTTTCAGTCTGACTCTTATTACAGCCTTTGTTGTGAACCAGCCCAGGTGAGAACCCGATTAATGGTGAGTCTGTGTTTTGAGATAGGGCGTGCTGGGTCATCCGTCCGTCTTCTCCACTTTCACATTTAATAGTCCTTCCCTTTTCTAAAGCGATCAAGAGCAGTTGTCCCTTCCTACGAAGCCCATCGCCCCCCATCCTGTTCTTAACCCTCCTCGGTGGCCCTTAGTTGTTTCTTCCCCACTTCCAGACCGTCCCCTACAGCAGTTGCCAGGGGACTCCCTGTCTTCGTATAAGTTATTGAGAGCTACTGCACCTGTACTCCTTCGTCTTGGCCCCCAGGAGTTTTGCGTCATGTCGGTTCTTGCATATAGAGAACGCGCAGTTGGAGTCTAGTACGTGTTGACTCCCGGGTTTCTTGATTATCTATCTCAGTCGCCTTTCTACTGCGTACTGAGAGAAAGCGAGGAGACCTTTCACCTTCACGATGTTGTTTTTCCTGCCCGGGTGACGCCGCCGCGCCCCTTTCCCATAACTTCTGCTCAATGACCGTTCTACGACTGACCGAGTCCTCTCCCCCTTCTCTTGTAACCCTCCTCAGGAATTGATTGTTCGGGAGAGTGTGCTATAGGACCTGACTTCATTTCCGTTTTTTTATCGGATTCTGTATTTCCCCCCCGCCGGACATTGTGGGTCTACTTCTGTCCCGAGCAGTCACTGTGACGGGGGCCATTCTAGTTGCAGCCGAGTGCTTCGAGTTCTTTAGTCCGGCACGAGGGAAGTAAGATTCCCCTCACAGCCGAGTGGGATGTGACCTTTTTTCCCCCTGGGACCGTTAGCCTTCTCCCTGGTCCTACCCCACGTTCTTTGAATTTGCATCGCCTCACCGGGAAAATCCTCTTGAGCCGGGAAGACGGGCATTTTTTGAATTTATGATTCCACCCAAAAAGCTGCGCATTATCCCCCTCCCCCTTCTATGGTATTTTTTGTAGTACCCCCCGATCCCCCTTTTTAGTTCTATTTTTAAACACCGTCTATCTGTTGCCTGTCGCCGTGAAATAATAGGATTAACGTTTGAGTTCACGTCCCTGTCTTTTTTTTCCCCTGCAACTAGAAATTCCCGTTCTCCTCACATTCGATCCTACAATTGTTTGGGTAGCTGTGAGAGGGACTCCCCCAGAACTGCCGGTTTTACGTTGTCGTGTCTTATGCCGCTCCCCGGTGGTTTAACAGAGGCAGCCCAGCCTCACTTGCGCAATCATATTCTCCTTTTTTTCCCTGAGTTTCTTCAGACGAATCCTGGTGATCATCGCCCAGCAACTACTCGTGGCCCTGTTTGACTCTGTCTCCGGGGTTCTTTCCCCCTTCGTTGTCTGTGAGAATAGCTATTCCCTTAGTGAGCTGGCTTAAGTAGATGATTCTCCGATTGCCTCAGACTCCGTTCCTAATAGGAGCGCAACGCGTTCTTTAGAACCTCCCACCCCCTTCGCGTCCCGTCCGGCCCCATTCTTCCCCCTTTTTGGCTCCCCTTTTCTCCTGATGCGAGTCTTCTTTTCATTTGAGTATTTTAGTATTCGATGCTACGGCTGCTTATTACACGCGTTCTTCGAGTGACCCATCCCCCAGTTTCGCCCGTAGAGAGATGATGTTTGTCCTTCCTCCTTCGAAACGTCTACCGGGTTCCCATCGCATTGTCCCTTTTTTTGCCCGTTTGATTAGTTTCCCGTTTTCCCGAGGCCTTTTCTTTGCGTCACTCCTCCTTATCAAATGTCACACCCCAGGCAGTCATGGCTAAAAGATCGTGAAGATAATTCCTTCGCCCATCGCGGACCTCTTTCTCCTGCAAGGGAAGCACTTCGTTTCTTCTTGAGCAGGATGAGTTTGAACTTCCTCGTTCTATCCCCGTCTTCCCTTTAAGTTGCTGAGCCAGACACACCATCCGGTCCCCAGAAAGTTAGCGTCCGCCGTCGACACCCCGCTTCCCTGTTAACCACGGTGTCGTAGTCCATTTCTTCCTTTTGTATAGGAGCTTTCCGTTTCTTGAAAGAAAACCGTCCGTGAGGTCGCTGCCTGACTTCTTCTTTGAGGGAGTTGAGGAGAGTTGAACTTTTCTTGTCGATCCCTTCAATGTAAGTTTGTCAGTCTCCTGAAACCCTTTTTTGATGATCTGTTCTGTTGTCCTCGTGCGGCAAGTGAGGTTCGTATGAGCGCGACGAGATCACTGTCCGGCTGCATCTCTCTCTTCTCACATGTTTTTTTTTTTTTGGAGAGTGGGATTCTTCCCTCGTCTACCTTCCTTCGTCTACTCTACGCTTTTTGCCTTGTAGGAGTAAGCATCCCTCATCAGCCCTAACCCTTGTTTCTATCCGGCCTCCCCCCACCCCCGTTAACCGGGATCGACAACATTTCCCTACTCATTCTCACGTACCTCCCATATCCGGTTTTCCGATTCATTTCAGCGCCCTTCCTACCGGTTCCCGTTTCGTCAAAATTTTCAATACAATCATCAATCCCCTTTAATGGTCCCCCCCTCCTGTGCTCTTTCCGCCCTCCCTTTCACCGAGTTATAATCCTTTTCTTTTTTGTTGGTTTCTCAGCGACGCGAACTATTGATCCCCCGACCCTTGGTCTCCTTCAACCTTAAATCCATAGACCTCGCCTGTTCAGCTTCTTTCCTCAGTCCCTGATCCAAACCCTTACTTCCTTCGCCCTTTTGCCTTAGTTTTTGATTACGACCCGCGATGCCAAAACCTCAGCCCATCTGTCACAGATCACTCCCCGCCACGCCTTGTCCCGCATTTTTTTTCACCTGAAAGGAGACGTCGCGATGATCCTTACCCACCATCATCTCTTCCTCTCCTCTTTTGACTCCCGTTTATCACATCGAAGACGCGTTTTCCTAAAAAGCTTTAATAATCGACTTTACCACTTGATACTTCCCCCTCGATGAAGTCGCTGACGGAACTCCCCCCTGACGTAACCGAGAGTCTTCTCCCCCCCCTTTGAGTTGAGACCAGCTGGACCGAACTGCGTTCGTTCGAACCCAACCGTTCTTCCCTCCAATCGCATGTAACGCGCTTCGAGACCAACTTCCCCCCCCCCGCCTATTAACTTCTTATTCAGCAACATGACCCCTCGTTTTCCACCCCGTCTCCTTCCAACTCCTGGGTCCAGCGTAACTGCGACATGCTTGCTCCTGCACGGACGCTTTTTTTGACAAACCCCTCAACCCTCTCCCCCCCCTTCGCTGCACGTTCGGTTCACCGGCAGGCACCTCTCTTCCTCCATACTTTCCCCTGTTTTTTTTGCTCCACATAGCATGCTGCGCGCCTCTCACGCCCCCCACAAGAGGCGCGTACTCTCCTGTCAGAGTGAATGCAATCCGCCCTTCCCTCTCCTCCTCCCAGTAAATTCCGTACCTGCTACACGATTTTTTTTATTCCACCCCCCCCCCGCGAACCAGAAGGGGCGCGTCCCCCTTCGTCGGTAGACGAAAGCCCATAACCTCGCCTCTGGTCATTTGCGATATACCCTCATTTTTCGAACAAATCTTTTCTGTTCCCTCCCTCTTTCCCGTGCAGGACATTTCCCACCCTCTTGTGTCAATCCATCAGATAACGCAGCCTATCCCCGCCTGAATTCACTTTCTCTTCCTAGTGCGCCCCCGCTTTTTTCGAACCTGTCCTCCCATAATGACCCTTCCCTGCACAATAATGGCACCCTGCCCCTCCACAGTCAATATAAACGCCTCCCCCAACACGCGTCCGCAAATTTACTCGACCCGGCGCGACACAGTCCCTCTCCCTCCCCATTATTCCAATCCTCGTCCTGCCACCCCCACCTCCATCGAGACGGAAGAATCAGTATTTCTTTCGAATCGCCACTGAACCCCGCCGAAACTTCCCGCTGAGCAGTTATAGAGGGCCCTTTTTTTCCCCTCCTTGCTTCCGTTTTCAATGTCAAACATGACTCTCTTTACCCAGGTTAATATCCCCTCTCCCTTCCGTAGTCGTTCGACCCTGACCCTCTCTAGTCCCCAGCATCTTCATCACTACGAGAACCCCCAACCCGAGTCTCCCTTACTTTGCTCAAATCCCATCCCTCTTGTCCTCCGTTCCCACCTCCTGAAGAGAATCCAGCTGCGAGACCATTAACAGGACGACCGATTCCCCCCTTGCAGAATGTCCAGTCTTTTTGAAAGTAGGTAGTCCGAACTCACTCCCTTCCCCCTTTTTCGTCCGGGTATCCCCCCCCCCTCTTGAAGCAGTTCTATGCGCAATAGTAGACCCCTTCCCAACTGCCCCTGCCCTTTTTTCCCCCCGCAATGTTAGGTAGACTTACGCCGCCTCCTTTTCTCCGCACCTCCCTCCCAATAAAAAGATATTTTGCGAGAGCTTCCCCCCTGCGAATCCTGCTCTCTCAAACTCTAGAGATACGATATAGGCTCCCATACTATTTCCTCCTCCTCTTTTTTTTTTTTAGTCCCTATTTTCCATCGCGTCTTCTGCCGGTCCTTTTCCCTTAGGTTGACCCCTCTTGTCCGCCCCTTCCTGTTGTTGCTCTTCTTTGACATCCGGTTTTTCCCTTGTTTAGGCCGACCGAAACTTTTTTCTTCTATATACCGGCCCGAATGCCCAGAGGCGTTGTCCATTACGCTCTCCCCTCGTCTCCCCCGTTTTTATCAACCCCCCACGTAATGCTGGCCTTCTGCTTCGTCGCCATCCCGACGTTTCCCGCCCTGAAAATGACAGCGTTTGCCTTGGCCCTTCCATCGCTTACTTGTTTCGTCTCATCTCCCCCCGCTAACTCATCTGTCGTTTGTTACACCCGGCGGGTTTGAATCTTTTTTCTTTTCCCCCGGTATATTCCTCCCCTTTTTGAGAAGATGCGTTGGAGTCTACTTCGGGCCTCTCTTTTTTTCGGACTATCGCTGTCCTTTGGGCGCAACCTCCGCTTCCTCTCGTCCAGGGCGGGCACTGCACTTCTCGCTTTATTACTTTTTAGTCAAAGCCGTCAGCAACTTACAGAGTCAGAATAAAATAGCTTCTGAGCGCTCCATAATTCTTGATTAGACAATGATAACGGCCTTACGCTCTTGATTATCTTTCTGGACTCAGCTTCTTTTTCAGGAATTTTTACTTCCCCTTGATTCTGGTAGGGTCCCCCCGCACTCCAGCGGCCCCGTGGTGCCAGTTTTTTTTTGAAGCGTCGCTGAGGGTTTCACTTGTTCCAGTCGCTCGATCGGCCTTTCGTACGCTGATTTTTCCTTTCCCATCCGAGTTTTTTTTACGAAATTCAGAATTTAAGGTAGAGGAAGCATGTAGTCTTACCCACACCGCCGGTATGTGAATGACCCTTTAAAACCCCTATGTTTCTTAGTCTGAGTCCCCTTTGCGGCTAAAACCCCTTCCTCTTCCTATACTCCCCTCAACTAAGCGAAGCAGTTATCGTCGTAATTTCCGCCGACTATCTTTCCCTGATCCCCCGGCCTCTGTTTCACCTTTTTTATCATCATTCGCAGAGCTCACCTCATCCCGTCCGGAAGGAGTTTCCGCTAGACTTTCGTCCTTCTTATTTTTTACCGTCCCCGTAAACCCGACCGCCCCCTGTTTGGAAGCGTGAGTTGAGAGGTTTCTTTTGCAGCATTGGTCCCTCTTTCGATGTCTTGCTTCATAATTTTGGCCGATAACGAGTTCTTGCCGAACCCTCCTCCTTTTTTTTTTCCCTGAACTGTAATTCCCTGATGTCGGTAGATATCAGACGTCGTGCAGCCCAGCCCGTACGCCCGCGTTTCTCTTCTTGTTGCTAACTCGTTTTCGGTTCTTCCTTCTCTCTCCTATAGTAGCTTTCTTGTTTCCCATCGAATTCGTTCCCCTCGATGCGAATTCCACTTTCCCGGTTGTTTCACGAACGCCCCCCCGTTCGGTCCCGTTTTTCCCCCTCGGACATTTGATTCTCCGTTTTTTCAGTTCGTTTCTACTTCAGACCCCAGTATTGCCGTTTATAATTTTTATTCGATGTCTTTCCCCGCTGTTTTAAAAGGCGTACTCGCCTGGAATCAGCCATGAATCGGCCTGAATATCTCTGTGTGCTAAGGACCTTTTTTCTCCCTTTCCCGGTCCCCGGGCATACTTTCTTTCCCGGTAGTTTTTTTGTGACGAGGCGATTTGGCTTCATCTTTCGTCCCAAAGGCAGGCCAAAGCACGTCGACCGCCGCTCTGACTCCTCCCTGCGCCATCGTTTATCCCCCTTTTTAACTTCGGCAAGCCCCCTGCCATCTTGTCTTTCTTTTTCTTCTTCTTTTGTTATTATTTGACTCCCCCCTCCGATTATCAATCGCCCAGAGTCTTTCAGCCAGCCCCCCCTCACGGCGTTTTAAAGCGTAGCCATGGCCTCGCCGTATTCCGTCTTTTGCTGCAATTCCACAAGTCTTTCTTTTCCCCTTTTGTTTCGACAGCTTTCCCCTATCAGATTGCTGATGAACTGGATAAATATTCCCCGAATCGCGTCTGTGTGAGGAACGAGTTCATTACTGATTGAGTGTGTCGTCTCTTTTCTTGTTTTTCCCGCACTCTCTACAACCTTGGAGGCAGAAATCTGATGTTGTTCTGCTTCTTCTTCCCCGGGCTGCACTCGACGAGAAAGTTTAGCATTGATTATCTATGTTACATTCCCTAAGTTTTGTTGTTTATCGCTATCTGAGTACGTACTTCTCGGTCTCTCGCCCTCATGAGCACTGCCTTCCCAGCGCTCCTAGTACCAAAACACCCTGGAGAGTTCTTCCCTCCTAAGAAGCTAAAGTGCTCCACTACCCCCTCGCTTCGCGATACCATCCAGCCCTGGTTGAAGTGTGTGTGTAACATTCACCCCCCCCCCCCCCCCCCCCCCCCCCCCCCCCCCACCCCCCCCCCCCCCCCCCCCCCCCCCCCCCCCCCCCCCCCCCCACCCCCCCCCCCCCCCCCCCCCCCCCCCCCCCCCCCCCCCCCCCCCCCCCCCCCCCCCCCCCCCCCCCCTGTTTGTTTTTTTCCCCCCCCCCCCCCCCCCCCCCCCCCCCCCCCCCCCCCCCCCCCCCCCCCCCCCCCCCCCCCCCCCCCCCCCCCCCCCCCCCCCCCCCCCCCCCCCCCCCCCCCCCCCCCCCACCCCCCCCCCCCCCCCCCCCCCCCCCCCCCCCCCCCCCCCCCCCCCCCCCCCCCCCCCCCCCCCCCCCCCCCCCCCCCCCCCCCCCCCCCCCCCCCCCCAGGTTCGACGCGATAGAAACATCACTCAGTTCAATTTACACAATCGTAATCCCCCAACTTGATCGAGCTTCCTGTCCGCATCCCCTCTCCTACGTCCTCTCGATCTACAAACGTCCCATTTTTTTCCCTTAGCAGCCCTGGAAAAGCCCCTTCCCCTATTACGTCGACTCCTTTGGGTGACTTTTTTTCCGTGAGAACGCCGACTGGTATTGTCTCCCCTCCCCTGCTTCTGGCCCATTCTCTCCCCCCCTAGAGATCTCACAAACGGATCCTTCCCTTCCCTCTCCCTGTTTCTCACTTGACCCCTCTCTTTAGCTCTAACGCGATTTTCCCGATGGCGCGTCCCCTTATATATCGCGGCGCTAGACTCACCTTTTAGCTCGTGTTTGCCTCCCGGATGCCTCCCACCTTCCCCCCTCTACACTGCAAGTCAAACCCCCTGCCAGATACAACTGTCCCGCTTTCCTTTGAGACCTTTTTTTCTAGGATCCTGACCCACCATCATATTCCTCCGCCTTCTGGACTTCTCTGCATCCCCTTCGCGTACTTTTCTCGTAAGACCATCGCCCTCCTGGAATAACTTCCCCCAATAATAGTGAAGAAACTTCACCCCCTCCGACGACCCGCTCCAAATAGAGTTTAACCCCTTGAGTCTTTTCACCCTGGACCCCTCACTGGTGTCGCTTTTCACCCCCCGTCTCCCCCCCCTCCCCCCCCCCCGTCTGTTACGGAATTAGGCAGTCAATACTTCGGAACACCCTACCCTCCCCTTCCACTCATGACTGAGGATATCATCAACCTGACCCTCTTACCCCACCCCCCTTTTTCCTATTCACCTCCCCCGGGTCCATCTTCCTTCTTTTTTGATGCCTACCCGAGACGGTCGCATTTTTTTTACAGAACAACTGATGACCAATACCTCTGATGCGCCAAGTCTTTTCAGCCCAACAGGGTGACCGCTCTCCTTTTTCTACTCCCCCTCCCTCTTCCCGCCCTTTTCTCTCACGCTCCCCCAAGTGTCCCTCCTACTTTTCCTGGCACGGATATAGGAATTAAGAAGAACCGGCTCGTCACTTCAATTCCCCCACCCCCACGATGAACCAAAATTCGTTCACTTTTTTCATTTGCCGATGATTCCCCCCCTGCTCCCCCCAGATGGGTATTTTCCAGCCCTTTTTCTCTTTTCTTCGGACGGCAGTACTCCCCTAACATAATCACCCCCCCCCGGTACAGTGGCCGACGGACCGAATTTTCCCCTCCAAATTTTTTCCTCTCCCCGGCCCTCTCTTCCGGGGCTTTTCCTGAACAAACGGTTGTGTTCGACCTTTGCCTTTTACTTACAAGTTTTCTGTACTTCCCCTGTCTTTTTTGTATTGCAATCCTACTCGTCTCATTCCTCCCTCTCCTACCCCTGACCCAAAGACATCAACTCCTTTTCCCAAACATAAGTGCACATATAATTCTTCTCCGTTTTCCGCTGCTTGTTGGGGCACCGACCCCCTCACCCCGACTCACTTAAGAACCTTTTCCCCGACACGGAATGAAACAAACCGTATCCCCTCCTCTGCGCGGCCTTCCTCCCTCTGAGAACGTATTACGACTTTGATTTCGTTTTCCCTTTTTTTTGCATTTTTCATGTTAAAACAATACGTTTCCCGTTTCTTCCTCCTTTTCTCTTACCCTAAGTCCCCCTGGCGTCGGAAATGGAAAGACCCCGATAGTCCTCCCGAGCTTTTCCCCCTAAGCCTACCAACAGGTTGTCTCCATTCTTTTCCCACACCCCCCCGACTCCACCCTTGTTCAGCCGTGTCCCCCTGACGCACTGGGTACCGAGACTCAATTCACACTGGATAGATGACAGAGGGACCCTTCAAACGCTGGTCCTTTCTTTTTCAAGTCGTGGCAAAGACCTCCCCGCCATGTTTCGTGGTTTATTTCACAGATGACTTCGTCTTTAGGCTTTCCTTCTCCCTTTCACATGGATATTTTATACCGTATACCTCTCACCTGTTACTTGGGGCCCGACGCATTACCTTACCCTGCATCACTCGTCCCCCGGTCTCTTTTCATCGAGCTGCACCCTTCTCCTCCCCGCGCTTTTCAAACTATTGAGTATATAGGATATTAATATTTCCTCCGTTTTTGTTTTTCCTCTCTTTAGATACCTCGTCGCGAGAGGAATCGCTTTTGTTTCCCTCGGAACCCTCTCCTGGTTTAGTCTTTTCCGTGATGTTTCCGGTTGAAGGGGGAAGGGTCTTAGCCTCCCAAAATTTATCGGTATCCGCGAACCTTTATCCTTTTTTTCCTTTGACCGCGACTACTCCCTTCTCCTCGCCCATTTTTCCGAAGAAAGTGGAATTTTAATTTCGTTTCGCCTTTCCTATTTTCCGAAATGATGTTGCGGAGTTCCTACCCGTGACTTTCCGCTGTCTCTTTGTCTTTTCCCCCTGCGGTCGCTCTGAGGAGGTATTTTTCTCATGGAGAAAGTTTTTTTTCCTTCTCTTCTTTCCTTCTTTAGTTTGCCCTTCCCCGCTTTCCCTTTTCCGCTCCTCTTATTTTCTCTGCGAAGGAGTCACTTGGAAACATTACACTTCTTGTTTCATTGCCGGACGCATTTTCTTTTTTATGGTCCCTAAACTTTTTCCCCCTTCGCTAAACCTTTCGTTCCTATACCGTCCGTCTTTCTTGCTTTCTCTTTTTCTTGTCCTTCCGTATCGGAAATTTTCTGTAACGTTTCGGATCTTGTTTTTTTTCCCTTTTTCACTTCCTCCAGCGGACCTTGGGGCTCCCTACCTCCCTTGAGGGTGCGCCCCTTCTTTTCATTTCGGTTTTTTTTCGATCGGCGGACCGTTTTGCTATCTTATCTTTTTTTGCATCCCCATCCTCTGTTTTTTTAGTGTGCCTGTTCAGGCCGGGAATTCCGTCATAATTGTTTCGGCCCCCAACCGGATGGCATGTTCCTCCCCTTTTTTAATCCCCTTGTCTTGCTCTTCAACTGGGGTCTCCCAAACTTCCTTGGCTCCAAACTTGACCTTGTATGTGTTATTTTTCGTTCACTTCCGCCTTCTCACTCAGCCCCCCCACTTCTGGATGTGTTCTATTGTGGTTTACCAAGGGATCCCATTTCGAAGTTCACTGTTCCTCTTGAAGAGCATTAGGGGTGGAAATCCTTCTCCATGTCCTCTACCCCCCCCTCTTCCCTCCCCTTTTTTGTGTGGTCTGTTCTGAGAGAGCCCCCTCATGGACGTCTGTGTAAGGTCGTGTCGTCCTTTCCCCCTTTGCCTCGGGGTCACCTTTTTTGAAGCCGCCTTGCTGCATCTGCCCCTTTCTCTTGGTCGACTCAAGTCCGTTAGCATAATCACCCCAGTAAGAGGGCCGGTTGATATTGCCCGGTGTTTTCATGGCTTTTTTGAATAGCTCCATAGGTTCATTCTTCTTTTTTCCCTGATTAAGCAGGTTGCCCTCTCTTGGAGTTTAGTTTCCTAGCCCCATCTGTTCCCCCCTTTTCCTTTCCCCCCCCCCCTGGTTCGTTAACCTGAGGGGTTCTTCGGTCTCCTTGGGTCACGGAAAGCCCCCCACGTATTGCGTATATTCTCTACGCGTTATGAAACGCTCGATTATTTTCCCCCCTGCGGCCCCTTGCCAGCGATTCTCGGTCATGACGATTTTTCGACCGTCTCCCGGGTTCCCATGTGAAGTGTATCTTATTTGAGTGGGTCCTTTTCGATTCCTTCTTTGTGGCGCACAAACGGCCTCCCCCTTCCCCCCCCTAGTTTCTCCGCCCCCCCCGTCGAATATATGGTCTTCGCCCCCTCCTGGCCTCTCTTTATTTGAAAGAGAAGCCTGACGTCTTTGTCGAGGGGATTTTGTCCTTTTTTTTTGAGGATCCGATGGTCCTTCCCCTCTCCCTTTATCCCCGCCCCACCAACCCGGCGTTCGACCTCAGTCTCGTGAGTCCCAAGTTCCTCCATGACGTTGCCTTCACACGTGAGTTCCCTTTCTTGCCTTGTTGTAGACGATTTAAAACAATTAAGATGCTTCCGACTTGTTCCGTATCCTTCTTACCGATGGGGCATGTTTTTTCTGAAGAGTTCAATTGAAATTGATGCCTGTGTCGAATCCCCCTTCCTAACTTCTTCTCTATTCACTTTCTTCTTAGGGAGTGCTTTCCTCCTGGCCTGTCACCTGACTTTTGGAGAGCGCTCTTGGAAGTCCCTCCGTCTCTC
>Ga0179591_1298185_pt1 | contig 11482 bp, 11 predicted proteins | sample CZOMad2_1_08_16f_FD_182891 | JGI IMG/M metagenome (GOLD analysis project Ga0179591, IMG submission 182891) | Vadose zone soil fungal communities from Angelo Coast Range Reserve, California, USA - CZOMad2_1_08_16fungal (PacBio error correction) | ecosystem: Environmental > Terrestrial > Soil >... | reverse complement strand
TTCCTGACCTTTGTGAGTTGTATTTCTTTATTTAGTTACCGAAGAGAGATCAATCCCTATATAGAGTTTAGGCCCATCTCACATATAGATCCCCACCCTTCCTCCTCTGGGGGGTTTGGTTTCGGTTTTTCAGTTTTCACAGTTTTTCAAAGGTTTAATCGGCCCTGCTTCAAAAAGCCACCTCCTTTCTTAACCTGAAAAATTCTTTCCTCTTTTTTGGTTCCCCTTTCCCCATCCCTTGGGCCTATCCCGATTTTCACGTCTCTTCACTATCCGAGCATTCTTTTTTTTTGCTCTTTATACCAGGATGACACCCTCTCCCTTTGACGAGTCTATCCCTCCTCTTTTTTCCGATTGAGCCACCCTTTTCGATTTGAGTAACGTTCTCCTACCAGAAATAAGGCCCTCTCTGGTGCTTCTGCCCCCCCATAAGAAGCCCCGAGGCCCCGTAGTCTTAAGTGATGCTTGAGGCCTCCCTAGTGTCCTCGCTACGCGGCCTTCCTTTTCAAACTCCACCTGCTTTCTCGACGTCCTCCTCTTGTTTGAGCACATCCCCCTTCTCGCTTCCTTCTCCAACACCTTCAATGGACTTTACGCTAACGGCTGGTTCGTAGTAAAGAAGTCATCTCTTTACATTCACCCCCCAGCCCGCCCTTCCTATTTTCCCTCTAGTAGCAGGGAGATGTTCTATCTCTCTTTCCCACCGTCTGTCTTCCGGATCTCCAATACTCTTCCTCTTAATGACTCTTTTTAGTATCTTTCTTCCACATCAGCCCTTCGATATTCTCTTCTGAAAGCTCCCCGTACTTCCGAGTAGCTTCTCCCTACGACGCACCAGTCCAGCCGAAGAGTAAAGCTCTCTGGAACTCTTTTTAGAATCCGTGTGGACCGCACCGGTCGTTCCAGCGATGCGGGGTTCCATGATTTTTCTCGTGGTTACCCTCTTTTTTCTCCTCGTAGCTAGCGCTAATGATTCCCCAATGTTCGAGGTCTTATTCCCACTCGGGACATCAGGTGTTCTCCTACTGTGAAATCCCCTTCTTCTCCAACCTCACGATGATTTTCACCAGTCAGAACTCTCGTCGAGGCAGCTGGAGGCATCTCGAGGTCCTTCTGCTTTCCCCCCTTGTTATCTCTTCAGCTTCCTTCTCGAGAAGAGCCCTCTTGTAACCACCTTCGTCGCCTCAGTTATTTTTTAGATCTTCTCGTTTACGAAAAGCCTTTCCTTCTGCTCTCTCCCCCCAGTGGTCTTCGGTTCCGGGACCCTCGGGATTCCTACCCTAGGACAACATGCTCTGCCTGTCGGTGTTGTAGTTTGCCCTTGAGCTTTCCTGGCTTCGGCGTAGCCTTGACGGCGGAAATAGTGGGACAGAGTTGGAACGACGATCGTGACTATTCTACAAGATACATCGCTCGTGTTTTCTCTTTACTGTGACCTGTCTGTATATTCCCTTTCATCCCAAGTCTGGTAAGGCTTTTCCCCCTACTTCCAATTTGTTTGTGTGAGTAGTCCTCCCGAAGAGTTATGAACTTTATAAAGTGATTCCTCCTTGAACACCCCTTCCCAACTGCTTCTAGCGTCCTATTCAAGCACGCCGTCGTGCCCACTGCCCACCACTCGTCCCGTGCCCCCCCTAGCTTATCGTACAGTAACAGTTTTTCAAATTTTTCCCCCACCACATGGATTCCCTAGGTAGCTCAGTCTAAGTCTACCACAGCTGTAATGGACCTAGTTACGGTGTGCGTTCTCCGCGTCACTGAGGATTTTAACTCTCAGATCTTCCAAATGCCGCTTGACGAGCAGGACGCACTGATCTTCAGACCATGGATCCCCGCTTCTGCTCCTTTGGCGAGGCAAGAGCCTCTCTCGCCCCCGTATAAGATCGGCCGTCGAGCGTTTTTTCGCACTCTGTTAGAAGAAGTGCGTTTTTTAATTAGTTCCGTAGTCAGCCGACCTGTTCGTAGGAGTCCGGGACGTCCCAGCGCCGGTTTATCAGGCGAGCTAGGAGCGCCCGCTTGCAAATCGGCAACCCCCTTTTTTTCAAAGCCAGACCGCCCCTTGATACAGCTGAATCCGGTGGGCCACAGATTCTACTCTCCTCTCACATGATCCAGCCTCTCTCACCTTTGGCGTGCCGAGGCGACAGGGGTCCTTTCTTTTTTTCCCAGAAGAAGCGTATACGGCATCGCGTTCTCTCTGCATCTCCCTCCCCTATTTTCCTTTTATCCCGATGCAAGACGACTGCTTTACAGCCCTTCCGGGAAGAGTCTCTTTTCAGGCCCCTTTCCCCCCCCAAGTTTCGGTTTACGCGGTAGCGTTCTCGAGAACTCCCTTAGAAGTCAACTTTAGTCGTGATTCCCTTTCCCCGATGAACGCATAGATCTTTCAGAGTCCCCTCCCCCCCCACCCACAATTGGGATCCCCCCCCGCGAGTGGTCGTCCATGCGAAGTCAAGACTGCTTCTACCCCGCGGCGTATGCCTCGTCGATCCCAACTGCTTCATCCGTCCCCCCGTATGATTACCCTCGAGTCCGCTCCTACTAAGATTGCCAATTACCTAGTAGGAGGGTCCCAGCCCTCTATTCCCGGCTTGTGCTCCTTCTGAAGAACAGTTCAGTCCCCTCCCGCCCCCCAGATCTTTTCCCCGTTGATGAAGCGATACGAGATCGGGTCCCCTAGTGAGAAAACCTTTTTCTATCCCTCGCTCCATTACTGCTCCTGACGAATGGCAGGGTGGAACGCTTCTGCAAGCGTAGCACCTTTCCGTATGAACCCCCTCTCTTTATTTTAATGCTGTGAGATCCTCGTGTCCGGTTCGAAGCAACTGTGCCCCCCCTCCAAGTTTCTTTTCAAAACCTGTCCTGCCCGAGCTTCTGAGGTGATACTATCTTTTTTTCTAGCCTGCAAAGATATCTCTTTCTCTTCTCCAGTACACCCGTCCCCTAAGTCCATTTCCACTTCGATAATTTCCTTCTAGCCCCCACTCTAAACCTTTCCCACCATTCATGTAGGTCGTGCTTCCGTTACCTTCTCCCCCATAGAGGCCGACTGGTTCCCCCCCCTGATCGTGTACGAACTTGCAACGTTTATCCCTCCGTCTAATGGAGCTTTTTCTTTGTTCGTGGGACCCGTCGGTCGCGATATTCCTTCTCGGCGTCCCATGAAATACCAGCCCACCGTCGCCTTCCGACGCACAGAACTAGTCCGTCCTCTGAAGATCCTTTACTCCAAAATCTCCGCTTCAATTGCTCTCGGTCTTCCTAGACCCCCCCCCCTTTCAGTCTGGCAGCCACCAAGCATGACTTCAGTTTCGCTGAAGCCTTCTAGCCGGTTACCCGCATGATCGCCCACCACTACGCATTCTGACCAGAGGCGATACTTCCCTAGCCCCTAGTCTTACCACAAGCGAGGCCTGATCTCCTTTCCCGGTTAAGTCCCCCGTTCCCAACTAACGTTCACTTTCGGCCGCTTTGCTGGAACCCCGTCACACTTCCTTTCTCCAAAGAAGGATTTTTTCCTCCCACTTCGTAGTGCGTTACAAGTTTGTCTTTACCCCGCGCAACATGACGGCCTGCAAGCCATCTTTTTTCTTCGCTGTTAAATCGAACTCCCACTTCGGTCTTCCCTCGGCCTCCCCCTGAGGCCCCCCGGTGTATTTGGCCCACGATCCTTGCCAAGCCCTGCATGCCACCCTTTTGTCTCGACCCTCTTCTAAATCCCCTCTTTCCCTGATTTCTTACCAGCTTGATCTGTTTTTTTCCCCCACAGACTGCCCCTTTTGAGAAAGTGCCCCGACTTTTCCCGATGCGATAACCCAGTCGACCCTCGAGCGTCGGCTCCCCGCCTCTTTAGAAGTAGTTGACCCCCCCCCCTTGGAACTTTTCCGCACCGGAGTCATGCGCCTCATGTGTCGATTTTTTTTTTTTTCCTGAGTGATGGACCTTAAAGATCTTCGGTTGCCTTGGTTGCTAGCTCTCTCGCATAATCTCATGTTCCTTTCCTCGAGAAAAAAGCACCTGAGGAAAGAAACCCTGTCCCCGATTCTCTTTCTAGTTGATACGGGAATCCCCTCTTTGAGGCTTCCACCCCTCCCCCCCTTCTAGGTTCCAAGCCTTGGTGGGGGTTAGTAAGCGTTTATGGCATTAAGAAGTCTTCTTCTTGAGGTCAACAGTATCAAGATCAGACACTCCAAGAGGACTAACTGTGGGGCGGTTCCCCCCCCTCACCAAACGTCTTCTGATTTTGGTATAGAGAGTTCATCCTGGATTGTCTTTCGACGCGACGATATTTTTATCACCCCATTCCGAGACCGAAGCTTAGACCCAGGCCCTGCTTCTCTCCGCAACCACCGATCGGAGCATTATTTCGTCCGCTTTTTTCCATGACTTGTGCATGAGAGTTTGCTGCCCAACCCCCCTTTTCATATCATAGGCCCTCGGGGTAAAGTACTTGTCCTCTAGAGGAACCGTCGGCAACCCCTTGAAGCCCGCGGGTCGGCTTTTCTTCACTTTTTTATTCCGTTTCCTGACATATACTCGCCCATGCGTGGGGGAGCTTTTTCCGAGCATGCATTTTTCGACTCACCCGGTCCCATTCGGTCCAGAAAAGATTCCTGATTCGTCTGACGCGTCTGCTTTTCTCACTCTTTTTGGCGTGCTCGACACCATGCAGCCGAACGGCTTCAGGTCAGACGGATCATTTTCAGTTTCTAGAAAAAATGTCCCCTAGAGCTCACAGTGTTCCTCCCCTCCGGATTGACTCCTGTTCAGAGCGCGGCGAGCCCCTGTTCATAAATTTCTTACAGCGAACCCGTAACTCGCGTTCCCCTCTTCTTCGTATATCGCCTTTTCCTCGTCTTGATTCTCTTCCTTCAAGGTTATTCTCTCCATTCACAGATCGGTGGTTTGAAGCTAGGTCGAAATTTTCGTGCCTTTAATGTTCCGGAAACGTTGTCAGTAAGCTCTTCCCTCTTGGAACTCTTTTGATGAGGATTTCCTTGCTGCTCCCCAGGTTCTTCTTAGGAGACGGTCGCCCGGGCGACAGCCTCCTTTTCTTAGTTTTGAGATTCGCAGACCTACAGGATGCATCAACGGCAACCCCTTTTTACCAACTGGACCCTGCTACAATTTACTTCTGATTTAATTAATTCATCTTTCCAGTATAAGGCAACCCCCGCACATCCTTGCGTCTGCTCGACTTTCCCTCAAAGACAGACTCGTCACTTTTGTGTTCAGTCGCCTTCGATATAACCTTCCAGCCGGATGGCATTCACGCCCATTTTTAAGGGGACCTCATACTAAGCACAGAGATATATGTTTTTTCAGTTTTCCATTAATCCTCTCAACATAACGATAGTTGGGGAACTCTCTGGCACGGTTATCGTCCCCCACTTTTTCTTCTAGACCCTTCCACGCTTTGAATAAAAGCCTTAAATATAGTTTCGCTCGTTGGTTTTTAGCTGTGAATCCGGGGGAAATTTGCTTCATCTTTCCCCTTTTAGACCTTTTGCAACTTTGGGCTGGCTTCGGCTTTGGACCCATTTTTTTTCGACAATAGTTCAATTTTCCTCCCGCTTCGATAATCATACGTTATGCAGTGGACTCCACGACGCCGTTCCCGGGACTATGCCCTTAGTAACCCTTTTTTTCCAGTCTTTTGTGTTCGTTGAACCTCCGTGAAGACGACCTCACCGGTAAAGGCTTTCAACTTTATATCCCGTGAAATTTGGTACACTTCCTAGCGGCTCATTTCACCTCACTTCCCGGCCTTTTCTCGGAATCCTCCCCTCTGCTTCCTCTGCCGCGTTTCCCCATGCGAACTTCATTCGTCCCTGACGTCCTTCCCCCATTTTCGGGTCTTTTCGTTCTCATCGGAACGTCAACTATTTCCCTCTCTTGACCGCCGTAGCGGTGGTTCTGACCCGTTTCTACATCCTCGGTCCGCTTCTTTAAACCCTTTTCTGTTTGCTGACCAGTAGTAGTGGGCTCAACTTTGCTGTCCCTCTTCGCTTTGTTCGTTACCGAGATTTTCCCCATCACTGTGTGAACTTAACCCAGTGGCAGTCTTCCTCGCCAGAGCTGGAGTCTTTTTCTCGTCTGACGAATCTTTTTGGACCTTGCCGTGGCGTTTTTTGGCAGGTGCTTGTCAGGGTAGTGGTTGCCGCTTTCTCTACCCTCCTCCTGATCCCTGCTAAGACCCTTCTCCGTTATTTGTAAGCACTCCCTCTGACACCCTGGCGGTAATTAATTTCTTCATAACTCCGCTCTCTCGAGAACCTCCTCTTGACCTCTTTGCGGCCCTGCATTGGAGTTCCATAAGCCCCCCCTTTTTTTCCTTTCCTCGATCGGCTCTCTAAGCTGTTGTACAACCCTTAGTAGCCTCTTTGTTTCCTATCGTCGCTTCACCCCCTTCTTAGCTTATGCTAAGAGGAGTCTATTTTCATCTTGTTTATAGGATTTTCTACCTATTCCACATTTTCTTCCTCCTTTTTTGTACGAAGTTGACGGTTACTGACCTTAGAACTCTTTTTGTTCCCTCCCCTCCTTAGTCCATTTGTGGAAAGCGTTTCCCGCTATATTATAATTCCTCCTTCAGTTGTGAGTATTTTCCTTTCTCTCAAAGTTGTTGCTCCCATAAATTGCTCTCCCCTCTCCTTCGTGTTGGAGAGATGCAGGGCTTTATTAACTTATAGTGCGTTCTCCTTTGTCACCGGCACCGAGCGTGCGAGATTACTAACTACAAGCCGTCTTCACACACTCGCCCCCTCCATTTCTAGATCTCTTTCGACGAGACTTTGTTTCCCGTACCCCAACGACCCCATTATTCCTCTTTTTCTCTCCCTTAGAACAGATACAGATTCAGACCATTCCTTCAGTTTTCCTTCCCAGGTTTCCCCCCTTCCGGACTTCGATCACCTAAAGCGGAGAAAATTTTTTCCCCGAGGATCTTTAGAACTGTTCCTCTTAGAGCGAAAGTGGGAGAAAGATCTCCCGCGTCCAGGGTCTCCCCCATATTCCTTGCGATCATTCATTCGCTTTTTCGTCGCTCTGAGCAGTACCATTCTTTTTTTCCTTTCTTTGATAAAGCCCATTTTCCCCCCTTGTTTCAGGTCAGAGCGGAGTAGCGGACCCACTCCGAAGCACTGTTTTTTTCCCTCCCCCTGCGCGCCAGCCATCCGTGACAAAGAGCTAGTTTCCCTCATCTTACCCGATTTTTGATATGGAAAGGATGAACCTTCTCGAACGGCGTCGTTGTAAGTTCTTTTAGCCGTCAGTCGTGTAGAACTTCTTCTCCTCTTGTTAGTGCAAATTGTCTTTCTCTAAACCGTCGACAGTTTCACGACAGGTGGAATCCTGACTTGAGGACCGTCTCCCCCTTTCCCCCGCAGATATTCTTTCTCTTGACCAGCCTTCCTCCTGCCCTCTTCCTCCGTCTGCCCAGCAGTTGCCTGATCATGCGATTTTTTCTCTTTGACGAGAGAAGGTAGTCTTCACAATTTCGCCGTCTCGGCATCCAATTTCGGTCATTGTCTTAGGACCGAGGCCACTCCTCTCAACTTCTTTACCTTATCCGTTGGGAACTATCGTTTTTCCTCTCAATTTTTGCCCGTTATTGGTCTCTTTTCTGCTAGATAATCTTGGAGCCCTATCTTTTCTGCCAAGGGAATATTATTTCTGCATCGCTCAATTGGTTTCTCAAACCCTGTTTCTGACTAAAGACAACCACATGAATGCCCTCCGATCTTTCAATCACGGAGTGTCAAATTCCCTTATTCGCCCTCTAATTCCTCCCATTCTGGATGCGCTCTTTTGGGTTCACCCGGGCGCTTACCTTTTTCGTCAACCAATCCCCTCACAGAGTAGAGGTGCTCTATCTTTGTATGCTTTTTTTCCAAACTCCGCGATCGTCGCGGTCTTCGTCCCTCTTCCCCTGTCCCAACGCTGTCCCCTCAATCTCGCGTTCCGTCTTTCTTTCTCGACTCCACAAACTGAGGAGGAGTCTTCTTTTCAGGGAGCTCTGGCCTTTTGAGTTTAATGATCCCTTGAACTACTGAAAGTTTCTTTTACCTCACTAGTCATTTTGGCGCTAGTGTTTTTTTTATTCTCTTTCCGTTAGACATCTCATTACTCTCTTCTCTCTATTTCTACTAAGCAAGGCCTTTCTTCCTTACCGAGCCCAGAAAACTACAGCTTCCCTATTCATCCCCAAACCGATGAACTTTCAAGAGCCTATATTTTCCCCAAAGATTGCCCAAGGTCAGCAAAGGATCCCCTCGGCTGAGCCTTAGGATATCTCCTTTCCATATGATCCGAACCCCCCCTTCTCAGGTTCTCGATGATCCGAGAGCCCTTAACTGCGACAACATGCCGAATTCTCTTTTCCTTCCGGTCACAGGGACGTTCCAGTTGGAGGCTCTCGGCAGTTTCTCTTCCTTTTTCTACCCGAAGGAGGGTGAGATTCCCGGTGGGTGTACCCGTATGTATTACCTCGAGACCCCCAACAGTAACTGTTTTTTTCCCCTGACCAGCGGGTTTTCTGTTCGATTATCACGAACACGGCGTATCTCCTCGTCGAAGAAGGCGATCCAGGTTTTTCTTGCGTGATCTTGCCCTCCGGCATCGCCCTTGGAACCCATTTCCAACCGTGCCTCCTCCCTATTCAAGATTCCGTGATTAAAAAAGTTCACCCTCGGGCGGAGTGACCCTTTTCGTTCCACCCTCAAGACTTACCTTACTGAATTTGAGCCTCCTCCTTTGCCTAAGTAGGAGTGGGAGGCACTTCTCCCGGACTAGTACTCCTTTTAGTTTTCTTATCCCCGTGTGAGGCTCGCTTTACCTGAGATGCGTAGGATATGTTTTCGTATAGCTCCCCGCCGACTTTATACCCGCCGATTTAACCGTATTTCTTTTTTCAGCCCCGCCCGAGATGCTTCTTCTTTTTCTTTAATTTCACATGAGGAGCCGTCCCTCTCTCTTAATACTTCTGTTTGAGTCCGAGATGGCCCCCTCCTCATCTTTTTATACCTTCTCCGGCCGTCCTCAAGATGGACGATTTTTATAGAAACTCTTGATGGCCCCCCCCCCCCATCATCGAGAGCCCTTCTTCTACTGATTGGTTCAGTTAAGTCCGGACTCATTTTTCCGAAACGAACAGCGACTCGATCCCCCTCGCCCCCCCTTGGAGGGCCATGAGTATGAGGATTTCCGGGGCCGGAGAGTCTCCCAACGCCTATTATACCGACCCAGATTGTTTTCCGGGTCACCCTGTGACTAGGATTAATATACCTTTGAAAGTGAACAGTTCCCCTCTCTTTTGTTTTTTTTTCTGGGTAAACAGTCATCTATAATAGTTATCTCAAAGCGTGCCCTAAGATTTTTCGCCACTTTGAAGCCTTTTCAGGAGAAAGGTCCAATGCCCTCCCGCCGTGGGATCCTCTTGACCCCAACAGTTACCGCAAACAGGCACATGCGGGACCCCCTCCCGAATCACCCTCCTCTTCCTTAGATAGACCAGCAGCAGCAATGGATTCAGTGGTTCCTCTCGTTCGTTGTATTGACTTTTTTGAAGAATAAATCTTTTAACGTCCGAGGCGATGTTCCCAGTTGGACCCTAACGGTTGTTTTTTCTCCAAGCCATTACGTGACAGCCGACGCCTCCCCCCTTTTCCCCGTTTTTCTTTTTCAAAAAAAAGTTTCAAGATCTAACGACTAGCCAGCTTTAGAAGTATGACTCCTTGATCCCTCTGTAGATCTGCGTCCCTTTGTTGGCCTCAGATATATATCCGTTTCCCTCTGGATGTGTCGGTTTTCTATCGGTGCGAACTTGCTCCCCGAAGCCTCTCTCACGTGAACTGGGTCTATGTGCCCTCCTTATCTTTGTGATCCCATTTTGGCTCTAGGAGACCGTCTATTTCGGGTTATGTTCAGTCGACGCTCGGAAGAGTTCATTCTTTTTTGAGTTGCGTCCGATACTCCCAAGGCAAACCGTCCCCCTTTTTCCCCCCTTCTTGTTTACATCCGTCCCCCCTGCGTATCAGGAAACCTCCAGTCTTTGGTCCATTCGCAGTGACGTAAGCATTCCCCGCCCTGTTTTACTCCGACTTGCGCTAGGACGCTTCGAGATGTCATTCCCCCGTTTTGCTTGACGACTGAGAACCCCCGCTACTCCTGGACTTGCGACTAATTTTTCGAGAACCCCGAATCGCAGTTCGGTTCCACAGGTTGCGTCCACAGTATACGGCCAGGGATGAACCCCCCCCTGAGGATCCAAGAATGGCAAGTTCTAGTCGTCGGCGGTTCGTTCTACTGTCCTTTGCTCAGTCTTCCCTTACCTATCACGCTTTTAGGCCCTTTGTGGCTTCGCTTGCGTTAACCTTTTTTGAGACCATACCTTGCTTTCTCCTTCGTTCTGCCGATGCAGCCCGTTTTTAGCTGCCTTAACGATGGTTTTTAACGGCACCTGGCCCGTTGGGTTCTTGAGCTTTTAACAATAGCCCTCCCTGTGGCCAGTGTATTACTAATCGTTTCACGCTCAGAGGTTTTAATAACTTAGGTTTAAGACCTGCGTATTAGATCCTGAGTTGAATCCTCTTGAGTCCCATGCTCCCAAGCCTTTCCATGGACGTAGACATCAAGGATGTCTAGGCGGCGTCCTCCTTGTAGTGATAAGCGTTGGGGGTTACCCTGATACACACGCTTTTCTAGGCCTATCGTAGGTCGTTGTCCTTTCTTACCTCATTTCTTTATTGCAGGATATTAAACTCACGACTTCTTCTTTAATCGTACCCGTGGGGACGGGTTTCCCCCTTCAAGGAAAATCATCGATCTGATCGTCGACCTTTCCCCCCCCCGTACATATTATCTGTCCTTTCCCTAAGCACGAGAAAAGCTTGCACGTCCCCGTTCGATGGAGAAATCCTTGTCGAGGAGAAGTTTACTTGTTTAATAGTGGAGTCTCGCTTCTTTTTCAATGTGTGACACAAACGGTTCTTGTTACGCTTTTAACTCCTCGAGAGCCCAGTTGCGATTAAGAGAACCTTGTCAGGAATGCCCCTGTCCCCTAGTCCCCTTCCCCCCAGCCACCCCCCCTCTATTACGACTTTTGAGAAAGATCGCTCTGAAGCTCGGGAGAGGGCTATTCTCCTAGCTCTTCGAGGAAGTGGGTTTCCCTTTAAGAGCCTCGTTTACAAAATGTCGTCGCTCTTATGGTACATTCGTACACCGTAACTAAGTGTGCAGAGGTTTCCTCACCCTTTAAGATGGTCTTACTGGGAGAGGGAATACTTTTTTCTATCCTCGTAAATCCCTGTCGGTGGGTTTACCCCACTTCCTAGAAGTAGGGTCCTCTTTTCAGAAGCGGATCGTCTTCTGACATCTTTTCCAGATCCCTGTTCTCTTCGTCCTACGAGGAATCGCCAGCGATTCGTTGAGAATCTCCCTTCGCCTGTGACTATAATGTTAATGCCTCTCCCCTTGAAGACCC
>Ga0179591_1239276_pt1 | contig 11482 bp, 5 predicted proteins | sample CZOMad2_1_08_16f_FD_182891 | JGI IMG/M metagenome (GOLD analysis project Ga0179591, IMG submission 182891) | Vadose zone soil fungal communities from Angelo Coast Range Reserve, California, USA - CZOMad2_1_08_16fungal (PacBio error correction) | ecosystem: Environmental > Terrestrial > Soil >... | reverse complement strand
CTGTTGCATAGTGAGACTTCTCTTCTTTGCTAACAAACCTCGCCCGCGGCGGACACAGCCCTTACCCCCCTTCACCGATGTAGGGCACGCTCCCCCTCACGTGTTTGAACTCGCCGAAAATTCACCCTCTTACCCCCCTTGTCTTTTTAGCCCCCCCGCTTCCGGATCCAGACGTGTATCTTTGATCAAGTCGCGCTGAGGCGATTTTTTTGTTGAGCTAGACGCTATTTTCCCTTTTCGTTGCTGGTTTCATGTCGAATGTCTTCCCCTAAGTCCTTTTTCTTTTCCATTTTTCAATTTTACGGACGAGGCCTCTTTCTTTTATTAAGTTCGATGTAGTCAGAGCTGTTTTTTTCTTCGTCTGAAAGCACCACCGATACCCCCACCCCTTCCTAAAGAAGTAGATTCTTCTCTCTTTCCCCGTCTTGGGAGTCCATGCTGTTCATTCTTCCACGACGATACTATCTTTTAATCCCCATTTTTTTTCTTCTTTTTTTTGGATGACTACGGGTGTCCTGCTTTCCCACCTCCCTTTGCTCGCCAACTCGACGTTCCTCTAGAAGCCTCCCCTGCCTTGTTTGTATTTTTTCTGTTTTTTTCAAGAACGACCCTCCTCTCCTCCCCCGAACCTCCCTATAGGGGTAACCTTTTTTTCCCCAGCTATTTCTCCTCTCTCCAGATGTGAAAGCCGCACAGGGTAGGTCTTTGTTTCTTCGCCCCTTCTGTCGACAACGTTGACTTCCCCTCTCCCCTCTCGAGTCGATATCCGAGCAGACAAGCCTTCTCTCCGACCTACTTCTTCACCGCTCCCCCCCTTCTGCGAGAGAGTTTGAATAACCGCCCTCGTCTTTTTTCGTTTGACGTGCGCAGGTCCCTTCTTCTCCCCTTTTCTCAGGAAAGAACCGGTGAGTTTTTTCGTTTTCCCCGGCATGACCGGTTTGATAGCTCCGCAGAGCATGTCTCCTCCTTTATTCCGTCCGCGTCCCATGGACCTCTCTCCCCACTCGGGTCCGTCAGGGCCTTTCTGACGCTATGGAAAACGATTCACTTCGACATCCGAGCCCCCTCCCTACTAGTTTTAGGGAATTGCTGCCTCCCCCTTAAGCCCTCTTCGTTTATCGCGGTCTTCTCCGAACTGACCCCGGTCTCCTTGCTTTTGAACTTCGATAGATAGCTGCATTTCCCCTCTCTCTTGCCACGACGAGAAAACCGTTTTTCCATCGACCCTTGCTGCGCTCAGCGCCCGCGGACTGTAGCGGGAGACTGTGGCCGTCGTAGTTTCCCCTCCGCCTAAAAATGAGCTTTTCGAGCATTGTCTTTCATCGCGAGAAAACAAGCTAACTACTCTTCGCGCCTTCGTCCAGCGAAGAAGCAGAAGAACATTTCTTGAGTTCCTCTCTCAAGCCATTCCAAGGCTTTCACGGGTCCTCTTTCCTCCAAGGAAAGACGATTTCCCTTCAATCCTATTTTCGTTGTACGATCCTCTCTGCGTTGCTATCGAGTTCAGTTACCCCCTAGTCTAGACTTTTCCCGGTGCTTTTGACGCGCCTTGAACCTGCTCCTCCTAGTGTACTTCTTCATTGAGAGAGTTGTTCCTTTCATCCTGAGGGTGTAGAGACACTTTCAAAGTTCTTTTAAGGTGTCTTTTTTCCCACCAGCGCCGTGCGTGGGTCTTTCCCAATCCGTCGTTCGACTCACTTATGACCCGTCGATGATCGTTCCCCCTCGGACCCCGACACGTCATAGATATTGACATTTCTTTCCTGACCGCTTTTTTTTTTCCAGTTCCAGCAGCGATTGCACGATCCCTTTTGTCCCCACGTCGAAGGGGGCGAGGACCCCCTTTTATCGCTTTCCCGGTTTTCCACAGTTTTTTTCCCCCCGATTCTTTTTTTGCAATTCGACGTGCCTCTGGTTTTTGAATCCTGCGACGTTAGCTCGTCGGTGGCCCTTCCCCCCTTTTCCCTCGCGACAGGTTACAGTCCCGCGATACCCCTGTTCCCTTTTGCTGGTTTTTCTCCCCCAACCACAGCTTCCCTCTTTGTGCTAGCGGTGTGCGTACCCCGGCTGAAATTGAGGTTTTGACTAGTTCTCGCCTTGTCGATACTTCTCTTCTCCCCCGTCAGGCGCTGAACGAGTCTTTCTCCTTAGTCGTTTCTAATCGAGTCCATTCTCTCCTTCTTTTAGCAGAGAGCACGAGCCGGCCTCTCCCTCTTTCCTTCCAACTTCACATTCATTTTCACAACTTTACCCTCTTTTCGTTTTAACCCGACTGGTGAGATTCTCCCCTTTCTTTTTTTTCCAGAGGAGGTGCCGAGTTTTGACGCTTTCAGCGCTCCTCTCCGCCTCTTCCGCTAGATTGAGAGAAGACCCCTCTTTTGGTTCGTGGAGAGGTCGGGAAAAGGTGGTTTCCTTCCCTCGCCCTCTTCCCGCTGACATATACAACGGCCCGCTTTTTCCCTTCGCCTCGACGCACCATCGATAAATAGGAACCTTTTTTCCTCTTCTTTTTAGGCCTTGATGGGCGGTTTTCCATGCCCCCTTTTACCTCTTCCCCCCCAGGATGCGAACTTTTAGGTTATCTCCCCTTCCCCCTCCTCAGGTGGACTGATCCCACGGTCTTTGGAACTCTTTTTTTTCTTCGTCCGTTTTTCCCGCAAGACGATCCGAACATTCCCTTTCCCTTCTTCTTCTCGGCGGTTTGTCCTTCGGTCTGTTGTTTCCGTTTGCTGCCGTTTTGTCTGGTGTGCGGGTCGCAGAGGAGTTTGAACCCCTCCTTAGGTATTCCCGCTTTTTGCCCGCTATTGTTTCCTGTTGTTGGCGGCAAATCGCCGCTTTGCCCCCTTTCCGTCCGGTGACCTCGGTGATGAGACCTTCGTGCGAGCAGGCGCGCCCTTCTCCTAGCTTGTTGTATGATTCGATCGCTCGTGCTTCATAAATCGTTTCATCCGTTTCACAACGAGGGCTGGAGAGTTTCCATCTTGCCTTTTTTTTCAAGAGTTGACCTTTCGTTTCCTCCTTCAAAGATTTCCCCCCAACTTGATCGGTTCGTCCCATTGAGTATTTCTTTTCTTTGGTTCTGACTCGCCCACCTGTCCACGACAGGTTCTTGTAGCCCGTTAAACATCTTTCGATTTACTGTCCGTTTCTTTGTCGACGGTGACATCCCTCTTATACTTTGGTCATGGGTTAGCTTGGTTTTTTCGATCAAATAAGTAATGAGTCCCTCCTGTGCCAAGAGACCTACCCCCAACACCCACAACATTTATTTCCGACTCATATACTAAGAGTCGCTCCTCACCGCTGTCCTGCTCGACCCCACAGTCCCCATAGTTAATTCTATTCGCCACTTGAACAGGATGACTACACTGCTTTCATCTAGATGGCCTCCGCCGATTTATCCCCCTACTTTTTTAGCTCTGTGATTCGCAGAGTGAGCTCGCTACCCATATAAGATGTTAATTTCCCTCTGAGTTTCCATCGGGATGACCTGTAGACGTAGATTTTCTCCTCCCTAAGACTACCTGCCCAACTTTCGAGATGTTTTTCTTTTCCGGTACGCTACGGAATAATCACCATTTTCTTTCTTTAACTTTCTTTTGTCCTTGGGAGCTTCGAAGTCCTCTCCTCCCAATCGGTCTCGCGCTCGCTCAGAGTAAGGCACCCGAAAAGAGTCCGCCCTCTTCCCCTGTACCAGTACTTGATTGCCCCTGATCATGTTGCTAAGGAGATAGTCTCCTTTCCTTCCGTGATCAATAGGGATCTTGCCGACTATCTTTTTTATTTGCGTTCTTAGAGCGCGCTTAACACCTCCTTAACAACAGATTCTACCCTCTGTTATGATGCGGAGAAGCCGTTTCTTAGATCTTCTTTTCACAATATGATTAGTTAGTTAAGAGAGAGATCAGCTGCTTTTCCCCTGCTTCGCGCTGCAAATCTCGGCTTTATCATCCTTTTAAAAATCCTCTGATTTCCCGCTTCCCTTCCTTTTCTCTCGCTTGTTCCCTGTCAAGCCTGTTTGTCGAAGCGACACAGAGGAAACTTGCCCCCTTCCTTTTCCCTCCAAAGCGCTGACCCCGTGACCCTTGTGTGATGTTTCCAAAGCCCCTGTCCCCGCGACGCGTTAAAAGCAGCTTGTCTTGGGAACTCTGCCCAGGATCCAAAAGGAGATCTCTTTTTCCTTCCCCTCTCCTCCTTGACGCGATTTGAAGATTTTTTCCGCTGTGACGCTGTCGAGTCAATGCGTCCCGGGTGACCCCCTTTGTCTATCGTTGGGTCCTGAGATGCCTTCCTCATCTCTGTCCTCGACGTTTCGACGAAGGGAAGTTCCCCGCCCTTTTCCCCTCTTTCCGCGAGAGAACTTCGATTCTTCCCCTGCATACGATACTGGGTCTTTTAATCTTCTCCAGGGCCAGGGCCAGTTTATTTTGCTCCGCTGCAGGGGAAGAGACTGGTTTATTATCTCGCTTCTTCTATTTAAAGAATCCCCCCCTGTCGTTTCTCCCAGTGACTTCGAGGGCGAGCCGGCTCGGAAATTACTCTTTCCCCGCAACGGCGCTGAGACCCTCCTTGCTTTTCAGTTGACGATTTTCTGTCTTCCCCACACTTTCGGTGCCTGTGTCCGTCTGTTTTTATCCCTAAGCCTCGCTTCCGTTATTCTCCCGCTTTAGAAAATAGAATTTTCGCTCCCAGTCCTTTGATTCGTTCTCGTTGCCTGAAGGAGACCTCCCCTTTGACGAGCGACACCCACACGTTTTGACGGCCCTCTAGTGAAAAGGCGACTACCTCCCGTCTTTCTGGCGCTTTAGTTCCTATTCTTTCTTGATCCATTGATCGAATTCCACTGTAGTTAGCTATGGACCTCCTTCTTTCCGTGAGAGATCCGCTCAGGAAGAGAGAGCGCTACTTATTTTTTTGCCTGCTCAGATGCTCAAGGCTGTAACTCCAGATGTATCTTTTCCTCCCCCCTGCCGGAGAGATGTCGGGGCCTGGCTTTCCCCTTGAGCGACATCAAAATAATTGTGTGACCTCCTCTCTTTTCCCGTTGTTGTTTCAGACGATGTATGTAAACAGTTCTTCGGGTTTCTTTTTATTCCGGGCGACAGAACGTTTCCTCTCGAAGAGGAAGGGTCAGCCGTGCCGCTAGTAACCTGAGCAGCGTCGTCCTCCAAAGTACGTCATTTTCTCTTCTCCCTTCGGGATAGGCTCTTTTTTTTTCGCTTGACTCCATTGATGGGACCCGATAACCCCGTCAATATATAAGGGCTCTCTATCAGAGAACATCCCCATATGCGCTCATCAGCTTTATTTTCATAGGTTAAATATTCGGGCCCTTTTCGGGTTTGGTTGTGTAGCCAGCAGTCCCCTGTGTTTGTTGGTCTCTTCTTTTCCCACTTCTCCAAGAGTCCACTTTCACCTCTCCGCTTTTCTTTCGCTCTTGCGGCGAACCCTGTGGCTGCGTCTGCCTGCCCGAGAGGATATATTATGTTCTATCCCGCCAGGTGTCTGGATCTTTTAAGTCTATTTATGGACCGGCCACCGACCCCTCCCGAACTGCGCCGGTCTCTTTGGGTCCTTTCAGCGCTTGCTGTGACTGGTTAAGTTTCCTTTACTCGACGTAGAACCTCTACGTAGATTCCTCTCCCTTACGGGCTGTGCAAGAGACGAAGTTCTCCCTCTTGTTTCCACTCCGTCTGGAACCCACTGAGCGCCAGCATGCCGGTGAAATTTTGAAAGGTCCTTGATTTTTATCCTCTCAGGCTGGATGTTTTGTATAGAAGGTTCGCTTCCTGACCGCCTGAATATCCGACCGAATAGGCGGAGACCTTTTCCTTTCTACCTTCGAGGCCCGCCCCTATGCATCCTCCATGTCTCCACCAGGGTCCCCCGTGAAGCCTATTTTTTATTTAGATAGAAAGAGTGATGCACGTCCCCGTCTCTCGTCCCCCCTCCCCTGAGTCGAAGCCTTCTTCGCTTTGCTTGGTGACCCGAGTTTCTTGACCCTCCCCCTCCTTTTAGACGTCGCCGGTCGGTGGTGACCAATCACTTCTCGGTCCTTCCCATTTCTTTCGCGTTGCTCACATGTGAGCAAGTGTCGATGTTTAGCTGTCTTTTGACACCCCTGAGTGCGTGCCGAAGGTCCCACCGTCTAGCTGCTTGCGACAATCGCGGCTTTGTCCCATCTTCCTTTGTGCCCGCGCTGCAGCGTTTTTTTTCACATGTCACCCGCGGACTGATCGATTCTTCAAACTCCGAAGCTAACTTTGCCCTCCCCTGCTCGAGAAGTAGCAGGCTCTCCACCTCCAAGACTTCTGTCTGAGATCACCTTTTGGTTTATTTCTTTGAAAACTCCCTCTTGCACCCCCTCTCTTCTGATCCAGATCCCGCGCGGAGACACGCTAATCGATCCAGTAGCCTCGTTGGACACTTCTCGTGACGAAATTAGCCCTCCTGACTTCGCTTGTCCGGCCTCGTTATATTTCCCTGATTCTCCAGGGAGACCTCTCCTTTCATGTCGGTCAGATTGACGTCCCGCCTTTCCCCTCACTACATTTTTCTGCAAGTCTGACCGGGGCTGAGATGTCCGCGTTTTATGTCTGAAGAAGCGTGTTCCGATCGCTTTCGTCTTTCGCACTTGGGGGTTCTCCCTAGCTTTGCGCAAGCTCTAGTGAGCTCAGTCAAATGCTAGCTAGGGCATTTTCCCCTTCGGTTAAATTTGCGCGTACTCCTCCTAGCAAGCAGATCTTATTCTAGAGTTAGAGGCATACTGCCTCCATTGACGGTCTTTTCGGCACGGTGCCACCACTCCGCTAGAAGAACTGAAATGTGGAGTTTTTCTCTCTGGAGGTGAGGCGTGTTTTTTTTCCTCTCTACGAAAGACCGGTATCCTAGAGGTGATTTTCCGGATTTTTCTGCTAGCCCCGTGACTTCCTCTTCACCCGTGCATCCCCTGTTACTGTGGTTGAACCCCATCCTCGGCACATCCCCGTCCAGCCATTCCGGTCGATGATTTGTGATACTTCCTCCCCGTCTGGGCACGGGTGCCAGTCCCTACCCTGCGAAATATACATCGCCGGCCCGTTTCCACTTTTCCAGCTTGTAAGTCGGAACGCTTTTCGATCCCCCAACAACGGAACGCTCGTTTTGCCGTCCCAAGCCGAGTTTCGGTTAACCGTTTTTGAATAGCCGATTGATGAACTCTCGATTCCCCCTTCGTCCTAACAACGATCTGGGATGGTCGCCGGACGGCTCGTCGGACCCCTTCTCATCACACCCCCGAGAGTCACCGTCTTCGGTGCATTCAACGCGTTTGCTTTCCCCCCTCCTACTTTCCGTCATCCTGAAGAGGACGCCCCTGTGGTACCCACAGAGATGCTTCAATTCCCAACCTGTGCGCCCTCCGTTTCCCCCCCCCCATAACTGAACGTGCCCCCCACCCTCCTCTGACCTAGGCCGGCCGCAAACTGCTGTTCTTTTGCTCGGGCAGCCGGCTTTTTCCCTCTTCCTCGTGCCAGCAGTCTTTGTTTTCTTCTCCCGCGTGGCCGCCCCTTAGACACAAGAGCAACATTGCGCATCCTGGGTATCGATTTTCAGTTTCAGATGGGGCCTTACTCCCTCTGGCTGCGAAAGCTCTGACTCATCTTGCCTCCCGCGTGTGATTCTTTCTTGTTTCCCCCCTGCCCCGCGGCGGCTGTGCTTCCCGCGCTTCTTTCGCGAGTGCGATCCCCCTGCCTTTCCCCGACGCCTTTTCCCCCGCCCGGACATCGCCTGGACATTTGGTGACGGACCAAGCTCGCGAGAAGTGATCCCACACGTTATTTCCTTTGCTTCGAGACCTCGGACGCTCGTCTCCCTTTGCCTCGGTGAAGCCGGCTATCTTTCTCTTCCCTCCGCTGTCTTTTTCGTAGAACCGGCGTCGATCACAGGCGTGCGACTGGGCCCTTTTTTTTTCTCACTTTCTTATCCTGACGAGATCTTGCTCAAGGAGTTTTCCGTTCGATAGTCGGTTTTTCATCATAAGGACCGCCGCTACCCCCTCTTCCTCCCGCAACCTCCTCCCTTCCGGCTCGACTTTCTCGCTTCCGAGCTTCCGTTACGCAATGGAAAGCCTACAACAAATTGCGACCCCCGATGACCCCCCTGTGTGGTATGCTGCCACCACGCCACCACCCCGCCACCTGCCTTCACCTTCGCTCCGCTCGTTCACCTTCCGCCTCGATGTCTCTTGCACAAGCCGAGCTCTCTTCTGCTTATTCACCGATTGACTCCTGTCTCTTTCGGACCTAGCCTAGGGGTGTTCAGCGGATGAAACTTCCCCGTTTCCGCGTGTTTTTCCACTTACCATGGCTTTTCCTTGTCCCCTCGCTGCCGAGTGCTGATGGCTGGCCTTTTTTCTTCAAGCCCGTGGACGACCCCCAGATATAGTAGTGTTTCCTCCTGTTGCAAGCTTCACCGACGCTGGGACCTCTTCTTTCCACCCCGCTGTTTTCCCCAATGCCACCCCCCGCCACGGCGATTGTGTTTTCCTTTCTGCCCGGAGCGGCCGTTGTTGAAGGTCTTTTACAACGCCTGGTCGGCGATTTTGCTACACACCTTTTACACATTTTGGTCGGCGTTCTCCTTTCGTCGTCACCTAAGCAGGTTAATCTCCAGATAGCGTCTTGAGTTCGCTTCAGCGTATTTTTTACTCGACCAACCCTTCGACTTCCTCTTTTTCCGAGTAGTTCTTGGCGTGACCTGCACCTTCCTCCTTTTTGAGTCTGCGAGGACCGGCCCTCTGGGCGCTCTTCCGTTGCGCCCCGACCCCTTTCAGCACGGCACAAGAGTAGGCGCTCACTTTTTTTGCTCGTTTGGTCTTAGCGAATGAACTGGATTATAGGCAAGTCTCTTTTTCTGTTTAGTTTAAGGGGGCTAAGAGAGATAAAGTCTAACGCCGACCCGGTTGTTGACTTCGAAGAAGCTTTTCAGATGGGAAGCCTTTCTCCTTCTTTGCCGGTGCAGAGTTTGCTACCCTTTCCCAGCCCCCCTCTTCTTCTTCCCTCGCAACATGGCAGCAACGGGTAGCATGTTTTCTGAATATCCGATCAACAGACGGCGTTTGGTTTTTTCGTTCCAGCCTTTCCCCCCCTTGACCCTTGTTAGATTGGCTGTCCAGGTCTCCCTTCTCCCGTCTCCTATAGGCCTCTCCCCTCCCTGCCTCTTTTCAGTTTCTTCCGTCTGGTCCCGGAGCGGCTACCTGCTCATCGTGAATCCCCCTTTATCTGTCCTCGCGCCCCCCCCCCCCCCTCCTCCCGAACTTCCCCAGGGCCGACTTTCACCGATTTCTTTCCAAGAACCAGTCTCCGCCCCGGGCTGTCCCTCCGCCGAATTCACCTTGACGTTTTTATCGGCGCCACCGTGCTCGCTCCGTTTTTAGCTTTCCGACGTATGCTGCGAGCTTTCTGGGTCTGCGCGGAGCTTCCTACCCCCGCTCGAGGGTCGATATTTATGGTTTCCCCTCCTCCTTTAGCTCCCCTGCAATCCTCCCTGTCGTCCAGTCGTTGTTTGAAAGCCGCGAGGCGCTTCCCTGACGCTTTTCGTTCGATGTATTAGTTGCTGTTCTTTCTGCACACGTGTCCCCCGCACCTCCTATGCTCCGCTGCTGCGAGTCTTCCCCTTTTTTATTTTCGCAAGAGCGTGTTTCCTCGAGGTTCCTTTTCTCATCTCTTTTCACTCCCCAATCCGTGTGCTTTTTTTTTCGAATCCTCGGCGTGGTCACTCTTTGATTCCCCACGAGATGGACGCACTCCAAGTCCGGGCCTTCGCGAATCCTTTTTTTCTTTGCTCTTTTGTTTGTGCACTGGTGCCTTTCACCCCCCCCTCCGGACGAAACTCTACGATAGTCTGGACCGGCCTGCGCAACTGCATTCCCCCGCGGACTCATGGTCTTTTTGCGGAAGTCTTGATTTTTTTTTCGACTCGAGACATCGATGCGACGCTGCGAACCAGCTTTTCCGCCGCAGCCGAAGCGTCTCCCCGCACGTCCGGATATTGAGCGCTGGGCCGCAGATCCCGACCAGGCTTATGCGCGGGGAAGTGCCTTGGTTCCCTTTTTTGCTGGAGAGGCAAGACTCTTTTCCGGTTTTTTCCTGTTTTGTCCTTCTGGAGAGGTGGTCTTCCCCGCTACGCTTACGGCTCAGTACTGAGCTGGTCCGCGTCCGGCAAGCCGGCCTATGAGAGAGGACTTGGGCCTTTCTCTGTTTCCCGAGCATTTGTATACCAGTCCGAGCCCGTCCACGCCCCCGATGAAATGATTTTGTTTTTCTCCCCGCTCCTCCCTCAGGTGTTGAGCTCCGGCGTCGACTTTTGAACTTGCTTTTACCCCTGGTTTGGGGACGTAGACCCCTTTTTCGTGCTACCGCTCGATCTCTCACCGACCGCGAACCCGGCTGGCTCGCCAAGAGGAGGATCTCTTTTCGTGCGGCGAGACGGGAATTGGCTTCCTCGGAGCCTCTGACCGCCTCCCTCCGGTTTCCTAGGCGGCGTGCTATGGTCGATTTTTCCCCCCAGCCCTCCCCTCACAATGCGCGCAGGCAGTGCGGCCGTTCCTCCTCAATATAAACGAGTTCGTCGCGCAGCCCTCGGAACCTTCGTCCACCGCATTCGTTCCTGCACTGCGGAGAACAGAAAGCCCCGATTACTAGTCCTTTTCTTAAAACGATCTCGTGTCCGACGCGACTCGGCTTTGCTGATACGACCATATCTCTCTAACCGCTGAGTTTTTTCCCTCTTGCGCGGGACTTCGCAGAAGCGGACTCCATGCCCCTGGAGCGCGTTTTTCTCCTGTCGGTCCCAGTGAGGTTTCGTGACCTTTCGCAAGGATTACCGCGCGCTTCTCCGTTCCCCCCCTGTTCAGTCGCGAGTGGGTCGGATTTTTCTATCTGATAGGCGTGACACGCGACCCCTAGGAACCCTGCCTGGCCCCCGATTTTTAGGCCTTTCTTTCCAGCGTGCTGACGAGTGTTTCATACAGGCCAGTCGAAGCGTTCTTCCCCCCTCCCCCGACGGACCTATGCCTTCCATTATTCCCCAGTGTTTTTCCGCCAAGCGGCGCTTTTTTTGTTTTCATCAGTCATGCCCAACACCGAGGTCTGTCGATCTTTCCCCCCTTGCTACCCTCTTGCCCTTGCTGTGTCAATGAAGTCTCCTCCCTTTTTCACGATTATTCCCTTCCTGAAACCCGTCTTTTTCGAAAACGGTAAAGTACGACCGAGTCCCCGGTGGCGGTGGGGGTGTCCTCCCACACCCGATATCCTATATTAGCAGTGTTTTTCGCCACCGGCTTGCTCTCTTGATTGTTTTGAACCGTATTTCTCATCCGTGCCCATCTCTCGCGCTCCACCCCCCTTTGAGAGAGGTTATCCTCCCAGCTAGTCCTTCTATCTTCTTAGAGGGTAGCTTTTTTCCGTCTTGCCTTCTGATACCCTTTTTACCCTGCAGAAGC